>ERZ795060.4481-NODE-4481-length-11740-cov-4.595293_pt1 | contig 11740 bp, 12 predicted proteins | sample MGYA00375144_ERZ795060 | MGnify/ENA primary metagenome ERZ795060 (study PRJEB30189, sample SAMN05720157) | activated sludge metagenome | isolation source: anaerobic digester from wastewater treatment plant | place: Japan | collected 2015-05-15 ... | reverse complement strand
GCTTAAAGCAGGTTTTTTCGATCCTCTCCCCCCGCTAACATTTTACTCATAGCAAAAAGCTCGCTGACCGAACGTTCTTCATTAACTCGCAAAATCGCTTCCCCGATAAGCGGAGCTACAGAAAGGACCACAAAACGCTCATCCAGCTTGTCGCTGTTAACCGGAATAGTATTAGTATAAACAATTTCTTTTAAGGGTGCGCTTTTTAATCTTTCCAGTGCAGGACCGGAAAAAATAGGATGGGTACAGCAGGCGTACACATCAGCCGCTCCCTGATCATGCAGCGCTGCAGCGCCTAAGACAATGGTTCCCGCAGTATCGATGATATCATCCACAAGGATGGCCACTTTGCCTTCCACATCACCGATAATATTCATAACCTCAGCCTGGTTGGGAGCGGGACGTTTTTTATCGATGATGGCAATAGGGAAGCCCAAACGGTTGGCCAACTCCCTGGCCCGGGTGACACCACCCAGGTCGGGCGATACCACGACACCATTTTTAATCTTCTTGGCAATAAAATAATCGGCAAGAATCGGAACGGCGGTGAGATGGTCAAAGGGAATATTAAAAAAACCCTGGATTTGGCCGGCATGAAGATCCATCGCTACGACACGACTGGCTCCGGCTGCGGTAATCAGATCGGCTACCAGTTTGGCCGTTATGGGATCGCGGGCTCGCGTTTTGCGGTCTTGGCGGGCATACCCGTAATAAGGGATAACCGCGTTTACAGAGTTAGCGGAAGCCCGTTTAATGGCATCAATTAAAATTAACAGCTCCATCAGGTTTTCATTAACCGGAGCGCACATGGGCTGAATCAGGAACACATTGGCACCCCGCACACTTTCTTTGATCCCGATGGAAATTTCTCCATCACTGAAGCGCCCCAACTCGGCATTGCCAAGGGGAATTCCAGCGTAACTGGCGATTTCCTCCGCCAGGCGGCGATTGGCGCTGCCGCTAAACAATTTTAGCCTGTGCACCGCGCACCCTCCTGTATTTAATTTATCCTTTAATTTATCCTCAAGTGAAAATAAGGTATCTTTTCTCGCTGGCTGCTTTTATTTCCTGCTCTGGCACTTTTACTCAAGATACTTATCTTTTACCTCCTTCGAAAAATAAAAACTGGTTTGGATCCCGGAGTCCGGCCAGCGGCTACCGTTGCGGTGAGCATATTGTCAGGTAGGGCTGGGCTTCTGCCTGAGAAAAGCAAAGGGGCCAATGGTAGCACCATCATCCAGGACACAGTTTTCCACTACAGATTGGCGCAATACCACGTAATCTCCCAGGCGGGCGTTTTTGATATGAGAGCCTGGACCAATGGTGCATGACTTTCCAATCTCTGTGTCTCCTTCAATTACGGTTTGCGGCCATATTACCGTATCGGTTCCGATGCGCACCCCGTAATCAATATAGACGCTGTCAGGGTCGACCATGGTCACACCCTGCAGCATGAGCTGCCTGTTTATGTGTGCCCGTAAAACTACTGCCGCTTCCGCCAGTTGAGCGCGATCATTTATGCCCAGGCCAATGCGGTAGTCGTCAAGCTGGTATGTTCCAACCCGGTAACCGCTCTCTGTTAGTAAAGAAATAACATCGGTAAGATAAAATTCCCCCTGGGCGTTGTCCGCTGAAATCCGGGGGAGAAAGCGTTTTAGCAGGGTCAAATCAAAACAGTAGGTGCCGGTATTAATTTCCGACACCTGCTTCTCCGAAACAGAGGCATCTCTCTCTTCAACAATACGGCTCACTCGTCCGGCGCTATCCTTAATAATACGGCCGTACCCTGTAGGGTCCGGCAACACTGCGGTCATGATTGTAGCGGCATTGGAATCGTGTGCCTTTAGTAAGCCCTGAAGATGATCTTCACCCATGAGGGGAGTATCCCCGCAAAGCACCAGGAGCTGCCCTTCTTCAGGTAATAGGGGCAAAGCCTGCATCAGGGCATCCCCTGTTCCCAGCTGACGCTCTTGTAAAACATAGCGCCAGCGGGGCCCCATGGCCGCTTGCACCTGTGCGGCGCCCCGACCGATCACCACGATCACTTTACCGGCTGCTGCCGCGGCACTATGCAGGACATAGTCGAGCATCGGACGGCCACAGAGCGGATGCAGTACCTTGGGCAATTGTGAATGCATCCTTTTCCCTTCGCCCGCTGCCAGCACTACCGCCCAGCGCTGACCCATAACATCGCCTCCCCCTAAGCTTACCTCCAACATTATACTACAGAAAACGGGGAGGCCCAAGCACAATTCAGAGGCCAATAGATAGTTAAAAAATTAAAGATGGCTAAACATATTGCTATCGGCCTAATAATGATGACCACTACCGGAATTCAACTCACGACACCATCTCTTGCCATCTCCTTATTGTATGTCTCCAGGATAGCCATCTGTATTTTCTGCCTGGTTTCCGAGTTGATCGGGTGGGCTATGTCTTTAAACTCACCGTTGGGCGTACGCTTGCTGGGCATGGCCACGAACAAGCCGTTATTGCCTTCGATTATGCGGATATCATGGACAACAAACTGCTCGTTCAAGATAATGGATACTATTGCTCTCATTTTCCCTTCCTGGCTGAGCCTTCTTATGCGGACATCTGTTACTTTCACCTTACCACCTTCCCGGTTTAAATTGACAAAAGGCTACCCTATTTCTTAATAATGAAAATAATTCAATGATTTGCTACAAAATCCTTCTTTCTGGAGAAAAATTTCACGAACTTTCACTGAAAAGTCAGGGCTATTGCTTGTATTAGTCTCTGCCGCCAATATAGCCGTCAGCGGGCCAGCCGTTGGGGGCTATTGCTTGTATTACTCTTTGCTGCCCCCGCTTATAGCCTTACGGATAACCGCAAGATCACTCGGCTTATCGACATCTGTCCCTATCGCCACCAGGTCACAAGGGACGGCCCGGGCTTTAAGGAGCATCAGTTCAGACATCTTCTGCTCCAGTTCGGCCACCTTGAGGCGCCGCAGGACAAACTTAAAGATAAACAGGGGAGGCAGCATCCGTAACAATTTTAACGGCTTTTTCCGGGTGGCAATAAAAATTTCCAGGCGATGCCGGTTATTAAAGAACCAGGCTGGTTTAAGCAATACGATATTACCTCCGGTAAAGGTACCCTCCTGCAGGCGCACATAAGTGCGCTTTGTTTCGGGAAACCGGCCTTCACAGCTCTCCCGGGTTAAAATAGGGTAATAAAAATCTGCATCAAAAGGCTCACAAAGCTTCAAAAATTCCTCAACAACAACTTCATCCAGCAACGGAATGTCGCCGGTAACAATAAGGCAAAGCTTTGTTTGTTCAACCGCGGCCAACCCGGCGGCAGCATTATCAAGCATGGAACCTGTTTCCGGGATCAGGGTAAAAGAATAGCCTGCTTTCTGCAGCTCGCCCAAATCTTCAACCGGACCGACAACAACGATATTTTTAATGGACGGTGCACGGGAAAGCCCTTCCAGGATATACGCCAGCAACGGTTTACCGTTTATCGGTATAAAAGCCTTGTTGGCAACACCTTCTTGCTCTGTAAGTAATTCAGCTTTGCCTCCTCCAGCCAAAACCAGTGCGTCAAACATTTTCAACACCATCCTTTCTGAAATTGCCCGGAACAGTCCAGCATAGAAAAGCGCGGGTCCCTTCTTCTAGTAAAGAGCGTACAGCCATGGACGCCACAGAATATGATTCCACAAGGGCGAAAACAGAAGGGCCGCTCCCCGACATGGCCGGGGAAAGGCCCATTTCTTTAAATCTATGCTTAAGTGCAGCTACGGGAGCGCAGGCGGGCAGCACGGCTTCTTCCAGGGTATTAACAGATTCTCTTTGAAACCAGAGCCCTATCCTGGCACAATCGCCCTCTTTAATCGCTCCGGCCAGGTCATTGATCGGCGGCACAGATTGCCGGCCTAGAACCAGGGAACGATAAACCGCCGGGGTGGACAACCGCAGCCCGGCCGGGACAGCCACAACCACCCAGTGGAAAGGCAATGGGGGCAACGGTTCAAGTATTTCGCCTCTTCCCATAACCTGGACTGTACCTCCATAGAGGCAGAAAGGAACATCGGAGCCGAGCTGCGCGCCCAGATCCAGCAGTTTGTGAAGGGTAAAATTTAAACCCCAAAAGCGGTTCAAGGCGAAAAGGGCTGCAGCCGCATCGCTGCTGCCCCCACCCAGACCGGCTTCAACCGGTATTTGCTTGAATAAGGTTATCCTGACACCGGGCAGTCTGCAGCCGGCCTCCCGCGATAGTAACGCTGCCGCCCGGCAAACAAGATTACTCTCTCCGGCCAGAGATGGTTCCGTACAAAAAAATTCCCATCCCTGCCTCAGGCGCGGAGTTAAGACCAAGGTGTCGGACAAAGAAATCTGCTGCATGATCGAATTGAGATCATGATATCCGTCGGCCCGCCGCCCCAGTACCGCCAGCCCCAGGTTTACTTTAGCCGGTGCTTTAATGATGATGCTTCTGGCCATTGAGATAGATTTCTTGATTGATGCAAGATATCCTGCCCGAAGCTACCAGGCAGAAACTATTTTGCAACACCTGTCCCGGCCGAGCAGCGGATCGATCCATTTTCGACTGTGGCCGTGCCTGCCAGATCCGGCCTGCCATCCCCTGTTTTCAGTTCGCTCTGCAACAACTCGGCAATGGGCTCTCTATGTTCATAAAAAACAACCAGGAGATCGCCTTCTTCCAGCAAAGATAGACCATAAGCCACTGCCTCCAGCTCATTTAAGACAGTGTCAATTTGCCCGGGCCTGGAGCCGCCATTAATGCAGCCTTCCCGGAGCAACCGGGCTGTCTCACCCGGCGCACGGCCCCGTAAATCACAATCTTCTTTAATGATAATCCGATCAAGAAAAGGGGCGCAGGTCTGCCCGCACTGCCTGATTAAATCATCATTGCGGTCCCCCGGAACCCCAATTACCCCGAGCAGGCGCCGGCAACCCAGGCGGCGGGCATAGTGCAGAGTCGCTTTCATGGCGGCAGGATTATGGCCATAGTCGAGCAGCAGGCGGCGATCGCCCTTTAAATCGTAGAGATTCAGACGGCCGGGATTCTGTTCCGGTGAAGAGACAAAGGTGGCCACCCCCCTGGCCACAACATTACGGGGCACTTTCATGGCCAGGGCCGCCGCGGCTGCCGCCAGAACATTTTGCAACTGATGCAGGGCCAAACCCCGCTCAGCCAGGGGTATATTCCTAACTGAAATAAGCCTTTGCCAGCGGCTGCCGCAAACCCAGTAAAGAAACCCCCCACGAACCGTTATCCCGGTTCCTCCGCTGGTAAGATGGCGCAGCAACGCCAGGTTGTCGTCATTTAAAGCAAAAAGAATAACCGGCGCGGAAGAACGGGGCATCATTTTTAAAACATTGGGATCGTCCGCATTCAAGACAACAGCACCCTCAGGGTGGACTGTCTCCACCAGCAGCGATTTAACGAACAACAGATCATTTATCGATTCCAACCCGTCCTGCCCCAGGTGGTCTTCGCTAATATTGGTTATAATCGCCACATCGCTGCGATCATAACCCAATCCGCCCCGGATAATACCGCCTCGGGCCGTTTCCAGCACAGCTGCCTCTACAGCCGGATCTTCCAGAATCATGCGCGCGCTTATGGGCCCCGTAGTATCGCCCTTACGGATACAATTTTCTCCGATATAGACGCCTCCGGTTACTGCCAGCCCTACTGTCTTACCCGTTTGTTTTAAAATATGAGCCAGCAAACGAGCGGTTGTTGTTTTACCGTTAGTGCCGGTAACGGCGGCAATAGGAATACGCCCGTTGGACTTAGCGGGGAAAAGCATATCCAGAATCGGCCCGGCTACATTTTGCCCCTTGCCCCTGGACGGATACAGATGCATGCGGATACCCGGAGCGGCATTTACCTCAATTACCGCCCCTTCTCCCTGTTTAACCGGAGAGGCTATGTCGGGAGCGACCAGGTCAATTCCGGCCACATCCAGTCCTATGGCCGCCGCCGCCCTTTCCGCCAAAAGCGCATTGGCCGGATGAACTTTAAACGTAACGTCCCAGGCGGTCCCTCCGGTACTTAAATTTGCATTTTCACGAAGCAATACTTTTTCTCCCCTGGCGGGCCGGGAGAGTATGTTTTTCCCTTGCCGGGCCAGTACCGCCAGGGTTTCCCGGTCCAGTTCAATCCGGGTCAGGGGGCGGGCATGGCCGATACCCCGGCGGGGATCGGCGTTTACCTGCTCAACAAGCCTGGCAATGGTGCTAAAGCCGTCACCACAGACCTGCGCCGGAAGCCGCCTGGCCGCTGCAATCATCCGCCCTTCCACCACAAGAAGGCGGTAATGCCTGCCGGTAATATACTTTTCAATCATGATACGGGAGCTATAGCAACGGGCCAGGCGGTAAGCTTCAATTACTGCGGCCGGTGTGGCCAGGTTTAAGGAGACTCCTTTCCCCTGATTTCCATCGCAGGGTTTAACTACCACGGGATACCCAAGCTTTTCCGCCGCTAAAACAGCCTGGCGCTCGCTCATGACCACTTCACCTTTCGGAGTGGGAATCCCCGCCCGCTCCAGCAACTCCTTGGTCCTGCACTTATCTCCAGCCAGGTCTGCGGCAAGGCAGCCAGTTTTTGAAGTCAAAGTAGCCTGGATTCTTTTTTGAGCCGCACCGTATCCCAGCAGCAGCAGGCTTGTGCCTTCCTGCAGAAAGGTGACAGGGATATGTCGCCGTTTCGCTTCAGCAATTATGGCTGCCGTGCTGGGTCCCGGTTCAAAACGCTGCCTGATCCGGTCAACCTTTTCTTTGAGGCCGTCCAGGGAAAAGCCTTTACCGGCCAGTAGCGCATTAACCAGGTTTACGGCCACATGGCACAGATATAAAGTAGGCCGGAAACTGGTATATTCAAAAATAATCTCCACCTGGCCGGCTTTGGGGCCGGTCAAAGTTTTACCGTATCCTGTAACCAGGCCGCATTGATGCATCAACTCCAGGATAATATGCTCCAGGACATGCCCCGGATATGTCCCTTCACGTAATCTCTCCAGAAAACCTCCCGGATAGCCGCGGCTGCAGCGATGCGAGCGCAATGAAGGCAACAAATCCAGCAGACTGGTGCAAAAGCCTTCCAGGTCACGAGAATTTTTAAATGCTACATCTTCCAGGTCGACAATGAGCCTGATGATGGGATGGTAACAGTAAATATTAGGTCCTTCCACGGTATGTACTTCTACTATTTTCATGAATTTATTTCACCTGCCGGTAATAGCGTAGACTGGTTAAAGGCAAGCGAAAGGTACATTGGCTTTTACTCTCCTTTTTGCGGTGCATGGATGCGATGGTGTAACAGATCAAAACCGGAGCCTCGGGCCAGAATATGTATCTGCAACGGTGATAGGGTCAACGTTTCCCAGGGAGCAGTCTCTGAAACATTTGTGTGAGCTAACATGCTTCCGTCAATAATGGTTATGCCATAAGAACCAATCACCTCAAGCCACCGCCTTTCGCTGATCACGACAGCAGTATCTTCATCAATACCCAGGCCTAAAAAACCGGGATTCATGGCCACAGCAGCGATCAAGCGGCCAAAGCGGCCGCGTTGGGCAAAATGCTGATCTATCAATAGATGCGGTAAAAAACCTAATCCTGGAGACATCTGAATCTGCCCTCTCTGCGGAGGTTGCCCGGCGCTGCCGCCAATGATCATGGTCCCACTCATGGCAGAAGCCCCAGCGCTGGTACCGGCAACGATTAAACCGTTTTCAAAGCGCTCCTTGATCTTCTTCATGAGCGCTGTGCCGCCCAGAATGCTGGTCAGGCGCAACTGGTCACCTCCCGTAATAAAAACCACCGCTGCTTCCTGTATGGCAGCGGCTGAAGATGGATCGGAGGCGGCAGCTCTGGAAGAAATCTTTAAAACGCGAACAGATTCAGCGCCCAGCTCTTCGAAAATTTTTTCATAATCCTGGCCGGTTCTGGCAGGATCGGCAGATGCTGTGGCCACAACAGCTACCCGCGGCTTTTTGTCCGGTGCTAACCGGAGTACTGTTTTTAAGATAGTACAATGCCTCTCGTGGTCTTCCGCTCCGCCAATAACCACCAGTTTGCCGACCATGTTTGCCTGCCCTTCAATGATGCTTTGTGCTCTTTTATCCTTTTCCGAACAAAGCCTTCTTATACATGGGAAGGAAAATCCACCTAGACAGCGCCCATACCGGGCGCATAATTACCGGGGCTGCCCTTAAAAGGACAGCCCCGGCCACCTGTTCAGCTTTTCGGAAGAGTCTGTTCGGCGCGTTCAATAGCTTTTCTTACCAGATTACCGCACTGCCTTGAGGTAACACTGCCCCAACCTTCTTGTTTAACCAGGTCCAGAACCCCCAACTCAGCCGCAATCTCGTATTTTAGCGCCTCTGACATTACGGGACGCCTCCGCGGCATCCGCATCCCTCCTTTAGTCATGATCAGGTGGCGCTACTAGCTATGTGCAAAATGGCTTGAAATAAACATGGTTTCATTGGAGACGAAGTAAGCTCCTGAAAACTCTTACGCAAATTTTACAGCAAAAAACCGGGGTGGATCGGGTATCCCTCCCGGTTTTTCTTGATTTATGATAAGGTCAATGCCTAAAATGAGTTGCGGTATTTCCGGCCCTTCTGGCTGCCCTGTATGAATTTACATACTGACGGAGCGGCGCCGGATTTCCTCGCCAAAACTCAATTCAACAGTCTCGGTTAACACATCGGCATAACTGAAAGAGAGGCGTTGAAAATAATTTTGCTCATCAACTCTAATTACAAAAATAGAAGGATATATGCTTTCCAATATTCCTTCTTTTTCATACGTTTTTCTACGGCCGCGGTTAGCTTTTAATTTGATCCGTTCCCCCACGTGGGGTTCAAGCTTTTTACGTATTTCAAACAGGACGTCTGTCGCCACATGAAAAACCACCTTATTGTTAATCTAGCTATGATTTTAACATAAAATCGGATTTTTTGTCAAGATAAGCGGACCAGAAGCTTTACGCGGCACAGCCTGGTCGATGATCAGCCAGGCACTATTTGGTAAAGCGGTCGGCAACCGTGGTGGCCCCGTAGGAATCCGGTTTTATACGGGCATCATAGCCGCTGCCAATGACCATGCCCACAACTTCTTTAATAATATCCCTGGTTTCACCTTTTTCTCCCACATCAAGGTGAATCTCTATGTTCATGTCGCTATGGCCGTTTTCCGCCAGCTTCTCCGTAAGCCTCGTCGCCACTTCCAGGCTGAGAAACGTTTCATAGTAAATGCGTTGCCTTAAACTTTCCATATAACGGGTTTTTTGCTTGTGAAAATAAAAGCGGCCTCCCTTGCCTACACGGTGGGCTATAATTGCGGTAACAAAAATTACGCTGCTATTTTGAAAGGAGTGAGAATCACTGCCAATAATTAATTTATATTTATCTTCAGGAAATTGATTGGTGTATTGGACGAGATCCTGAAACACCGGCTGGGACTAAAAAAATTCATGGCTCCGACCTTTCCCTTCCTAAATTCACCCGGGATTCAACTCAAGATCGGGCTAAAAACGATTATTACCGCGCTTATAATTATATAGGATTCGAGTAAGCTTTGCAAACTGGTCAATGGATAGAAGCTCGGGGCGGGTAGCCGGTTTTATGGCCGCTTGCGCCAGCAAGGTAGAGAGTATTTCTTTATCCCAGGGGAAAATTTTGGACAGAGAGTTTAACAAGGTCTTACGGCGTTGTTGAAACGACCCCTTCACTATACGCCAGAGGAGCGCTTCTTCATCCGGACTCAGCACCGGGGGGCGCGGCACAAGCATGATCACCGCCGAATCTACTTCCGGGCGGGGCCAAAAAACTTGTTTCGAAACATTAAATAAAAAGGTGCCGCTACTGTAATAGCGGCAAAGTACCGATAGGCTGCCGTAACCCGCCTCCCCTGGCTCTGCCAGGAGCCGCTGGGCCACTTCTTTTTGAAACATTAATACCGCCCGGGCAAAAGGAAATTTTTGCTCAAAGATGCGATACATCAAGGTAGACGAAATGTAATAAGGCAGGTTGGATACCAGCTTAACCGGTGTGCCGGGAGGAAAATATTTATTTGCCAGCGCGAGAAAATCAGCTTTAAGGGCGTCCCCGGAAATGACGGTGACCCGGGTAAAAGGGCGCAGCACCTCCTCCAGCAGCCGGGCCAGCCCCTGATCCAGCTCCAGGGCGAGAATTTGACCATCTCCCCGGGCCAACTCTGCGGTTAAAGCCCCTATTCCGGGGCCAATTTCCAGAACGGCTTCGCCGGGTTCAACCGCGGCAGCGGCAACAATTTTTTGCACGATGTTGCGGTCGATTAAAAAATTCTGGCCCAGTCCCTTCTGTGGTTTCAACCCATATTGTGACATTAAAGCCATGACCTCCCGGGGGGAGGTCGGATTATAACTGGCATTCATCATATTTGAGATCTCCGCAGACGGCCTCTGTCAGTATTTCGTCAACAGGTAAACCTTTATGCCGTATTTAACGCCAAACTGTGCCACATCTTTATGTTTGTCAAAAAGAATATCAATCCTATTCCCTTTAATAGCGCCGCCGATATCTTCAGCCCGGGCAAACCCGAATCCTTCGATATAAAGCATGCTTCTTAGAGGTATAACCCTGGGATCCACGGCCACCATGCGCGGTGAATCTATCGTCCCCAGGCCCTGGACGCATTTTTTGCCGGTGTATGTGTAACCATTGTTATAAGGCCCAGTACAGAAAGCATGGCCCTGCTTATTACGTGGACATCCCGATTCAGGAGTGCCGGGGCAGTATGCTGTCGCCGATACCATCAGCGCCCTGGAAAACTCCATCACCCTTCCATCCCGCTCCAGCCGTGTATTTTCTCCCACTTCAACAATGCGATCAACCGGATCTTCCAGGAGCGATGAATGGACAACAACGCGGCTGACTTCAACGCCATCCTCAAAGGTCACTTCCACCAGATCTTCCTGCAGGCCGGGTTTCCCTTCACTGATTACCCTTGAGAATCCCCGATCCAGAGCAGGGTTGCCCCGGGTTACATCAGCATAGGGCACCGTCTTTTTCTCTGATTCATATGCTTTTTTCACCCGGACAATTTTAATCTCAGCCAGATTATAAATATATTCCAGTCCTTCCGGTTCTATACGATCATAAGGGCCCAGACTATAGCCTTCTTCTTCCAGCAGTTCATGGACTGTCATTACCGGGGTCCATATTTCGGCAACAGAGTTATCGGCAATAATAAACACAGGGAAGGCCTTGTCAATGGTGATAACGGATTTCGGTGAAAGCACCGTTTCAGCCGGCGGGGTAACGCGGTCCCGTGGATGCAGAGGCAGTTGAATTTCCTGAAGCAGCTCGTCCACATTCCGGCTGAACGTCCGCACGGTCTGAACCGGTTCTCCGTCCACATAAATGGTAACCGAAAATGCGGCAAACTGGTATACAACAGCGACAAGGCAGGCGCTGGCCAGCAGTAAACCGGCCGCCGGAAAACGTTTATGCACGGCCCCGGCAGCACTAAACAGTATCCGTCCCAGCCTTTTAATCGAGAGCCGCAGCGGCCTGAGATCAAGCCGTGTTTTTCTTGGCACAGAAAATATCCCCTGCATTTTCTCTCACCTTAGTATTGGCTTAATTTTACCCCTTCCCGCCAGATCTGTCAAAAGTGCGAATTGGCTGGACTGTGTCAAGACTTAGTAGGTGAAACTCCCGCATTTTTTTAAGCCGGCCATT
>ERZ795060.4476-NODE-4476-length-11757-cov-13.492138_pt1 | contig 11757 bp, 8 predicted proteins | sample MGYA00375144_ERZ795060 | MGnify/ENA primary metagenome ERZ795060 (study PRJEB30189, sample SAMN05720157) | activated sludge metagenome | isolation source: anaerobic digester from wastewater treatment plant | place: Japan | collected 2015-05-15 ... | reverse complement strand
TGTTTTGAAGTCCCCGGCCAAAAACTTCAGGTCGGCGAAGTAACCAAACACCAGGCAGATCTCTTTCACAAACTGGGGGTTACTCCACCAGCCTCGTTACAATAAAACGGGAATTCAGGATATAAATCTTATATAAGATGTTATTTTATATTTTAGGAGGGTGAAATGAACATTAAATCAATACCAGATAAAATAATCAGTTGTTTATTCCATTGTTAATTTTTTAACTAAATTTTTAATTAAATAGGGAACAACCTTGTCTCTTGAAATCATTAATTTTGTCTTTAAGAAGGTCTTCTGGAAGTTCTAAATATTCTGCTAAGCATTTTAGACAAAAAAATTTCATTATATTCCTTCCTAATAGTTTCTTATTTAATGCTAAAATATCTTTTTCTATACTTTTATCACATTTTAAACATTTATAATATGCCATATAATATACCCCAACTATTTAAGCTTAATATCTGGTATATTAGGTGAAAATTCCATATCAATAAGGCTATTTTGCTCTTTGATTATTTTTCTCATTTTTTTAGCTGGCTCTAAACAATAATCATTAAACAAATTTTTGTCTACTTCATTAGGAGATTTTATATGTGGAAATAGTAATTTAAAGTACGCGCAACATATTTTTTTAATTGCTTTTGTGTCTCTTGTATCAGCAAATCTTGGCACGTCTAAAAGCTCATTCATAATATCATGAAATTCCGATGCTATTCGCAATTTATGTAAGATTTCTGAGAAATATTCAACATTTAAGGCATAGCCATTGAGTTTAAAGTTTTCTTGAATCCTTGGCAAAAACCATCCTTCAATAAATCCGTGAAATCTATCTAAAAGGGCAGAGCTTTGAAAAAATTCAGGAAGATTACTAAAATATTTTTCGTTTATTGGTCTTTTATTTGCATTTAGTGAAATATTGCCTAATAATACTAATCCTGAAGTTGATTGTCCTCTGTAACTAGCTACCGTAAATGCTCCAGACTCAAGATAATTTTTTAATGCCCCTTGAAGTTCGCTCTCTTCTCCAAAATTTATTGTCTCTATCTCATCAAATACTACCAAATCGTATTGTGTAATTATCCCAGGTTGCTGTGAGGCTACATTATAAAAAAGTTGAGCTCTGGTTACCTTACCACCACTAACTAGCCAACAGTTTTTACTTAAATTAGAAAAAACATAAGATTTACCAGTTCCTTTTGGAGCTAATTCTATAATATTTAGATTAGCTTCTACAAACGGTAGTAACCTACGTAAAAAAATTATTTTTTGTTGTAAACTTTCAAAAGCCTGAGGATTATATTCCATAGAAGATACTAACAAATCAATCCATTCTTCTAGTGTAAAGTTTTTCCTGCCATCTCTATAATATTCAAGGTCAACTTCATAAGGTTGAAATGGCTTAAAATCTATCATGCTTATATGGCCATCTCTTTTTCTTTCACTTGCCGGAATGTATACAAGTTTAACAATTCCCCATGTCTCTCCGCCTAAAAGATGATTTTTATGTTTAGAAACAATATGATATGGAATTTCTGTTTCGTTAGATCTTATATCAGTATCTGGTATAGAAAATTTAAACCTGCCTTCTTTTATATCTGGCTCCACTATAATTCTCGCTAAAAAAGTATGTTCTGCTTGAGAATCTATTAATTTACCCCTCAATTTGCTATTTTTAGTAACAATATAAGTTTGTAAAAATTTTATAATATCATCTGTATTTAACTCGACATCAATGTTAGAAAACCGCTTAATAATCCAATCTTTAATAAAAGAAGGTAGATTGTAGCCAGAAAAAATACTATAAAGACTAGGATTCTTATATAAAGATTCATTTGGAAAAATGTTTCGAATTTTATTATCTAAATAATTCATAATAAATCTAGCTCCTTGAAGCCACTCTTTACAGAAAACTGGTATTTAATCTTTTGGCTTGCAATTTTTATAAAACAATCATGCTTACCAGTGTTTATATTTTTTAGTTCAGCAAAATATCCATTTTCTTCTTTATTCAATAAATATTCTTTATTTGAAATAATTAAATAAACATCCGTTGATGGGTTTGGATATATAAAAATCTTAAATATTGGATTTCTTATGTCAATTTCTAATTTTTCTGGAGTTATTATGTATTGAATTTTGTCCTTAATTTTCTTTAACTTTATAAAAGGAACTAAAACTTCTTCTGGCGTAGCACCTCCGTGAACTTCTCTTATTGGTAATTTATTTAGAGAATAGTGTTTAGAAGCGATTAAAGCCTTTTTGTTGCTTTGGTCTTCTAAATCCCATGTAAAATATCTATCTTCATTGAGATCATTTTTATAATCTAAAATACATCTACCTTCATGATTTGTATCATCAAAATTGTAAATCTTGGCTATATCGAACTTTTTATTTACTAGAAAAGTAAAACCGTGATCTGCTGAAATATATAATTCATCATCTACTTTTTCTACAAGTTTTTTAGCTATGTTTTTAACTATTTCTATTTCTTCAACAATATTATCAGGATATTTGAAAATATGTATTTTGTGGCAATAATCATCTAAATCATTAATTTTTTCAAAATTATCCCATTTGTTTATTTCTGTTATTGTAGGTAATTTAGACCTTGCAATAGCTTTTTGTTCTACAAAAACATTAAAGTTGTCTCCATAAAAATTTAAATAATGAATAAATAAAGGTAACCATTCAATACCTAATCCATCTATCCAGACAAAATTTTCGTGTTTTGTAATTGGTCTATTAAATTTATAATACCAATTACAAAATGATTCTTTATTGGCGTTTCTTTCATTTAAAATTAAATCAATCATTTTTATTTTTTCATTTTTAATCTTAGATAAATTATACGCTTTAAAATAATCTATTACCCAATTTTCAACCCCTTCAATTTTTAAATTATTCCAATTTATATAATAATAAAGATCTGGATATATTTTTTCTGATTCATTGAATATTTTTTCATCATCTTTTGCCATTATAATTTTCTTTATAAAAAATTTTTTTTCGCTCTTTGTAATCATTGAAAGTTTAATTTTAATTTCATCAAAATCTTCATTTTCAAGGGCTTCAAGTATACTATTTAAATTAATCTCTATAAATTCATAATCTTCCTTTAATTTGTTGTGAATGAAGTGTAATAGACTATTTCTTTCAAGCCATATTTTTAAATCAGAACTTAGTTGAAATGCTTTAAACCAAAGCGTTTTTATAAATTCTACTTTAGATAATCCCTCTAACTGTTCTAAAACTATTCGTAGATATTGTGAAGAAGAATAAAATTTACTATTTTCGGTAATATATTTTTTCAACAGCCATTTCTTAAAGTCATTTTCCTCTTTTAAAAAAAACTCTATTAACTTATCAATGTGACAATTTTCAATATTTTTTACATCAAAAATCCATGATAATAATTCTTCAAAGTTTTTTATATCTTTGTTTGATGAACAAATACTTAAAATTTTTTTCCAATATTCAATTTCTTCTTTTTTATATGTGACATCAATATTTTTATTTAAAATAATTTTAAGATAATCTTTTATATTTTCAATCAGTTTATGATCAAAATTTTTATCGGGCAGAAAAGTATTAAAAAAATTAGCTAAAGTTTCTGAACAAGAAATTATATTTTCTTTTGCTTTGTCTAAAACTTCAAACCATTGTTTTGTATTTGAAACAATAAAATAATCAATACCTTCTAATATATTTGCGTCTAAATTGAAATTTAATTGGTAAATGCAAATTTTTTCGTTTTCTCCTAAAATGTTCCATACTGGAGCCCATGCGTTGTTTCTATAAAAATTACTCCAAAAAATATTTAAAAACCTATCTTTTAATCCAAACATTGGGATATAAATTCTAAAGTTAGCAGTTGTTTCTTCTTTAAGAGCAATTCCTTCTAAAATCACATTAAATGATTTTTTGTCAAAAAATCTTATAATTTCAGATAAATCGTATATAACAGTATCTTGGTTGATATTATTTAAAAAAGCTAGAATTGTATCTCGAGTTATCCATTTGTCTTCAGAAATTAAATTCCTTAGATAAATTATATTTTTTACTTGTTCCGTTATAAACTTCTTAAATTCAAAATAATCTTTACGATTATTTAAGAAAATAAACCTTGATGGAAATCTTCTCGCTGAAGCAGAAGGAGTATTTTTATCATTGTAAATTTCTTTTATTAAATCTGCAATATTATTAAGTTCTTTCAATATCTTCTTCCTCCAATAACTTTTCGAGTTTTTTAGTATGAATACTGATTATGTTATTTTTTATCATTTTGATAATTAACTCTTTAATCTCATTTTCATTATATTCATCAAAAAATTTTTTCATTACTGTTTTCAACTTTAAGCTGTTATATTGTTCAATTTTTTTGATTAAAATCAAATTTATATCGTTATTATATCTCTCTTCTGGAGGTTGAGGATGTTGTTGAAAAGGCTGAGGAGATGGTTGTTGAGATGGTGTATTTATTCTAACCAAATATTGTAAAATTAACTTTTCTACCATTAATTCTTCATAACTCCATTTTTCTTCCTGTAAATTTTGTATAATATATTGCTCTACTTTTGAAAAAAAGCTTTCTGAGATTTCTGATTGCTGATTTCTTTTTAATACGTCTTTAATATATATATAAAATAGATGCTGTAATTCATCTTTCTTTTTTTGGAATAATTGCTTTAAATCAATTTCGGTCTGTTCTAAGTATTTTAAATATTCCCTTATGAGATCAATTTTTAATTCATCATCCTGCTTTTTTATAAATTCATCTATATATTTTATTGATTCTCTTAACATAGTATTTTGCTTTACTTTTTCATCATAATAAAAAACCCACAAAGGATAATGAATCAGTACTGAATCCCTAATCTTCCACTTAATATCATTTAGGCTATTAACATCATCTATATTAAAAATATTTTTTAATAGATCTATTAATTTATTTTCCTCTAAAGTCCCTAATCTTACCGAAAGTTTATAAAAATCACCTCCGTCCTCAAAGTATTTAAATAAAGATATAATTTTATCCCTCATTTGTTCTTTTGTTATTAAGATTCCAGTTCCAGATTCATATAATTTGTCTACATAATTTCTCATTAAAAAACCCATTGCAGCAAAATAAATCATATTTGAAAAAAAACCATAGGGTGGCTTGGAGAGAAAACTTAATACTTCGCCTAAATTAAAAACACCATTTATGCTTGCTCTTGTAATTTGATTTTCTATTTCTTTTGATATTGAATATAAAGGATTAGAACCCTTTATGCCAGGTTTAAAATTTAGGTTTAAATCAACAATATATTCATCACCTTCATCTTTAACGATGGCCCTTAAGTAGTTCTCAATCCCTTTTATTGTTTTTTCTTCAAGTTTTTGTCTATTTGTAGAAAATAAAAAAATTTCGCAGGATTTTTTAGCATTTTTTCTTGCCCATATATTTTTATTTATAGTACAATTTTTTATATTTTCCAAACCATAAGTAAATATTTTTGGAGATATTTCATTATTTAAATCGTTACTAAATGCATTAAAAGTTATTTTTTTACAATAACCATTTAAATACCATTCAACTTCACTTCTTAATGCTTGCTCTATCCAAACATTCACTATTTTTAAAATATTGTTTTTATAATTCTCACTGTCTTCTCTGTAATTATGTTTTTCAGATACCCTAGAACGAGCTAAGTTATCAGAATATTTATTAAATGTATCTTTATCAAAAGGTTTTTTTAAAATTAAAAATACAATATTTTTACCTTCTTCTGAAGAAGCAATTTCTTTTACTATTGCACTGATGTTATTTATTTCTTCTTCATCTTTACTGATAAAAAAAGCTATATTTATTTTAGGACCTTCTTTAAAATCTCTTTTAAGATGATTAATTAACAAAGCAGTACTGTTTATATAAGGATAAAATTCAAGTTTTATTTCTCTTAATGCCTGTATTGATATATTTTCAATAATTTTATTTTTATTCTCATAGGTTAAAATTTTAGTTATATCCTTATATTGATTTTCTATTTCTCTTTTTTCATCTTCTATCTCACGATGAGAGAGAACTGATGCAGTAACCAAGTAAAGATTATCAATAGTTTTTGTGATGTACTGTCTTTCTGCTATTGTATTTAAAATACTCATTATTTCTTCTTCTAATATATCACCTGAAAAAATACCCTTTAAATTATTCTCTGAAGGGGCTACCAATGAAGTTTCGTCAGATCCTGTATATTTATACAAAATGTTAAGCAACAGCACAGCTTTAAAAATTTTTAGAGCATTATCTCCTAATGTTTTAACATATGCATTATAAATATTATATCGTTCCACAGAAGGTGAAGTTTTATCATTATCTATATTTGAAAATTCGTTAAAAAAGTAATCCCATAATACATCAGCAGTTAAAAATTTTTTACCTTCTTTTTCTGGATTTTCTTCTATAAATTTTATAAAGCCCATCTTCTTGTCGAAAATAAAACTAAAAATACTTCGTTCAGTAGAACCTAAATTACGTGCAATAAAGGTTAGTAAATAGGCAGTATATGGATGTATTGGAATAATATTTTCTAAATCTTGTTTTTCTAATTTTTCTTTATAACTATTATTGATAATTATTTTTTTTATTACACTATTCAATAATCCTGAAAGTTCTGATTGAATATTTTTAAAATTATCATCTTTTTTAAATGTTGCATAAATTAGATGATAGCTTGTAATCGATTCCATATAGTATTCAATACTATTAAAACGATCTAACATTTTTTTGACATCTTGATTTTGAAAAACAGCTCTGTGACTAATTAGATAAAGATAGATTCTATCAATTGAAGTCAATTCAGCAATATTCTGTAATTCATTTATAATAGATGGTTCTCCTTTATCTAAAATTGGAGTTGACTCATCCCAGAATATAATTAAATAATTCGCAAATCTTCTGTTTCTAATTTCATAAGAAACCTCTTTTAGCCATTCAATAATATTTTTTACAGCTAAGTTTATATCTAAATTATTTAACTCGCTATAAAGTAAAGATAATATTTCATCATCATTTTCATCTAATCTTTTAATTAATTCGTTTGCATTCTTTACATAAAATCTAAGATTATTTTTTTGTATAAATTCATTCCAATTAATACCAAGTTCATTTTTTTCTACAAAATTTTTATATATCTCATAATCAGTTCGCACAGTCATTTCTGGAAAAGCCTTTTTGACTGCTTTTTGAATTGCCAAGCAAAATGATTTGCTATCGTATATTCCGGAAGCGCCTTTTAAAATAATAGAAAAAGCCTTTTTGTTTTGCCTGAAGTTGGTTAGCATTTCTTTTAACTGAATATCTTCAATTTTTTCTACATAATCTTTAATATTTTCCCAATCATCACATAAAAGGTGTTTTACCACCGAAGAGGCATGGCTTTTGCCAACACCATATGCTCCATGAATTAAAAATGATTTTGCTTTAGCTGAATCTCCAGAATCTCCAGATTCTAAAGAATTCAAAAATTCTTTTAGTAAATTATAAAAATTTTTTACAGGGATAAATTTTTTCCAATAATTTGTTTGTTCTGCTGTTATATCAAATACGGGTAAAAAATTATAATCTAACTGAATATAATCAAAATATCTCATAATTGCTCCTTTTGGATACATTTTTTTAAGACATCATATGGGTGAGTTATATAGTTTAATTTAGTAATTAACCTATCATCTTCAATGTCAGTTTGCAAAAGTTCAGATTCATTTATTTCAAATAACGCAGTTTTTACATTGCTACTTTCTATTACCAAAATCTTTTGTGGACTATATAGTTCATTTTCAATTCCTTCTATATCAATTGAGAAAACATTGTTTTTATATGCAAATTTGTATAAGGCATAAAGTATTACATATAGATCAAAAAAATAGCCACCTTCTTTTTTCACAAATCTTTTATTATTTTCTCTTGTAACTATGCCAATTTTTAACTCTTTCCCAATGGAGGTATATTCAAAGGTGCTAATAAGAGAATTCAATCCGCTATCAACAGATTTATTATGAAATTTTGCGACTTTTATTAAAAAAATTAATAATTCTAATCTTGGATAGTTACCTTTATTAATTAATCCCCATATTTTAAATAAATTAGTATTATTATAAAGATTAATCCATAAATAAGACCAATAATTTTTTTGTTTATCATATAAAATCTTAAAAAAATCAGTAGGCCTTTTTTTATAATATAATTCCATTTTTTTTAAATAATTTATTAATGCTTTTTGTTGTTTATGGCCTAATTCATTATGAAAACAATAAAAAAAATTTTTTAAACAATTTTCTAGCCATAAAGATTTAAGCCCAAAAGTATAAAAAATAACATCTCTTAACATAAAAAACTAAACTAACGATTTTAAGGCTTCTATATTTGTTTCAGTCATATTGATATTATCTAAATCTGCAGTAAATTCGACTCTTAATAATTTAGGATTTTTCTCTTGAATTGAAAATAATTTTTGAGCTAAATCGTTCTGGTTTATCCCAAATATTCTATAAGGACCACCAAAAAAATCAGGACTAAAAAATTGTGATAACCTAAATTTTGATGTGCCTAACATAGATGAGGTTTTTAATAAATTATAATAAATGCCCAAAATGCTAATATCAGACGTGCCCTCTTTTTTAATTATTTTTTGTTTTTCATCAACTATCTTACCTAAATTAAATACTTTTCCTATAGGTGATGCATTTAATGTTTTCAAAAATGCATTTAAATCGTTAGTTATTGATCTTTTACTTGATAAACAATCATCTATGATTAATTTTTTTTCTAACTCGTGTTTTGAAAATTCTATATTCCATTGAAAGTTATCCAGATACCACTTAAATATTTTAGAATTAAAATACATATTAGTTATTATAATTTCCCAAACATTTTTATTGTTAATTTTCCAAAGTTCCTGTAATATACAAAAAATACTATTATTTAATTGTTTTTCATCATTTAAAATTTCTGCTTCTCTTAACCATACTGACATAGAAACAATTTGATATAATCCTAAACCTGTTTTACCATCAAAAGTTTTTTTAATTTTTTTGTTAAGTATATTATATGACAGTTTAATATCTTTAATAAATTCTTCTGGATTTCCCATAAACAAATTAAACCAATCTTCACGTAAACCAAAGGTTTGATATCTATTACCTGTTATTTTTTCCATCTGTTTATCCCTCTCATTCAAATTTTTTAAACTATTTTCACTGATATTTAATGATTTAGCAACAAAGCAGCCTTGTTCAATACTTAAACATTCTAAACAATGTATACACCCATTAATAAAAAAATTAGGAAAAAATTTAATTGCTTTTTTAGGGCATAAAATTTCACATGCTCTACAGCCTACACAATAAACTGATTTATTTATAATTTTTTTAATTAAATTTATTAACTCGTAAGAGTTATAGTAAATTTCTATAATATATTCGTTTTCTCCTTGTATAATGTTCATCTTAATAAAATTATCTTTTGTTTTTATTTCAAAACTTAAATATCCTTGTTTGCTGTTCTCATAAAAATATATTTCGCCAATTATTTTAATAAATTCTTTAAACTTATTTAAATCTAAATTTTTTATTTTAACGGTTATTTTGTTTTTAAAAAAATCATATACAATATAATTTTCTGAAAATAAGTCCCTCCCGCCAGCTCTCTTTTTCCATTGCCCTTGTTTAATATAATCATTAATTATTTTAAATTTTTCACATTTAAGTCTATTGATTGTCATCTTTTCTATTATTTTTAAAAAACCTTCTATTTTTTTTGAAAAAATTTTATTAATAAAAAACTCAGATTTACTTGAGCTAAAGGGACATATAGAACATCCAACTCTTTCGAGTCCATATTTGTAAAATAAATTAAAATTAATATTTCGATAAAAAATATATAAAAAAATTTCTGATGTATTCCATTGTTGTATAGCTTCCGCATTTATTTGTCTAATATATTTTGTGTTTAGACCTACTCTACTGTATCCACTTCTTACACGACTTTCTTCAGCCCTAACCCCATCAAAAACCAAAATTTTTGGCATTTTTTTACCATCTTTTCTTTGATGAAGTTCACTTATAAAATTTACAAAAGGAGCGGTTTTTGTTACGGTACAACACCACCTATGGATTCGGCTTGGTGGACCAAAATCTTCCCAAAATTCTATTGCAGGCTTTGGTGGCTTAACTGTATAAAACTTAAGATTTGGATATTTTTTCTGATATTCTTCTTTAGTGTTTTCAACTATTTCATAGGTAAAAGGTAACTCCATTGTGGTATCTGAAAAAACAATTATATAATCATCTGGTGGCAGAATTCTGCTTACAATATCAAGTACAACTTGAGAATCCTTACCACCACTAAAAGCAACAGCGATAAAATCTACTTTATTTTTAAATTTTTTATATGTATCCAATACAAAATCCATTGCTTCATTTTCTAAAATAAAAAGTGCTTCTTTATTTTTTTCTATAACTTTTTTTATATTAATTGGATTAAGAGTTAAATACTTACCTTCTTCTGTAATAATAATATTAGAAGCCTCAAAAAGATTTCCCCCTCTTACTTCAGCCACCATGATTCCTTTATAATAATATCTTCTTCCTAATGCCCAAAGAAGAGGGTATTCAGTGTTTTTAGGGTATTTCCAATAATTATCAAAGCCTAAAATATCAAGTTCTTCTTTAAATACAGGGCGAGGTGATATGTTAAGTGGTTTATCACAAGATTTGCAAAGTATTATTCCATTTATATCTGAATCCCAACAAATATTAAACAATTATTACCTCTTCATTTTCATTTATTTCTTTTTTATAGTTTTAAAAACTAAAAATTAAGTATAATTCATAAATTTACAAACTTTTTAAAGTGTTTTCTCTTATATTTTCTATTAAAAATATTGCTCTAACAAAATTAACTTCACAATTAAGCAATTTTTTAATGTTAATCTCATAGTTAAAACATTTAAGAAATTGTCTGCTTTCTTATTTATATTAATATATATCGCTAATTTTTCCTTGCTTGTCTCAGAAAAAAGAATCAAACATACCTATATCCTATATCTTCTTTCCGAGAGATGGTCAAGTCTTTTTAGACAGCCTCCATCATTTTTTAAGTGGTTTGTGCCGCTCATACTGCATCCTTAATCTCTGGTAATGTTTCATAGTATACTTCATCCGGTGTTTTCTCATTTAAGCCCTGATGGGGCCTCCATGTATTGTATTTATCAATAAAACGTGTAATCTCCTTTCTTGCATGGCTTATTGATTCATAAGCCTTCAGGTATACCTCCTGGTATTTGAGGGTTTTCCAGAAACGTTCAATGAATATGTTGTCCATCCAGCGATTACGACCGTCCATACTTATTTTGATGTTGTTCTTTAATAGAATGTCTATAAACTCGAGGGAGGTAAACTGACTCCCCTGGTCTGTATTGAATATATCAGGTTTCCCGTATTTGTATATTGCTTCCTCTGACCTGTTTTTTATGATATTAGACAAAAATAGATATTTTTGTGAGAGCACTTTTGGTGATAAAATGATAATAAGGAGGATAACGAACAATGAATGAAACACACAGCAAAAAACCAAAAAGGGTTTTCACACCAGAACAAAAATACGAGATATTAAAAGACATCGAAAGATGCAGGACAGTAAAAGAGGGGCTCCAAAAACACGGTGTTAATAGTCAACAGATTTGACCCCTTTTCTGCAAATAAATTTGACCCCCC
>ERZ795060.4469-NODE-4469-length-11783-cov-5.349932_pt1 | contig 11783 bp, 9 predicted proteins | sample MGYA00375144_ERZ795060 | MGnify/ENA primary metagenome ERZ795060 (study PRJEB30189, sample SAMN05720157) | activated sludge metagenome | isolation source: anaerobic digester from wastewater treatment plant | place: Japan | collected 2015-05-15 ... | reverse complement strand
CATCACAGGGAGTATTTCAAAGTATTCGGTTTTTGACAAAAATAAGGGTCCAATGACTTTGAAATATACCGACAGTAATATGAATGTCAAATGTGAACTTACCGATTATGTCATTTATAAAAAATTTAAAGTAAGTATAGAAGAGGAATATAATCTTCCAATTTCCAATGTGCTTAATTCATTTGGATTTAATGTGGAATTTAAAATATCTGCAAGCTCCGAGTCTGTGGTTAGTGACCCTGTTGAGTTTGTCAGGAATACCGATTTTGTCATTGACAGTGTAAGGGAGATTGATCAAAAAACAGGAGGAAAGCTTGAGGGTATGGTGGATAAGATTACAGATACATTTGACAAGCTTTCAGGTAAGTTAAAAAGCTTTTTGGAATAAGGTGGGGGCTTATGAACTTTATAAGGGAGACTCGCGGAGCAATATCAATATTTTTATGCATAGTGCTTGTGGCACTTGTGGCTTTATCGGGAGCTTTAGTGGACGGAGGCAGAATGAGGGTTGCCGAGAGTGAAACCAGGACAGCCGTTGATTCTGCTGCCATGTCACAGCTTACATATTATAATAATGTATTAAAGGAATTGTATGGTCTGTTTGCTATTGCAGACAATGATCCTGCTGCAATAAGGGAATCCATAGCTAAAGGCCTTGATGAGAGACTCCTTTATACAGGATTGTCAGAGGAAAAAGAAGGATTCTATAAATATTATTCTGAAGTGATGAACTTATTTAATAACGGTGAAAAAAGCAGACCTTTGAACTTTTTTGACTTTAGAGTTGAAGATGTTAATGTAAACCTATTGTACAACCTTTCTGAAACAGCTGTATTTAAACGGCAGATTCTTGAGTTTATGAAATACAGGGCACCTAAAGAGGTGGCTGACCAGTTTCTTGATAAGTTTTCGGCTTTTAAGGATTTGGGAGAACAAACAAAGATATTGGAGAAGAAGCTGGATATCGATGAGAAATTGTCTGAAGCGGGAGAAGGCACTGAGACTTTATCGGATAAGGCTTTGGAGATAAACCTTCTTGCAAAGAACAACGGCATAATGCAGAAAATTAATGCACTTAGCGTTAGCATTTCAAATAGAATCAGACTCGAAAATCTTTTGGTTGAAAAAAGACAGCAGTTAAATGATTTGACTCCTCCGGTAAAAACATCGGATGAACCTGAGGCAGTAGAGGAATATGAGAAAAAACTCAAAGAGTATTTAGACGCAGTTAATGCAATAAAAGATGAGATAGATAAGATTGAAAATGAAGATATTCCAAAGCAGAATAAAAATTCGGCAGATATAAAAGAAGATTTATTAAAGCATATTCAAAAAGACCTTATTGATAACAAAGCATATGATGATGCTGAAAAAGCTATAAAAAAAATAAAGGACAAGTCTAAAGAAGCTTCTGATTTGGCCAACCAGCTTTCAGATAGTATTAAGGAAGACTCTAGCTCATTCGGTGAGTCAATTCGTACTGATCTCAAAAGTAAGAAACAGGCAATTGATACAAGTGTCCTTGATGAAAGACAAAAAGAAATTGATGAATGCAGAAATACATATAAAGAAATAAAAGAAATTGTAGCAAATATAAATCCCGAAACTGTAAAGTTCGATATAACAAGCAGTCTGCCGGCCGATTTGGAAGCAAGGGTCAAGAAAAAGCTGTCGGTTCAAAAGATAGAAGATTTGCTTAAAAATGTACCTAAAGTAAATTATTATGTTAAAAAAATAGATGAAACCGAAAGTAAGGACAGTGATCCCAGGTCTGCGTTAAAGGCAGTTAAAGATGATATTGAAAAGGAAGGAAATGCCCTTATAGAGGAAATTAAAAAGGGCGATGAAAATTCAAAAAACAGCTTTCCCAAAAACGGGCTTCCTTCCCAGGACGGAGTTAAGGACAGTTTAAAGGATATTTTAGATATCATAAATGCTGATAAGAGTAACATTGAGGAACAAATAAAATCAGCATCTCAGCAAAGCCAATTCAACCCTGACTATGAGGGTAAGTCGGACTTCGATATGGACTTTAAGGCTAAAAAAGCAAATAAATCAAAAGAAGCACTGGCCATTATAAAGAATTTGACAGATGTTATATCCTCTGGTCTTAGAAGCATGAGGGATGAGCTTTATGTTGGCGAATATGCTCTCGGTATGTTTAAGAATGCGGTTACAGAGAAGTTGGATTCTAAAGGGGACATTCAATATGACCTGACCGGTTATAAAATGTCAACCCGTAACGATACTTTTTTTGACAGGGCAGAAGTGGAGTATATCCTTCATGGAAGCAGCTCTCAAGCAGAAAACCTGGCATGGGTAAAAGGTCAAATATTATTGGTGAGGTGGGCTCTTAATACTGTTTCAATCTATACCGATCCTAAAAAGGTTTCGGTAGCTCTTGAATTTGCTACTGCAGTTGCAGGCTGGACAATATTCGGAGTACCTCTTGTTCAAACTCTTATACTATTAGCCTGGTCTTTTTCGGAATCCATGATAGATGTATACAAATTACTGCAGGGTGAAGAAATACCCATATTCAAGATGCATAGTGATTGGAATTTAAGCATCGAGTCGGGGGCAAAAAAAATGGCAGAAACGCTTACTAAGGAATTAACGGATGAAGTAAAAAAGAAGGTTATTGACCAAGTTAAGAATACTGTTAAGGAAAAGGCATTTGAAGCTATAGACTATACATCGGACAAGGTGGCAGAGGCCATAGATAAGGGGATAACAACTCAGGTCAAAGAAGTTGCCGATAATCTCACAAATTCAATAACGGAAATGATAGACCAAAAGGTTGAGGCGGTATTGGACTCTGCATTCAAGCCTTTTGAAAATGCTATCTTTTCAGAAATAGGGAAAGCTGAAGCTAAATTTGATGAATTAAGGGATTCCATAGAAGCTTTGAACAATGACATTTCAGAAAAATATGAGGATGCTGCGGATGGAATAATGGAACACATAAATAAATTCATATATGATACCGTAAAAAGCAGCTTTCCGGATATTGAAAAAGAGTTGAAAAACAATGGATATAGTGACTTAATAGAACAACTGAGAGAAGAAGAAAAGAAGTATTTTGAAGAATTAAGAAAAGTTGGAATAGATTTACTGGGCAGAAAGGAAAAGGAATTAAAGGCTAAGCTCGATGAAGTTGAAGAAGCTACTATCGGAAAGATAAAAAAATCCATAGAGGATGCGAAGGAAAAGTTAAGAAAAAAGGTATATGACGGCATAGACAAATTACTGACCGATAAATTAAAAGCTACCGGCGAAAAAATATCGGACAAAATAAACAGTTTGGTTTTCCAAAAGGTTGAAAGCATAAAGAATTTGGGTAAGGAAAAAATAAAAGAAAAAATGGGTTCCTTTATAGATAACCTAGGTGGAAAGTCAAAAGGTTCCAAGCTTAAAAATGAAAGCTCCAACGGGGGATATACAGCAAAGGTAAACTTAAAGGGCAGTATATTAAGGATGGGTTATACAGGATATTTAAGGCTGTTCCTGCTTATTATGAACCCGGATAAAAAAATAAAAAGAATTCAGGATCTTGTCCAGCTTAATATTGAGAAGGAAACAGGAAAAGAATTTAAGCTGTCGGATTGCAATACCTATTTGAGGGTTGAAGCTAAAATTTCCATGAAATATTTATTTTTAACATGGGCATTTATGCCTAGAACGTATAAGGAGCGGTATAGTTTCTCCCATGTTGTATATAAGGGATATTAAATAAGATATGATTATTGAATGTATCTTTTTGGTGAGGTTTTTATGAATAAAATATCAAGAAAAAAAGGCTCACTTACAATTGAAGCGGCATGTGCACTTCCTGTTTTAATATTTGCAGTTCTTACAATAGCTTACTTTATCAGGATTGCATACATTCATTCCATTATTCAGCATGCACTTGATGAGTCTGCTAAGGAGATTTCATCATACAGCTATCTCTATTCTGTAAGTAAGCTTCAGAAACTCAATGAAGATGCAAAGGAGCTTCTTGCTGAAGGTGAAGCAACGGCAGTATCGCGTATAGATACTATGGTAGAAACGGTAAACTCGGTAAATGATAAGATCTCAAAGCTCGGAGATATGTCAAATGATCCAAGCCAATTTAATTATGAAGAAATAGAAGGAATATATAAAGACGGAAAGGCTGATGTCGAGAAGTTAAAAGGAATATACAACGAAATCAAGGGGCATCCCAACGGATGGAAGGGTGGAATCAAGAAAGAGGTTGCAAGCCTTTCTGCTCTCGCAGCCCATGGGCTTTTAGAGAGCGGCAATGATGAATTGTCTGAAATAATTGTAAGAATTATGATGAGAAAGCACATTGCAACCGATATATATGATGAAGATGCTGTTCTAAAAAAACTTAGAATAATAAATGGATATGACGGACTGGATTTCACGGGAACAACCCTTTTTAAGGATAAAAAGACAATAAAGCTTATGGTGAGCTATACGGTAAAGCCCATAACTCCTCTTCCCATAATCCCTGAACTGCGAATAGAACAGAGGTCAATTATTGTGGGATGGCTTGATGGTGATGGAAAACATTCCAAAAGATTCCAGAATAAAGAGGAGGAAGCTCAGGAAGAAGATAATTTGTGGGATTTGGATGCACTTAAAAGAGGTAATGAAATAATAAGAAGATTTGGTGGAAATGTGATAAATAGAACAGGAGGGGCAGTTGACATTTTCGATGTCGATACGAGAACTGCCACCAACATGCGAAGCATTGACGTAACACTATCCTCATATAGTGACATCAAAAAGCTGGAAAAGGAAATACAATCGGAAATAAATCTCATTAATGAATATAACGGTAAAGTCAGAGTAAACCATAACGGAGTAAAAACAGAGTTTGATATAAATACAAAACTGGTTAGAATAATAATTCCTAAAGGAACTAAAACTGCTGAAATAGCAAACTTGGAAGCTAAACTTAATTCAAGCAACTCAGGAGCCAAACTTACAATTGAGGAATATATTGAAAAAAGAGCAAATAAATCCTAGGAGGGCTTATGTATTACGTGTTGATGGTACTTGCAGGTGTAATTGCCGGTAATATTTTAAATATTTATATTAGCAGAAAGGTACTGTCCGGTGATATATTGGAAGATTATAAAAGTTGCTTTTTAAAGGACGCAAGCTATTATTTGATTCAATTTTTTATGGTAGCCATGTACATGCTTATCTATAAGAAAGCTGCAGACATTAATGAGCTTGTGAGGTTTTGTTTATATTCGGCATTTATGTTTGCCGTAGTCATTGAGGATTTTAATGAAAAGAAAATATCCAATAAGCTCATTGTTGCATTTGCGATTATTGGACTGATTACCGATATGTTTATGCATACAACCAATGCATTGATTGGAATTATTATAATGGTTTTATTGGTTGGCGGTGTATTCGGTATTATTTATAGAACTTCAAGGGGTGGAATAGGTGCCGGAGACGTGAAGCTTTTGGCATGCTCAGCACTCTTTTTGGGGCCGGGAGAACTATTTACCACAATAATTATTGCGGTTTTGTTTACTTTTCTTACAGGCATTGTATTAGTTGCTATGAGGCGTATGGAAAAAAAGTCTTTAGTACCCTTTAGTCCCTTCGTACTGGCAGGGTTTCTATTTTCAATATTATAAATAAAAGGTGGGTCCTGTATGAGCTATTTAAAGGATATGTTCAGATTTGAATTTGAGAGCGATTCTTCTTCAAGCTATTTAGTGATTAGAGATGTGGAGGAGAATAAACTGCAGAAACTTCAAATTGAAATGTTTGAACAAAATCCTAATGTGAATATTGTACCTCTATCCCTAAGAATTAAAAATAATGAATATATGATTTTCTATAACATAACATCAAAAATAACTTTAGGTAAATTGCTCAAGAGAAAAATTTTTAAGAAAGATGAATTTTTAGATCTTCTGATTTCTATTTCCAAAACAATATTAGACTGCAAAAACTATTATGCATATGATAAAAACTTTGCCATCGATGAAGAGATGATATATGTAAATCCTGCCAATTTGGAAGCAGCTATGATTTATATACCTATAAACTTTCAGGTAAGCTTTAAGGATGTATTTGTTCAATTTGTAAAGAGATTGATTGATGATCTTGTAAGAATAGATGAAAATGAGGACTTAGGGTTTCTTCACAGAATTAGAATTCAATTGAGAAAAGATATATTCAGTATGCAGGATTTTGTAAACTTATTAAACGCCTTTAGGTATAAAAAGGATACAGGGTCCGATTCAGATAAAGAAGTTTCACAAAAGAAGATTTACCCTCAAAACAATAATCAAAATATGATTAACCTGCAAAAAAACAGTATTGTCGGGGAAAGGGACAGTTCCGGTGATATCAAGCTTTCAAAGACTCAGACAAGTCAAAAGGCAGCCATAAACATACCACCTTCTCAAAGTACAAATAAGCTCAAAGATCAAAAGACAAACAATATATTTATTCCGGGAAATATTATAAACAGCAATCAGGAAAACAAAGACAAAATGTTGGTTTATCCCAAAAAGTCAATATATGCTGCTATTGTACTTCAGGTATTGGTATTATTAATTATTGTCATTTCACTAATTGGTATATTAAAAAGTCAGAAGCAGGATTTTAGCATTTTACTTGGGGTTGCAATAATATTAGGTGCCGTTGATTTCCTTATTATGAGAAATTTATTTGACAGTAAGAAAAAGATACCTTCCAATAAAAATGATAAGCAACAATATTACGTGAATAGAATGGAGAATCAAAGTGATTCAGATTTCAGAGAAAAGGCATTAAGGCCTAAAGAAAATTATTCGAATCATGTAGGGAATGAATACAATTTAAATAGAAAATTAGATAGACAAATATCTCCCGTAAAAGATGTGAGAACTGAATTACTTTGTGATAATGGTAAGGATGATACGGTTATTTTAAAAGATACGCTCAATTTACCGTATTTACTCAGTAAAAATGACGGGATAAACATGAAAATTGTCATAAATAAAAACAACTTTCTAATTGGAAGGCTTAAAGATGAAGTCGATTATGAAATCAAAAATTCAAGTGTAAGTAAAATTCACACTGAAATAATTAAAAGGGATGGAACTTACTTTATTAAGGATTTAAACTCCAGTAATGGCACATATGTTAATTCTGAAAGGTTAAAGAGCAATTTTGAGGTTGAAATAAAGAATCACGATATAATAAGGATTGCCAATATAGAGTTTGAATTCTATAATGTATAGAAATATATAGGGGTAGGCTATGTCGAAAGTATTTTTGTATTGTTCCTCATCGACGGACGCAGGTATTGCCAAAAAGATAAATCAGGACAATATCCTTGTGCGGACAGCACAAAACAGGCATTCTTCATATGGAATATTTGCAGTCGCAGATGGGATGGGAGGACTTTCCCATGGAGAAGTAGCGAGCAGAATAGCATGTGATTTTCTGAATTCATGGTGGGAAGAAGAGATTCCACACTTACTGAATAATGATAAAATTCATTTTGAAGATTTGGAGATTTCATTGGAAAAGCTATTTAATAAGATAAATGGCGAGATATTCAAATTCGCTTCACAAGCAGGTGAGAATGCCGGTACTACACTATCTGTTCTTTTTATATACAATTCTTATTATATTATCAAGCATATTGGTGACAGCAGGATTTACAGGATAGGCAAGGAGGTTGAGCAGCTCACTTATGACCATACATGGGTTTCGTTTCAGGTTAGCTCGGGTAATCTTACTTATGATGAAGCAAGAGTTCATCCTAAAAGAAATGTATTAACCCAGTGTTTGGGAGTGTTTAGTGAGTTGGATATATTTACAAAAAGAGGTGTTATAGAAAATGATGATGTATTTATCATTTGCAGCGACGGATTCTATGACAAATTGGATGATAATGATTTTCGCAAAGGAGCAATGCTAATAAGAGAGAATACTTTATATGGCGATGAGATTGCAAAGGATCTTATATCATTATGTAAAGGGAAAAGAAGAGAGGGATAATATCTCAATAATTCTGGTATATCCAAAATTGAAAGGCTTTGTTAAAACATTACTTGAAAGGATTATGTCCTTTGGAAAAAGGAGATGATGAGATTATGGCAGTAAGAATTGTTGTACTTTTTGTTGTGATTACCCTGGCTGTTTATAGTGATATAAGGTTGTTCAAAATAAAAAATCTCATAACATACCCTACAGTAATATTTGGAATAACTATAAACACATATTCATATGGATTTGAGGGCTTTAAAGATGCAATTATAGGAGTTTTCATACCGATAATTGGTCTTTTTATTTTTTATGCATTAAGGATGTTAGGTGCAGGTGATATCAAACTTTATTGTGCAATAGGTGCAATTATGGGATGCAAATTTGTTATTGCATGTCTTGCGTATTCCTTTCTGTTTGGAGGATTTTTATCATTAATAATTCTTTTGTTGAGAAAAAATGTAATTCAAAGATTTAAGCATCTATATAATTACATCAAAACTACAATTATGCTTATGAAGATCGATAGATATCAGGATTTAACCAATGACAAAAATGGACTTTTTAGGTTCTCATATGCAGTAATGGGAGGTGCTGTAATCTCAATGGCAGATATGTTTTTTGCCGGATTTATTTTTTGGGACAAATAACGTTATGGACATAAGGCATAATTGCTGGTAAACTTAAATTAATAAGTGCTTTATAAAAATATAGATATAATTATATGAAAAGGTGGGGTATTGTGGCTAGAAAAATATTGTTAACTGTAGTTTCGATGCTGTGTATCGTGATGTTGTTTACATCATGCAGCGATAAAACTAAAAATCAAGGTAATGTTAATGACGAGGACAGTAATATACCTTCCCATGTCGGTATGTATACTCAATATAAGTCATCAATATTGTTAAGAAATAACGGTACATTTATTACAATTCTTGAAGAGGGGAATTCTTCAAAAATGGAATTTACAGGCAATTATTCTCTAAACGATGAGGAAATTACATTTAATATTAAAAAAATGAACGGTGAAGAAATGACTAATACACTAATCGGAACATTAAAGGATGATGTTATAACTTATGAAGGAGGAAAGCCATTTTATAAAGATAGGGAATATGTGCTGACAAAGGATGATATGGCTGAAAAGCAAGAGCCTAGAGCTGTTGTTCCGGCCAGTGAAGGAACTCCTGCTCCGAATACAGAAAGTTCTCCTCAAAACGTTGAAAATAACAACCAAAACTAAAATAATTGTTGTATAATGTTTTTAGAAGGTGCAAATATAATAATTATTTATTGAAGTCCATATAAAGTTATTTATTATTTTGCATAAAAGAAGCTTTTTATGCCTGATATAAATAACTTATTTTTTAATTATTTGATGAGAATATCAAAAATTTTACAAATAGAAATTTACAATTATTATTTATTATGGTATTCTAGTGAAGGTCTATTTTTATATATAATGTTTATTAATACTAAACGACAGGAGTACTTGCTGTATAGTTAAATTTGATAGCCTTTGTGAGAAATTATGGTGAAAACTATAATTTCCTCCATATAAATTTATAATAAAATTTTAAAGGGAGTGGTTAAAAAAATGAGAAAAGCGTTGTCAATTTTTGTAGCACTGTTTATACTTATGAGCAGTGTTCTAAATGTCTTCGCAGCCGGTGATACTTTAGAATCCATTTTAGGCGGACAGACTCCGACAATTGAAGTTGTGAAGGCTAAACTTGACAGATTGGTTACATACACAACCCAGAAGTTTTCTGATGTGAAATCATCTCACTGGTATGTAAAAAGTTTGGCGAAATTGGTAGGCATGGAAGGCATAGATGGCTATAAAGATGGAACATTCAGACCTCAAACTGAAATTAAGGTTGCTGAATTCACAAAGTTGCTGCTCGCTGCTGCAGGATATAAGGAGGAAGTTGCAAAGGGGAAGTGGTATACAAATTATGTGGCAAGAGCTAAGGAACTAGGAGTAATTGAAGAAGGAGACAACTACAATTATGAAAGCGGCATGAAAAGAAAAGATATGGCAAAAATGATATGCAAGCTGTTAAAAATTGAGCCTTCAACTTCAGGTACTTCTGTTTTTACAGATGCAAGGAACATTGATTCAAGATGGATAGATGCAGCCTTCAACGAGTATCTTATAATGGGATATGGAAAAGAAGGTGCAAGAACATTTAAGCCAATGCAGACTGCCACAAGGGCAGAGGTTACCGAAATGGTTATACGTGCATTGGAATACAGAGAGAATCCGGAAGAATATAAAAGGGCATATGGTGGCGGAGATGTTCAAAGTACTCCAAGTCCTTCTACATCCTATACTGAAGTAAAAGGATATAAGATCCCTAAAAATTCTACTGTCAGTGTTAAAACTGATTTTGAAGTAGCTGAAATTATGATTACAATTGACTTGAAAAAGGATTTGAATGTTCAAATTAAAGAAACTGAAGGTATATTAAATAGCAAGTTTTCCAGTAGTGATACAAAGCCTGTTATTGATTATGTAAAGCAGTATACCGATGCTTCGACTATTTTACCCAAAAAAGATTTTACAATAGGCCAACGGGTAATTTCAACAGGCGGACAAGCTGGAGTGGCCACAATAATGATATTTGCCAACTAGACTTTAAAAAATGAAAAACTAGTACATATTTGTTGTAATAGTTTATTGGTTTGTGTTACAATGTTAGTGTCGGGGATATATTTTTAGAAAGACGGTTTTATTCTATTGTTTTGTGTGATATTAAATACTTTATTAATCTTACATTTAGCAGAAGATAAATGTAAAAGATTATCGTATTTAATATGGATCAATATGATTTAAACGGTAGAATTATGTGAAAGTTACTTTCGGAAATGCCTTTTTAAAAAGAAGTAAAGGATTTTGTACATATCATATTGTTAAAAAAGTAAGGATTTTGTACATATTACATTTCTAAATTTTCCGAGATAATTTTATGTCTTCTAAAAACCAATGCAAAGTCAGTGGTGATTTGCCTTAATTTTGCTATGGTTTTTTGATAAATATTTTAAGATTTTATAGGAGGAATCAAGAATGAATTTTAGAAGTAAAGCAAAAAAGTTTGTTGTTTTTTGTTTGATTTTCATGCTGCTAGGTAACAGTTCATTTATTGCATTTTCTGATGATCAACCAAGCTTAAGGATTGTTATTGGCGAGGTTAGGGGGAATCCAGGGGATACTGTTGTAGTGCCTGTTAAATTTGAAAATTTAGTTGGTACTATAAATAACTGCGACTTTTCTATCGATTTTGATGATAGGGTATTGGATTATGTAAGTTGTGAAGGCTTGGAGACTACAAACGGAGGAATAATTCAATTAGCTATAGTAAATTTTTCAGCCAACTATGGGGTAAAGCCTATATCTGGTAATCCAACTGTAAATTTTCTTTACAATGATGCAAATCAAGGAGACATGAATATTAGTACTTCTGGAACATTTGCCAATATTAAATTAAAAATTAAAGCTGATGCTGAAGAAGTTATTGCACCTGTTGAAGTAGTATTTATTGGTGCGTTTTCAGGGAAGGCATCTACAGGCACTTCTTCACTGCAGCGTATAAATATTGAAGAAATTGTAAAAGGTTATGTAGCTGTAGGTAATGCTACAGTAGAGCCTTCAGAAGAACCGACACCAACAGAAGAACCAACAAATACACCAACAAATACACCGACAAATACACCGGAACCAACAAATACACCAACAAATACACCGACAAATACACCGGAACCAACAAACACACCAACAAATA
>ERZ795060.4466-NODE-4466-length-11785-cov-3.683546_pt1 | contig 11785 bp, 10 predicted proteins | sample MGYA00375144_ERZ795060 | MGnify/ENA primary metagenome ERZ795060 (study PRJEB30189, sample SAMN05720157) | activated sludge metagenome | isolation source: anaerobic digester from wastewater treatment plant | place: Japan | collected 2015-05-15 ... | reverse complement strand
CCCTTTCAGAATTCGACAAGAACCGACATTATGGATCAGCTCTCAGAACATATGGATGAGTATATAAGGAAGAAGTTGCAACCTAATAAGGCGGGCCGGTAGATCAGTGGGAGATCGCTACCTTGGCATGGTAGAGGCCGCGGGTTCAATTCCCGCTCGGTCCATCTCTTTTCTCTCATTTTGTGCACGTACCAGTATGAATACGATATACTCACACGTTCAATAATCCTGTTCTCCCTTCACCATCATCAGAACCGTTCAGCAGGAATGAATATATTATCCCGTTGATGCATACCGGCAGAGATCAAAAAGAACACACTGGTCACAGGCAGGTCTGCGTGCAGTACATACCCTGCGACCATGTAAAATAAAGAGACCATTGACTTCAGCCCAGGAATCCTGTGGAAAAAACGAAACCAGATCCGTTTCTATCCGGTCAGGGTCACTCTCATCGGTAATTCCAAGGCGCATGGACACCCGTCTCACATGGGTATCAACGGCAATCCCTGCTGTCTTTGAAAATGCATGATCAAGCACGATATTTGCTGTCTTTCTCCCAACCCCCGGAAGCCGTATCAGATCCTCCATCTCATCGGGCACTCTGCCCTGAAATTCCGTCATGACCATCTGTGATGCCGCGATGATATGTCTGGCCTTGGCATGATAAAACCCGGTCGGATGGATGATGCGCTCAACATCACGGATGTCAGCCTGAGCAAGGGCTGCACAATCTGGGTATCTGGAAAATAACTCTTTCGTGACCTTATTCACGCACCGATCCGTTGTCTGAGCAGACAGGATGGTTGCAATCAGGGTCTCATACGGATTTCTGAAGTGAAGAAATTCATCTCTGCTCTGTGAAAGATCATACTGTGACCGCAGACGGGAAAGGATACTGTCCGGATCAGCATGTTTCATAAAAGAAGATGGGGTAACGCAGATTTGAACTGCGGTCAAAGCGTCCCAAACGCTCTAGGATGGACCAGGCTACCCTATTACCCCGTGCGGGACATATGTTGAACCTGGTACCATTTATACCCTTCCTTTTTATTTTTTGAGTGGAAATGGATTTTTTCCCTGCCTGGTGACCAGTGTTCCGACAAATCTGCCCGTTTCAAGCGTTGTTTCAAGAAGTGCAGGATCACGCCCGTCCATCACGAGAAGCGGGATACCGCACCGCTCAACCATCTTCACCGCCACAATATCCATGACCGTGTTGACACCGGCCACTGCCTGCTGGCCTATCACCACACTGAGTAACTCAGCAGGTGTCATAGTATCAAACCGGGATGCCGAGGGGTCTTTGCGTGGATCGGCAGAATATATCCCGTCCACTGCGGTCAGATTGATGAAGAGATCCGCCTGTACCCGTTCGGCAAGAACTGCAGCAACCGCATCTGTTGTCTGTCCGGGTGTGATACCCCCCATCACAACAATCTTTCCTGATTCAGCAGCGCAGAGTGCTTCGGTATGATTGGTGACAACAGCCGGATATGCTGCCTCTCCAAGTGCGCCGACAAGAAGCATTGCATTGAGCCTGGTTACCATGATTCCAAGTTCATCTGAAAAGGCTTCATCTGCCTCAAAGGATCGTGCCAGAGCGATATACTGACGGGCCGTTCCCCCCCCGCCCACAACAACAAAAAGACGATGATGTACAGAAATTCTGGTCAAAACAGAGATATAAGGTTTTATATTCGGGCGATCTATGTCAGGAAGAAGCACAGATCCGCCCAGTGAGAGCACAATAGTAGGCATTCAACCTCATACGTTCACTGATAGAAACCATATAGGTTATTCAGAACCAGTACTTCATTTATAAATAACGTACCAGCCATCTTCAGAGTATCAGGATAATCATGGAAGCGCGACACTATTCCCGTGATGATGCAGGTATCATGCATTGCAATCTGTGCAATCATCACTGCAGGATTGCGGATCTGAAAACCGGCATATGTGGAGTCAGGAGATCCATACGAGGCCAGCTCATTGCTGAAACATATGGCCGTGTCTCATCAGAGGCGGTCGATCCCATTGAGAAAAAACCCCTGTATCATTTTCTACCCGGAACCCTCTCCTATTCCCTGGGCGGTGTCGGCTGTAACTTCTCATGCAGCCATTGCCAGAACTGGCACATCTCACATGCCGCTTTTGACAGTATCAGGCAAAAGACACTCTCACCAGAGGAAGGAGTAAAACGGGCGATTGCATCAGGGTCCTCCTCGATATCATGGACATACAATGAACCGACGATCTGGTTTGAGTACACACAGGATATGGCACGGCTTGCTCATCAGCAGGGACTGAAGACCATTTATGTGACAAATGGCTATATGACCGAGGATGCCTTAACCGATCTGGCCCCTGATCTTGATGCATGGCGGGTCGATATCAAGGCATTTACGGAAGAATTTTATCATAAAATCTGCCGTGCCCGGCTCCAGCCGGTACTTGATACCACAATTCGTGCCAGAGAGCTGGGGCTTCATATCGAGATCGTGCATCTGATGATTCCAGGTCTCAATGACGACCCGGTTGAAACCGGCCGTCTCATCTCCTGGGTGATTGATAACCTGGGGGCAGACACCCCGGTGCATTTTACCCGGTTCCATCCTGACTTTCAAATGCAGGAGATCCCGGCAACCCCGATCAGAACCCTTGAGCGGGCATTCCACCTCGCAAAAGAGAAAGGACTGCGGTATCCTTATCTGGGCAATGTGCCCGGTCATGAATATGAACAGACCTGGTGCCCCCACTGTAACAACCTCCTGATCGGGCGATCCGGATATTCCATCGGCCCGATACATCTGCATCAGGGAAAATGTGCCCATTGCGGGAAGGAGACCGGTATCATCACACGCATATGACTAAAGAACAGGAAACTGCCTTTTTTTGTGACCGGATGGCAGGGTCACTCTGTAAATACCTGCGCTTTATGGGATATGACTGCCGGGATGCATCTGATCTTCCCCTCGGCAACCCCCGGGAGGATACAGAGATTTTACAGATCGCACAACGTGAGAACAGGTATATTCTGACACAGGATGCTGAACTTGCACGACGGGGGGGCGATCATGCAATCCGCCTGGTATCATCAGACCTTGCCGGGCAGATCAGACAACTGGCCAAAGCCGGTCTCATTTCACCGGAGATCAGACTGACACGATGTTCCCGATGTAATGCCCTGTTACAGGAGGGGACATCACCTCATGCATCAGACACCTTCTCTCCTGATAATGCATCGCTTATGTACTGTCCGGTCTGTCATCGGCAGTACTGGGAAGGGTCACACACGAGAAATATGCGGAATCAGCTGACAAGGATGCTGCATGGAACGGAATGATATACCGTCACTTATGAATAATCAGTCCTGATTTCGTCCTGATGACCAGTGCCTTCTCTGATGATCGATCAGATAGGCCCACAAGTCCGTCAATCTCATCCGCAACAGCCTCCAGTTCATCAAATATCCTGTTTGCATCCCGGCGAATCTCCCGGATAGAATCCCGAAGGCTTCTTCCACGCAGATGAATCAGACGTCGGTCACGATACACCATGCCGGACCGTGAGAGATTTCGTAAATGATGATTTACCCGTCCCTGTGATATGGCAAGCAGTGATCCAAGTTCATCAGATGATATGCCAGCAGATTCTGATGAATGCTCCAGTATTTTCAGGATGATCTGTGTTGACAGGTTGTCAAGATCCCTGCCGGACGAGAGACCTAAGGTATCACACAGCCAGTAGATCTCTTCGATCAGGTCCTTTTTGGTCGGTCTGGGGAGGTCATGAAGGATGAGCCGCTGATGCATGGATGTGATAGGATCAGTTACTGTTGAGATCATATCAATTTTATCGAAATGATCCCAAACGTTAGAATAAAATTTATATAGAATTTTTAATCAACAATTATGTGCACATTGGATTAGAAAGGAGTAAGTGTATGGCAATCACACCAATCGGACCACGTGTCCTGATTAAACCATATAAACAGGAAGAGAAGACCAAGGGAGGCATTTACATCCCTGACTCTGCAAAGGAGAAGAAGAAACAGGGAGAAGTAATCGCCGTTGGAACTTTCGATGATGGAAAGGAACTCCCCATCAAGCCAGGAGACATCATCCTCTATGGTGGATACAGCCAGGAAGAGGTAGAACTTGACAAGGAAGAGTATGTCATCGTCGAGTTTAAGAATGTTGTCGCAAAACTGAACTAGGTGCCAGACATGTCCGCAAAACAACTCATGTTCAATGAAAACGCCCGTCATGCCCTCCTTGAAGGCGTTAACAAAGTAGCTAATACCGTAAAGATCACCCTCGGACCAAAGGGAAGAAATGTTGTCCTTGACAAGGCTGGCGGTCCGGTAGTCACCAACGACGGAGTTACCATTGCAAAAGAGATCGAACTGAAAGACAAGTTCGAGAACGTTGGTGCAAAACTCATCAAAGAAGTTGCTTCAAAAACCCAGGACACCACCGGAGACGGTACAACCACCGCAACCGTCCTTGCACAGGCCATGATCACCGAAGGTATTAAGAATATCACCGCCGGTGCCAACCCCATCGAGATCAAAAAGGGTATCATGAAGGCCGTCGATGCTGCTGTCGATTCCATCAAGGCAAAGAGCATCGAGGTAAAGGACAAGGAGACCATCAACCGTATCGCTATCATCTCTGCAAACAACGACGAGGAGATTGGGAACCTAATCTCTGATGCCATGGACAAGGTTGGATATAACGGTGTCATCACCGTTGAGAACTCAAAAACCCTTGAGACAACTCTTGAACATGTTGAGGGTATGCAGTTTGACCGTGGCTACATCTCACCGTACATGGTCACCGACCAGGAACGCCGCGTTGTCGAGTTTGAAGAGCCCTACATCCTCATCACTGACCGGAAGATCTCAAGCCTGAAGACGTTAATCCCGGTTCTTGAGATGATCGCACAAGCCGGAAAGCCACTTCTTATCATCGCTGACGATGTCGACGGTGAAGCACAGACTGCCCTTATCTTAAACATCATCCGCGGGGCAATCAAGGTCTGTGCAGTCAAGGCACCAGAGTTTGGAGATGTCAGAAAGGAAGTCCTGCAGGATATCGCAATCCTCACCGGTGGAACGGTCATCAGTGAAGAGCGGAACCTTGCCATCGAAGATGTCACCCTTGATCTCCTTGGTCAGGCACGCACCGTCAAGGTTGACCAGGACAAGACCACTATCGTCGGAGGAAAGGGTAAGAAATCAGAGATTGAGAGCCGCAAGAAGCTGATCGAGTCCCAGCTGAACATCACCGAGAAGAAGTACGACAAGACCACTCTTCAGAACCGTCTCGCAAAGCTCTCCGGTGGTGTCGCAGTCATCAAGGCAGGCGCAGCAACCGAGACTGAGGTCAAGGAGAAGAAGATGCATATTGATGACGCACTGAACGCAACCAAGGCAGCAGTCGAGGAAGGCTATGTCGCCGGTGGTGGAGTCACCCTCTTCCGTGCAATCAAGGCACTTGAGAACATCAAGGTAGACGCAGAACAGATGATCGGTGTCAACATTGTCAAGCGTGCTCTTGAAGAACCACTCCGCCAGATTGCATACAATGCCGGTCAAGAAGGGGCAGAAGTCATTGCAATGATCAAAAACAATCCAAGCGAGACCTTTGGATACAATGCAAAGACCGATGTATATGAGGACCTGCTCCAGGCAGGAGTTCTTGACCCGACAAAGGTTGTCAGATCCGGTCTTCAGAATGCTGCATCCATTGCAGGAATGCTCCTGACCACTGAGGCAGTTGTTGTCGATTTCGACGAAGAAAAAGATAAGCCATCTGCCGCAATCATCATCTAATCTTTTTTTTCAGACTACATCCTGAATTTTCTCTTTTCCCGTTCCTTTGCATTTGTCATATACATTACCCCAAAGAACAGGGCGATACAAAAACACAGAACTGCGGCGATCATCAATTTCCAGGCCATATCGGCTGATTGAGAGGTAACCGCCATCCCGACAAAGATCAGACCGATGATACATGCCCCGGTTATCTCAAATGCATATAAAAACCGTTCACCGAGTTGGACCATTATGCACAATTCTCCTGCAGAGTAAATAGGTTATACCTCTGATGACCGGATAAACGTTCCGTTTGTCTCCATGAAGATCCAGAACGCAGTAAAGGGAGGAATCGTCCGGGAGTCAGAGAACCTGCCGGTGCCCCCGCTGATGATGGCCGGTTCATACTGCTGGGTTGAGACATTGTAGGGAAGAATACTGACCCAGGAGGGAGGAACTGGTTCTGAAGAATATGAGAAGAGATCCCGGGCCGGTATCTCCTGCAAAGCCGGTGATCCGGCAAGGTTCCATCCTCGTTCAAGCGTTTTTGTTCTGTTTTTATTCATATCAAGGACCAAGGGGACCGTTACTGGTGTGTCAGCATAAACAAGCAGTCCGTCCAGAGGGGCAGGAGATATATCAGGGTTTTGCGGGGTCCATCCCTCGGTGTTTTTGTAGGTCCAGATGGTATGACCGTCCGTATTGACTTTTGAAAAGAGATCGCGACAGGTCTTCTGAGACCTGAGTTGAGCGGGAATCGAGATAAAATTCCAACCTGAACCAAGACGTAATTCGTGAACGGTTATATTTCCAGGCGGTAATGACCGCCGCATCTCACGGGATACTGCGCCTTTTTGAAATGCAATCAGTGTTTTCTGAAGGCTCAAATCCGAAGCCGCTTTCAATGCAGCCGGAGCATTTATCAGACCATATCCATAGTAGATATCCCGGCCCGTTCTCCCAAGGTCAGTTGCTGAAGACTGGAGAAGGGTTCGTATCTCCTCTGCAGAAAGACCCGGATACTGGTTCTTTATGAGTGCAGCAACACCGGCAACCGCTGCGGCTGCAAACCCCGTCCCCCTTCCCCTGCAGTATGACCGGTTGAGAAATGGAGCAATAACCTCTTCTCCCGGAGCCACAAGTTCGGTATAAATCCCATAATTGGAAAAGTACGAAAGTCCGTCCGTTTTTGCAACAGACCCGACCGATATCACATCAAAATGATCGGACGGGGAATGCATCGTGTTTGAGTCTTCATCCCCGGCCGGAGCAATAAGAAGAACCCCGTGTTCTTTTGCATAGGCGATCGCCCGATCTTCCGCACGTGATGGTTCAGTCCCGCCATATCCCATCAGAATAATATCGGCACCGGCATCGGTTGCATGAGCAATGGCAAGAGCAGACCGCGATGCCACAAGATCATTTCCGGATGTCCCGATCCGTTCCGGTATGAGAATGACTGATGCGTTTGTCTGGTTCCGGGAGACATTTCCTGCAATATCGGAGATTACCCCACATAGAGCCGTCCCGTACCCGTTTGTATCCTCAGGTCTGCTATCCTGATCGGCCCAGTCATATCCGCGAAAGGCTGGCACGAGATCAGGATGGGTCATATCTGCCCCGGTGCTGATGACTGCTACTTTGACAGCTGACGTGTTCAGCCCAAAATCCTGCACGGTATCGGCCCCGATTCTGACAAGTGCCCACTGATCAGAAGACCGGTTTGTGATCATCTCATCAGAGGTGACCGTTCCTGATATGGTACGGTGCACATCAGGTTCAATCTCGTGCACCCAGGGCAGGTTTAACAATTCATTTCTGATATACTCAGTCTCATTCGGATCGATATCTACGGTGATAAATCCCAATGTCGGGGATCGGAGAGAATAGGTTACATTGTCAGGAAGCGGAACATCAGGAGGGAGCGGATCATATCCCCCTGATTCATTTGGGGCTGTATAGACAATAAGCCTGACATCTCCGGTATCTGCGCCGGTTGCTGGAAATATAAGACCACACACTACAACCAGACCAATACAGCCCATAATCACTGGTCTGATAGAGCATCCGCTCCGAATCAGGCACCCCCAGTTATGCCCCACCATGTCTCCTGCCCGAGTACTTCATCATCTGTATCAGAGAGACAAAAACCCTCTGATTTGTTAGCAACCAGGGAGGAGGATTCCCGGGCGGTTCATGTAGATCCACCACCCTTCTGACGGATATAAGAGCCGGGATGGAGAATATGTCCCTGATCCACCGTTTATGATAGAAGGACGGAATTCCTGTGTCTTTGGATCAAATACGAGCACCGTGGTCCATGCATCTGTCAGCGGTGAGAGGAGGTCCCGGGCGGTAACACTCTCCCGTCCTGGTACACCAGCTGGATTCCAGCCCTGCTCCAACTGTTTTACCGTCTGATTATTTCCCGTTGTGTCAAAGGAGAGGGGAATTGTGGTCTCATTGCGGGCATATACCCAGACAACATCCATCTGAATAAGCTGATCATCCGGATGGACGGCATTCCAGGTCCTTTCGGCTGGATTATACCGCCAGATGGAATGAAAGACCGTGTCAGCCGGTTCAAAAATCCGAGCCGTATCATTCCCTTTCGCGAGTGGATAGGGGATTGATACCATATTCCAGCCTGGATAGAGGACGATCCGATCACCCGCATCATTCTTTCGTGGCTCAAACAAACACCCGGTTGTAACCGGATACCAGGATTCCTGTCCTGACTGATCAGGAAGGGTAAGATTTGTTGCATCCGGTATCCCTCGGCCAAACCCGTCATCCCACTCATCCGGAGAACGACCGGTTGCATTCAGAATACGTGTTCTGACATCACTCTCCTTCATGCCACGAGATCCGCTCAGCACCAGTGCTGCAAGACCTGCAATATGGGGTGCTGCCGCACTGGTGCCGGTAAAGACTGCAGGCTGCATCGAACCGGTCAGGACGGTGATATGATCAGGAGCAGTAAGATCCGGTTTTTTTCTCATCTCAAACGTTGGATACCGGATCGTAACCGGTCCACGGGATGAGTACTCCTGAACGGTGATGTTTTTCATCCCCGGCGCTACTGCCCCCACCACGAGGGCCTGTTTTACAGCCTGCTGACCAAAAACGGAATCTTCAGGAGTATAGGGATCAAGCGTTACAGAACGGCCTGAAAGCGGAAGGACATAGATCTCAAGGAGTGCATCCTCTGCCGCCGCCTGGACAACCCTGACCGTATATTCTCGTGGCCGATCTGCTCCATTAACAAACCGTACCCACTCCATTGGATCGTCATCCCCGTCCTGCAGGTTCACACTCCGGGCAATCTCACGGCCTGAGTCATCATACAAAAAGAGATCATAATTATTGGCAGAAGAGCCAAACCGGTCATCCCATTGCAGGATGACATGGCCTGCAAGACCGGGTGGGACGGTAAATTTCAAATCACGCCCTGATTTCCCCTGAAAATCATGCCACAGGTACCCCTGATCCTCATACCCGCAAAAACGGCCCTGATAATGTTCCTGCGCAAAATTGCCTGCTGCCGTAATATACAGGATATTATATGAAAGGATCCGATCGATAATATTTTGGCTTATATAGCCGTCTTCAAAAAACGGCTCCACATAGGTGATATCATCACAGATAATGGAGCAACCATGCCGAATCAGCTGGTCCAGGGCATGCACGTATTCTATCTGACTTGATCCCCGGTCATGAAAGAGAAGGGTGGCATTTGGCGCGATATCATGAATAATCTGGAGCATGGCAAGCCCTTCGTCACCACCGACCGTATCAGAGAGCACCTCAACGTCTGGAAGTTCTCCACGCCTTTTTAGATCATCAAGACCATCAACCCCGTCAGATATCACTCCGACCTTCACCCCGGTCCCGGAGAGGCCGGAAATATTTCGAAATTCCCGTGTCTTAAGCAGATAATCCCCTTCGGTGGTAATCGCTGACGTTCGTGGTGGTATCTGCACAGTCAGGGAGAGGATTCCTTCCTGCATTGCAAGGCGGGTGATATTATCAGCCCGAATCCATCCGCCAATCCGGCCGTACAGAGAATCAACAACCGGAGACGAGAAGAATGACTCATACCGGGATGGTGAGTCGGATGGTTGTACCTTTGCAGAAATGCGGACCTCAACATCAGTGCCTGCAAGACGAATCTCACCGGTCTTTTCCATAAGAGCCATCATATCTGCCCGAGACTGACCGGGGGAGAGGTAGGCTTCGCCGATGAGCTGGAGCAGATCGGTTGAGAGTTTCATCTTCCATCCGGGATCAGGGGTCTCTTTAGGTTCAGGCTGTTCTGTTTCAAATGACCCTGATGAAGCGGGGGGAAAGACCGGGGTAATCTGCTTCACTCCAGTCATTGCGGAGAGCATCGTCAGGTTGTCCCGGGTCGCCCAGCCGGTAATAAGATGGTACGATGGATCCACAACCGGTTCAGAGAGGAGGGGTAGGATCTTCGCACCAGTCTCATTCGGTTCTAGGATCAGCGTGACATGAACCACCCATATTCCGGACTCATTCCTGCGAATCTGTCCACTCTCCTCCATTGTCCGGATAATATCATCAGGACCCTGACCAGGCGGACACGATGAACGGTTAAGAAGCTGAAGTAGATCACTTGAGAGATCAGGACCGTGCGAATGTTCCGGTTCATCAGCCCCGGTCACTCCTCCATCCCATGCAATTAGAAGGATAACTCCGATGAGTACCCAAGAAAATATAACTCCGCTCTTGTGCACCAGTCCACCAGCAGAAGATAGGTTTACCGATAGAGCATAAGAAGACTTTCGGAGCATATGCCCTTATTTTATCCTGGGACTGCAAACCTTGTGATATGGATGTTGAGGGTTATGCCCGCCGGAATCTGAAGAAAGGCAGGGCTCCCGAGGATATACTATCTGACCTTGCTGACCGGATCATAGAAATTAAAGATATCAGCAGGGAAGAAGCCCTTTCATTTGCACAGGCAGTCATGGTTGAGGTATCTGCAACCACTGATATATCCAGTGATATCTCCCGCGATATCCTCACCTATGAAAAAGCCGGCGTTACCATGGGTGCGTTTGGTGTCGGGTCCAGGGGAACGGGCGATTTTTATGCACACCGCAAGATTGCCGAGATAATCGGAACATCTGCGGCAACCGTGGGTGTTGAGGACATGGATGATGCCGGTGTGGTTCAGGCAGGCGGGCAGTTTATTGTCTGTACTGTGGACGGAATGCACTCCCGGCTTTCGGATTTTCCGTACCTTGCCGGGTTTCATGTGACCCGTGCAACCCTCCGGGACTGCTATGTGATGGGGGCACGACCAGTCATGCTCTTCTCTGATATCCATGTGGCCGATGACGGTGATGTAGCGAAGATCTTTGACTATACCGCCGGAGTTACGACGGTTGGTGAACTGACCGGGGTACCCCTTGTGAGCGGATCAACCCTGCGAATCGGTGGAGATATGGTCATTGGTGACCGGATGACTGGATGTGTCGGAACCGTGGGGGTTGCAGATCACATCACCGCACGTCGTCAGGCAGCCCCGGGCGATCTCCTGCTCATGACCGAAGGGGCAGGAGGGGGCACCATTGCAACCACTGCCCTCTATTACGGGTATCATGACGTTGTTGACCGGACAATAAACCTGACATTCCTTCGTGCGGCAGATGCCATCCTCAGAAGCGACCTGCTCAGTTCCATTCACGCGATGACTGACGTAACAAACGGCGGGCTGCGAGGCGATGTACATGAGATGGCAAAGACAGCAGGACTTCGGTTTATCGTCGAGGAAGACGCAGTCACGGATCTTGTAGATACACAGGTCTACCAGATGCTCATGGATCTTGAGATTGATCCCCTCGGCGTCTCCATTGATGCTCTGCTTATCATCGCACAACCGGATACAATTGCAGGCGTTCAGGCCCTTCTGTCAGGGATCGGGGTGAAATCATCGGTCAT
>ERZ795060.4453-NODE-4453-length-11809-cov-16.980432_pt1 | contig 11809 bp, 7 predicted proteins | sample MGYA00375144_ERZ795060 | MGnify/ENA primary metagenome ERZ795060 (study PRJEB30189, sample SAMN05720157) | activated sludge metagenome | isolation source: anaerobic digester from wastewater treatment plant | place: Japan | collected 2015-05-15 ... | reverse complement strand
CAAAGGCAAAAAATACTGATAGAAATTGCAAATTTCTGCCAGCAATGGATTTATTATCAAATTATTATTTTTTTCATAACAAGCTTATTATCATACCTAATATGAATCAGATAAATTCCAGGCAAAAATGAGCTGGTAGAAATAATAATTTCTTCCGATGAAATTTCCTGCTGATGCCTTAAAATACCCATATCAGAATAAACCCTTACTTGAACTTTTTCCCCCACAATTTCTTTTGGTAACTGAATATGAATAGTTTCATCGCTTTTGTTAATAAACCATTGCACGTTGTTAGCAATAATCATTTCATTTTTTGTCAAATAATTTTCCAAAGCAGCTTGAAAATTAGGAATTCCATACCCCATTTGATCAGTGGGATTAAAATATAAATTTCCAGTACGAAAAATAGATTGAAGTATTTCATGGATGGTTATATGAATTTGATTCTCCTTAAAGTATTGAAGATAACCAGCCATTAATCCTGTAATAATAGGTGCGGCATAAGAAGTGCCATTGCCGTAAGTTAAATTTCCATTTACATCAATCATTTCAACAGAAGTGCCTCTAGCGCATATTTCAGGTTTCACACGCCCGTCAAAAGTAGGTCCAAATGATGAAAAAGCACTTGGATTTCCATCTGCTCTAACTCCTCCAACGGTTATAGTTTCTTTTGCATCAGCAGGAGAACCAATGTATTTCCATGTTTTATTTCCTTCATTACCTGCACTAACCACTACAATGATACCTTTTTGAGCAGCTATCGTGGCAGCTCTGCTTGCTCTTGAATTTTCTCCGTTCATATCTTCATACTGAAAATCCATTGAACTCTCATCAAAAATAGTATAAGATAAAGAAGAATTTACTAAATCTACTCCTACGCTATCAGCATATTCAATTCCTGCTACCCAAAAGTCTATTTCTACAAGGTATTCAGAGCTATCATTTTCTGTCCTGATTAGCCAATATGAAGCACCAGGAGCTGAGCCTATGTATTGTTCTGGTAAGTTAGCAGTCATGATGGATAATACATTTGCTCCGTGAAAATGAGCTTCAAAAATATCCAAATCCGACAATGATACAATATCCTTCGTTCCTAACAATCGATTTTGTAATCGTAAGCTATCAAAAGCTGGATTAATATTTACATGTGTAAATCCTGCATCTAAAACGCCAATATGAATATTCTTTCCTCTCAATCCATTCTTTAATAAATAATCTCCACCCACTTGTTTGATTTGATTTGCATAATCATTTTGCTCAGCCGGAACTTTAAATTTTGTTTTTTTAGAAATTTTAGCGGAAGGAGAAGTTGTTTTGCCAGTATATTGTGTCCATTTTACAAATGGTAACGACCGAATGTTTGCCATAAGATTTGAATCTTGCAACAAAACAGTTAAACCGTTTAGCCATTTACTGCAACAATGAATTTTTGCTCCTGTTTGTTGAATTAAATTTAAATAAGATGGATTAATTGGTAAATCAGTTGAATCTAAAGGAATAGAAAAAAACTTTCTTCGTTCTATGGCTCGCTCTGAAAGATATTCCAATGGTTCTTCTAATGAAAACGGACTATTTTTTTTATCTGACAATTGAACATAAAAAAAATAATTGGTTTCTTGAGAATGACCTTGGCAAAACATTATCCAAAAACCAAAAAATAAAAACCACTTTTTATAAATGATAATTTTTCTCATCATCCCTGAATATTACCATTTTAAAAATATTTTTGTATTCAATTCCAATAAATTAGCTAGGGTTAATAATGTTTATTTTGAACAAAGAGGAAGATTTTTGGCTTCCTCTTTGAAAATTTGGTATTTTATTATTCTTTAGGCATCATTATTACTTCTATCACATTGTTTTGATCGACTAGTTTTTTCAGCGTAGTTTGAATGAATAATGGTGTAACTTCTTCTACCGAAGACTTATAATCGGTTACTAAATTCAAATGATCTTGATAGTAAAGATAGATAGCATTTTGCCACCAGCCATTATTTTCTACATCTTCAGCGTATTTTTTCAACATTGTTTCTTTTACTTTTTGCACATCATCTTTGCGGGGTCCATTGGCGATGATATTATTGATTTCATCGTAAATGATGCTGATCATTTTAGGTTGTTTTTCTGGATCGGTATCAAATTGGATCATAAGTATTGCGTCTTCAATCGGTTTATTATCAATACTTCCACGCACTCCAACACCATAAGAACCACCTTCTTTTTCACGAACACTTTCCAGATAACGAATATTTAAAATATTTCCTATGGCACTCATAGCCGTCCTGTTTTGTAAATTAAAAGGCATTTGTCCATGATAAGCAATAAAATTTGAAGCTTTTTTTACTTTCATTTCTTTTGTGAAATGATTGTTTACTCTCCCTTCAGGTTTTCTTATCTGATCATCTGTAAATGTTTCTTTCATATTGGTGGTACGTAAACCTCCCAAATAAGTACAAATAAATTTTTTCAATGATTCATTTTGTGGATCAATATTTCCTGTAAAGATGAAAGTAAAATCAGCAGGATTGGCAAATCGTTCAGCAAAAATGGACAATGCTTTATCTTGATTTACTTTTTCTATTGTGCTCAAATTCAACAAAATAGTACGTGGATGATGATTCGTGAGCATAACAGTAATACTATCAGAAAAGGCTTTATCGGGATTTTTTTCACTATTAGACAAAATAGCTTTATAAGTATTCATTAAAGCTGTAAAAGCATCATCATCTCTCCGTAAAGCTGTAAAATGCAAATAAATTAACTGTAACATGGTTTCAAAATCAGAAACGGAAGAATTCCCTGAGAAACCTTCCTCATAAGAAGATATATAAGGCCTAACACTGACAATTTTCCCTGTTAGTAATTTTTTTAAATCTATTTGTGAAAATTCTGCTAAACCATTATTTGAAACAATTTCAGAGGCAAACGCGCCAGAAATTAAATCTTCATTATTTATAATTTTCGCCAAACCTCCGATGCTATACGCATTCAGCAAAATTTCATCCTTTTTGAATTTAGTCGGTTTCAAAATCACTTTCACACCATTGCTTAATAACCATTCGGTTGTTTCCAGTGTTGAATTTTTAGTTACTTTTTTTATTTTTCCAGCTTTAGGCACTTGTCCAATTAATGGTTTATTAATTTGCTCATCAACTTTTGGTGTTAATTCAACAGTTTTGGTATTTTCGATCAATTGTCGGATTTGTTCCTCAGTAGGGATTTTAACAGTTTCTTTTTCAGGAGCCATAATAGAAACAATCATATTTGTATCTGTAACATATGATTTGGCTAATTGATTTACCATGTCTACATTTACTTGTGGTAGTATCATCTGCAATGTTTGATATTCCCATTCGATACCGGGAATAGGTTCGTTATTTAAAAAATGACCTATATATTCCTTGACAAACTCGCTATTTTTTAGATTTTCTCTTTCATTATATCGTTTTTCAACTTGCTTTATTAAATTTGCTTTTGCCCTTTCTAACTCTGAATTTACGAAACCAAAACGCTTGATTTTTTCGGCTTCGAGGAGCAAAGCCTCTAATCCTTCTAATTCTTGCCCTTCTTTTGGAATAACTAATAACTGGAAAGCATCTTTCGATTTAACCAATTCTCCATAATTAGCATAACCTGCCACGAAAGGAGCATCGGGTTTCATTGTAATTTCATCAAATCGATCTTGCATAATATTGGAGATCAACGAATTAATAAGCTCAATCACATAACCATTCATTGACAATTTAATCTCTGCTGGTAGTTTATTATGCTTGTAATACAATTCTATTTGAGTTTGAGGAGCTTCTGGATCTGTTACAATCGAGATAATTGGTTCTTCATTGTCAAAAATTGGATAAATTGGACGTTCTGGAGCATTTTCATTTTTCTTTATGTCTGTAAATAATTCTTTAATTTTTGCTTCAACTTTATCTACATCAACGTCACCTACAATTATTATTGCCTGTAAATCTGGTCTATACCATTTATTGTAATATTCACGAAGCTCATCTGGTTTAAAATTTTTAATCACTGCTGTATCTCCAATTATATCCCGTTTAGCATATTGTGAACCAGGAAATTTTTTCTTATTTGATTCAGCCCACATGCGGCGATAAGCATTTTGTCCTTGTCGCCATTCTTCTAAAATTACACCTCTTTCTGCTTCAATTTCATCATCTTCTAATAATATAAAATGTGACCAATCATGTAAAACCAACAAAGCACTGTCAATAATACTTTCACGAATAGTAGGTACATTCGAAAGATGATATACCGTTTCATCAAGTGAAGTATAGGCATTGATGTTTTGACCAAATTTGACACCAATTGATTCAAAATAATCAATAATTTTTTTACCAGGGAAATGAACAGTTCCATTAAATGCCATATGTTCAAGAAAATGTGCAAGACCATTTTGATAATCTTCTTCTAAAATAGCGCCCACTTTTTGAACGATATAAAAATCAGCACGTTGTTTGGGAAATTGATTGGATCGAATGTAATACGTGAGTCCATTTTCTAATTTGCCATACCTTACTTTCGGATCAATAGGAAGAGGCTGAAATTGTTGTTGTGAAAATAACGAAAGAGAAAAAAGCGTCAGTGCAGTTAATAAAATAAATCTTTTAACTCTAAAATCTTTATTTATCATAATAAAAAATTTTTAAAAATGAACTTTAAAAAACAATTTTAATTCACAAAGTAACAGATAAATTTTAGAAAGTACAATAAATCAATTTGCTTTTTCTTAAAAATGTTAAATCTTGTAATTACTATGTTCTCAAATGAAACTAAGAATTGAAATAACTCTCAGAAAAGATTTTTTAATGTAATTTTGTAGTAGAAATGTAAATAAATAATTTTTTATGAGTGAAAATTTATTTATTCCGATAAATGAAACAAAAGAGGAGATTTATAATAATCTTTTACCTCAAGTGGCTGCTTTGATAGAAGGGGAAAATGATTTTATTGCAAATTTAGCAAATATTTCTGCTGCTTTGCATGAAACTTTTCATTGGCTCTGGGTAGGTTTTTATCTGGTAAAAAATAATGAATTGGTGCTTGGGCCTTTTCAAGGTTCTGTTGCCTGTACACGAATTGGTTATGGGGAAGGCGTATGTGGTACTGCTTGGAAAGAAAAGAAAAGTTTATTGATACTGAATGTTAAAAATTTTCCTGGACATATTGCCTGTAATCAACTTTCTGTTGCGGAAATTGTTGTTCCAATATTTGATGCAAATCAAAATATTATTGGCGTTTTAGATATTGACAGTGATAAACACGATGAATTGACAGATGTAGATGTATTTTATTTGGGAAAAATTTGTCAATTGATTACCAATAAATTATCTAATTTTTTTCATGTTTAAAAAATTATCAACAAGAAACGGATTTTTCACTAAAAATTTTATCGGTTGTTACAATATTTTTTAATTTTTTTGAGATAAATGGATTTTAAATACGATATAGTAGTTGTTGGGAGTGGACACGCAGGCAATGAAGCTGCCTGTGCTGCAGCCAATATGGGTTCAAAGACTTTACTGATTACAATGGATATGAACAAAATCGGTCAGATGAGTTGTAATCCTGCAGTAGGCGGTATTGCTAAAGGACAGATTGTACGCGAAATAGATGCATTGGGCGGTCAAATGGGAATTGTTACCGATCGTTCGGCAATTCAATTTCGGATGTTAAATCGTTCCAAAGGTCCTGCCATGTGGAGTCCACGTTCACAAAGCGATCGTCATCAATTTATTCGTGAATGGATAAAAGTCATTAGTAATACACCTAATTTATATCTTTGGCAAGACACGGTAAAGGAATTAATAATTGAAGATGACACGGTAACAGGCGTTATTACTGCTTTGGGAGTGAAAATATCTGCTAAATGTGTAATTCTTTCTTCTGGAACTTTTTTAAACGGATTGATTCATATTGGAAAAACACAAATAAGAGGAGGACGAATTTCAGAACCTGCTTCATTTGGTTTGACTGAACAACTTGTTTCATTGGGTTTAAAAGCTGGAAGAATGAAAACAGGAACACCTGCCAGAATTGATGGTCGAACTATTGATTTTTCTCAACTTAAAGAACAAGTCGGCGACAATGATTTTCATAAATTTTCCTTTTTAGAAGAGGTGAATCGTGAATTAAAACAAATGAGTTGCTGGATTACTTATACTAATCCTCTCACCCACGAGGAATTAAGGAAAGGACTGGCGGATTCGCCTTTATACAATGGACAAATAAAAAGTATTGGTCCACGTTATTGTCCCAGTATTGAAACAAAAATTGTAACTTTTGCTGAAAAGCAAAGTCATCAACTTTTTCTTGAACCGGAAGGGGTGGATTCACAGGAATATTATCTCAATGGATTTTCCTCTTCACTTCCGTATCCCATTCAAATTAAAGCTATTCATACCATTGCGGGTCTTGAAAATGCTCAACTTTACAGGCCGGGGTATGCCATTGAATATGATTTTTTTGATCCTACCCAATTAACACATACACTGGAAACAAAGAAAATAAAAAATCTGTTTTTTGCTGGACAAATTAATGGAACAACGGGATATGAAGAAGCTGCAGGACAAGGTTTGATTGCAGGTATCAATGCTCACATGAAGTGTCATGGCAATGCTGAATTTACTTTGACTCGTGATGAATCTTATATCGGAGTTTTAATTGATGATTTGGTTACCAAAGGAGTTGATGAACCTTACCGAATGTTTACTTCCCGTGCTGAACATCGTTTACTCCTTCGTCAGGATAACGCTGATGAACGTCTTACTGAAAAAGGATATCAAATTGGATTAGCTTCACAAAATCGCTATTATCAGCACCAAAGAAAAAAAGAAGAACAAGCAAAACTTATACAATTTATTCAACATTATTCAGTAAAGCCTCAAGAAGTGAATGCTTTTCTTTCTGCAAGAGGTTTATCAGAATTAAAGCATGGTTGTAAATTATCTGATATAATTTTAAGGCCTCAACTAAACATCAATGATTTGGGCTCTGTTATTCCTGCTTTAAAACAAAAAATTGATGAGATTCCCTCTCGACGAGAGGAAATTATCGAATCTACTGAAATTATTTTGAAATACAGTGGCTATATTGAGCGTGAAAAAATGATTGCAGAAAAACTTCAACGATTAGAACATTTAATCATTCGTGGACGTTTTGATTATGATTCTATTTTATCTTTATCAACCGAAGCTCGGCAGAAATTGATGCGAGTCGATCCTGAAACTATTGGGCAAGCAAGCCGAATTCCAGGAATTTCTCCAAATGACATTAACGTGTTATTGGTTTTAATGGGAAGATAATTTTAAATGTTCCACGTGAAACATTATTTTGCAAAATGGCTCAACAAGATTTATTGTTACAACAACTGGATATGCTTCCTGAGAAGCCAGGAGTGTATCAATTTTATAATAATAAAGAGGAAATAATTTATGTTGGCAAAGCAAAAAATCTTAAGAAAAGAGTTTCATCTTACTTTAATAAAACGCATGAATCGCCACGAACGAATGTTTTAGTCAAAAATATTGCTTCTTTAAAATATATTGTAGTAGATACAGAAGAAGATGCGTTGCTGCTCGAAAATAATTTAATTAAACGATATCAACCACGATACAATGTTCAATTAAAAGATGATAAAACCTATCCAAGCATCTGTATTACCAACGAAGGATTTCCAAGAGTTTTCAAAACCAGAAATATTATTCAAAATGGTTCTCAATATTTTGGCCCTTATAGTTCGGTAAGTGCTTTAAATTCATTACTCGATACCATTCGTGAACTTTATCCCATCCGAACTTGCAAACTTCCATTGACCAGAGAAAATATAAAAGCAGGTAAATTTAAAGTTTGCCTGCAATATCACATTCACAAATGCAACGGTCCGTGCGAAGGGAAGGAAACCGTTGAAGAATATCAAAAAAATATCGAACAAATTCGTCAGATTATTCAAGGCGATGCGAACGAAATTAGTAAAATGCTCTGGAACGAAATGCAACAACTTGCTGCTGAATATAAATTTGAAGAAGCTTATGCAATAAAACAGAAATATGACTTGATTGAAAACTATAAAGCAAAATCAATTATTGCCAACACGATAGTTGAAAATACAGATGTTTTTGCTTATGATGAAACTGAAAATGTTGCTTACATTACTATTTTAAGAGTTTCAAAGGGTGCTGTCATTCAAGGATATACAATAGAATATCAGAAAAAACTGGAAGAAGATAAGGCCGATTTGCTCTCGACAGCCATCATTGAACTTCGACAAAAATTAAATAGCAATTCAAAAGAAATTGTTGTACCTTTTGAAATTAATTACAAACCGAAAGATACACAAGTAATTATTCCTCAGCGGGGAGACCGAAAAAAATTACTTGATCTTGCTATACAAAATGTTCAACAATACAAGCTGGAAAAACTCAAGCAAGCTGAAAAATTGAATCCAGAACAAAGACAAATCCAACTGTTGAAAAATTTGCAGGAAAAATTGCATTTGGATAAAATTCCAATGGTGATTGAATGCTTTGACAATTCAAATATTCAAGGGTCAAATGCTGTAGCAGCATGTGTGGTTTATAAAAAAGGCAAACCTTCGAAGAATGATTACAGGAAATATGACATTAAAACCGTTGAAGGTCCTGACGATTATTCTTCCATGAAAGAAGTTGTAAGACGAAGATATACCAGAATGTTAAATGAAGATAAGCCTTTACCTGATTTAATCATTGCTGATGGCGGTATTGGACAAATGAATGTTATCAGAGAAGCACTGGAAGATGAACTACAAATTCATATTCCGATTGTTGGACTGGTAAAGGACAATAAACATAACACGAGGGGCTTGCTGTATGGTTTTCCACCAAAAGAAGTTGGATTGCATCCAAATGATCCATTGTTCAGATTTATGGCAGCAATGCAAGAAGAAGTACATCGTTTTGCCATAACTTTTCATCGCAACAAACGAAGTAAAAAACAAATTGCTTCAGAACTTGACGAAATTAAAGGAATTGGAGAAAAAACAAAAAATGAACTTTTAAAACATTTCAAAAGCGTAAAACGCATTAAAAATGCAACGCATGATGAACTCTCTAAAATTATAGGAAAAAGCAGAGCATCAATCATTTATAATCATTTTCATACCAATTTGAGCTTGTGAGAATAAGATATTTCAAAAAAATTGATAAGTTATACGTAAATACGAGCATCTCGTAAAGATTAACAAAAATCAAAATAATGAAACAGCCAACTACTTTAAAAATTCCTTCGCTTTCTTCTATTCATGAGGTAGCCAAACAATTTATCAACCAAATGGGCGATGATAAAATATTTGCTTTCTACGGAAAATTAGGAGCTGGAAAAACAACTTTGATTAAAGGTATTTGTAAAGAATTGGGAGTAAAAGAAATGGTCAACAGTCCTACATTTTCTATGATAAACGAATACGAAACAAAGGAAGAAGAAATAATTTATCATTTTGACTGCTATCGTATCAATAAAATACAGGAAGCTTTAGACATTGGAGCAGAGGATTATTTTTACAGTGGAAAACTTTGTTTCATTGAATGGCCAGAAAATATTGAGCAGATTTTACCAGATTCTACTATAAAAGTTTATATTGAAGAAAAAGAAAATCAGGAAAGAGAAGTGAAAATAATTAAACCCTCAAAAGATAAAATTTGAGCCTAATTAATTGATTGAGAACTTATTATTTAAAATTAAGTCTCTCTTTTTGAATCTTATTAATTAGAAATATGTCAAACATTATGGTGCTACACGTCTAACACATATAAGAAGAGGCAAACCAGAACTGTATTTGCCTCTTCTTGATAGCATTTACGTATTAAAAAACTACTGAACAACTAATTTAAAAGGTAAAAGAGCGTGAATTCCATTGACTTTATTCAAATTGGTTATTTCTTCGAATAATTGATATTGTTCGCCAAGTTTGGATTTTATAAAATGTGTTTCAGCGTGAGAAGAAAAACTTTTCATTATTTTTTCGGCAAAACTTTCTTTTTTAGGATATTCAACTATTTGATAAGAAATTAGATTTGCTTTCTTAGCAGCCATCATAACAGCTTCGTCAATACCGCCAATTTTATCTACCAACCCAATTTTTAATGCTTCTTTACCTGACCAAACTCTACCCTCTGCAATTGCTTTAATTTGATCAATTTTCATTCTTCGACCATCAGCACAACGTTTGACAAATAACTCATAACCTCGGTTGACATAATTTTGCATTAAATCTTTTTCTTCAGGAGTAAATGGGCGATTTACAGAAATAGCATCACTCAACTTATTGGTTTTGACTCCATCGAAAGTTATTCCAATTTTATTGTTCAATCCTTGAACATTAGGTATCAAGCCAAAAATTCCAATTGAACCTGTTAACGTATTAGGTTGAGCTACAATGCTATCAGCCATACATGAAATATAGTATCCTCCTGAAGCGGCATAATCGCCCATAGATACAATCAAAGGTTTTTTTTCTTTTAATAAAGTAAGAGCATGCCATATTTGTTCAGAAGCATAGGCACTTCCTCCTGGGGAATTTACTCTAAAAACAACGGCTTTAATGGAATTGTCTTTCGCTATTTTATTAATAGTTTTTACAAATTCTTCTGATTGAATGCCTCCTCTACTCTCCATATCAATTTCTCCTACTCCATAGAGGATAGCCACCTTGTTCCTTTCAAATTTTACATTCTCCGGAACTTTACACATAGCAGAGTGCTTCACATAATTCAGTTCTTTTAAAGTGGTATCCTTTATCAAAGATTTCAGCAGGTTTTCTACTTGCTCAACATACAATAATGAGTCAATTAGTTGATATTCTAAAGTTTTTTCGGCGGGCTGAAAAGTTATCAATTCATCTGCATAAGCATTTAATTTATCTACTGGGATTTTACGGGATAATGACACTTCTGATAAAACTGTATTCCAAAGAGCTTGTGTGTACTCGGTAACTTGTTGGCGATTGGCATCGCTCATTTTGGTATTTACATAAGGTTCAACAGCCGATTTAAAAGTTCCGACTTTAACTACCTGCATTTCAACACCTAATTTATCTAAGGTGTTTTTAAAGAAAACTACTTGTGCGGACAATCCTTTCCAATCAAGCATGCCTTGTGGATTTAATAAAACTTTGTCGGCTACCGACGCTAAATAATATATTTTTTGAGAATAATTATCAGCATAGGCAATAATAAATTTTCCGGATTTTTTAAAATCAACTAAAGCATCCCGAATTTCTTTTAGAGATGCAAAGCCAGCTACCATTGGTCCACAATTCAAATATATTCCAACAATATCAGGATTATTTTTTGCTTTTTGGATATTTTTTAAAATATCATCTAATCCCAAAGTTTGGTAATCACTTTTTCCAAAAGCTTGTGATAAAGCAACTGAAAAAGGTTCTTCTTGTGATCGTTCGACCAATTCACCTTTTAAATTCAATTGATAGATAGAATTTGGTTTTAATTTGGGTGCTTTTTCCTTTGAGCTTGCTAATCCACTAATAATACTGAAAAAAATGATAAAAGAGAGCAAACTTGCAATAAGCACTCCTAAAATAGAGGCAAGTGTGAATTTAAAAAATTGTTTCATAATGTTTTGTTTAATATAGATTTATTAAAGTTGTTAGCTTACAAAAAAGAGAATATTTTTTACTTTTTAACAACTGAAACGATTTTTTGGGAATAATATCTCTAACAAATTTTTATAAATGTGTGCTAACGATAAAATCCACCTATTTTCTTACTTATTAACTGTTTTTTCTTTTGATATT
>ERZ795060.4450-NODE-4450-length-11812-cov-11.266565_pt1 | contig 11812 bp, 16 predicted proteins | sample MGYA00375144_ERZ795060 | MGnify/ENA primary metagenome ERZ795060 (study PRJEB30189, sample SAMN05720157) | activated sludge metagenome | isolation source: anaerobic digester from wastewater treatment plant | place: Japan | collected 2015-05-15 ... | reverse complement strand
CGAGAAAAAAACACATTTAAATATGGGGAGGAAGACTTTTTTGATGAAGAAAACTATGAAGAAAACCTTTAAAACGTGGATAACCAGTTTTACCGTTGTTTTTTTTTTTTTTTATTCTAAGAAAAAAATTTTGAAAGACTCTATCAACCCTATCATCTTGAAAGACTTGAGAATATATATCTGTAAGAGATGGTATTTCTTTCTTTAAAGTTGGTGGTTTTGGTTTTTTTATAAATTCATTTTTTTTATAAAAAACATTATAAATATACAACATGCAACAAAAAAATATTCTCTTATGCTTCCAACTACAAATAATCTAATTCCAAATTCTTTTTTATTAGGATTAAATAAAGGAATTTTGCCACAAACAGCATCTTCCAAAATATGAAAAATACATCCTATAAAAAAATATAAAATAAATAATGATATTACTATTTTATTATTTATAATACCTATCCCATAATGCATTATAGTTTTATATATATTAATATTATATATATTCATTATTTTTGTTGTATACATTATATATAAAGATATTATTGTTGCTATTGTTACATAATATACAAACCAATGAGAATGTGTTCTATGAATTTTTGGATTAAAAGTTTTACCTTCAATGCTGTCTGGAAATATACTCCCTATCATTGAACTTACTGTCGCTAGAGGGTCACTTGTAGCTAAAAATATAGTTAGTCCTGTTAATAGTTTATGATTATGCCACTTCATTTTTTATTTTACGTGAACTACCTCCCACCTATAGAAATGTAGGCTTCCTACTTCATCCTATAATAACTCGTAGACCGAGATAAAGTTACTAAACTTTTATACTGCTGGGAACGTTTAATGCTTATTTTATCGTTTTCCCAGAAGTTTTTACGCTCTTTTAAAAAATGGTTATACAGCCAACGGCATACATCAAGTTGTCTTTAAAGAAGTCTTTGCTGTTTCTTGTTAGGAAACAAACGGTATTTAAAGGATTTTTTCATACTGTTATATTAACTCTTACAAACATTATATCTTCACCAACAATGTTGGTTCAATATAAGTGCGAGGTCTTTGTCCCCACATCCCATCACCAACCTTGTTGGTAGTTTTTAATTTTTCAATAAAAAAAAATTATTTTTTTTAATTTTTGTGATATTTTTTTAATAGAGATATCTCTAAACCTATTCTAAAAAGAATAGGAAAAATTACTAACAGTACCTTGAAGGGGTGCTCATTTAATTTTTATTTTCGACCCTACACAATTATTAACATTACCTTGAAGGGAGACAAAAAAAATGAGAACAATTTTAACGTTTAAAGGTAAAAAAATATCATTAAAAAATATAAAAACATTTATTTATAATGCATTAGAACTATCTAGCTCCGATTATGCAAAACAAATTTATAATCAAAAAAATATAAAACCTTTTATTTATTCTTTTCCATATAAAGATAAAAATATAGAAACAAATAATTCAAACACAATAAGAAAAGTTAAAATATCCATAAGTGATTCTGACTTTGCATGGCATTTTTTTACTGGTATAAGGAAATATAAAGAAATAAATAATAATGATGAACTCTCATTAATTTCTATAATGAATAAAACGACACCTTCTTTTAAAGAAAATAAATATACCTTTTATACTATATCTCCAATTGTAATAAAGAAAAAAAATAACAATTATCTTAATGACCCAACTACAAATGAAGCAATAGAATGTCTTAAAAATAATATATATAAAAAATTAAAAATAAATACACCTGTAGATATTGAAATTAAATGGTTAAAATATACATTGTCAGAAAAAAAATATAAATCGCAAAATATTCCTTGTGTATGGGGTGAACTCGAAATAAAAGCGCCAGAAAATATTTTGCGACATATATATAATAAAGGATTAGGAGCAAAAAATGCTCTTGGTTTTGGAATGATTGAAGTTAAATCTATATCTAAAATTAAAAAGGAGAAATAATAAATAAAATTATGCAAAGAACAAAAATTATAATAAAGGCAACAACGATAACCCCTCTTTATACAGGAGAAATCAGAGAAGAGGATATACTAATTGCAAAAAAACAAAAAATAACATATCCAATAAGAAAAACAAATACAGGTAAAGTATTAGTTCAATTTAAAGGCCCTTTAAGAGCCACAGGAGAAATACTTTTAAAAGAAAGAGGTATTAATGTTTGTAATATTACTCTTCAAGGAGGAAGAACCTGTAAAGTATGTCCAATATGTGTTCTCTTTGGTGCTTTTGGAAAAAAAGGTAAATTAAATATTGGTTTTTTAGTAAGCGATGATGACAAAAGTTTTATAACAAGGCTTAACACACATATCAAAATCAATAGAGAAAATGGTATGATTATAGAAAGTTATAGAAGTGAAGAAGTAATAGAAGGAGTAACATTTACATCTAAAATTATTGCGACAGATATAACAGATGAAGAACTTTCAATATTAAAAGATATTTTAATAGAATTAGAAGACAAAGGTATAGGTGGCTGGACTCATAAAGGATATGGTCGCATGAAATATGAATTATCAATCATTTAAAGAGGATAGTAAACTGATAAGAAAAAGCATTTTAGGTCAATCGCTATGTATAACAGGTTTCTCATTAACAAAAGAGAATTATTATCCTGCTGGCAGACATTTAAGAGGGGCCTTTGGACTTATAGCATATGAACTTAATCTTGAAATATCACAATATTTTCTAGACTTTTCCTGGGATGGAATAATTTTTAGAGATATGTTGCCACTATGTAAATGTGGACTTCCATTATTAATGTGGGACAAAATCTCACAAATGTGTCCTCATTGTCATACTATATATCAAGAAAAAGATATACTAAAATTTGTTAGAACCATCAAAACTAAAGATGGTTATATAGATGATGGTTGGCATTACAGATTTAACCTTATATATGAACAAAAATATGAAAAAGATGTAAAAACCGTTCTTGATGTAATGCAAAATGATGGTTTTTCTATAGGAAAAAGAAGGTCTGAAGGATGGGGTTCATTTTGTCTTGAAGATTACGTAGAAACAAACATATCGCCTAATATTCATCCTTCAAAAGCTTTATTAATTAGTCATGCTATAACCCCTAACGGTGAAAAAGAAATAAGAATTAGTAAATACATAATTTCTACAAATAAATTTAACTATTTTGGTCTAAAATATATTCCAAAAGGTAATATAATAAACGATGCAAAAGGTTTTTATTATGGTGAATATGGTTCTTTAGGATTTGGAGAATATCAAATAATTAAATAGAGATTTTTTTTTAAAAAAAAGTAATTATAACATCTCTATAAAAGGAGCAAAATTTGAAATTAACATTTTTTGGTGGAGCAAATAAAGTTACAGGTTCATGTGCATTATTAACAATAGAAGGTAAAAAAATACTTATTGATTGTGGAGCAGACCAAGATGATATGCCACTTGAAACGCTTGAAGAAAAAATTGACAATCTTCCAAAAATAGATTGTTGTTTTTTAACACATGCACATATAGACCATTCAGGTCTTTTGCCTCTACTTGTAAAAAAAAATAAAACAAACCAAATATGGTCAACACCGGCTACAAAAGAATTAACAGAAATTCTTCTTTATGACTATTTAAAAATCCAAAAAGATAATTCAGAAAACACTTTATTTAAAGAGAAAGATATTGAAAAACTATTTCTAATATGGAAAACCATTGATGAAAATATAAACATCAAATTAAATGGAAATATAGAGGCAACTTTTTACTATAATGCCCATATAATAGGTAGCACTTCCATTGAAATAAAAAGTGATGAAGGAAAAATTTTTTTTACAGGTGATATAGGAACAAAGTGTCAAGAACTTATTGTAAACAAATATGAATATCCTGAAGATATAGATTATCTTGTAATAGAAAGTACATATGGAAATAAAAATCATAATATAAAGGATAAAAAAAGACTTCCAGAAATTATAGAAAAAACATGCAAACAAGGAGGTAAAATTTTAATTCCTACTTTTGCAATAGGAAGATTACAAGAAATACTTTATACTCTAAAAAAAGAAAATATACAGTATCCTATATATATAGATACCCCCCTGGGAAATAAAATAAATCATATATTTCAAAAATATATCACATATTTAAATGATACAATAATGAAAGAAAATATAAATCTTTTTAATTCTTATGAATCTATAGAAAATAATAAAGACTCTATTGTTCTTGCAAATAAAAAAGAACCTTGCATCATAATATCTTCGTCTGGAATGTTACAAGGTGGAAGAATTTTAAATCATTTAGAAACAATCAAAGACGATTCGTTATCTACTATAGTATTTGTTAGTTATCAAGCTGAAAATACTAGAGGACGCCAAATATATGATGGTATAGAAAAACTATCATGCAATATAGAAAAGTTAGATGCTTTTTCTTCTCATGCAGACCAAACTGAACTTCTTGAGTATATAGAAAAACTACCCAACATACCATCAAAGATATTCATTGTTCATGGTGAAGATAAACAAAGAAATGCATTAAAAGAAAAAATTATGACTTATAAAATAAAAACAGAACTACCATTAAATATATATGATTATTCTTTAAACAATGTAGAATTAACAAGAAAAACAATTATAAGTATACCTCTAAACTTCACAACGGTAAAAAATTTAAAAGCAGCTTTATGTGAAGGATATATTATTGATAGAGGCAATACATATGAACTTGTATCAACTGAAACATACAAGAAAATTGCCAATCAAATTGAAACTACAAATGTAAAAAAACTTATAGATAATTTTTTACCTGAAAACATTCCAGAAATGTCTGAAAAAGATATAAAAGACAGTTTATCCCTTCTTTTCTCTACTGGAGTACTCACAAAAAAGAAAATATTAATATTATGGACTGAAATTTTAAAAGGAAGAAAATCTGCATTAATTTTTATTAATAAACTCCATGGAGTAAACGAAAATCATCAAGGAAAAAAATGGAATAAACCATATAACGAACAACTTCAACAATACTTTTCTGAAAAAGACGCAGAATTTTTTTATAATCTAGCATATAACACAATATTAAATTTGTTAAAATATGATAATGAAAAAATATATGAAATTTTAAAAGAATATAATAATCGTCTTTATTTTTTTTAAAAAATAAAAAATTTAAAAATTTTGTGATATATATAATATATGATATATGAATAATTGAACGTTCAAGGAGAAATTAAAATTGAATTTATACTTTTATGGTGGAGCAAATAAAGTTACAGGTTCATGTTATGTATTAGAAGTATCCAATAAAAAAATACTCATAGATTGTGGGTACGAACAGGATAATACAGAAATAAAAAAAATAAGAGAAAAAATAAATATTCTTCCACAAATTGATGTATGTTTTATCACACATGCCCATATAGACCATGTTGGACTTTTACCACTTGCGGTTAAAAAAAAGAAAATAAATAATATTTATTCCACTCCTGCTACAAAAGAATTATCCAAAATGCTTCTTTCTGATATGATTAAAATACAGAAAGAAAATGAAAATAAAAAAGAAAATATTTTGTATGACGAAACAGACCTTGAAGACACATTATTATTATGGAAAACAATAGATGAAAATAATCCAATAAACATAGAAAATAATCTTATTTCCACTTTTTTATATAATGCCCATATTATAGGAAGTGCTTCTGTTTATATACAAACTTCTGAAGGAAGTTTTTTATTTACAGGAGATTTAGGAACTAAATGTCAAAAATTAATGGATTCGCATATCGATATACCAGAAAATAAAGAAGTGGACTATCTTATAATAGAAACTACTTATGGAAATAAACTACATAATATATCCGATAGGGATAGATTAATATCGATTATTGAAAAAATATGCAATAATAAAGGTAAAATATTGATACCTGTTTTTGCTGTAGGCAGACTTCAAGAAATACTATATACAATTTCTCAAAAACAAATTCCCTGGCCTGTTTATGTAGATACCCCTCTTGGAGATAAAGTCAATAATTTATTAAATGAATATCAACTTTATTTAAGTAAATCTATTAGAAAAAAACAAGATTCAATTCTGGGAAAATATAAAATAATAAATACTATGAACCAATCTAAAGAACTTGCAAACAGTAAAGAACCATGTATTATTTTATCTGCAAGCGGTATGATTCAAGGTGGTAGAATACTAAATCATATAGAAACAATAAAAAATGACCCTAATTCAGCAATTATTTTTGTAGGATATCAAGCAGAGGGAACACGAGGAAGAAAAATATATAATAAAGAAGAATATGTTAGCTGTCAGATTGAAAAATTAAGTTGTTTTTCCGCTCATGCAGATAAAGAAGAAATTATTAATTATATAGACAGGTTTACATCATATCCTTATAAAATTTTTTTAGTTCATGGAGAGGAAGAACAGAGAAAAGCCATACAAAAAGAGATTAGAAAAAAAAGAATTAGAGTTGAAATTCCAGAAAATTTTAATAAAATTAGCAATTTTGAATTTAATAATACAAAAAAATATATAATTAATATTCCATTAAACTTTTGCACGCTTAAAAACAATAAAATAAGTCCATGTATAGGATATATAATTGATAGAGATGATACATATGAAATTGTTCCAAAAGAATGGATTGATAATTTATTTGAACAAGAAAGAAAAGAAATAATGAATAAAATAGAAAAAGATATTTATAAAGAAGAAATTACAGAACAATTATCTCCAACAATGGATATAGAAACAATTAAAAAAAATATATCTGAACTTTTTCGTGTAAAAGTATACACTAAAAAAAGAATGACTGAATTTTTAAAAGAGGCAGAAAAAGGACAAAAAGCAGGACTATTATACATAGAAAATACACATAAAATTAATAAAAATACAGGCAGAAGAAAATGGCAAACGCCACAGAATGAAGATGGTTCTCTCTTTCCAAAAGAAAAGGCAGAAGAATATTATGAACTTGCTTATAATACGGCAAAATCTCTTCTTGCTATGGGTATTAATACAGCTTTCAAAATTTTAGGAGAGTATATTTTTTAAAAAAAATATAAATTAAATAAGAAATGAATGGATAAAATATCATTTAAAGTATTATTAGATGCTATTATAGATACTTTATTATTAGTAATGCTTCCATATTTTTTAAGCAAAATAAATTTATATATAAATAAATATATAACAAATTTTTTTAAATATAATCATCGCTATAAACCTTATTTTCAAATAATAGATAGAATAAGCGATTATTATCATGAAATAACTCATTTAATAATTGCATTTCTATTTTTTTGTAAAATTGAAAAAATTTCTTTCAAGGAAAGTAACCCACATATCACATATAAAGAATCTTTCATTGTAGTATTGGATTGTTTTTATATTTCACTTTCTCCCATGATATTTTTTTTGATATTTTATAAATTTTTTTATAAATGTATATATTTATATCCTTTTTTTCTTATATTTTTTTTATTTTTTGCTATCCCATCAAAGACAGATGTTGATAGTATTACAAAAAAAACTTTTATCGGAACTTTTATGGCTGTTTTTCTTGTTTCTTTTTTTTATGAATGGATAAAGGTGAGCATTTAAAAAAAAGTTATTAATATTAATAAAATGTGTCATAACAGATATATATCACATTATATAATAAATACCAAAAAAAATATTAAAAAAATAAAATTGTTATTATACAAAAAAACAATAGAATATTTTAAATTACAAAAATTGAATAACACAAGATTTCTTCTTATAGGTAAAAAAGATAAAGTATTCTACGTGGAGTTGCAATGAAATACATTATTTATATAGGTTATATTTCTATAAAAAATGTTTTTTACCTGTTGAGTATTTTATACTTATTGAGCATTGTTTTTTGTTTTATAAATACCATGATACATAGAATAATATATACAAATTTTTACAATAACTATATAAAACAATTTATTAATATAATAAACATTTATCATGAGGGGACTCATGCATTAATGTGTTATGTTTTTTTACATAATATAATAGATATTAGTATTTTTAAAGACCCTCATGTCAATCATACATATTCAACAAAAAATTATTATCAAATGGCAGGTAACTTTTTTATATCTATTTCTCCTTTTTTAGGTATTTTATTTTTATATATCTTTTTTCATAAAATTCCTTTTATAGATTATGTTTTTGCTTTTTTATTTTGTACTTTTTCAGCACCATCATGGGTAGATTTAAAAATATCACTAAAATCTATTTTTTGTTCTTTTTTGCTTTTAACTATTATTTTTTTTGGATACTATATGATTTTTTAGTTAATTATCACCGTTTATAGAAGCGGAGGCCTGAAAAAATAAAAATAAGTTAATAGATGGAAATAATGTATTGAAAATAAAAAGTAATATATAAACAATATTTAAAACATTAGGAGTTATTTTTATTAAAAAAACATTTAGCATCATTAGAAATCACTTGGAGGAATAATTATCATGTTTAATGATTTTAAGAATAAAATAAAAAATTTTATAAAGGATACTTTTATAAAATATACATTAATAACAAAAATTAAAAAAAATAGAGTCGCTAATTCATATTATTTAGGCGTAATCTATTTTAATGATTTTATAAATGATTTTCTAACCAAAAAAACTTTTATAGAATTAGAAAATTTTTTTAATAACAACAATTTAATATTAGGTTTTCAAATTAATACATTAGCAGATGATATTATACTTTTTGATAATTTATTAGAAGCTCATATATGGGCTTCTCAAAAAAAATATTTCATATTTGACACCAAAGCTTTAATTTTACTCGGTCATAATATAATAAAAGCAAAAAAAGACATTTTACAATATAGAAACATTTTTAAACCACCAATATATATAATTGAAACGGATAATACATATGTTCACTAAAATATTTTTAAAACAAACACTAATTAATAATGTTATAAAAAAAATATATTTATTATTTTTACTATTATTTCCCTTTATTGTTCAAGCAACTAGTATCGAACAATATATATTCAGTCAAAAACAAGATATTATAAAAGAACTTCCTCAAAATAATTTTGTAATTTGCGATAAATGTCCAAAAAAAGAAAAATTAACTATAAAAACAAATTTAAAACAAACACCATTTCCTTTTATAATTAAAGTTACAGAAAATTCACAACCAGATATAAAAGGTCAAATAACAACACCAACAATAACACAACCAAAAATATTAATAATACCACCAACAATAAAACCAAAATTTGAACAAACAAAATTAGAACAAAAAATTGATAAAATTTATATATATTTCGACATCAATAAATCAGATTTAAAACCACAAGAAAAACAAAAAATTGATGATAATATAGAGACAATAAAACAAAAAGATATAAGCATTAAAGGATATACCTGTTCTATTGGAACTAAATCATATAATAATAAACTTGCAGAAAAAAGAGCAAAAAATATTGCTAATTATTTAAAAGAAAAAAATGTATATCGTATTAAAGAAGTAACAGGTCAAGGGAAATGTTGTTATATATCAAACGATAAAGCTTTAAACAGAAGAGTTGAAATTATCTTTTTAAATCAAGGAGGTTTTGATGAAAAAAATCGTTAAATTTGGGTTTATGTTACTTTTTTTTCTTGTTATCGGTATAAGTTTAGTTTGTGCTTCTGATACTGATAAAATAAAATCACAATTTTTGAAAAATTTTCCAAATATGCAAAATCAAGGTATTGAAAGTGTAACTTTAACAGATATAAAAGGTTTATATGAAATTGTTACAAGCAACAATATGATAATATATTTTTATCCTGAAAAAAATTATATGATTTTTGGTGAAATATGGAATACTCAGGGTAAAAGTTTAACTGCATCAAAAAGAAATGAAATATTATTAAAGAGAGTAAAAAATATTGATACTAAAGAGGCTATAAAAATAGGAAATGGTAAAAAGAAAGTAATTGAATTTTTTGACCCTGAATGTCCACATTGTAAAAATGTTTACAATGTATTAAAAACCAACAAAGATAAAATAACTTTATATTTATATCCAGTACCATTTTTTGGACCAAAATCAGAAAAAAAGGTAAAATATATGATATGTATGGAAAATAAAGAAAAAGCACTAAATGATATTTTTGAAAAAACAAGTGATGAATTAAAATTGCCTGAATCATGCAATATAGATAATGAAGTATTAAATCAAAAGAGAGCATTGGCTTTTAAAAACGGTATTACTGGAGTTCCCTTTCTATTAATAGATGGACAACTAGTAATGGGCGGTAATATACCACAAATAGAACAATTAATTAATGATACTAAAAATTAAACTTTTAATTTTTTAAAAAAAAGTAATATAACAGCAGGAGGTTAATTTTATGTATGAAGAAAAAGAAAAATCAATTAATTTAAAAAGGAGGTTATAAATGAATTTTATCGACAAAGAATCAATTAATAGAAATATTAAGTTAACTTTATTTCTTACGATGGTTGCTTCTATTGCTTTGATAGATTCTTGCCTTGCTATATCAGAACCAACATCCGGTAGTTTTGCATATGATGTATATGACATAGGAGTTAACAAAATATTGAAAGGCCCCATAGGATTTGTTGCTGGTTGTAGTGCAATAGCTATTGGTGCAATATCTGCTTTTAAGGCACAGGTTATGACTGCTGTTCCTGCAGTTCTTGGTGGTGCTGCCCTGATGAAAGCAGATACAATAATAACATCATTAGGTGCTCTATTTTAAAATATTTATAATTCAAAAAGGAGGTTATAAATGAATTTTATCGACAAAGAATCAATTAATAGAAATATTAAGTTAACTTTATTTCTTACGATGGTTGCTTCTATTGCTTTGATAGATTCTTGCCTTGCTATATCAGAACCAACATCCGGTAGTTTTGCATATGATGTATATGACATAGGAGTTAACAAAATATTGAAAGGCCCCATAGGATTTGTTGCTGGTTGTAGTGCAATAGCTATTGGTGCAATATCTGCTTTTAAGGCACAGGTTATGACTGCTGTTCCTGCAGTTCTTGGTGGTGCTGCCCTGATGAAAGCAGATGCAATAATAACATCATTAGGTGCTCTATTTTAACGAAATTGTATTAAAAAACTTTTATTAAGTCTAGGGTTACAAACTTGGAGTTTAGAAGCCCCCGAATTTATTCGGGGAAGTAGTCATTTAAAAAAATATCAATAAAATTGGTAGTAGAGTGTGTAGTCAATTACTTACCGTTTATAAAAGCAAAGGCTTGAAAAAGCCTTAATTGACTACCCTCAACCACCAGTTAAAATTGATGGGATTACGTTTCTATAGGTGGAAGGTAGTTCACACAACAATAAAGGAGACTATTAATGGAAAGAAAATTTCCAAGGTATCTTAGTAGTCCATATCAAGTATTAATGTTTGAAATAGATGAATTAATGATAATATTATTTCTAATTGTTTTTTGGTTAATATTTGGATACGTTTTTTTTATACTTTTATTTATCTGTCCTTATCTATATAGTAAAACCAAAAAAAAATATTCAAGAGGTTTTTTCAAACATATATTATATATATTAGGACTTATTAAATTTCATGGTTATCCTATTCATTTTGAAAAAAAATTTATAGAATAATTATAAAATAAAATACAAAAATTTATATATTGTGATATTTATTTAAAAAAAACAAAGTTAGTAAAAATATAATATTGATTAAAAATCCCTGAATTTATTCAGGGAAATAGCTATAAAAAAACTAACTTAATTAATTTTTTTGTTAATATATATAGAGAAATGACAAAATTTAAAAATTTTAGAAAAA
>ERZ795060.4448-NODE-4448-length-11813-cov-4.430856_pt1 | contig 11813 bp, 7 predicted proteins | sample MGYA00375144_ERZ795060 | MGnify/ENA primary metagenome ERZ795060 (study PRJEB30189, sample SAMN05720157) | activated sludge metagenome | isolation source: anaerobic digester from wastewater treatment plant | place: Japan | collected 2015-05-15 ... | reverse complement strand
GAAAGAGACGGAGACGAATATCTGGGCGTACCTCACCGAGCTGCGGCTCAAGCGCCGTGCGGGAGGCTCTCCGCTCGAGAAGCTGGGGCGGCGAACGGCCGGTTGGTAGCGCCGATTGATCCTAAATGGGTAAAGCACAAGGGATACAGCTTCCTGCATCCACCCCTCGCTGGAGTGCGGGGCCGTTTCGCGGGTTATGCCAAACGATGTCTCGCCTTATGCCCCACAACCAGCGTGCAAGTCCTTGATCTGCAAGGGCCCCGATTCTTGGCTTTTGCCCGTCTTTACAGGGCCGGGCGCTCGTGGCCCGCCGCATCGCCACCGCCGTGTTCGGCGGCGCGAGCCGCTGGACGGCAGCGTCGGCGCCTCAGTGCAGGTGGTTCAGCACCGGGTAGGCGTATTCGCGGCCGACCAGCGCGCGCGCGCCCAGATACGCAGTGCGCATCCTGGCCGGCAGGGTATCGAGGTCGACCCTGCCTTGCTCGTCGCACGGCACGACGATCGCCTTGCCCGGATCGAACAGCGACGTGAAGCGCAGGCAGTGGTCCGCTTGCTGCAGTGGCGCCACCGGTAGATCGTTCGCGTTCATCACGGTACCTCCCCACGGCGCAACCCGTCGGGCCTGCGCCAGGCTGCACGATGCATCAGCTCGGCGCGCTTCGAGCGGATTCGCTCGAAGACAGTGTGATCTGCGCCACACACCGCGTCTTCCCTCGGAAGGTGGAAGCCGCGTCCCAAGAAGTGGGGGCGCGGCGCGGCCCGCGCCCACACAGGCCGCTGTGGCCGCCAGCGGCGCATACGATCACCCGATGGAACGGCGCAGCGTTGCGAACAAGCCACCTTGCGGCGATCGGCCCATGGCCAGCGTCAAGCTGCAGTCCGCCGAGATGGACCGGCACGCCTATCGGATCTCGCATCTGATCTCGGGCTTCACCGTGCCGATGCTGCGCAACCTGTATCACCAGTTCGACGGCGACCTGGTGGAGATCCTGGTGCTGGGCGAGATCTCGCTGCGCAATGTCGACCGCTTCTTTCGCAAGGACGGCGCCGCGGTGCACGAAAAGCTGCTCGACGACGCCGAGCGCCGCGGCCAGCTGCTGCAGCCGTGCAACGTGCTGTCCATTGCCGAGGCCACCGGCATCCCGCGCGAGACCGTGCGCCGCAAGGTGGCGCGGCTGATCGACAAGGGCTGGCTGGCGCGCGACGAGCGCAAGCGGCTGATCGTCAGGAAGGGCGCGGGCGACAAGTTCGTCAAGGCCAATGCCAAGACCGCGCTCGAGATCCTGGAGCTGGCCGCGAAGCTGCAGGCGCTGCTGCGCCCGCTCGATGCCGAGCGCGACTGAGCGCCGGCGTTGCGCCGGTTCTGTGCTGGTTTCGCGCCGGCTTTGTGCCCACTTTGGGCAATGCCCGGCGCGCCAGCGGCGGCTTGGCCGCAGACTGTGCGCCATCTGCTGCTCACCCGATGAAGCGCCGCGATGCAAGACACCTACATCTACGACCATGTGCGCACGCCGCGCGGCAAGGGCAAGCCCGAGGGCAGCCTGCATGAGCTGACGCCGGTGTGGCTGGCCAGCCGGCCGCTGGCGGCCCTGCGCGAACGCCACCCGTTCGACAGCCGCGCGGTGGACGACGTGGTCTATGGCTGCGTGGTGCCGGTGGGCGAACAAGGCGGCAATATCGCGCGCATGGCGGTGCTGCAGGCCGACTACGACCCGTGCGTGCCGGCGCTGCAGATCAACCGCTACTGCGGCTCCGGCCTCGAGGCGGTGGCCTTCGCCGCCGCCAAGGTGATGGCCGGCCAGGCCGACCTGACGATCGGCGGCGGCGTCGAGATGATGTCGCGCGTGCCGATGGGCTCCGACGGCGGCGCCTGGGCACAGGACCCGCAGCTGGCCAGCAAGACCTCCTTCGTGATGCAGGGCATCTCGGCCGATCTGCTGGCCTCGCTGCGCGGCCACAGCCGCGCCGACCTGGATGCCTACTCGGCGCACAGCCACCGCCGTGCCGCGCGCGCCTGGGCCGAGGGCCGCTTCGGCCGCTCGGTGGTGCCGGTCAAGGACTTCCTGGGCCTGGAACTGCTGGCGCACGACGAGACCATTCGCGCCGACACCAGCGCCGCGAGCCTGGCGGGCCTGAAGCCCGCCTTCACCGAGATGGGGCGCAAGTACGGCTACGACAGCGTGGCGCTGCAGCGCTACCCGCAGCTCGAGCGCATCGAACACGTGCACCATGCCGGCAACAGTTCGGGCATCGTCGACGGTGCGGCCGCGGTGCTGCTGGGCAATGCCCAGGCGGGCCAGCGCCTGGGGCTCGCGCCGCGTGCGCGCATCCGCGCCTTTGCCGCCATCGGCAGCGACCCCACGCTGATGCTGGACGGCCCCGCCAAGGCGGCGCGCAAGGCCCTGGCGCGCGCCGGCATGCAGGCCTCGGACATCGATCTGTGGGAACTCAACGAGGCCTTCGCCACCGTGGTGCTGACGATGATGGAGGAGCTGGACATCGCGCACGAGCGCATCAACGTCAACGGCGGCGCGATCGCGATGGGCCATCCGCTGGGCGCCACCGGCGCCATGATCCTGGGCACGGCGCTCGACGAGCTCGAACGCAGCGGCCAACGCACCGCGCTGGTCGCGCTGTGCGTGGCCGCCGGCATGGGCTCGGCCATGATCATCGAACGCGTCTGAGGGGGGCCGCAATGAGCCAGGACATCATCCGCTGCGCCATCGACGCCGGCGGCATCGCCACGTTGACGATCGACTACCCGGGCAAGTCGATGAACGTCATCGACCAGGCTTTCATGGACAGCCTGGACGCCGCCATCGCCCGCGTGGCGGCCGACCCGGCGGTCAAGGGCGGCATCCTCACCTCGGGCAAGCAGGCCTTCGTCGCCGGCGCCGACCTGCTGGCGATGGAACACAGCCTGGACGCGATGGCCGACGACCGCGTCGAGGCGCTGTTCGACAAATACGCGTCGCTGTCGCGCGTGGTCCGCCGCGTCGAAACCTGCGGCAAGCCGCTGGTGGCGGCGATCAATGGCACCGCCATGGGCGGCGGCTTCGAGCTGTGCCTGGCCTGCCACCACCGCGTGATGGCCGATGCACCGGGCGTGGTCGTGGGCCTGCCCGAGGTGCAGGTGGGCCTGCTGCCCGGCGCCGGCGGCACGCAGCGGCTGCCGCGGCTGATCGGTGTGATCGCCGCGCTGCCCTGGCTGCTCGAAGGCAAGAGCGCCGATGCCGCCACCGCGCTGCAGGCCGGCCTGGTGCACGAGATCGTCGCGCCGGGCGAGTTGCTGGCCGCGGCGCGGCGCTGGCTGCTGGGCGCGCCCAAGGCGGTGCAGCCCTGGGACGAGAAAGGCTTTCGCATCCCCGGCGGCGGGCCGCTGGACCCGCGCGTGGCACCCGCCTTCGTCGTCGGCAACGCCTTGCTGCAGGCCAGGACCTGCCACAACCTGCCCGCGCCGCTGGCGATCCAGAGCTGCGTCTACGAGGGCACGCAGCTGCCCATCGACAAGGGCCTGCGCATCGAGACCAAGTACCTGCTGCAGGTGGCGCAGCGCAGCCCGGTGTCGCGCAGCATGATCCGCACGCTGTTCATCAACAAGGCCAAGGCCGAGAAGGGCTTGCACCGGCCGGCCGGCTTCGCGCCCTTCACCTGCGCCAAGCTCGGCATGGTCGGCGCCGGCATGATGGGCGGCGGCATCGCGCTGGTCGCCGCGCAGCGCGGCATCCAGGTGGTGCTGATCGACCGCGACTTGGCCCAAGCCGAGCGCGGCAAGGCCTATGCCGCCAAGGCGCTGGACAAGCGCGTCGCGCGCGGCAAGCTGGGTGCCGACCAGGCCGCGGCCATCCTGGCGCGCATCGTGCCGGCCGCCGGCTACGAACTGCTGCGCGATGCCGACATGGTGGTCGAGGCCGTGTTCGAGGACCGCGCCGTCAAGGCCGAGGTCACTCGGCAGCTCGACGCGGTGCTGCCGCCGGGCTGCGTGCTGGCCAGCAACACCTCGGGCCTGCCGATCACGCGGCTGGCGCAGGCCAGCCGCCGGCCCGAGCGCTTCATCGGCCTGCACTTCTTCTCGCCGGCCGACAAGATGCCGCTGGTCGAGGTGATCCGCGGCCAGGCCACGTCCGATGCCACGCTGGCCCAGGCGCTGGACTTCGTGGCCCAGCTGAGGAAGACGCCGATCGTCGTCAACGACCGCCGCGGCTTCTTCACCAGCCGTTTCATCGGCGCCTTCGTCGACGATGCCATCGGCATGGTGGCCGAGGGCATCCACCCGGCGCTGATCGACCACTGCGCGCGCCACGCCGGCATGCCGGTGGGGCCGCTGGCCATCACCGACGAGCTGTCGATCGAGCTGTCGGTGCACGCCGGGCAGGCGCAGCAGAAGGAATTCCCCGGCCAGTACCAGCCGGGCCGCTCGGTGCCGGTGCTCGAGCGCCTGTACGCGCTGGGGCGCCTGGGGCGCAAGAACGGCAAGGGCTTCTACGACTACGACGCCGACGGCGGCGGCGGCAAGCGGCTGTGGCCCGGCTTGGCCGAGCTTTATCCGCGCCGCGCGCAGCAGCCCAGCGCGCACGACCTGAAGCAGCGCATCCTGTACGTGCAGGCCATCGAGGCGGCGCGCGCGATGCAAGACGGCGTGCTGCTGTCCCCGGCGGATGGCGACGTGGGCGCCGTGCTCGGCGTGGGCTATCCGGCCTATACCGGCGGGCCCTTCTGCTTCATCGACGGCATCGGCCTGAAGGCCTTCGTCGCCGAGGCCGACCGCCTGGCCGATCTGTTCGGCGAGCAGTTGCGCGCGCCGCGCCTGCTGCGCGAGATGGCCGAGTCGGGCCAGACCTTCTATGGCAAGAGCGCGCGGCCGATGGCCGCGGCGCAGGTCCGAGCGGGGGGCTGAGCATGAACTTCGAGTTCTCCGCCGAGCAGGACGCGCTGCGCGAGCAGCTGCGCAAGTTCCTGGCCAAGGAATCGCCGCGCGGCCTGTCGCGCCAGTTGCTGGACGGCGACGCGGCCGGCGCCCAGCGCCGTGACGCGGTCTGGCGCGGCCTGGCCGAACTGGGCGTGACCGCGCTGATGCTGCCCGAGGACTGCGGCGGCATCGGCCTGGGCGCGATGGAGCTGTGCGTGGTGGCCGAGGAGATCGGCCGCCAGCTCAGCCCGGTGCCGCTGGCCTCCACCTTGTACCTGGCCGCGCAGGCGCTGCTGCTGGGCGCCAGCGGCGAGCAGCAGCAGCGCTGGCTGAGCGCGGTGGCCGCCGGCGAGGTCGGCTGCCTGGCGGCACCGCTGGACGGCCAGATCGATGTCAATTCGCTGCCGCGCTTCGATGGCGCGACGCTGGCCGGCAGCGTGGAACTGGTGGCCGATGGGCAGGCGGCGCAATGGGCCGTGGTGCTGGCCGCCGACGCGCAGCAGCAGCCGGTGCTGGTGTGGGCCCGGCTGGACCCGCCGGGGCTGAGCCGGCGCGCGCTGGCCACGCTGGACGGCGCCAAGCCCTGTGCCGCGCTGGGTTTCGCCGCGGTGGCGGCCGAGCGGCTGGCCGCGGTCGACGACGCCGCTGCGCTGCTGCAGCGCGTGCGCAACCGCGCGGCGGTGCTGCTGGCCTTCGAGCAACTGGGCGCGGCCGATGCCGCGCTGGAGATGGCGGCGGCCTACGCGCGCGAGCGCAAGGCCTTCGGCCGCGCGATCGGTTCGTACCAGGGCATCAAGCACAAGCTGGCCGATCTCTACACCGAGATCCAGATGGCCCGCGCCCATTGTTATTACGGTGCCTGGGCGCTGGCGGCCGATGTCGCCGCGCCGGCGGCCGAACTGCCGGCCGCCGCCGCCGCGGCACGGCTCAGCGCCGGCCGGGCCTTCAGCCTGATGGCGCAGGAAGGCCTGCACGTGCATGGCGGCATGGGTTACACGTGGGAGCTGGACTGCCATCTGTTCCTGCGCCGTGCGCGCCACCAGGCGGTGCTGCTGGGCCATGAGCTGCAGTGGAGCGAACAGCTGGCCGGCGAACTGGCGCGCCGGCTCGAGCAGCCGCTGCCGGCGCCCCGGCGCGCCGCCGGCGACGGGGCGATGAACTTCGACGACAGCCCCGAGGAGGCCGCCTTCCGCGCCGAGTGCCGCGCCTGGCTGGACGCCCATGCCGCGCCGAAGCGGCGCGCCGACGACTTCTTCGAGCCGCAGCTGGACCCGGGCCAGCGCATGCAGCGCGCGCGCGACTGGCAGGCGCGCAAGGCCGCGGCCGGGTTTGCCGCCATCACCTGGCCCAAGGCGCTGGGCGGCCGCGGCGGCACGCCGATGCAGGAGCTGATCTGGCGCCAGGAGGAAGGCCGCTACAACGTGCCCAGCGGGTTCTTCAACGTCAGCCTGGGCATGGTGATGCCGTCGGTGCTGGCCCATGCCGCCAAGGAGGTGCTGGCCGAGCTGGTCGCCCCGGCGCTGACCGGCCGGCATCTGTGGTGCCAGCTGCTGTCGGAGCCGGGCGCCGGCTCCGACCTGGGCATGGTGCGCACCCGTGCCGAACGCTGCGGCGACGGCCGCGACGGCTGGCTGCTGAACGGGCAGAAGGTCTGGACTTCGCTGGCGCAGTTCGCCGACTACGGCCTGGTGCTGGCGCGCACCGACCCGCAGCAGCCCAAGTTCGACGGCCTGACGACCTTCTTCATCGACATGAAGAGCCCGGGCGTGACGGTGCGCCCGATCCGCCAGGCCAGCGGCGACGCCGAGTTCAACGAGGTCTTCCTCGAGCAGGTGTTCGTGCCCGACCGCCAGCGCGTGGGCGAGGTGAACGCGGGCTGGAAGACCACGCTGACCGGCCTGATGAACGAGCGCCTGTCCATCGGCGGGGTGATGCCCGCGCAGCTGTGGCAGCTGGTGGCCGAACTGCTGCGCGATGCGCGCTTCCTCGGCCGCCGCGCGCTGGACGACGGGCGCATGCGCGAGCGCCTGGCCGACCTGTACCTGAATGCGCAGGCGCTGTGGCTGCTGCAGTGCCGCGCGCTGACGGCGCTGTCCAAGGGGCGCCTGCCCGGGCCGGAGATGAGCGGCGCCAAGAACGTCGCCGCCGGCACGCTGCAGCGTTGCAGCGCCTTTGCCATCGACCTGCAGGGCCCGCGCGGCGTGCTCGCCGCCAGCGAGCTGGGCGAGCGTTTTGCGCTGATCGAGCGGCTGTGGTTCGGCGCCGCCGGCATGCGCATCGCCGGGGGCACCGACGAGATCATCCGCAACAGCATCGGCGAACGCGTGCTGGGCCTGCCCGGCGAGCCGCGCGGCGACAAGGCGGTGCCTTTCAGCCAGCTGGTGGGGTGACGCGGCGGGCCGGGCGCTGCTCTACCGAGCGACCTGCGGCGGCGCATCGTCCTGGGCCAGCGCCTGCAGCCACTCGCGCAGCACGCCGAAGACCTCGGCGCGCTCGGGCTCGTTGAAGATCTCGTGGTACAGCGCACGGAACTCGTGTGCGGCCACCTTGGCCTGCGGCGCGGCGGCGGCGAAACCGGCGCTGCCGGCCGGCAGCACGCAGCGGTCGGCGCCGGCATACAGCAGCAGGGTCGGCACCGCCCAGTGCGCCGCGCGCTCGGCCACCACCTTGGCGCCGTCGACGATGAAGCGCGCCAGCCGCGGCGTGATGCGATCGTGCACCAGCGGGTCGGCGACGTAGGCGCGCACCACGCGCGGGTCGCGCGAGATCCACAACGGCCGCAATCCGTTGCCCAGGGTCAGGCCGGGCGCCACGCGCCCCAGCGTGGCGAGCAGCAGCTTTTGCGTGAGGCTCATGCCGGCGTCCAGTGCCGGTGACGACAGCACCAGCGCGTCGACCGCGCGCACCCAGCGCCCGTCGCCGGGGCCGGCGGCGGCGAAGCGCGCCGCCACCAGCCCGCCCATGCTGTGGCCCAGCAGCACCAGCCGGCCCGGCTGCGCCGCGCGCACCGCGTCGATCACCGCGGCCAGGTCGTGCAGCAGGTCGTCGTCGTGTGCGATGCCGCCGCGTGGGCCTTCGCTGCGGCCGTGGCCGCGCTGGTCGTAGCCGAACACCGGCCAGCCCCACGATTGCAGCTGCGCCGCCACGTGCTCGTAGCGGCCGATGTGTTCGCCCAGCCCGTGCACGATCAGCACGCCGCCCGGCGCGGCACCGGGCGCGGCACCAAGCGCGGCACCAAGCGCGGCAACCGGCGGCGCGCCCGCCAGCCAGTGCCGCAGGTGCAGCGCCAGGCCGTCGCGGGTGTTCAGCTGCTCGGGCAAGGGTGCCATCGCTGCAGGCCCATGTGACGCACGCGCCGCAAGGGGCCGTCGCTGGCCGATCGGGGCGTCCTCAATGGCCGATGTCCTGCCAGCCGCCGCCCAGCACCTTGTACAGCGTCACCAGGTTCTGCTGCTGCGCGGCCTGCACGATGATCGTCGCCTGCTGCGTGGTGAACAGCGCGCGCTGCGCGTCCAGCACGTCCAGGAAGCTGGCCACGCCGTTGCGAAAGCGCAGCTCGGCCAGCTGCGTGCGTTGGGCTTCGGCTTCGGTCTGCGCCTGCTGCGCGCGCAGCTGCTCGCCCAGCGTGGCGCGCCCGGCCAGTGCGTCGGCGACTTCGCGGAAGGCCGTCTGGATCGAGCGCTCGTACTGCGCCAGCGCGATGTCGCGGTCGGTCTCGCTGCGCTGCAGGTTGGCGCGGTTGGCGCCGGCGTCGAAGATCGGCAGCGTGATGCGCGGCGCGAACTGCCAGGCGCTGCCGTCGAACAGGTTGCCCAGGTCGGCGCTGGCCAGCCCGACGCTGCCGGTCAAGGTGATGCGCGGGAAGAACGCCGCGCGCGCGGCGCCGATGCTGGCGTTGGCCGCCTGCAACTGGCGCTCGGCCTGGCGCACGTCGGGGCGGCGCTGCAGCAGCTCCGACGGCAGCCCCGCCGGCAAGGTGGCCAGCAGCCCTTGCTGGTCCAGCGGCAGGCCCGGCGGCAGGTTGGCCGGCAGCGGCTGGCCGACCAGCAGCACCAGGGCGTTGCGGCCCTGCGCCAGCTGGCGCTGCAGCAGCGCCACCGCGGCGCGTGCGCCTTCGACCAGCGTCACCGCCTGCGCCAGGTCGTACTCGGACAACGCGCCGTTGTCGAACTTCAGCTTCAGCAGCCGGAAGCCCTCCTCGCGCGTTTCCAGCGTCTGCCGCGCCACCCGCAGCTGCGCTTCGTCGGCCAGCGACGCCAGGTAGGTGTTGGCCACCGCGGCGATCAGGCTGATCTGCGCGGCCTTGCGCGCCTCCTCGCTGGCGAAGAACTGGTGCAGCGCGGCGTCGGTCAGGCTGCGCACGCGGCCGAACAGGTCCAGCTCGTAGCCGGTGACGTTCAGGCCCGCGGTGTAGAAGCTGCGGCCGCCGCGGCCGTCGGCGTTGGGCTGGAACAGCCCGGTGGCGCCGAGGAACAGCGTGGGAAACTGCTCGGAACTCTGGATCTGGTACAGCGCACGCACGCGCTCGATGTTCAGCACCGCCACGCGCAGGTCGCGGTTGTTCTGCAGCGCCAGCTCGATCAGCGCCTTCAGCCGCGGGTCGACGAAGAACTGCCGCCAGTCGATCTCGGCGGCGCTTTGCAGCGTGCTCGGCCCATCGCGCGCGGCCTCGGCCTGCGCCGCGTCGGGGAACTGCGCGGCCACCGGCGCGGCGGGGCGTTCGTAGGGCGGCGCCATCGACGTGCAGCCGCCCAGCGCGAGCGCGCACAGTGCCAGTCCCGGCAGGCGGCGGCGCTTCATCATGGGCCCTCCTGCGCGGCGGCGTCCGGTGCGCGCGCAGGCACGGCGTGCTGGCGCTCGCGGCCCTTGAACCAGCGTCGCACCACCACGTAGAACACCGGCACGAACAACACCGACAGCAGCACCGCGCTGACCATGCCGCCCATCACGCCGGTGCCGATCGAGCGCTGGCTGGCCGAGCCGGCGCCGGCCGCGATGGCCAGCGGCAGCACGCCCAGGATGAAGGCCATCGAGGTCATCACGATGGGCCGAAAGCGCAGGTGCGCCGCCTGCAGCACCGCGTCCACCGCACTCTGGCCCTGCGCCTGCAGCTCCTTGGCGAACTCGATGATCAGCACCGCGTTCTTCGCCGACAGCCCGATGATGGTGATCAGCCCGATCTTGAAATACACGTCGTTGCTGTAGCCGCGCGCCTGCGTGGCCAGCACCACGCCCAGCACGCCCAGCGGCACCACCAGCATCACCGAGAACGGGATCGACCAGCTTTCGTACAGCGCGGCCAGGCACAGGAACACCGCCAGCAGCGAGAAAGCGAACAGGTACAGCGCGGTGGCGCCGGCCAGGCGCTCCTCGCGCGACTGGCCGGTCCACTCGAAGCCGAAGCCGGCGGGCAGCCGCGCGGCCAGCCGTTCCATCTCGGCCATCGCCGCGCCGGTGCTGACGCCGGGCGCGGCGTCGCCGGCGATGCGCATGCTGGGATAGCCGTTGTAGCGGATCAGCTGCATCGGCCCGCTCACCCAGCGCGTGGTGGCGAAGGCCGACAACGGCACCAGGCCGCCGCTGCGGTTGACGGCGTTGAGCTGCAGGATGTCGTCGCCGCGCATGCGCTGCGCGGCATCGGCCTGCACCACCACGCGCTGCAGCCGGCCCTGGCTTTGGAAGTCGTTGACGTAGCTCGAGCCGAAGGCGGTGGAGATCACCAGGTTGATGGCGTCGAAGCCCACGCCCAGCGCCGCGGCCTTGTCGCGGTCGATGTCGATGCGCAGCTGCGGCGCGTCCTCCAGCCCGTCGGGGCGCACGCCGGCCAGCAGCTTGCTCTGCGCGGCCATGCCCAGCAGCTGGTTGCGCGCGGCCACCAGCGCATCGTGGCCGTTGCCGGCGCGGTCCTGCAGCCGGAAGTTGAAGCCGGTGGCCGCGCCCAGCTCGGGAATGGGCGGCGGGCTGATCGGGAAGATGAACGCGTCCTTGATGCCCATCAGCGCGCCGAAGGCGCGCCCGGCCAGCGCCTGCGCCGAGTGCGCGGCGCCCGCGCGCTCGTCCCAGTCCTTCAGCGTGACGAAGGCGATGGCCGAGTTCTGCCCGGAGCCCGAGAAGTTGAAGCCCAGCACGCTGGCCATGCTCTGCACTTCGGGCTGCTTCAGGATGAAGGCCTCGACCTGGTCCATCACCTTGGCGGTGCGGTTCATGGTGGCGCCCGGCGGCAGCTGCACGTTGACGAAGATGCTGCCCTGGTCCTCGTTGGGCAGGAACGAGGTCGGCAGCCGCAGCACCAGCCAGATCACGCCGGCGACGATCGCCAGGTACACCAGCATCATGCGCAGGCTGCGCGACAGCAGCCTGGCCAGCAGGCCTTCGTAGCTCTTGGCGGTGGCCGAGAAGCCGCGGTTGAACCAGCCGAAGAAACCGCTCTTGGCGTGGTGGTGGCCGGCGTCCACCTGCTGCAGCAGCGACGCGCACAGCGCGGGGGTAAGCGACAGCGCCAGGAAGGCCGAAAAGGCGATGGCCGAAGCCATCACCACCGAGAACTGGCGGTAGATGTTGCCCACCGCGCCGGTGAAGAAGGCCAGCGGCACGAACACCGACACCAGCACCACGGTGACGCCGACGATGGCGCCGCTGATCTGCGACATCGCCTTGCGCGTGGCCTCGCGCGGCGGCAGGCCCTCTTCGCTCATGATGCGCTCGACGTTCTCGACCACGACGATGGCGTCGTCGACCACGATGCCCACCACCAGCACCATGCCGAACATGGTCAGCACGTTGATCGAATAACCCAGCGCCAGCAGCACCGCGAAGGCGCCCAGCAGCGCCACCGGCACGACGATGGTCGGGATGATGGTGTAGCGCCAGTTCTGCAGGAACAGGAACATCACCAGGAACACCA
>ERZ795060.4447-NODE-4447-length-11815-cov-20.413265_pt1 | contig 11815 bp, 17 predicted proteins | sample MGYA00375144_ERZ795060 | MGnify/ENA primary metagenome ERZ795060 (study PRJEB30189, sample SAMN05720157) | activated sludge metagenome | isolation source: anaerobic digester from wastewater treatment plant | place: Japan | collected 2015-05-15 ... | reverse complement strand
ACGCCGTCGAAGCCTTCCTCCCCCACTGCCCACCACTCACCGCCCACGACGCCGCGCGTGGCATCCTCCTGCGGCACATGATGGAGTTCGCACGATGAGCGACCGCACCATCACGCGCGACGGGCACACCCTCGCCGTCGCGTACCCCGTCGCGTGGGACAGGTCGTTCGCATGGCGACACCTGCTCGCGCACCCGCCCGAAGGCGTCCGGCAACCCCGGCGCCAGTCGCATCGCCAACTATGGGCCAAGGCGCACACGGCCAACGCGTGGGTCTGGACGACGACGCTCGCCGCAACCGCCGAGGACACCGCCGCGTGAAGCCCATCGACCGCAACCACGCCGGGGACCGCGAGTGCATCCGCATCGTCGCCGCACTCCTCGGCGCGTCCTACGATGCCGTCCGCGGCAAGTCGCGGCACCCGGAAGTCCTGCGCGCGAGGTGGGCCTGCATGGCCGCCCTGCGCCGCCGCGGCCGCTCCTACCCGGAGATCGGGCAACTCATGGGCGGCAAGGACCATTCCACCGTGATACACGCGGTCGACATCGGCGAAGTCCGGTACGCGACTGACGTGGCGTGGTTGCTCGCCGTCGATGAGGGCGTGCGGTGCGACGCGCCTGCACCTCGGCGACGTGGGCCGAAGGTCGACGCGAGCGACCCGCGAGAAGCGTGCATCGGCCTGCTGTCGATGCCTGGCCGCGTGCCGCCCGAGGCATGCCGCGCTGCGCTCGTGCTGATGTCGCTGGCCGCTGGCCTGCCTGTGCCGCCGGACGCGGCCCCATCACCCGCGTGCTAGACTGCGAGCATGCCACCCGTTCGCCTCTCCACCATCGCCGACTACAACCCGCCCCCGCTGAAGCCTGCCGCGCCGACCGGGCGCTTCGTCTCGCAGTCCGAATGCGGCACCGCCCTCGCCTGCGGCATGCAGTGGTTCGCCACGTGGTCGCTCGGCTTTCGCCCACAGTACCCAGAGACCACGGCGCAGCGCGTCGGCAGCATGGGTCACGCCATCCTCAACCGCCGCGTCCTCGCGCGCACCGGACACGCCGAGGGTGCCGACCCGTTCATCGCCGCAGACGCCGAGCGAGTGAAGCGCGGATGGGGCGACTGGACGCCCGAACTCGAGGGCGAGTTCACCCTCGCCGAGCAGGCCGCCGACACCCTCGCCAACGCCATCGACCTCGACACCCTCTCGCCCATCATCCACAACGGGGCCCCGCTCGCCGAGGTGCGCCTGCAGGTCTCGTGGGAGCAACTCGCCGCCGCGACGGTGGGCCGCGACATCATCGCCGGACTGCATCACCTGCGCGCCGCATACGATGGCATCGAGGGCCAACCCGACATCGGCCTCATTATGGACAGCCTGCGCACGTGCGTCGACTTCAAAATGCGCCAACGCCCGGACCTCGGCGGGACCAACGAGGACAGCGCCATCCCCGACCCACAAGGCGCGTTCTACAAGATCCTCCTCGCCGCCGCGGGTGTGCAGATCGATGAGTTCAGGCAGGTCAACGTGTACGCCGGGCCGTGGCTGTCGCTCGACGACTTCATGGCGGAGGCGTCGCCGTATGTCCGAGAGGACGGCCTGCCCTCGCGCAACCTGGCGAAGCTGGAGGCGATGGTCAAGCCCGAGGTGTGGGCGGAGGCGTGGCGCCTGCTGGTCGAGCGCAAGCGCATCGCACACTCGCTGCGCCCGCTCAAGCTGTCCAAGCGGACAGGTGAGCCGCTCAAGGGCCAGGAGTGGACGCCGCCGGACGACTGGGATGCGCGGCAGTTCATCCGCCATCTGGAGACCCTCCCGCTCGTGGCTGTCCGATCGTTCCGCCTCGACATGAGCGTCTGCCGCGACGTGGTCCGGGACATGCTCGGCGCCGTCGATGCACACCTCGGCGCGCTGGCGAAGGGCGTCACGCCGTCCCGCAACCTGCGCAACTTCCCGATGTCTCCGTGCGTCAAGCGCTACGGGTGCCCGGTGCAGGACTCGTGTCGCGCGAGTCTCGGAACCGGCAACGCCGAGCGAATCATGCGCGAGCACGCCGACGCGGGCGCACTCAAGCGCCGAGAACACGCGCCCATTGGCGTGATGCCGGCGGGGGTCATGGAGGCCGCGAAGTGACCATCCACGACATCATCACCGCGTGTCTCGCGGGCTTCGCTGCAATCGCCGGGTTCCTCATTGAGTGGCGGCGCATCGGCAACGACGCCGCGCGCATCGCCGAACTCGAAGCGCACACGGCGAATCTTGAGACGCGCCTTGCTGCCATCGAGGCCCGCCACGACCGCATCGATCGAGCGAGGTAAGCGAGTGGCCGGAGAGGGCCAAACATGCTATCATTGCAGCATGAGAAACCTTCGCAAAATCTTCGAGTCCCTCGGCTTCTTCAAGCGCTCGCCGGTGCTGTCCATCAAGGACATGGCCGCGCGCATCAACAGCGGTGACCAGACCGCCGAGGACCTCGTCCTGTTCAATCGCATCATGGACGCCGTCGTCGCCATCGCCGAGAGCGACGAGGAGAAAGCCAGCAAGCCGGCGACGAAGGAGGGCTAAGCTGTGCCCTCATTCGTCACCGACCAAAGCCTGTTCATCATCATCACCGGCGAGAACAACGTCGGCAAGTCGTGGCAGTTCAAGACGGCGCTTGAAGCCACCGACATCGCCACCGGCGAGAGCCTGTTCACCCCGTGCCTGTACCTGCAAGCGGAGGCCAGCACGTCCGGCACCCTCGGCCGCATCATGCAGGACCCGTCCAAGTGCGTCGTGTGGCGCGTCGCCGACTGCGACGAGGCCCTCGCGGCGCTCAACGCCTGCTTCCCCGATGGCGGCGCCCTCACAGTCGCCGAGGCCCGCCGCAAGGAGTACGAACACCGCTGCAAACTCGCCGAGAAGGACAAGCGCCCGAAGCCTCCCGCGCCCGCCGAGGTCCCGCCGCACATCGGCAAGATGACCCTGCGCAGCATCGTGATCGACACCATGTCGACGCTGCACAAGGGCTCCGGCAAAACCGCCATGGCCATCGCCCGCGAGGAGATCGAGTCCGGCGCCAACAAGCGCGTCAAGACCACGCGCACGACCAGCAACGTCGGCGCCCTCAACAGCGCCATGGACCAGGGGCGCTATGCCGCGATGCGGTGCGACGCCCTGACCGACCGCCTGAATGGCATCACGCAGCACCATCCCGGCGTGCTCGTGCTCGTGTCGGTACACACCCGGGCCGCCACAGCCGACGTGAAAGTCAGCGGCGAGGGCGAGGCGCCGAAGTACGAGACCCGCGTCATCGGCTACGCCCCGGACCTCGGCGCGACGAAGACGCAAGGCCCCGACTGCTACGCCCCCGGATGGCCCGCGAGTTGGAACAACCTCGCGGCCAAGGCGAACGTCATCTGGCACGCCGGGGCCGAATACGCCAACCTGCGCAACATGGACCTCGGCGCCGCCAACGAGGCCGCTGCCGACCCCGCCAACCAGACCGCGTTCTACGTCATCACCCAGCGCGGCGAGTACCGCGGCGTCGGGCGCTGCATGTGGGTGAAGGTCCAGGGCTCCGCGGGCGAACCGATGGAGCACTTCCTGAACCTTCCCAACATCTGGTGCGAGAAGTACCCCAGCCCCTACGCGCCCACCCCATCGCCGAACCTCGGCCTCATCCTGTCGCGCGTCGTGCACGACATCAACCTGCAAGCGAAGGCCATGCGCGACGCGTCCTGACGCGGCGGCAGCGTGCTAGAACACCACACCAAACACCATGCCACCACGCGGACCCGCAACATCCACCCCGCCCGCCTACTCCGCGCCCATCGCAGCGCCGGCGGCCGCCACAACCTCCCACCAACCCACCGCACCCGTGGCGACGACCGGCCAGACCTCGCCCCGCGCGCAAGCCCCCTACCCACCCCGTCGCGCCGCACTCCCGCCCATCCCCGGCGGCGGCGTCGCGTACGCCCCCGAACCCGAAGGCAACGGCGGCGACTTCAACTTTCCGAACCTCGACGCCGGGGACTACCTGTTCTCGGCGTGGGTCGACACGATCATCATGTGGCCGGATGGCGCCGCGGTCGGCTTCAAGTGCCACGGCCAGATCGACGGCGACGGTGGCATCAACAAGTCCGGCGTCTACGGCCGCGAACTCTCGTGGGCCCAGACCCCGCCGCCGAGCATGGGTCCCGGCTCCAAGGGCTTTCCCTACTGGCGCCGCGACCTCGCGTCCTGCTACCGCGACATCGGCCTCCCCGACCTCCCCGACGAGGCCAGCGGCGCGCCCGGGTGGGCCCCCGCCGAGGGGGACGGCGGCGCCCTCGTGCCCCCATTCTACTCGTTCTTCACCGACACCATCGGCCGCGCCATCGTGCCGATCATGTTGCGCATCAAGGTGCGCGTCGACGCGGGCTACGAGAAGTACCCGAAGATCAAGGGCCTCGCGTACGAGCAGGTCGGCGACTCCTACGTGCTCGCGCCGACGCCCCGCAAGTTGCCCGACTGGGTGGCGGCGATGCACGGGTGGACCGGCGAGGCCGACATGATCAACATCAAGAGCAAGGGGGTCTCCATCCCCATCCTGACGAAGATCAGCGGCATCAACCCGCCGGCGAACATGCCGACGCACCGGAGCCTGTGACGTGTGGCGCCGCGTCCTTGACCTGCTGACACGGACGCGGCGCCCGCTCGTGTTCCTGGACTTCGAGACGGCGGGTCTATCGGGCGCGCCGCCTGTGGAGTTCGCCGCGCTGGTGTGGGCGCCGTGGTGCGAGCCGGAGATGGACGCGCTGTCCGTCCGGGCGCGCAATGCGGCGCCGCCGGGTCTGTGGATGGCGTCGTCGGGGCGCATCAACCCAGGCCGCAAGATCGACCCTGGGGCGCAGCGCGTGCACGGCATCAGCGATGCCGACGTGGCGAAGGCGCCGCGGTGGGATGACATCGAGCAGCGGGCATTCTGGCGGGCACTCGCCGAGGGCAGCGGCGACGAGTTGCCGGCCATCTTCGCGGGGCACAACATCGCCGAGGCGGACCTCGCGTGGATGCGGGCGTGGGGGTACCTGCCGGCGGACTGCGAGCCTCCGCTCATCGACACGATGCGGTTTCAGCGTCGCCTCGCGCACCGCGACGGGATGCCGATGCCGCCTGTACCGGATGCGGCGTGCCTCGCTGATGGGCCATGGCGGCGGCACGCGGGCACGGTCGTTCACTGCCCGGTGGTCTCGCACGGCCTGCGCCCCTACGCGACCTCGCTGGAGGGACTGACCACCGCGCTGTTCGGCGACCCGGCCGACAACGGCCATGGCGCGCTCGTGGACGCGGTGACCTCGGCGCTGTGCTTCTGGGCGATGGTCGACTTGTGGGGGCCGATGTTCCCGGGGTCGACGGTCGGCGAGGACCCACACGCGGCGCTCGATGCCTTCCTCCGCGTCGTCAACGCCCCGCTGCCCGGCGCGCTCGGCCCGGACGGGTGGCTCACCCGCGGCAGCCTCGGCGCGCTGGAGTGGGCCCGCGGCAAGCACAAGGGCCACCGCGTCACCCGCGACCCCGGTTACGCGAAGTGGTGCGCCTCGCTCCCGCGCCTGCCCTCGGGCATCGACGGCGAGTCGTGGTGTTCCGCCGAGACCGCGGCGTTGCTCGGCGCGTGAACATTTTAAAATGTTGCGCCGCGCCCGCTGGCATGCTAGGATGTTCTCACGATGTCCAAACCCACCCCGCTCGAAGTCGCCATCAACGCCATCAAGACTGCCCCGCGCTGCAACCGCGGCGTGCATTGGGCCGCCGAGCCAACGGTCATGGGCCTTGTCGCCGTGGCCATCCTCGGCGCCAAAGACCAGTCGTATGTCAGCGGCGAGATCACCAAGGCCACCGGCGTCAAGTTGTGGACGCTGCGCCACTTCATCCGCGGTAACGATGCGTCCGGTAACAAGTGCCAGTCCATCCACAACGCCGTGAGTGCCGCTGGCCTGATGCTGTCCGCCAACCCCAGAGGTCACCGCCGAGGCGCGATGACCGCCTCCCCATCAGTCGACACCGTGCCGCCCGCGGAGTTCACCGTCAAGGCCACGGCCGTCGCGCCTGTCGCCGACCCGATCACGGTCCCGCCTGCCACGCTCGCCGTCACCAACAAGGGCGAGGTCGTCACCGCGAAGCCGCCGACCGCTGCGACCATGCCGACGCCGATGGTGGCCGCGCCCGGCGAGTACGCCACGAAGTCCGACGCGACCCGGTGCGTCCTCGACACGAAGACCAAGGACATCCTCATCATCACCACGCGCCGCATCGAGTTCGGCACGCCCGCGTGGTGCGAGAAGATGGTCGAGATCAACAGCAAGCCAAAGGCTTAGGCCGCGGCGACGATAAGCGGAGGGTGTCGCAACGGGTCCGCATTTACCCGAAACTTCCGCAGCGGTGGCCGGTCCTTGCCCGGTGACATCGCCTTGAGGCTCGCTCCGAGCAACCCCGCTGGAACGGGGGCGGAGCGGGCCTCTCGTATTTCAGCCGAACCGCTCGACCATGTCCGCGATGGCCATCTGCGCGTCGGCGACGGTGGACTCATCCACAGGCGGGGCGGTGGCCGGCGGAGCGCTGGCGACGATGTGCCGGCGCCACTCGGGCCGCCACGCGCGCGAGAGGCGATGCAAGCACACGTCTGGCCGCGGGACGAACACCCCGGATGCGACCGCCGAGGACCCGCACGCGACCGCGACGACGGCCTCGGTGCAGCACCCGTAATGGTCGCTCGACTGGTTGCACGCGTTGCGGTGCGCGATGAGGTCTAGCCCCTCGCGCCCGCCGAGGTACTCGACCGCGGCGAGTTCGAGCGCCATCTCCATCGCGGCGCGGTGGGCGTCGGTGATGGTCGTGTGCGCGGTGGTCCGGTTGCGCTCGTACGCTGGCGTGTACACCATGCCGCCGATGCCGACGAAGTCCCGGTTGGCGTGGTCGCCGTGAAAGGTGTAGCGCTCGACCGGGTGGGCCAGCGCGACGATGGGGACCCCGCCGCGCGTCACACCCCACGAGATGTGATACGGCGCCGCGAGTGCCCGTCGCGCGAGCGCGTGCGCCTCGCTCCCCCATCGCCGCCGGTTGGCGATGGTGGTACCGACCTCGACACCCCACGAGTGCAGGCACGCTCCGCGCTGATCCTCGGCGGAGCGGGCCACGGTCGACGACCACTGCCCGCGCGCAAGCTCGCACGGCTCGGCGCGCAGGTCGAAGACGAGGACTTGCTCGGTCACTTGGACTCCGGGACGGCCGGCGCGACAACAGGTGGCGCCACCTCGGCGGGCTTCGCATCGGCGGCCACCGGCGGCGCGACGACGGGGGCGACGGGCACAGGCACAGGCACGGCGACGACGGGCGCCACGGAGATCGGCTTGTCGGCCACCTGGGCAGGCGCAGCGGCGGGCGCGGGCACAGGCGGGCAAGACTTCGCCAGCGCCACGCAGGACAGCACGATGGCCACGAGGGACAGGCCGCCGAGGACCGGGTGGGAGTGACGCTTGATGGAGACGACCATGTCGGGGGATGCCATGCCGCGCGAGGGTACGGCGACGGTTAACGATGCGTGCTAACATCGGCAGCGATGAAGCCCACCATCGGTCGAATCGTTCACTATCATCCACACGTTGCCAACGACGCCAGCGCCTCGCCGGAAGAACTGGCCAAACCGCTTCCGATCTACACGTACGCCGCCATCGTGACTGCGGTCAACAGCGACGGCCAGCCGACCCTTCAGGTCTTCTGCCCGGACCACGGAGACTACCAGTGCGGCGATGCCAAATTCTCCGAGGCGCCGGCCATGGGTTGTTGGACGTGGCCTTCGAGGGCCTGAGTTGTCGCTGAAAGGAACGCCCGGGCGTGCCGTCTTTGGTATGTCCGGGCGTTCTCGCGTCCACGCTACCCTCACCGCGTGCTGCCAGACAAGCGAACGCCGCCACCATCGGCGCAGATCAAGGCGCGACGAAAGCCGCCGCGCCGAGGGCTGCCGGCCGGGTTCGGGTTCCTGCTGCTGCCGTTCACGATCTTTCTCGCGGCGGTCCTCCTCGGCGCCATCCATCGATGGCTCGGTGAACCGCTCGGGGCGCGCTTCGCTGGCGAGGTGTGGGACCTCGCGCGCAACCTCGGCATTATGCTGCTGACGGGCGCGCCGTTCGTCGCGTTCGTTGGCAAGGTGAACGCCAATGCCATCGCCGATGCGAAGACCTCCGCACTCCAACTACCAGACCTCGCACGCGGGGAGGAGGGATACGACCATGACAATCTTGACGATGGACCACCACGGTCCCAGCGGCGTCGCTAGCACGAGGCGCCCGTCGACCTGGCCGCCCGGCCACGCTGAGGACTTGCGCGACCCTGTGGCCTCGTCGTCCAGTCTGGCGATGATCTACATCGTGAGCGGTCCGCAGACGCGGCGATGTACGCCGCCCCCGCTTGTCGGGGCGGTCGTGGTCTCGGCGGCCCTGTGGTGCATGTTCACTGCAGCCGTCCTCAATACCATCGTGTTCTGACCCTTGCTATTCCCAATTGCTGGCATACTGTCCATGCGCTAGGTTACCACCATGAACACGCCACGCGATTTCACCATCATCGCCTTCCTCGCACTCGCCCCCATCGCCTCCGCCTGTGGCGACCCGTGCCTGCCCACGTTCACCGCTGACACGCTGCTCATCGCCCCGGTCCTCGTCGACTGCGAGGCCATCACGAGCAGCACGTCGCCCAGCACGGGCGGCGGCACGTCCACCATCACCGGCACGAGCACCGACGCGAGCACCACTGGCGCCGACGAGTGCATCGCCCCGCTGCCCGCGCCGACCTGCGCCGCCGTGCCCGATGCCGGCACCGCATGGGGCCCGTGCATCATCGGCGGGGTTGGATGCTCAGACGGCAGCAAGTGCCACGTGTCGCAACTTGGCAGCGTGTGCATGCCGTCGTGTGATGTCGCGGCGGGATGCTCCTGCGATGCAGGCGTGTGCCTCGGCGGCGTGTGCACCGAGGACGGCACATGTGGCGCGCAGACGTGCACGGCGTCGGGCGAACCCTGCCCGCTGCCCGGCCAAGTCTGCGACTTCAATGGCGGCGCGCCGCTGTGCGTCTACCCGCCGAAGTGACCGCCGCCCTAGTCGATGAAGGCCCCGAGCGTCGAACTCGGGTCCAGCGACTTCACGAGGCCCGAGGCGCTGCTGTACCACTGCCAACCTGAGCCCCCGCTAGGCCACCGCACGCTGTACCAAGTCTCACCGCTGAGGAGCGTTGAGGTGTTCATCTTCAGCGTCCCAGCGATGGTCACCGCGTCGCTCGGAATGTTGCACGTCCCGCCGAGATAGGAGATCAGCGCGAGGTCCCCTGCCCCGAGGTTGTACACGCAGAACACGGGGATGATGCCGCCGCTTGCCACAGCATCCGTGATGAACGGCGGCGCGCTGTACGACGCTGCCACCCACGACGGGTCCGAGAACGGCGCGAGGGTGATCGAGTACCAGGTGAGGTCTGACATTCCGGCCATGGCGTGGGTCTCCGATCAGGAAATGAAGATGCCGAGGGCGGTCGAGTCGGTCATCGCTCTGGCGCTGCCAAGGGTCGAGGAGTAGAAGTACCACCCGGTCGCGCCGACGCGGGCGCTGTACCAGACCTCGTCGGTCAACTGCTGGACGTTAGTAGTGAGCGCCGCGGCGACGGTGATGGCCGAACTGGGGAGCGTGGCGGTCCCGCCGTCGTATGCGATGGACGCCGTGGACCCTGAGCCATTGTCCTCGATGCAGAACACCGTGATGGCAGTGCCCGCGTTGATGGCCGCGACGATCTCCGCCGGCACCGTGTACGTGTTGGCGGTCCACGGCGGGGCAACGGGGGCCGCGATGGTCACGCTATGCCATGTCAGTGCGGTCATCGCCATGGTGTGAGGCTATCAGTTGAGGCCAAGCGCTTCCACGACGACATCGCGGACGTACACCGCAGCGCCAGCAGCGTTGCCGTACTCAAGCGTCCATGAGCGATTGCCCACCGCCGGGATGGTCAGCGGCACGAAGATGGTCATGGGTTGCGGCCACCCGCCATCGGAGTTGCCGACGAGGCGATAACCGGCCCCGGCCCCGGCGCCAACGCCCGCCCGTGTCCACACGTATCCCATCGCGGTGTTGTCGTAGATGCGCAGGTTCAGCACGGTGTCAGTCGCCGCAGTCCCGCTCCGCGCCGAGATGTTGATGCGCAGCACGATCTTTCGGCCGGAGCGCTTGGGCGCGTTGCCGTTGACAGCGGTGAAGTTCAGGAGGTTGGTGTATGCGCCGTAGGAGTTGTGGAAGGTCGGTCCGGTGAACTCGCCGAGGACTACGGCCCCGCCGCCGGTGGTCGTGAGGAACCCGCGCCACCCTGCGTCTTCGAGGCACGACTCCATGAGGTGCGTCGCCACGCCGAACGCTGGCCGCACACGGGCGAGCTGGTTCGGCAGGAAGGACGACGGGATGGTGTCCTGCTCCTCGATCTTCAGGGCGCCATAGGTCGGCGTGGTGGCGTCGCCGGTGATGATGGCGCCGTGGTATCCGGCTGAGATGAGTTCGGCCGCGGCGGCCAACCCTGACACGCTGGCCAAGATGCCGCGCGCTGCGGTGGTCGACCCTGCCGGGGTGGAGATGGAGACGGCGGCGCCGGTGTTGTTGCGCAGCACGACGCCCAGCGCGCCCGCGGCGGCGGTGGTGCTGGACTGGATGATCGCGCCGATGGCACCCGCGACACCCTCGGCGAGCAGGGACGTGAGCCCGCCGCCGACGAAGCGTGCACCGTAGAGGGCCAGAGCGGACCCGATGACATCGAGCGAGAGGCCGGTGCCGGTCGCAGTCGACTTGATGCCGGCGCCAGACCCGGCGTGGTCCACGGCGATGCAGTCACCAGCGGTCGCAGCGTCGGCGGAGATGCTGACGCCTGCGCCGCCCGCCGCCGTGCTCGTCAGCGAGGACAGGAACCCGACGCCGGCCGCTGTGCCAACCGGCGCCGAGAATCCGGTCCCCGCGTTGTTGCCCATGTTGGCCTGGTACGATGTCGCCGCCGATGTGACGAAGACCGCGGGGACGAGGGTGTTCGCCCCGGTGATGTCGAGGACCGTCTCATCGACGGCATCAACGAACGTCGCGCCCACCGCCCCGAACCGGCCGACGCTGTCCGTTTCCAGGATGTGTGCATCGGCGGCACCCGCCGAGGACCCGAGCGCAAGCCACGTCGTCACCCACGTCGTGAGTTGGAACTGCTGGTAGTTCTCGTGCTCGGCGGCGGTGGGGTACAGCGACCCGGGGCGGTGGCCCTCGCCTGCGACACCGACCCCGGGGTCCACGATCGACACCGACCCGATGAACGGCCCGGTCGTGTAGATGCCAGACGAGTCCCAGATGTTCGGGTACGTAACCGGTTTCGTCGCCATGCGCGGCGAGGCTAGCGAATCACGCCGTCAAGCGCCGCAGGCCCGCCCACACGGCGCGACCGATGGCGGCGAGGCGCAGGGCCACCCGGAACCCGCGAGACTCTCCCATGGCCTCGGCGGCGCGCATGGCCACCGTGTGCGAGGCGAACCCGGACATCATCGGCACCGGCGACACCCCTGTCATGTCCCACACGATCCACGTGCGGTCCTCGGCGGGGACGTTCAGGGCCGCTGCCGCCACGCGGAACCGGCCGCAGTCGGACGCGAAGCACACGCCCCGCTCCGGTTCGGGGTACACGCGGCCCGACGCGCGGTCGGCCGTCCACTGTGCGAGGTTCGCATCGGTCCACTGCATGCCGGCAGTGTAGCGCGCGGCGCGACTAGATGCCCACCACGTGCGCATAGCCGGCCTGCACCCCGCCGCCTGCGCCG
>ERZ795060.4446-NODE-4446-length-11817-cov-3.307686_pt1 | contig 11817 bp, 4 predicted proteins | sample MGYA00375144_ERZ795060 | MGnify/ENA primary metagenome ERZ795060 (study PRJEB30189, sample SAMN05720157) | activated sludge metagenome | isolation source: anaerobic digester from wastewater treatment plant | place: Japan | collected 2015-05-15 ... | reverse complement strand
GGAAAAGCTCAGCCCGGTTCAGCCGTCGGCCCATACGAGCAAAGCCAAGGCGGCGGTGAATTATGCGGCCCGGATGGCCGGTATGGAAGATTTGATCATCACCGGGGTGGACCTGGACGACGCCCAAGCCCGCATCACCCTGGTGAACGTGCCGGATCGGCCCGGCGTGGCCGCCCGGATTTTTGAACAGATCGCCCAGGCCGGCGGCGTGGTGGATATGATCGTCCAAAGCGTCGGTCGGGAAAACAAAGCGAACGTCAGTTTCACCATCCCGCAACAAGACCTCGACCGATGTCTCCGAGCGGCCGAAGCGACGGCCAAGTCTCTCGGATGCCCCGCCCCGAAGAGCAGCCCGAAGGTGGCCAAACTCTCCGTCAGCGGCGTCGGCATGAGAACCCATACCCTGCTGGTCCGCCGGATGTTCCAGTGCCTGGCGGACGCCAAAATCAACGTCGATATGATCTCCACCAGCGAAGTGCGGTTCCATGTGGTGGTGGACGCCGCCCACGGTCGAAAGGCCCTCGACGCCCTGAAGAAAGAGTTCGCCGACGCCCTGGTCTGATCCTCCCCAAATCGTCTGAGTCTAACCCGCGCTAAGTCGAGCGTCAAACGAGGCGTCTCCGCTTCCACCGGCGGTTGGCAGGTTCGGGTGGAGATGGGCTGCGCTGGCTAGGGCGAGCGTCGAAGGACAAGGGGGATGCCGTCTGACAGACGGCGATCCATGCAAGAGGGTGTCATACGGACAAACCACGCCCCGCGAACGCAACTCGCCCTACTGGAAGCGTTTGGGTTGGCCGGTGGCTGCCAAGACGGCGGCCCACAGGTCGCCCTCTTCCTCCACGTATCGGCGTCGGCCTACGGAAAGGCTCCAGGGCACATGGATAAACGCCCCGTGCTGGAGGCCGATCATCATCCCCGTCTTGCCCGCCATGGCCGCATGGACCGCATGACGAGCAAATTGATCGCACAAAATATCATCCTCGCTCGACGCCGGGACGCTGCGGATGATATAACTGGGGTCGATATATTTGAGGCTCACTTCTGGACCGTGCTCGGCAAAATAGGCGGTGATCCGCTCTTTTAGGAAAAGGCCGATGTCCTGGAGTTTCCGGTTGCCCGATGCGTCGCGCTGCGGCGAAGGGCCGCCGAGCAGGTCTTGGCCCGCTCCTTCGGCGACGACAATGACGGCATGACGGCGATCCAGCAGTCGGCGTCGCAGGGCGGCCAAAAAACCGCCTTCCCCCTCCAACACAAAAGGCGACTCGGGGATCAGCGTGAAATTGACCTCCTGGCTGGCCAAGGTGGCGGCGGCTGCAATAAAGCCGGATTCCCGGCCCATGAGCTTCACCAGACCGATCCCATACGGGGCGCCTTTGGATTCCATATGGGCGCAATCCAACACCCGGGCCGCCTCGGCCACCGCCGTGGTAAACCCAAACGATCGCTCACAATAGAGAATATCGTTGTCGATCGTTTTCGGTACGCCCACTACGGCGATCGGCAGTCGGCGTCGTTGGATTTCCTCAAAAATCTTTTGAGCCCCTTGCTGGGTGCCGTCGCCGCCGATGCAAAGAAGAACCTGGATTTTTTGATCGACCAGAAAATCGACCATGACGGCCGCCTCTTGCGGCCCGCGGGAAGAACCCAAAATCGTGCCGCCTGTCTGATGAATCCGTTCAACCATCTCCAGGGTAAGCCGAATCGGCGGGTCGCCTACGGCCGGATTCAACCCCCGAAAGCCGTACCGGATACCCAAAACTTCCGGCACTCCGTAATTCATGTGTAATTCTAAAAAGGCCGACCGGATGACATTGTTCAACCCTGGACACAGTCCCCCGCAGGTAACCAGGGCCGCCCGCACTTGCCGCGGATCAAAGAAAATCTGCTGCCGAGGCCCTGCCTTCTCAAAAAGCATTTCCTCCTGCGACTGCTGGGGATTCCATTCCAACGGATGCCGTACATACTGCGTCGGCGGCACAAACTTTGGAAATCCATCCCCCGGCTTGCTGCTCCGCCGAAGCGGCGATGGAACATCCGCCGGACCTAAACAGGGAACCGAAACAATCTGGGTCGGCTTCGTCATCGCCAGGTCTCCCTTACGAGAATTATGGAAAGGTGTTGCTATGTTCGGCTACAACCAGAATACGCCCCAAAGTAGCCTCTAGCCTCCAGACCGAAACCAACGATTTATTGTACCCAAGTCTTTTAGGCTGGCTTGCTCCCCGCCGGAGCAAAACTGGCCGACTGACAGTCGGCGTTACGTAGCTTAGGCTGTCCAGTAGCTTAGGCTGTCCAGCCTGAGTCCATCGCCGACTGTCCAGACGGCGGCACAGACAGACAGCATTACACATGAGGTAATTTTGGTAAAATAGGCAAAACAGAAAATGGTAACATTTTAGCCGAATGCAGTACCTTGTCATTCCCGCGCAAGCTCTCAATCCAGGGTCCTGTGAGGCGGCTACATTGTTATTCCACTCAAGTAGCGGCAGCAAGAAGCCTAGATTCCCGCTAGGGCGGCAGTGACATCTCTGCCGGAAAAATCTCGGGTTTTGCTAAGAAAATCCCGGCAGTTCTGCACTCTGCTGAATAATTACGAAAAATGGCTCCTGAGAAATAACCACCGTATTTTTTCCACGGTTTCCTTCTCAAAAGCAAGCCCATTCCAGGCGTTTTCCGGGCAATGGGAGTAAGCCCTGCTGTTGACCGTTTGGTTCCCCTCTTCGGAGGGGTTTTCCCGATGGTTTGCTCGAAACGAAGCTTTCCCGAAACGCCCACCGAACGATCAAGTTTAGTTTGATGGTATCCAGTTGGCGGGGAGGACCCTACATGTAGTACAAAAACATCATTGGCCCACAATGGGTTGCGTCGGCTATTCGTAGCTGGCACCGTCAAACAGTGGGTTTGAGGATAACTCTTTCGGCGTAGCGCCCTTCTCGAAGGCGGTCGCCGTGAATGATACACTTTTAGGAGACGCCTATCATTTCTGAATGAGATTTCTTCTATGGATGTATCCGCCTGGGTGGAAAAGCTTCGGCAATTGGAGTCGGCTTTGGAAGCGCTTGCGCCGGAGGGGGAGTTTGTCGGCCTGCCGGCGCCTGGGCAGGAGGAATGGTATCGGCTTTTGCGTTATAAGCTGCTGCCGCAGTTGACCACCGATCTGCGGTTGGTCGTTGCGATTATCGGCGGCACGAACATCGGCAAATCGCTGATTTTCAACCATTTAGCCGGCGAGATGGCCAGCGCCGTCAGTCCCTTGGCCGCCCGGACGAAGCATCCGGTTTGTCTAGCGCCGCCCGAGAACGCCCAACCGGAGCTTTTGGGCCGACTGTTTGAGGGATTCGAGCTTCGGCCTTGGCGATCGGCCGACGATCCGCTGCTGGAGACAGACGAACATCTTTTATTTTGGCGTCCTAGCCAAAATGTGCCGCCCCGCTTGCTTCTATTGGACACGCCGGATGTGGATTCGGACATGCCGATCAATTGGGAGCGGGCGCGGCGTATTCGGCAGGTGGCCGACGTGCTGATCGCCGTGCTCACCCAACAGAAATACAATGACGCCGCGGTGAAACAATTTTTCCGCGAAGCCGCCCAGGCCGATAAACCCGTGATCGTCCTTTTCAATCAATGCTACTTGGAGGCGGACCGGGCGTATTGGCCGTTGTGGCTCCAGACGTTTTGCCAGGAGACCGGGGCGGATCCGATGTGGGTGTATGTGTCGCCAGCGGATCGAGCGGCGGCGGATCGGCTTCAACTGCCGTTTTATGACGTGGGCCGGGATGGCCGAAACGAGCACCTGCGAAAGGTGGACCTTCGCGAAGAGCTGGCCGCCCTGCACTTCGAGCCGATCAAACTTCGCACGCTCCGGGGCGCTCTGCGCCGGGTGTTGGACCAAAACAAAGGGTTGGGCGGGTATCTGTCGGCTCTGGAGCAAAAAAGCCAGCAGTTTCAGGCAGCCGTCCGAGTTCTGGAAGCCGATAAAATGGCCCAAACCCCTTGGCCGCAATTGCCGGCCAAAATGTTGAGCGAGGAAATCCTGGCCTGGTGGGATGGGCGGCGTCCTCCGTGGGTTCGGGCTGTTCACCAAACCTATCGGAAGATCGGCCAGGCGATTGGACGCCCCTTGTTGCGAGGATTGTCCTGGCCCGTTCGATCCCTTCTCCAAAAGGAATCCGCTCGGCCCGACCGTTCGCTGGACGACTGGGAAGAGTTTCAGCAAAAGGAACAAGAGACCATCGTCCGAATCCTCGGACAGGTATATGAAAAACTTCACCAATGGGCGCAGGTGGGCAACGAAGTGCTTCAGCCGAGGGTCCAACGCCTTTTGGGCGGCAAAGATCGAGAGGCCCTCCTGGCCCGTCTTCGGCAGGATCATCGCCAGTTGCCGCCGGTGGACGAAGGCTTCCGACAGTTTATCGGAGACCGATTGGCCCAGTGGGAAAAGGAACATCCCAGGGCGGTCAAATTACTCCGATCCTTAGATACCCTGTTAGCGATGGCCCGACCGATGATTACCGGTTCGCTATTTTTCACGGGATTGCACCTGGCCGGAGAGGCGGTCGGCCAAATGGCCGGGCACGGAACCATGGAAATCGTGGTCAACACCGCGCTGGCCGCTGGCATGACCGGCGGCGGCGAAGCCGTGCTAACCACCACCGGCCAAACCGCCCGGCAGACCGCCAGCCAACTGCTCCTCTCCTTGCAAACCCAATACGTGGCCGACCGGCAGCAATGGTTGGCCGATTGGCTCGACCGCCACCTGTTGGCCCCCTTGCTTGATGAACTGCGGCGGGGCGCTCGACTGCCGGAAGGCCCACTATTTTCTCAAATCCATGCTCTCCGCCAGGAACTCCTCCAACGGCTCGACGATGCCGCCGTTTCCGTCCCTCAGCCCAGGCCGTAACGCCTCCGTAACGCCGACTGTTAGTCGGCGCTTGGCTCAGGCTGGACAGCCTAAGCTACTGGAGAGGCTAAGTTACGTAACGCCGACTGTCAGTCGGCGCTTGGCTCAGGCTGGACAGCCTAAGTTACTAGACAGGCTAAGTTACGTAACGCCGACGGTTAGCCGGGGGCCAAGAGCGTATGCACACCCCTAGCCTAAACAGACGCCGAGCTGGCCTTTCCAAACCGAAGAAAATTTGGGATAATTCATTTAGGGGCGTACCACAAGGAATGCCCCGAAAGCCCCAGGTTCTTCATGGTCTCCTGCTAGCAGGTCGAGTCCCAAAAGAGAAAGGAGAAGGATCATGTCCAGAGTGTCGAGCCGGTTCCGGATTGCCTGGTTGGTAGCGGCGGTGGGGGTGTTGGCAGCAGCTTGTATCTTTTTGCCCCAGGCGCCGCTTCATGCTGTAGCCACCGATTCGAACCCCAATTGCCTTATTGCGACCGGTCCGGTGGACGGGGCTGTGGAAGCGGTGTATGTGCTGGATGCATTGACCGGGGATTTGAAAGCGGCGGTGGTGTCCAAGCGTCAGCCCGGTTTTCAAGCCCAATTCGCCCGAAACGTGCTGACGGATTTCGCCATCGAACAAGGGAAAAAACCCAGTTTCCTCATGGTAACCGGTATAGCCGACATTGCCCGCGTCCCCGGGGGCGTCCGCCCTGCTTCCAGTTTGGTGTATGTGGTCGAGGTCAATAGCGGGGTGCTTTGCGCCTATGCACTCCCCTGGTCGCCGGAAGCCCATGCGGCCGATAAACCCGTAGCCGCCGCGCTATTGCCCTGGGGTCTGTGGAAGTTCCGCACCGCAGCAGTTCGAGAGTAAACATTCCGGTTTCCACTGCCGCCCCATGACTCCACCATCTTGAAGGAGGAAATGGCTCTTCCTCAGAATCGACCAAGATTTTCCGTGAATCTGGGGTAACTGGGCAGATGGGGAAGGGGTGGTAGGTTCTGGTTCCCCAACCAACCCGAACAGGAGGCCAACAGTTTCATGGACGAGCTAAAAGGGCAAAGCCCTCCCAACCAGGGATTCTCTTTGCCTAGCCTCGCTCCCCTCTCAGCCCGGGAGATGGGTGTGTTTCTTTTGGGGTTGTCGGCCTGCTGGATCGGCGCCGGTTCGGTGGGTTTGCTTGCCGGGGCGTTTCGGCATGTGCTGATTGCTCTGGTGCTTGTGGCGATGGGGATTTTGGCGTGGCCGGGGCGGATCGTTCCCAGCAAGGCGGCGTCTTCTCCTAACCCTTCTGGGTGGCCTATTCCCGGGGAAAAACTCGCTCAAGCAGCCGGCATTCTGGTGCTGGTCATTCTGTTTGCGGCAGATTCTCTTCCAGTATTGAATCTTTTGGCGGTGGTGCTGGCCCTGGCCGGGTTGGCCAGCCTCCAACAAGACCGACTCCGAAACCTCCTGACCTGTTTGGCCTTGGCCGCCTTGGTGTTCGCCGTCCATCGCTTGGCTGTGTTCACTATCCCCCTGTATTGGCGTCTGGCCGACTGGATCGGCCGGTTGCTGGGATGGTTAGGCGGCCGTTTTGGGGGGCAACCCTTGGAAGTGGGGGCAATTTTTGGCGGGGTGGATTTTTTGGTGTTGAGCTTCGCTTGGCTCCTTATCTGGAGGAGGCGAACCGGCCCATTTGGTTGGAAAGGGACCTTGGGATTGGCCATCGCCCTCTTCCTGGGACACCTGCTCTACTTGGCTGGATTAAGTTGGACGCCTATTTTAAGAGATAACCTCCCTCCGCCGCCGCCCCGGCCAGAATATCATGTTTATCTTCCGCCGCCCTGGAGTTGGTCGGAGGCCCTGAAAAGTCTTTTGCCCTGGAATTTCCCTTGGGTAGGGCTGGCCATTTACCTGACCGTTCTTGGTCTGGCCGCCCGATGGATAGGTTGGCCCAAGTCCCTGCCATTAGGGGAAGATGAAACATCTGCGGAATACTCTTTGTCCTCTTCTGCTCCTGTTGCAAGGAAGACGCCCTCCCCTGGTACCGTCTGGAAAGAAATCGCCCTCGAAGCGGGACCGGTTGTTTTAGTCCTCCTGTGGGGAGGGCTAATGTTCTTCTGGGGAACCCCGGGCAATCTGGCCGGGAAAAAACTGCTGGCCTATACGCCGAATCCTCAGGACTGGACCCGGCCCCTGCCCGACCGATACGCCCGTTCCGAGATGGGCCGATTCGGGATGTTGCCGGAATTGGTCGCCAGTTTGGGCGGCCAATGGAGCTATACCACCCGACTAGCCGAAAAAGACCTCCAACAAACCGATGTAGTTCTTTTGCTGGGGAACATAGGGCCTTTCCCCCGGGAAGTTGCCAATTCCCTTCAGCAATATGTAGAAGGAGGCGGCAGTTTGTTCGTGGCCTGTTCGGGCGGAACTAGTGCTATTTTATCCGGATCGGAGCAAATATCCTTGCCCGAATTGCTGGCAGAATGGGGGATAAAGTTTCGGTATGAGACGGGGGTGCCGGTTTGGGGGGATTGGGCGGAGGGGCTGCTGCTGGTAAGTCATCCGGCCGTCTTTCCCCTGGCCCAGGCCCGCCACCCTCTACAAAAGTCTCTGGTAGGTTGGGACCGTCCGGGCAGCTTGGAACTTCATTGGCCCGCCAGTCCGCTGCTGGTGGGTCTTTGGGGTTATGGCGATCCAGGCCGAGAAGCTGCCCAGTCCGATTTCCTCCCCCGGTATGATCCCGGAGAACGGCTTGGGGATGTAGTCTTGGCCGCCGAAACCCGGCTGGGATTGGGTCGGGTGGTCGTGCTGGCAAGCCCCGAGTGTCTCCAGACGGAAAATCTTCCGATTTCCTATCTTTTTGTAGGCCGATTGTTAGGCTATTTGGCCCATCGGGGCGCCAGCTCGGCCGATTGGTGGCGGCAGATCGTTGGTTTGTTCTGCGGGGGCTTGATGCTGGTGCTGTTGGCCTGTCGGCCGCGTTACACCGTCCTGGCCGTTACCGCCGCCGTTTTAGGGGGGATGATCTTGGTCGGTTGGCAGCAAACAAGCCGAGCGGGCCGGGTGTTACTGCAACCCCCGGGCGGCGGCCGAACAGCTCCGACGGCTTCCGGTGTCGGGAACATTTCTGACGCCGCTCCCAATGGGGCCGCTTCTTCTCCGGAAAGGGAAGGGGTAGCGCTGCTTGCGCCCAAGGGGTTGCCGCTGGCCTACATCGACGCCTCCCACATGGAAGCCTATAGCCTTCGGCCCTGGCACCCGGACGGCCTTGGCCGATTGTTTATCAGCCTGATGCAGGCGGGGTATTTGCCGCTTTTGGCGCCGGACGCAAAGCCGGATCGGCTCCAGACGGCGGCCGTGTGGCTGTCGATCGGGCCGGCTCGGCGCTTTTCCGGTTCGGAGCAGTCCGCTATTCAGGAACATGTCCAAAATGGCGGCAATTTCATTGCGATGGCCGGGGCCGAGGATGCCGAGGCCCTGCGGCCCTTGTTGGACGCCTGGAGAGTTCGGATACCACGCTCTCCGGTCGGTCCGGGAGAAACCGAGCCGGAAGCCGAGCCGATCGGTCTATCGCCCGGCCCAGGAGAATCCCCCGACAACTACGGTCGGCTTCGCACCTATTATCTCAACGCCAAACACTATGGCCGGGGCGATTACATGCTGGCGGTTACCCTGTACGCCCCTTGGCCGGTCGAGGCCGAGACCGAAGACGCCGATGTGCTGGTCCGGGGCTACGAGGATACGCCGATCGTGATCCATCGGCATATTGGCGGCGGCGGTGTAGTCGTGATCGGCGATACCTATTTTGCAACCAATAAGAACTTCGACGAAACCGCTGGGTCGCCCACTGCCGGAATGATTGAAAACGCCCATTTTTGGCGGTGGATGCTCAGTCGGGTAAGAGGCCGGGAGGAATGGATTCCGCCCGATCCGAAACAGTGGCAGACCCTGGTGCCGCCAGAAGAGATGACCTCGGAACCGATGCCGCCGGAGGCCCCTTAGACCCGTCTGCCCATAGTCTTTCTAACAGCCCCAAAGGCCCGGTCAAAGGCAACCACCCCTTTTTTCCGTCCCAAACCGTATCGGGAGAGCGTGAGCCGATGAGTATCTGGTTGGCCGTAGCCATCTTCAGCGTCGGTTGGCTTTGGGGGATGCATTATTTTGCGCCGCCCCAGGTTGGCTGGTATTTGGCTAGTTTAGCCGCTTCGATTGGACTGCTGACGGTTGGCCTCGGACGGTCAAGCCAGAAGGTTGCCTCGGATAGTCCGAAAGATCAGTCTTTCTCCTCTTCCGCCGAACCATTGTCCCGGCAGAGCCGCCCAGAAACCGAAACCTATCCCTTCTCAACAGCCGGGCCGTACGCCTCTTTTGGCTTGCCCTGCCGATTCAGAATCTTGATACTCCTGGTTCTTCTCATTCCTTCGTGGTTTTGGCCTTGGCCGCAAAAGACAGGGCCGCTGCTGATGCTGGCCGGTTGGCTGGGGCTTTGGCTGGCTGGTAGTTGGCCTTGGGTCGGTGGGGCCGCCCGACGGCTCAGCCGGGCGTTTCTGCTAGGTGGAACCATCCTCGTAGTCCAGGCCGGGATGCTGGAGGCCTATCAGGCCCAAACGGCCCGGACGCATGAACTGCCGGTTTGGCTCCGGCCGGCCGCAGTCGGATTGGCCAAACTGCTAGACGCCGATGCCGCCGGAAGTGGCAGCGATTTGGTCTTTCGGGTTTTGGGCCAGGTGCATCGAATCGGCTTGTGTTGGGAGTGGTTTCTGGACCCGGCCGCCATGCTCTTTTTTACCGGGGGACTGGTTTGGCTGGCCTGGCGATGTTTGGAATCGGCGCCGACCGGGCGCCGGTGGACCTGGTGGCTGGCAGGCTTTCGGCGGTTATGCGTCCTGATGCTGGTTTGGATTCCGGTCCGCTGGATGCTGGTTCTGGGTCTGTATCTGCATCGGGCGGGGCTGGAAGGAGTGGAGGGAGAACATCTAGCGATAGCCCAGATGTTTAGTCCCTGGGTCTATTTACTGTTGTTGGCGGGGCCGGCGGTTTTGGCCGGTCGTCTGCTCCGAGAATTCCAGAGCCTAAAACAGAGCGAGGATGACCCGGCCGTTCCGGTCGAACCCGAAGAAGTGGCAGAAAGTGCAGGAGGCTTTCCGGTCGAAAGCCAGCGGTTTGGCCTTCGGATAGGATGGGCGATGCTGTGGTCGGCTGCCGGGGCGGCGCTGGCGGCCGCTTCCGTCGGATGGACGCCTGTCGGGCAGCCCAAACAGGGCCGGGTCCTAGTCGTCGAACGCCACAGCCAATGGGAACCCACGCTGCGGCCCTACGACACCACCTGGTACGGCGAACCGTCCGGCTACAACTACCGGTTGCTCTACGACTATTGCAGCCGCTTTTTCCAGATGGGACGGATTCTGGAGTCCGAACCGATCACCGAGGAACGTCTCCGGGAATGTGATATTTTGATCATCAAAATCCCGACCGCTCCTTATCAGCCGGAAGAAATCGAAGCGGTCCATCGGTTTGTGGCTGGGGGCGGTAGCCTCCTGCTTGTGGGCGATCATACGAACGTGTTCCGCTCCAGCACCTATCTAAACGAAATCTGTCGGCCCATGGGGTTTACCTTCCGAAACGATCTATTGTTCTGTATTGGGTCGCCGTATGAGCAGGCGTATCGTCGGCCCCGGCCGGTGCATCCGGCGGTTCAGCATGTGGAAAAAATGGATTTTGCGGTTTCGTGTTCTATTGATCCGGGCCGGAGTTGGGGGCGGGCCGCCATCCGAATCACCGGGCTGTGGAGCCTGCCGGCCGAGTATGAGGCCAGCAATTACCATCCCCAGGCCGAATATCTGCCGCATTTGCGGGCCGGGGCCTTTGTGCAACTGTGGGCTGCCAGTTACGGCCGAGGTCGAGTGCTGGCCTTTACCGATTCGACCATCTTTTCCAATTTCTGTGTGTTCCAGCCGGGAAAGGCGGAACTATTCCTGAACATGCTCGAGTGGCTCAACCACACAAGCCTCCTGGACCCCTGGCCGGTACAGGCTGCCGTTAGTGTGGGGCTGGGCCTGGTGGGCCTGGTGCTGGTAGGGATCGGCTGCTGGAAGGCCTATCCCCCGGCCGCTGCGGCAGAGCAGACGCTGAGTTCATCAGAAGTATCGGCAGCCAGGAGAAAAGGCGGTAAATCCAAAGGGGCCGGTGAACCGGCCCGGGCATCGGCCCAGAACCCCTGGAGCGGCCAACCCCTAGCGACCGATGGTGGCCCGGCAAAAGCCCTGCTTCTTCTGGTGGCCTGTTTGGCCGGGGCTACCGCGGGTTTGGCCGGCTTGCAGGCATATTGCCAATGGGCCATGCCGCCGATGAACCCTCAAACGTCTTACCGGTTGGCCGTTATCGACCGGACTGTTTCCCAGGCGGCGCTGGCCAACGGGGCCTTCAACCAATCGCCCGATGGTTTCGGACTGCTGGAGCATACGATTCCCCGGTTGGGATATTTTACGGCCCGGCGGGAAGGCGCCGCTGCGTTCGAGGGCGACCTGCTGGTGATTATTTCGCCCAGTCGGTCGGTGCCGCATGGATACCGGGAGCAGTTGATCGACTATGTGGCCCAGGGCGGTAAACTGCTGGTGATCGACCATCCGGGCAACGGTGGTTCTACGGCCGGTAGCCTGCTGGAGCCGTTCGGCTTGCAGATTCGGCATGATCAACCCACGTCGGCGGGAGTGCTTGTGGCGGCGGGGCGTTCGACGGGCATTTCGGTGGACTCGGCCTGCCCTGTTTCTGGCGGAGAAGGCCTGGTGTATGTGGGGCAGGAGCCGGTGGCCGCCCGAATCCAATACGGCCAAGGATGGGTCTTGGCCATCGGCTTCGGCCAAATATGGACTGACCGTCAGATGCACTCCGAAGAGTGGCGGGCTAATTGGATGCCGGAACCGACCCGGGGGATGCTAGCCCGATA
>ERZ795060.4444-NODE-4444-length-11822-cov-9.041642_pt1 | contig 11822 bp, 9 predicted proteins | sample MGYA00375144_ERZ795060 | MGnify/ENA primary metagenome ERZ795060 (study PRJEB30189, sample SAMN05720157) | activated sludge metagenome | isolation source: anaerobic digester from wastewater treatment plant | place: Japan | collected 2015-05-15 ... | reverse complement strand
ATACTGGCAGCGGATACTACTCCGACGACGATGAACCACCGCTATCGTGGAAGGAAAAAATCAGAAAATTATTCTGATTGTTTAGTAAATTGTCTTAGAAATATATTAGATTGAAAAACATTTTTGCAATTCTAAGCAATGAAAGACAAAATCATTTATAAACAAAATGAATATTTCGGATTTATTTAATATTGTTAAGCATATGTTGATAGATTATTATCAAAAAAACATTAATTAGCAGTTTATTATTTATCGAACTAGTTATTGCATTAAAACGAATACTAGGTTGATATGGAAGGAGGATATATTTGGAGATTAAAAAAATGATATTGTATTTTTAAACGCAATATTATTTACAAAAATGTGAGATTATTATTTTAGCAAATATTAGTAAGTACGGTGTGATTGAAATAAACTAGTAATGGAAATATTTTTTAGTTTGAACTTGAATTACAAAGTTTTATGAATTAACTTTTAAGTAAAGTTGAATGTTATGGATTTTTTGAGAATAAATTACATTAATTGCTTAAAGTGAAAACTTCTTTGATTAAAACATATCAACTATTTCATCAAAAAGAAAAAAGAACAGTTAAAGTTTATAAAAATGCTTTATTCTCATTAATATTAAAAGCATTTGGAATTGTTACAGGTTTAATTATTGTTCCTTTATCATTAAAATTTCTTGATGCTAATCAATATGGAATATGGCTAACAATATATTCTATTATTTTTTGGTTAAGTTACTTTGATTTTGGGCTTGGGCAAGGATTAAAAAACTACTTATCTAAATCCCTAGCACATGGCAATGAAAAACTTGCAAAGGAATATGTATCTACAACTTACTTCTTACTTTCTGTTATTTTTCTATCAATTGCAATAATACTTCAAATAATTAACCCACATCTTGAATGGACAAAAATACTCAATTGCAATGAAACTCTTTCAAAACCACTAAGCCTTTTGATGGCAAATCTATTTATTATTATTTCAATACGATTTATTTTACAAATAATCATACAAATTTATGAAGCTAATCAGAGAGTAGCATATGGAAATATGATTAATGTAGTTGGTCAAGTTTCAACTATATTAGTGTTACTAATTATACCATATTTTTATTGGAATAACAAATTGTTAGTTTTTGGTATTGTTTCAACAGGAATTCCTGTTATTGTTTTTCTTATTTTTACTTTAATTGCATTTCATACTCATTTTAAGAATTTAAGGCCGACAATAAAAGGAATAAATTTTGTTCATAGAAACAAATTACTTGGAGTTGGTATGAAATTCTTAATAATACAATTATCGATTCTAATTATTACACAACTACCAAATATTATTATTGCACACCATTTTGGTCATGAAAAGGTTACATTATTCTTTACAACACAAAAATATTTTTCAATTATTTACATGGCATATGCAATGGTCGTAAAGTCGTATTGGCCTGCATTCACGGAAGCATATACAAAAAGTGACTTTAATTGGATAAATAAATCGCTCCGTAACCTAAAACGTATGATACTATTTCTTGCTATATCAGGTATAATTATGCTTATATTTAGTAACTTTATAATATCAAAATGGACATTAAATAAGATTACACCAAATTTATACCTTTCATTAACATCGCTTTTTTATTATCTATACATCTGTTATGGTGGTATATATTCAACTTTTCTTAGTTCGATTAACCAATTAAATAAGCTTTCGTTTTTTTATGTTTTAGGAGCATTTTTATTTTACCCCATCGTAATGTTTTTTATAAAATTTACAAATTTAGGTGTAATTGGAGTGGTTATTAGCATGATTATATCATCACTACCATATGCTTTTGCCCCTTTTGAGGTAAAGAAAATTTTGTCAAAAAATTAACAAATATATAATATGAATAACTTGAACCAAATAACTATTTACACCACTTCTGATTATCCTTATGGTGGACCTGCTGAAAATTTTGTAAGGCAAATGGCTTTAGGATTAAAAGAGAATGGACAATCTGTGAGCATAGTATTACTAAAAGGACAAAGTAAAAAACAAAAAAATGATACAAACATACAATGTGTGAACCTTCTATTCTTTAAACGTCCTAAGAATGGATTTTTAAAATTGATGCAACTTTTCTTTATTTTCTTATCAGTACCATTTTCGTTGGTAAAAAATAAAATTAAAAGAAACTCAAAAATTGTAATTTTGTATGGAATAGAATACTTTTATCTTATTGCTCCCTTTTTAATTATGAAATATATACTAAATATTAAAATTTATCGCATTATCACAGATAGATACCCTAAAAATGTTATTTCTCCCATATGGTGGAAAACACCAAAAATTTTCTTTTACAATATTCAATACAAATACCTTGATAAATTTCTTGACGGCATAATTTGCGTAAGTTCATATCTAGAAGAAAGTTCTATTAAATACGGAATTAAAAAGAATAAAATTATTGTAATCCCACATTTTATAGATCTTTCATTTATTAAAAAAAATAAAACATTGCCTAAAGATAATGATAAAGTAAGAATAGGGATGTGCGGTACCTTAAATCGACCAAACGGAGTACTTGAATTGATAAATGCCTATAAAATTATCCAAATGAAACATCCCAATGTGGAACTTTTACTAGTAGGCCCAATTAAAAATGACATAATTAAAGAAATCAACGAGATATTTTCATCGTTAGAAGAAAATTCAATTATTATAACTGGGAATGTGGACAGCCAGTATATACCTGATTACTTGTATTCATGTGATATTCTTGTAAACCCACGACGTTCGGGAATATTTGCTGATGCAGGATTTCCTACAAAATTAGGTGAATATTTTGCATCCAAAAGACCTGTAGTGGCAACTTCAGTTGGAGATATCAAAATCTACTTCCAAAACAAAAAGGAACTTATTCTTGTTGAACCCGATTCAATACTTTCCTTAGCTAATGGCATATGTTATTTGATTGAAAATAAAAACATTGCTAATGATATTGCACTTAATGGTTATCTATGGGCTTCGCAAAATTTAGATTACATTAAATCCGCACAAAAATTAATTAATTTCATTCATAGTAAGAACCTAGGATAATAATTTTCAGTGATGATAAAATTTATATACTACGGAATTTTCCTAATAAGTTTCATACTTGTTTTCAGATCAAAAGAAAAATATTTGTATTTAATTCCAATATTTAATGTTATTGTAGATACTTCATTTTTTTTTAGGGTTTTCAGAAATTACTTATCTAAGAGCCCTTGTTTTGATTTTATTTATTTTAATAACTTTGTGGAAAGTTAAATTAACAAAACTAAATTTTATAATATATTTGTTTTTATTTTATGTATTGCTACTTGTACTAAATTCTAACGAATTATTATATTCTATAAAGGCATATTTTCAAATTTTAATATCCTTTCTTATTTTTACAATTTCAGTAAATTATTTTGATAATGAAAATAAAATAAAAAAACTACTAAATATTTCCTATTTGATACTTCCATTAAGCGTATTATTAACAGCAGCAGGTTATATTTTTGGCGTTGGTAGGGTTTTAGAATATACTCTAACTGGTTCTGTTTCAGAAGAAGTTGTTGGATTGCTTGGTAGCGGAGGACAGTACACTCCAGGTGTTATGATTTCTATACTGCCCCTATTATTTGCTATTAGGAATAAGAAAGATAAAATTATATGGATATACTTTGCCTTAGGAATAATAAACTACATATTCATAATACTAAACATGAGAAGAACAGCTATTTTAATCCCTGTTATTGGACTTTTACCTTTCATCTTTATAAGCAAACATAAAATTAAGATTATTAGGTATATATTTATATTCTTTATTTCATTATTATTGATTTCACCATTATATAAAGATAAACTCATAGAAAGGTATGAAATTCGTGCAGAGAAAGGACGATTTGACGAAGATTTCTACAAAACCGAGGCAAGATATACTGAAAATATTGAAATGCTTGAAGAGATTGTAAAATTCACAGACCCGTACAAAGTTCTTTTTGGTATAGGTAATAATGCGTTTGCTGAAGCTATATATAAGGGCGAGGTTGTAAGAAGGATGTATCACTCTGATACGGCCAAACTTTATCATAGCATCGGTCTGTTTGGATTACTTTTTTATTTTTCAATATATGTTGCCCTATTAATTAAGATTTATAGAACTAGATGCATTAATCCTAAACTAGTTTACTATAAAACAGCGGCTTTGGGTCTCCTATTTATTCAAATTTTTGTATCTTTGAACGGTAGCATTACAATAGTAACATTTAGAACGGTTACCTTTTTACTTATTGGTGCTATACTTGGATTTTTGAAAACGTCAAAACAACCAAAATTAAATGATTCAGTTTCCTACTATAATTATAACTACAGATAACAGTTTAAAGTTAACAAACGATTATCATTGCGTTCAATATAATCATTTTGTAATATATATTAAAAAAAATATTACAAATTATTATTATTACAGCAACGACGATTTTATTATTATTACTCATTCAAACTATTCATTTTTGAAAAGGATAAAAGATTTAAAAACATTTGATTTATTAAATTCTAATACTTTTTTCGAGGATTTGAGTTGGGGAGTTTTTATAATGCTTAATAAGAAAGATAATACTTTAATAGTAAAAAATGATATTTATGGTATATACCCTTTTTATATTTATAATAACAACGAAAATATTTTTCTATCAAATGATTTTAATTATATAGTAGAATTATCTAAAGAGTTAACAATTGATAATTTATCAATTATTGATATTCTATTATATAACTATCCTTTACAGAATAGAACTGTTTTTAAAGAAATATCAAGAATTAGAAACTTTTCAACAATAACTTTAAAAGACTCAAAAGTACATCTAAATCAGGATGATATAATAGATAAAATATATACTTCAAAAAATAAAAAAAGCAAAATAGACAAATCAATATTTGCCATTAATAATGTTTTAATTCATGATCAAAATCCCAATTTAGAAAATCATTTTGCTTTAACTGGAGGTTTTGATTCAAAAATACTATTGTCATCATTATTAAGTTTAAATATTGATTTTAAAACGTTTACATGGGGTAGTAAAAGTTCAGCTGATTATGTTTCAGCAGAAGAAACATGCAAAATTCTAGAATTAAAACATAAAAATATAGAACAGGTCTCTTTAAATAACTCCCCTATTGAATACTTAAAAAGACTATTAGATTACCAACCTAATTTTCCTGTAGCTGATACATTATTAAACTATATTCTTGTTAATGATTATTTAAAACCTTCGAACATATTTACTGGAATTATGGGTGGAGAATTAATTGTTGGTCCAATAATTAAAGCAGAATTAATTTTAACTAGATATGCTTATTTCATTACCTCATCTAAAGATGTAAATGAATACAGACTCCAAGTTTTATCAGACTCTAAAGCTAACAGTCTTGTTAATGTTAATATTTTAGAAAAAAAAATAGATTTATATTATAACTTATTAGATGAATACACATTAAAAAAAGATTATTCGAAAAATTTAAATGTTGTAAAATTTTTATTACTTGAGGCATATCCAAAATTTTTTGGCACCGTATTAAATATATTTCTTAACAAGCACAACCTAATCACACCCTTGGTAAACCTAGACCATTTAAGATATTTACTTAATTCAAAATATAGTTTCACACGGAAAAAAACCTTTAGCAATAATCCTCTTGCACATTTTTCTTCTCGTAGATTTTATGCAAAATATGTAAAATTAGTTTACCCCCGTGTTTTAAAAACACCTATGGATAGAGGGTATAATTTAGCCCATTTCATAAACTTTTTTACAATGACTATTCCCTCTATCAACTATTTGAAAAGACACTTTTTCAAAAATAAGCCCATTAAATCTAATGATAGGGAATACATTGATAAATTAATAAGCCATACTAGTGAAATTATAAACGATTCACCCGTAAATAAGATCGTAATAATAGACAGAGATAAGGTTAAGCAATACATAGACGAATATAATAATGGGTATAGGAATAACCGACTAACGCAAAACATTTTACAAGTTTTACTGTTACATATGTTACTGAATAAGTATAAACATAAAAAGATTAATTATGAAAACCATTAAACTCATAGTTGATTATAAAAAACGGTTTGGCACAAAATACACTGCCACACCATATCGAAGCGGTATGGATAAGAATAAACTTAAATCATATTTTAATAATTTTGGATATTCAGTGCAATTCGTTTATCCCTGGCAAATAAATTACGAAAATTGCAAAAATGAACTTTATTTATATACATCATCTGAAGATAAGGGGCTTTATTACAAGTCTTACTTAGAAGATGTAGTGCTTGGTTTAAAACTCGCTGGCGCACATATCATACCTGATTTTAAATTTTTAAGAGCACATCACAATAAGGTTTTTATGGAAATTCTAAGAAGAATTTCTATTAGTAACGAAATGGAATCACTACATTCTAAGGTTTATGGTACTCTTGAAGAATTAAGAGAAGATTTAGTTCATTACAATACTATTAATCATGTTCTAAAACCTTCAGAAGGTGCAATGAGCAGAGACGTGTTTCATGCTACTAGCCTAAAACAACTTCTTAAACACGCAAAAATAATTTCCAACACCAGTTCATATAAAAATGATTTAATTGACTTATTAAGATCAAAAAAACATGAAGGATATATTAAAGAATCTAGAAACCGAAAAAAATTTATAGTCCAAGATTTTATCCCTAATTTAGAAGGAGACTGGAAAGTACTTATCTATTGGGATAAATATTATGTTCTAAGAAGATTGAACAGAAAAAACGACTTTAGAGCTAGTGGAGGAGGAAGGTTATCTTATACAAGGGATGTTCCAACTAAACTACTTTCTTTTGCAAGAGATATAGCGATTGAATTAAATCTTCCCAATGTTTCATTGGATATTGCATATGATGGAAACAAATGTTATCTTCTTGAATTTCAGGCAATATATTTTGGCACTTATACACTTGAGCATTCCCAGTTCTATTTCGCATTTAACAATAAATGGGAAATGATTGAAGAAAGTTCTATCCTTGAAAAAGAATATGCTAACAGCATTGTTAGATATATTGAAAACGATTTTAAATATTTAAAATGAAAATTCTTTTTGTATCTAGTGGAAATACTGGAGACGTTGGAGTACTGGTTAAAAATCAGGCAAATTCGCTAATAAAGGAAGGTGTTGATGTTCATTATTTCCCAATTAAGGGAAAGGGTATATGGGGGTATTTAAAAAATGTCTCAAAAATTAGGAAAACTTTTATAGAAGGTAATTACAACTTGATACATGCACACTACAGTTTAAGTGCTTTTGCAGCATCGCTTTCAGGCAGATTTCCTGTTGTCGTTTCACTAATGGGTTCAGATGCCTATATGTCATTCTTTCTAAGGTTGATTATTCGTTTTTTCTCCTGTTTGATTTGGGATGCAACTATAGTTAAAACTGAAAGTATGAAAAATATATTAAAGCTAAAGAAAGCAATTGTAATTCCGAATGGTGTAGATCTAGAAGTTTTTAAACCTATACCAAAGTATTTGGCTCGTAATAAAATTGGATATGATATAAATAAAAAGTTAGTTTTATTTTTGGCTGATCCAAAAAGGAAAGAAAAAAATTACGAACTTGCAGAAAAAAGTTTCAATATCATTAAAGAAAGAATAAAAGATGTTGAGTTAATTGTTGTGTTTAATGTATCTAATAGTATGATACCTTACTACCTAAATGCTTCAGATGTCTTAATACTAACTTCATTATGGGAGGGTAGTGTTAATGTAGTTAAGGAAGCAATGGCATGTAACCTACCAATAGTCAGTACCGATGTTGGAGATGTGAAAGAAAATTTAAAGGACGTAATAAATTGCTACACATGCACACATAATGCTGAAATTATTGCTGAGAAATTATTAGTGGTTTTGAATTCAAATGAAGAATCAAATGGTAGAAGTGTATTATTAACAAAAGGTTTAGATTCTCATTCAATTGCAAAAAAAATAATCTTAATATATGATGAAATCATTAAAAAATATTCCCGGTGTAATAATAGTTGAAGGGCATATTCAAGGTCTTGCCAACACAAGGGCTCTTGGGAAAGAAGGAATCCCTATTATTGTCATTGATAAAAACAATTGTATTGCTCGTTATTCCCGTTATTGTAAGAAATTTTTTAAATGCCCCGACTACTCTTCAATTGAATTTATTGATTTTTTAATTAAAATTGCAACTAAAGAAAAACTTGAAGGATGGACTATTTTGCCTTCAAATGATCATGCAGTATTCAACATTGCAAAGAATAAATTTGAGTTACAAAAATATTATAAGTTAATAACCCCTGATTTATCTGTAATTAACAACATATATGACAAAGCCAATCTTTTACGGCTTGCACAGAAATTAGAGATTCCTATTCCAAGAACATTTTTCAATTTATCAGCAAACAACTTAGAAAATAAGGAAATTAGTTTTCCATTAATATCTAAAGGTAGATTTGGATTATCTTTCTTTAAAACAACTGGAAAAAAGGTATTTGTGTCTAATAATTATTCCGAATTGCAAAAAAATCTTAAATATTTACAGGAAAAAATAGATTCAGACTCAATACTTAACCAAGAATTAATTCCTTTTGATAGTAAAAATAGAACACTTTCCTTTACAGCATTCTGTATAGATGGCCAAATAAAAACTTTTTGGATTGGCGAAAAGGTTAGAGAACACCCGATTCGCTTCGGTACTGCAACAGCGGCTCAAAGCACTTGGAATGATGCACTAATTGAATCTAGCAGCGTTTTATTAAAAGAACTATCATATACTGGAGTTTGTGAAATTGAATATCTATTTGATCCCAGAACTAAAAAATATATTCTAATTGAAATAAATGCACGAACATGGTTATGGGTTGAATTAGCAATAAAATGTGGCATAAATTATCCCATTTACATTTATAATTATTTGAATAACATTCCAACCAATTTCCCTACCAGCTACAAAACGAATTTGAATTGGGTAAATATATTTACAGATATTCCCTTTTCAATAAGTGCATTAATTAAAAAACAACTTAAATTGAAGGATTTCTTTAAATTTTATAATAGGCACACCGTTTATGCTACATTTAGCTCTAATGATGTATTGCCCAGTTTAATGTTTTTTGTAATTTTGCCTTATATAACTGTAAAACGAATCTAAATAGTTTAAGAATGGAAACAATAATTATAGTTCTATCAACCATACTATTATCAACATCATTATTCATTTTTTGGGTTGTAAAAGGAGGTTTTAACAAAAGATTTCTTTATACAGATAATCTATTACTTGCAGCAATTGCCTCTATAATCAACATTTTAATATTCAATCTTTTCAATATCCATATATGGATAATGACACCTTTCATTAGTGGTTTTATAGTTCTCCTATTGTTCATTGCTCTCTTTTTTTATCGATTCTTTAGAAATCCAAAAAGAAAAATACCTGGCGATAAAAACGATATAGTTTCACCAGCAGATGGAAGGATTATTTATATAAAAGAACTTGAAGAGAACCAAATACCAGTAACTATAAAGAAGAAAAGAGTAGCAAGTATAAATGAAATCACTAAAACGGATTTATTAAAACAACCTTGCTATTTAATCGGGATTGCCATGACTCTTTTCGATGTACATTATAACCGAGCACCAATTGATGGTAAAATTATCTTAGTAAAACACACTCCTGGTTCATCAATTGGCCTTAACACGCCAGAATCAACTCTGATCAATGAAAGAAATACTACTGTTTTTAAAAGACACGATGGCGTTATGGCAGGTGTTGTTCAGATTGCTGCTCGCTGGGTGAATCGTTGTATTGTCATGGCTAATGAAGGAGATACTTTAAAACGAGGTGATATTTTTGGAAAGATTCGCTGGGGTTCACAAGCTGATTTAATAATACCTCGAAATTGCGAAATATATGTTAGAGAGGGTGAACAAGTTTACGCTGGTAAAACAATAATTGGTCGTCTGTTAGAATAAAATTAAAAATTAATGAATTTACTTTTTGATATAGGACACCCTGGTCAGGTACATCTTTTTCGTCATGTTATTAACATATTAAAAGACAGGGGACACGATATAACTGTTACCACTAAAGACATCCCTAGCATTAAAATACTTTTAGAAAAACATAACATACCCTATATATCTTTAGGTGAAAAAAGTGACTCAATTTTTAAAAAAGCATTAAATCAATTACGTTATAACTATAATTTGCATAAGATTGTTTCTTCCAAAGAAATTGATATTGGCATTGGTTCTTCACTAACTGTTGCGCAAGTTTCAAAGCTTTCTCGCATGAAATCAATCATCCTTGATGATGATGATACAAATGCAGTAAAACTATTTTCATGGTTCGCCCATCCTTTTGCTAATAACATTTTATCACCAAGCGCATTAGCTCATGACAGGAAAAGAAAGAAAGATATTCTGTATGCTGGGACTCACGAATTATTTTACTTACACCCAAACTACTTTACCCCCGATCCTAATATATTAGAAACAATCGGAGTTAGTCCTTATGAGACCTTTTTTGTGTTAAGATTTGTTGCGGGTAAGGCTTATCACGATATCGGTGAAGATTGGTTAAATTTAAATCAAAAGTTAACTTTAATAAATACATTAAAAAATCATGGTAAAGTTTTCATAACTACTGAAAGAGAAATAGAGCCAGAATTAGAGAAGTGGAAGCTTAATATTTCACCTGAGAAAATTCATCATTTGCTTTACTATTCTACTATGTTTATTGGCGACAGTCAAACAATGACTTCTGAAGCCGCTATATTAGGCACGCCTGCATATAAGTGTAATTCATTTGCACATCGATTATCAGTTCCTAATATGCTTGAGAAAAAATATGGTTTATGTTATTCGTATCGAGTTTCAGAATTTGATTTACTATTAAGTAAAATTTCTACTGATCTTGCAACTCCCAATATTAAAAATTTATGGTTACAGAAGAAAGAGAAATTTTTATCCGATTCAATTGATCCAACCGCATTTTTGGTTTGGTTCATAGAAAACTACCCCGAAAGTGCCAAAATAATGAAGGAGTATCCCAACTACCAATACAACTTTAAATAAAAAATGGATTTTACAATAAAATCTTTATCGGACCTTTTAAAACCCCTAATTGAAAGGGGGTTTCTATTTAAATCCCATAAAGAATTTGCAGAGGATAATTCACCTGTCAACAAAAATGATAATTTTATCATCCTACGCCACGATGTTGACCTTAAACCCTACCACTCATTAAAAACCGCCATAATTGAAAGCAATTTGGGGATACGAGGGACGTACTACTTCCGTATGGTTCCAGAAAGTTACAACGAGGATGTCGTTAAACAGATTGCGGATTTGGGGCATGAAATTGGCTACCACTATGAGAATATAGATTGGGTTAGTACAAGGTTTCGGGTTCAGGGGGTAAGATTTAGAAATGCTGAAGAAGAACGCGAGAAAATTATTGATGCCGCATACGCGGATTTCTGTGAGAAACTCGAAAAATTCCGAAAAATATACCCCGTAAAAACCATTTGCATGCATGGTAGTCCACGCTCGCCGTGGGATAATAAAGAGATTTGGTATAAATACGATTACCGAAAACTGGGCATACTTGGAGAACCATATTTCGATATCAATTTTGACGAGGTATTTTACCTAACCGATACAGGCCGGCGCTGGGATGGTTTCAGGTACTCGGTTCGTGATAGGGTTCCGCAGCAACAAAAATGGATTGAGCAGGGTCTGGTTTTCAGAACC
>ERZ795060.4440-NODE-4440-length-11828-cov-69.651236_pt1 | contig 11828 bp, 11 predicted proteins | sample MGYA00375144_ERZ795060 | MGnify/ENA primary metagenome ERZ795060 (study PRJEB30189, sample SAMN05720157) | activated sludge metagenome | isolation source: anaerobic digester from wastewater treatment plant | place: Japan | collected 2015-05-15 ... | reverse complement strand
ACGAACAACGAACAACGCTTCCTGCCCCATAGGGGCTAAACATTTGTAACTCCATAACTACTCCCACCCGGATAGCGATGCACGCAATACTTTTTCCAAAGAGCAACACCGAAACGTTGCATCGCAAGGGAAAATCATGGCAAAGAGCTATTCACACGTTCTTTCTTGTCTTGATACAAGAAAGAACCAAAGAAAATCAAGGCTGAAAAGCCCGACCCGATGGGTGTCCCGCGGGTGGAACTGCCACGCGATACTATTCGCCACGCCTGCGGCGTGACTCATGTGGTATCGCTTACAAAACCCACCTCCACGTTCCACCCCCGACCCATTGTCGGGTCTGGCTTTTATGCCAATGCCTGCTTCTTCCGTTCAATTCCTTCTCAGGTAAAAGGGCTGGGGGTGAGGTCGTTTTCCTCATTCAACCTAGATGACCCCTCTAAATCTCCCCTGAGAGGGGAGACTTTAACCCACGATAAAGCTTCCTTATTGCGCTCCCCTCTCCTGTCAGGAGAGGGGCTGGGGGTGAGGTCTGTTTACACCATCAACCTAGATGACCCCTCTAAATCTCCCCTGAAAGGGGAGACTTTAACCCACGATAAAGCTTCCTTATTGCGCTCCCCTCTCCTGTCAGGAGAGGGGCTGGGGGTGAGGTCTGTTTACACCATCAACCTAGATGACCCCTCTAAATCTCCCCTGAAAGGGGAGACTTAAACTCCTCATCAAAATTTCCATATAACACTCTTAAAGAGGGTCAAGGACAAATCAGTGTTTCTTGATTTTTAGATTCAGTATGCTTAATTTTATTAATCAAATTTGTTCGAGGATGGTTAGATCAAAATTTAATATGTATCACAATGGGAGGAGAGAACTGCTGGTAAACGCCAAATCTTTAAGAATTTCATCAACAGAGGCAGAGAAAGTTTTATGGCAAGAAATTAGAAGTAAAAAGCTAGGGGTAAAATTTAGAAGACAGCATGTAATTGAAAACTTTATTGTTGATTTTTATTGTCATGAGTTCAAACTAGCTATTGAAGTTGATGGCGACTACCATTTAGAGGCTGAGCAACAAGAGTACGATGAAAATAGAAGTTATAATCTTAACGAGTATGGGGTTGTAGTTTTAAGATTTTCGAATGACGAAGTATTGTATGATATTAATAAAGTCAAATCAAAGATTATTGATAAAATAACCGAATTAAAAAAAGAAGATAAAACAATGTGCAACGTGTAAAGCCCCCCTCTAGATCTCCCATGAAAAGCAAAACTTTTTTTCCACCATAAGGCTTCCAAATTGCTTCTCCCCTCTCCTGACAGGAGAGGGGTAGGGGTGAGGTCTGTTTACACCATCAACTACAAAAGGCGGGTAAAACCCGCCTTTTGTAACCTAACCACTAACCGTAAACTAATCAAAAGGAACCAGAACAAGACCTACCGAGAAAGGATATAGCTCAGGGCCTTTACCCTTTTCAAATAGCTGAACCGGGTAGTAGTTGGCAAAAAGCCTGATGCCCTTGTAACCCATGCGGGCGGTTAACCCATACCGCAGGGTAGCAATGTTAAAATCGCCGCGGTTTTTATCCTTATGGCGTGAGCCATCGTCGTAAACCACCTTGGTGTGAGAGCCAAGCCTTACACCACCTATTACACCGGCGGAGATGTAAATTCTGTCCTTACGCTTTTCGCCCATGGGTATCTGAAACTCGAGGAGTAGCGGAAGAGTTAGGTGCGACATGGTAATCTTTGTCTTTTCCACCTTATAGCCGGCCTGAATGTAGGAGCTATCCACAACGGTTACACCATTTTCAACCTTAAGGGTTATGGGATTGGAGAAATGGTAATCGTTAAACTCAAGACCCAAACCGGTAACAAGACCTGCCTTATCGGTTCCAAATCCAATGCTGTACTGTGTAAAGTTGATGTTGGTGTTCCATGAGCGTGCCTGCTTTAAATCCATCCAGGCTATATCGCCGGTTTGCGTCATGGACTGGTTCTTGTCCATGAATCCGTTTATACCCAGCTCAAAACCCGACCAATGTCCCTTGAACTTTTTCACCTCCTTGTACTCAATAATTTCGTCGGACTTTTTACCCTTTTCAGGGATTTCAATCACTGTTTTGTCCTTGGAATCAACAATCACCATCTTTTTCTTACCGAGTCTTACTACCACTGTATCGCCCTTGGCGGCCTTAATGGTATCGCCCATGGTGTTAACCCAAGCCATGTTGTCCGAATCAACCGTTAAAGCATTGACCGAGGTAACGGTGTCGATACGTTCCTCAATAATTGAATCGCCATCAACAACCTTTACAATTTTTCGAACAATTACCATGGGTTGCTTATCGCTTGAGGTTTGTGCGCTTTGTTGTTTGAGTGTGTCGGGATTTTCGAGATTACGAAGTATGTCCTCCTTGTTCTGTGCGCTTAGTTGGGTAATAATGGAAAACATCAATCCCACAAGTAAAAACTTTTTCATTGTTTTATCAGATTTAGTTTAACATTCGGTTGTTTTACCATACGACGCCCGAATGCAAAAAATGTTACAGGGGTAGTTATTCTTCTTTTGGCAAAATAGTTGCCGAAACGGCCAGCAGCTTCGATTCAACAACAATTTTTTTGGCCTGATTGCCTTCGGTTTGCTTTACATCAACATTTATTCCAACCGATTGGGCAAGCTTTTGTACGCCTTTAAGGGCGATATCGCCAATGGTGAGTTCCTTTGTCTGCGTTTGAACCTGTTTGGCCGAAATAGAACCTTGAGTAGTTAAGCTGTTGCTTTTATTTATGCTGATATTGGGTTGTGCTTCCTGCTGAGCTGTTTGGGTAACCTGAGGCTCAATGGTGGCTATTGGTTCAATTTCTTCGTCACTAACCCTATTAGTGGTTTCAGTAATCTGAGCAACCTGGGCAACCCTAACTGTAGTGGCGGGTTTGGAATATTGTAAGTTGGGTTTACGCCTTGTTTCCTGAACCGTATTGTCAATTGGTTTGGTAAGCTCAATGGTTTCTGCAGGTTTATTATTCTCCTGTTCAGGGGTGGTGGTTGGCCTTTGTACTGCCACCATCGTATTGCTGTCCATCCTGCTGATAAGCAACGAGTTTATGTAGATACCAATAAGCAGAACAGCTGCAATGCTTACGGTTGCATAGGCAATGCGCGATAATGTTGGGGTTATACGGGCATGCTTTAGGCTGGCTTTCCTGGGAAAGATTTCTGCTGGGTTTGCTACTAATTTGGTTTTACTGTATAGGGTTGAGAGCCTTGCGATATCGGGGTGATTTTTTTTAAGCTCGTTTAGCTGCAAGGATTCATGGGCCGTTAAATCATTCTCCAGCTCGGCAATGCAAAGGTAATCGGCCTCGGTAATACCGCTTTCGGTTAAACTGGTCGATCGCTTTAGGGTTTCCTTAGCCATTGGTGCTTTAACCGGTGTTGGGTTAAGCTTAATTTCGGCTAGCCCTTCAACCTCAAGTGCAATATCGGGGTTTTGATTCAGGAAAACCATAAGCTCATCGGTAAGCTCAGGGCTAAGCTTACCATCGATGTAATCGATGATAAAAAGTTCGTAGTTATTTCGGTTTATAGTCATAGCCCTAAATCAAGTTATCGATACTTACCAGCTGCTCCTTCAGGAACAACCTTGCCCTATAGATGTAAACCTTAACCTGCGACTCGTTAAGCCCTGTAATTTCGCCAATCTCCTCGTACGAGTACCCCTCGTAATCACGAAGCAGGAGTACCGATTTTTGGATTTCTGGGAGTTTCTCAACAGCCTTATCAACTATCTCCTTGGCATCGGAATAACCGTTAGAGGTTGATGTTTCAAAAAATGCTTCACCAGCATACTCAAGCTTTCGTTTTTCCTTCCTTATGCTGTCGATGGCAGCATGGTAGGCCGAGGTGAACAGGTACGATTTTGCCTTTGCAAAGTCCACCTCACGGTGTTTTACCCATAACCGCTCAAAGCAATCCTGAACGTTATCCATTGCCAAATCGGTATTCTTTAGCATCTTTAGCGCAAAGCGGTAAATGCTATCGGAGTATAAGTCAACGCATCTGTTAAACTCTTCGGCGGTCATGAACCGTTACTTGGTTATCAACTTTCAAATGTATGACGATTAAGTTTCATTTAAGTTACAACGTTGAGTAAAAAATTGTTTTGCGCCAATCACTTTCCATTTTAAAACGATAACTACCTTTGTACTCAAACACCTGCCTTGAACGATGGATAAGAAACTAAATGTACTTTTACTTGGCTCTGGCGGCCGTGAGCACGCCTTGGCATGGAAAATTTCGCAAAGTCCCCTTTTGGAAAAACTCTTTATAGCTCCGGGAAACCCCGGTACTGGCTACCATGGCCAGAACGTAGCTATTAACCCTTTAAATTTCGATGAGGTTAAGGGCTTTTGTGTTCAGAGCGCAATTGATATGGTGATTGTAGGCCCGGAAGAACCTCTTGTACAGGGCATTCACGATTCCTTCCTGTCCGATAGTAACGTTAAGCATATACCGGTAATCGGCCCTCAAAAATTAGGTGCTATGCTTGAGGGTAGCAAGGATTTTGCAAAGGAGTTCATGTTCCGACATGGAATCCCCACCGCTCAGTATAAAACCTTTACAGCGGAAAAGTTCAACCAGGCCAAAGATTTTCTTAAAACCCTAAATCCCCCATACGTTCTCAAGGCCGATGGACTTGCAGCCGGAAAGGGAGTGGTTATTGTGCCATCGTACGACGAGGCATGCGCAAACCTCCAGGAGTTTTTTGCGGGTAAATTTGGAGCTGCAAGCCAAAAGGTTGTGATTGAGGAGTTCCTGAGCGGAATAGAGCTATCGGTCTTTGTGCTAACCGATGGCCACTCGTACATAATCCTCCCTGAGGCAAAGGACTACAAGCGTATAGGCGACGGCGATACCGGGCCAAATACTGGAGGTATGGGGGCTGTGTCGCCTGTACCATTCGCCAATCAGGATTTTATGAAAAAGGTTGAGGAGCGTATTGTAAAGCCTACCATAAATGGACTCAGGAACGATGCTATCCCTTACAAAGGCTTTATCTTTATTGGACTAATGAACGTATATGGCGATCCTTACGTAATTGAGTACAATGTTAGGATGGGCGATCCGGAAACCGAGGTGGTAATGCCTCGCATTAAATCCGACCTTCTTGCAGCCCTGCTGGCTTGCTCACAGAATCGGTTATCGGAAGCATCCATTGAGGTTGATTCCCAAACCGCAACAACGGTTATTGTTGTATCGGGGGGCTACCCAAATTCATATGAGAAAGGGAAGGAAATAGCTACACCTGCTTCTATTCCCTATAATGCTATTCTATTCCACGCCGGAACCTCCATAAGCAACGGTAAACTGGTTACTGCTGGCGGACGAGTTTTTGCCTGTTCGGCGCTGGGCAACGGCATCGACCAAGCCCTTGAAAAATCGTACACCCTTGCTAAAGCCATCAAATTCGATAAGCTGTACTACCGAAACGACATTGGCAACGATTTAAAAAAACTGCAAAACCAATAGTATGCTTCTCAAAAGTGCCCAGAAAAGTAGATTTGGAGCATTAGTGTTCATTTTGCTTCTCCTGTTTGCAACTTGGCTTACTACCCTTATGGGTAAATCGCCAACCTACTCATTCCTTTTCGATAGTTTTCCAATGCCGTTCTACCAAGCTGTAGCAAATTTGCTTAGCCATTACCCTATTGGGTACAAGCTAACAGCTGTAATCCTTTTCTTTATATCAGGAATTTACCTGCTGGTGTTAAACAATAAGTTTATCATATTAAAGAATCGGTCGTACCTGCCAATTCTGTTTTATGCACTATGCTCTGCGGCCTTTTTACCTATTCAACGGTTAAACCCAGCGCTGGTATCAGTATTCCTGGTGCTGCTCAGCATCGATCATTTATTTGCCATTTACCAGAAAAACGCCCCCCTCGACAACCTTTTTAGGGCAGGGTTAGCAATAGGTTTGGCTACCTTGCTTTATGCTCCTGCAATAACTATTGCAGTTTGGGCTCTACTTACTTTGCTAGTACTGCGCCCCTTCAATGTTAGGGAATGGTTTGTTTTGCTATTCGCCTTTACCGTTCCCTGGCTTATTTACATGCTTATACTTTTCATTATTAACGATGATATTCTTAAACCTTACCATGCTTTTGTAACAAGTATTTTCACCGAATCGGAACCTGCTATCGACGATAAGCTATTTTGGATTTTTGGAGGTTTTCTGGCTATTCCCTTCGGGGTATCGCTTATAGGTACCTATCAAAAATTGGCTTTTCAAAAAATTATCATTCGCCGCTACTACTCCATTTTCCTTTACCTTTTTCTGATTGGGGTTGTTTCGTTCTTTTTAGTTCCAGGTGTATCGTATGAGATATTCTACTTTACTGCTATACCCTCAGCATTCATCATGTCGTCGTATTTTGCTGATGCTAAACAGAACTTTTGGAACGAACTTTTGCTGTGGTTACCAATTATTGGTGCGATAGTGGTTCAGGTTGTAATGCTGATTTGAAAAAAAATTTGTTAGTATTGGGGTATATCGAGTTCATATGCCACTGGTAGCAATACCCTTAACTGTTATGTAAATGAAATATGCCATAGTTGATATTGAAACATCGGGAGGTAGCTGGCAGCGCGATAGGATAACTGAAATTGCCATTTACATTCACAATGGGAATAGTATAACCAACGAATTTAAAACACTGGTTAACCCTGAAACCATAATTCCCTACTACATTACACAGCTAACGGGTATCACAAATGGAATGGTGGCCAATGCGCCAAAGTTCTACGAAATTGCTCGGGAGGTGGTACTGCTCACCCAGGATTGCGTATTTGTAGCCCACAATGCACCATTCGATTACCGGTTTATTCAGGCTGAGTTTAAACGTTTGGGCTATGATTATCACCGCGAAGTGCTCTGTACCGTTAAGCTTAGCCGACGGGTTTTCCCGGGATATGGCTCATACAGCCTGGGCAACATTTGCAACACTTTAGGAATTGAAATTGAAAATCGCCATAGGGCTGCTGGCGATGCACTGGCTACAACAAAACTCTTTGAGAAAATTCTTTTTGAAACTAACGGTGATTTTACCCCTTTTGTTAAAGCCAAAAGGTAACATTTTAATACCCTGGTATTAGCTAAAACGCTTTTGGTCAAAATTATCGGCTCAATCAAATTTTTTTCCATATAAAATACTCTATCTTTACGTATAGGAAACTGTACATGCGGGTAAATGAATATTCGTAAACTATACTCACATCCCTATTCAGCAATACTTGCAGCCTTGCTTACGGCCAGCGTGTTTATTTTCATGTTTATCTATCTGGCAGTAACTCAGCGTAAACACATTTATGAATCGTCCAAGGAGGTCTCAAAGGAGGTGCTTCGTCAAACTGCTGGCGAAACCCAGCTCTATTTCACCGCAGCCTATGTAGTTGCAAATTCAATTCAGCAACGAGCAATAATACTGAAGCAAAAAATGGAACCCGCAACGATATTAAGAATCTTTTAAAGGACGTTCTTACCAGCAACCCTAATATTTTAGGGGCTTGGGTTCTATGGGAATCCAATGCTTACGACCAGAATGATTCCCGGTTTAATCATAGCAATGAATTCCCTTGCAATGGACGTTTCGGGATAACATACTTTCGCGATAATGATACATTATACTCTGAGATTGTTCCATGCAACGATTACAAATCGTTCTTTTATACCGATGCAAAACAAAAGCGCAGTGCGGTTCTCTCTGAACCATACCTGTTCAGGTACACCAACTATAGCAATCTGTATTTTGGATGTACCATTTCAGTTCCCATAATGAGCGATACAGCCTTCCTGGGTGTAGTGGGGGTTGACATAAATCTTAGCTTTCTACAGAATGCAATATCTTCAGTAAAACTTTTCGACACCGGATTTTTATACTTGGTTTCCCCTAAAGGGCTAATTGTTAGCTATCCTGATTCTGCTAAAATTCGGAAAAATTTTTACCTCGAAGAAAGTAGAGCCGATAGTGCCTATACCGCCAAGGCCTTTATGGGAAATGAAGTTTCTGCTGAAACCTATTCAAATTACCTAAAAGAAAGAGTATTTCGGTTTTACTATCCAATTAACCTATACCTGAGCGATAAACCCTGGATGGTAATTAGCGAAATACCAATTGAGAAAGCATCGTCACGTTCAAGGCAAGTGGTATGGGTAGCAACTTTTGTAATGGTTATTGGTATACTACTTATTATTTACCTCGTTCTCAACATCTTTGAGCGCCGTAAATACCAGCAACGTATCGAGGATGCACTCTGTGAGGCAGAGAAACAGAAAGCCAATGCGGTTGAAAGTTTCCAAAACTACCTTGAAATCTTCAACTCTACCAGCGAAGCTATTTTTATTTACGATGCCGAAACAGGAGTAATTATCGATGTAAACGACCAGATGCTTAAAATGTATGGATTACATAGTAAGGAAGAGGTAATAGGTAAGCATGTCGATGTTTTCTCCTCAGGAATTGAACCATACGATGCTAATGGAGCCCAGGAACGAATAAAACAAGCAATAAAGGCTGGTAGTGCTGTTTTTGAATGGCAAAGCAAACGATCCGATGGCTCAATTTTCTGGTCTGAGGTATCGCTTAAGTTCACTTTTATTAGCGGTAAAAAAACGGTGCTTGCTGTAGTCCGCGATGTTAGCGATCGGAAAATTGCCCAGCAAGCACTGGAGTACCGCGAGCGTAAGTTCCGTGAACTAGCCGACCTTTTACCCCTGGTTGTTTGGGAGGTTGACCTAAATGCGCGATTTACCTATGCCAACAACATTGGCTTCAAACTTTTCGGCTATACCCAGGAGGATCTGGACAAGGGCATCACCATTATCGACCTCATTGCCCCTGAAGACAGGCAGAGGGTTGCCCAAAATATTAAAAAACTCTTTATTGAAAGTAAAACATCTGACGAGGAGTACCTTGCCCTCAGAAAGGATGGTTCAATTTTCCCAGCCAACATATTCTCAAGCGTTGTTTACGAGAACAATATCCCTAAAGGGCTTAGAGGGATTCTAATTGATGTAACCGAAAAGAAAAAGGCTGAACAAGAAATCAAGGAAAGGGAACAACTCTATAGAACTGTAGTTGAAAGCCTGAATGAGGCGCTTATGATGGTCGATAACAACGACCGTATACTATTTGTGAACACCCGATTTACAGAGATGTTTGGATATAAGCCGGAAGAGGTAATTGGGAAAGTAGGAAATGAGTTTTTAATTCCTGAGCAAAGGCGACATGAAATAGTTGAGGCAAATAATCAACGGAAACAGGGGATAAAGAATGTTTACGAAATGCAGTTCAAGGCCAAAGATGGCCGAATGGTCGATTGCATGGTTAGCGGTGCACCAGTTTACAATGCTCAGGGTGCTGTAACTGGTTCTATTGGAGCAATAGTCGATATCACCGAACTCCGAAAAGCCGAAAAAGCATACCATGAAACCATGATGCTTTTCGAGACCCTCTCCCACATGTCGCCCGTAGGCATCTTCCGAACCGACGCTCAGGGTAAAACCACCTATGTTAATCCAAAGTGGTGCGAACTATCCGGATTAACACCCGAACAAGCAAAAGGCGATGACTGGATTAAGGCTGTTCACCCGGAAGATAGGCAAAAGATACTCGATGGTTGGTACGAAAGGGTTAACTTAGAGGAAAGCTCATCAACCGAATACCGATTCCTAAAACCCGATGGTTCGGTGGTTTGGGTTCTGGGCAATGCTTTGCCCGAAAAAAATGCCGATGGAATCAATGGTTATATAGGAACCATCACCGATATCACCCAAATAAAACAAGCCCAGGAAAAGCTTGAACGGAGCGAGCGGCGATTCCGTGAACTTACCGAACTCCTACCCCAATCCATTTGGGAAATTGACCTAAACGGAATGGTAACCTTTGTGAACAAGTATGGACTGGAAAGTATGGGTTACACCTATGAGGACTTTAAAAAAGGGGTGAATATTTTTGAAACCATTGTTCCTGAATTTAGGGAAGAAACTATCAGGCTTTTTAAACGACGGCTACAGGGGGAGACTGCACCTGGGCTTGAGTACCCAGCACAACGCAGGAACGGCGAACGATTCCCTGCTCTTGTGTACTCATCCCCTATAGTTGATAACGGAATAGTTGTTGGGTTAAGGGGGATTTCCATCGATATTACAGAAATAAAGAAAACCCAACAGGAACTTGAAACCTATAGAAACCACTTGGAACTACTTGTAAAAGAACGTACTGAGGAACTTGAGGCAGTAAACGAGGAGCTAACCTCAGCCAACGAGGAACTTTACAATCAGCGCGAAAAGCTAATAGAAACCTTACAAGAACTAAAGAACGCTCAGCAAACCCTAATCCAATCGGAGAAAATGGCATCGCTTGGTTTGCTTGCGGCTGGGGTTGCTCACGAAATAAATAACCCCCTGAATTTCATACAGGGAGGCATTATTGCCATTGAGGGATTTATCAACGATAAGTTTAAAGCACAAAAAAGCGAGCTACAGCCATTAGTTGATGCTATCAAGGAAGGAGTTAAACGCTCAGCCCAGATTGTAAGAAGCCTTAACCAGTATAGCCGTGCCGACTATACAAAACACTCAAATGTTGATTTACACAGGGTGATTGACAACTGTCTGATACTACTTTCCAATCAGTACCGCGATAGAATTGAGATCATAAAGCATTACAACGAGGATTCAACAAGTATTTACTGTAACGAGGGCCAAATACACCAATCGTTCATGAATATTCTCATCAACGCCATTCAAGCTATCGATGGTACAGGTAAAATAACCATAACAACAAAATCAACGGACAAAACGTGTAGGGTAATTTTTGAGGATACCGGATGCGGAATTGACCATGAAAATCTGCCAAAGATTTTCGATCCGTTCTTTACCACCAAGGAGCCCGGAGTGGGAACAGGGCTGGGGTTATCCATCACTTACAACATTATAAAGGAACACAAAGGAAATATTAACATACACTCCGAAAGGGGCAAAGGAACAAAAGTTACAGTAGTTTTACCTAAATCAAGCTAGCCATGGATGCAACAGGAAATATCAGCGTGCTCCACATCGACGATGAGCCAACAAACGTACTGCTTTTTGAGGTAAACTTCCGGTGGTACTACCGGGTTGTAAGCGCCAATTCCGGTGTCGATGGGTTAACAAAACTTACCCAATACCCAAATATCAAAGTAATTTTCTGCGATATGAAGATGCCAGGCATGAACGGACTTGAGTTTGCCCGTGAGGCAGCAAAGGTAAAACCGGGAATACCCTGCTTCATCCTAACAGGCTACGATATTTCACCCGAAATATACCATGCAATTAACGAGGGATGGGTAAGCGGTTATATTCAGAAACCGTTTGAGGTTGATCAAATTATTTCAGCTGTAAATAAGGCTACCCGAACAACCGCTGATTAGTACCACTTTTTCCGCATGAATATCAACAAAGCAAAAACAGATATAGTTATCGATGCAATAACTATAGCACCAAATGCCCAGGGATGACTTTCCAGGTTATTGGGAACATTCATCCCATAAAAGCTAGCAATTAGTGTTGGAATCATAAGCACAATGGAGATAGAGGTTAAACGCTTCATCACAATGTTTAGGTTATTGGATATAACCGAAGCATAGGCATCCATCATACCGCTTAGAATGTCGGAGTAAACACTTGTAGTTTCCTGTGCCTGGCGCAATTCAATCTCTACGTCCTCCAACAGTTCTGGATTATAGGTATCGCGGTAACTACGCAGGTTTTTTATCCTGTGCAGCAGTATAT
>ERZ795060.4436-NODE-4436-length-11834-cov-6.882673_pt1 | contig 11834 bp, 14 predicted proteins | sample MGYA00375144_ERZ795060 | MGnify/ENA primary metagenome ERZ795060 (study PRJEB30189, sample SAMN05720157) | activated sludge metagenome | isolation source: anaerobic digester from wastewater treatment plant | place: Japan | collected 2015-05-15 ... | reverse complement strand
TGCCAGAGATTGAAGAAATTATAAGGTTTCTTATTTCTTCAGAAAGAGGCATTGCACGAGAAAGGGAATGAGGAGGTGCTTGTGGAGTTTGAAAAACTTATTTCAGAAAGATACAGTGTAAGGCAATACAGTGACAAACCTGTTGAAGAATGGAAAATTGAGAAAATCCTTCAAGCAGCAAGAATCGCTCCTTCTGCCGCAAACAGGCAACCTTATAAAATCATCGTAATAGAAACAAAAGGCAAGGAAGATGAATTGAAGAAAGTGTATGATGCTGATTGGTTTATTAGTGCTCCTCTGATTATTGCTATATGCGGGATTAAGAAAGAGGCATGGACACGTAGAGATGGGAAGAATCATGTGGATATAGATTGCGCCATCTGTATGGACCATATGATTCTTGCTGCAACAGACCTTGGCCTTGGAACATGCTGGATATGCGCGTTTGATCCTGCGGAGGCAAAGAAAATGCTGCGCATTCCTGAAGGTGTTGAAGTGATTGCCCTCACGCCTGTCGGATATCCAGCAGACAAACCAGGAATAAAGAGAAGAAAAGGTCTGAATCAACTTGTGTGCCGTGATTTCTGGCAATGATGCCAGAATTTTATATGAAACATGGAGGTGAAAATGGCAGGATTGACTATTTTCTTTGTGGTTCTCGGATTACTCGTCTTATTTGTAATAGGGCTTTATAATTCCCTCATTCGTTCACGGATACAGGTTGACAATGCGTGGGCACAGATTGATACACAGTTAAAAAGAAGACACGATCTGATTCCAAATCTTGTCAATGCTGTGAAGGGTTATATGAAATATGAACAGGAGACCCTTTCAAAAATTGTTGAGGCAAGGAATAAAGCGGTTTCCGCGAAAGGAGTGGGAGATATAGCCCAGGCAGAAGGGGAACTGTCAGGGCTTCTGACGAGGTTATTCGCACTGTTCGAAAACTATCCTGATTTGAAGGCAAGTCAGAATGTTTTAAATCTTCAGGAACAGTTGACGACAACCGAAAATCAGATTGCATTTGCCAGGCAGCATTATAACGATTCAGTAATGCAATATAATACAAAAATTCAGCAATTCCCTGGTAATATTATTGCATCCATGTTTTTATTTGAAAAAAAGGAATTCTTTGAAATACCCGAGCAGGAAAAATCTGTTCCACAGGTGAACCTTGATATATGATTGATTTTTTTCAACAGCAACGGGTCAATGGGTGGAAAACCTTTTTTGTTATAATTCAATCTATTGTTCTTCTTGGAATTATTGGATATGGAATTGACAGAATGGCTTTTCACAACCAGTTTCCTGTTATGACAATCGTTGCTATTTCCATTGCAATTATTAACAGTTTAATTTCATACTACTATGGTGATAAACTTGTTCTGGCAAGCGTCAGTGCCCGGCCTCCTGACCTATCTGATTTTAAGGAGCAACAACTGGTAAATGTGGTTCAGGAAATGTCAATTGCCGCTGGAATAAAAGCGCCGGAAGTTTATGTGATGGAAGAAGCGTCGCCTAACGCTTTTGCGACAGGAAGGGATGCAAATCATGCTTCTGTGTGTGTTACGACAGGATTGCTTGATTCAATGAATCGGGAAGAATTGCAGGGTGTGATTGCTCATGAATTAGGACATATCAGAAATCGTGATATATTGACAATGACAGTGATCGCCGCTATTACAGGAGCCATTGTGCTTCTGTCTGAATGGGCGAGAAGAAGCATGTTTTATTCTGGCTCCTATTCTGGCAGGGCGAGAAGGTCAGACAAATCATCGTCTTCTTCAGGACTTTTGCTGCTTGCAATACTTATTATCACGATTATTGCACCATTGATAGCAAGATTGATGGCACTTGCTGTTTCCAGAGCAAGAGAGTATATGGCTGACGCAGCATCAGCAGAATTTACAAGAAATCCTCTTGCGCTCGCTTCAGCGCTTGGGAAAATATCCACGCATTATGATAAAGTTGTTGACAGGGCAAGTGTGGGTACAGCCCATCTTTTTATTTCGGACCCCAGGAATTCAAAATTGAATAACAGTGAGTCCACTTTTGCAGAAATGTTCAGTACGCATCCGCCGATTGAAAAAAGGATTGCTATCCTCAAACATATGGCAGGGGTGGAATAAGTTTTATTTGATTCTACAAAGACAATGTTCAAATCCAGTATCTTCAATGTTCATTTGTGTCACAAGTTGTCTGGTATAGGCATCCCTGTATCCAGAAATGAATCTTTCGGTGCAAAGGGATTTATTGATTGCAATCATGAATAGTTCCCTGATATACTTGCCATAAATACCTGCCAGGACTCCGAGAAATGAGACAGATTCAATATTATTCAAAAAACTCAAACGGATTTGTTTACTGTCTTTGTTGACCAGATATTCAGAAACCTTTTTATCTTCTTTTTTACAACAAATTTCCCAGTTGCAAAAACCATTGTTTAGAAATTTTTCATAATGATTTCTTCCTCCAATTTTCCCTGCTTTCACCGCAATATGATTGTAATCTTTTTGATGTTTCAGTATAATTTTCTCAAACATCAGATAGTTGATAAAATCTTTTTTCAAATTTTTTCTGCAAAGATTATTGAATTCCTTTACGCACAAAACTTGAGAATGAATAGCAACCAGACGAATGTTATTTTTATTCAGGAAATTGTGAAGATTCGTGGCATAGATTTCAATGTCTTTTTTATCGGTCGAAAATGGAATTTCAGGGAAATTTTTCCAGCAAATTCCAGAGGTGATATTGATGCATTCAAACGTCTGTTCAAACAGTTCATTATAGGTGAAAGGGAATCTGGCGTATGCGATTTTGAAAATAGAGAGGGCAATTTTTTCAATTTTTGAAAAACTGCTCCTGGAAGAAAATAATCTTTTACTATCAAAAATATCTTCAGGCCACGTTTCATTGTCCCCGGTACCGCTTATTCCTGTAACAACAAGCGGTCCCATGATAGGACCATAACCATTTTCATCAATACCAAGATATAACATCAGAATTAAATTTCACCGATGCTTGTGTGTGGTGCGTTTTTCACTCTGATAAAATAACGGATACCGCTTTCTTCGATTTCAATATTTGATAAATCAAAGTCATCAGGCAAAAGTCTGATATGCGAGATGTTGTTTCTCGGAATTATCAATGTTCTTACCTGTGCATCCATATCCACAGGCGTGATTTTTCCTTTTGATACAATGAGACCTTTGCCTTCAACCATAATCCAGTGTTCAGAAAATTCCAGCACCTTTCCAACAAATACCCAGAGTCGCTGTTCCTCAAAGTATTTTTTGAACCGTATTTTTACCATTTTCCCTGTCAGTTGAATCATTGATACCTCCTGTATGGACACTCAGTATTATATCATTTCCTGTCATCTATTCAGCAGAGTAAGCCATAAAGGTATTGTGAGGAGTGAAACGATATGGGTCAATAAAACACTTGATGACGCAAACTCTGTATCTGCGTGATACGTATCACTTAAAATAATACTTGCAATTGCAGCAGGCATAATGGCGACAGTAACAAGTACGAGAAAAATTTCGTGTGAGACAGGTAAAAGAGAAATAGCGGCGCAGGCAAAAGCAGGAATAAAAATAAGTCTGAGAAACACCAGCCAGAATTGTTTGTCTGTTCTTATGTGGTGTGTTTTAATGTTTGCCATCCTGCTGCCTGCGGTAAAAAGAGCAAGCGGTACAGTTGCCCTGCCAAACATGTCTATGGAATCACCAACCATTTGTAAAAGCATTATTAGAAAATTGTTGACGATGATTCCACTGGATGCAAAATAGTCCCTGAAAACAATGATGAAAATTGAAAGGGCAAGAGCGACCATTGGTGCGCTCAACAGGTTTTTTATCGCTTTTTTTTCAAAATGATTTCCTGTGAGCCCGAGTATACCTATTGTCCAGACAGATATTTCAGAGCCAAGGCTGGAAAAAACAAGGTACGCTACACCTGAGTTTCCAAGAAACATTGCCACAATTGGAAGCGGTAAAAAAACATAGTTATTTATCGTGCACTGAAACAGAAATATATTTTCCTGTTTTTTGCTATCAAAAGATAAGAATTTTACAAATGTCATGCCTGTAAGATAGCCGATTCCCATAATCAGTATGGTTCCAGCAGGTAACAACCAGTTTGAGATGAGAGATTTTATTGTGAAACCCGACGTAATTGACGATATGATAAGGGCCGGATAAAAAAAGTTTGTGATGCACGTGGCAAGTGTGCTTGTTGTTTCGTCATTTAGAAACTGTTTTTTTCTTGCAAAGGCACCAACAAATATGATAAAAAAAATGGACAATACCCTTACGAAAAGCTGCAAAAACATAGATATCTCCTGGCAATCAAAAAATTATAACACAAATCAGTCTTTTCTTTTATGTTGACTAAATTTTATTAAAAAGGTAAAGTAATTGTGGGGACCATGTCAGCACTTGACCTGAGAAGTGTGCGTGATTTTGTCGTAAGGGTGGAGAACCGGGAACATACGGCAAAACTGATTGGCACAGGAAAACAGGGCGAGATTTTTGTTGAATTAACCGACCAGTCCGCCGGTGAAAGTGGTATGGGCAAAAATGGTACTGCATTTTTCTTATGGGAAGGAAAGTGGCACTATTTTACCTGCAAAATTTTCTGTCCAAGTTTGCGAAGAATGGCAATAGTCAGAACTTCTCCAATTGCCATTGATAGCCGTAAGGAAAGGCGCTATGAAACAGGACTTTTAAGTGGGAGAGCAGTTGAAAAAGGATTGATGCATGGTGCCATTGATGTGAACATTCTCAATGTCAGCAGAACAGGTATTCGCATCGAAACCAGACAACCATTGAAGACAGGAAAAACCTATCTGGTAGAAATGAAACTCGTGATAAAACATTTTTCTGAAATTGTCAGGGCTGAATGTGTTGTAATGAATGAAACCAGGGTGGGTTCAATGTATCATCATGGTTGCCAGATTGTTGATATTTCACCGTCTGATGCGATACTGCTTGAAAAATATCTTGGTATAGTAGCCATGCCGTGAGTATTCAAAATCAAAAGCAGGGGATTTTTATTATTCAATTCGCAAAATGATATCGTTAAGAAGTTTCAGGGCAAGGATTTTTTTTGTATTTGTACTGCCTGTTTTAATTGTGATTATAACAGGAAATGCTTTCCTGTGCTGGTACATGTTGAAGCATCAAAGGAAATTACTGAAAACAGAACTTTTGTCTATCGCTGTGACCTGTGCTGCAACACTGGATACTGGACAGATAACCGCAATTTTTGATCATTCTGATGTTTCTTCTGTTTCCCTTGAACGCACACTGAAAAAAATCATCAACGACATTCCTTCGGTTTCTTCCATTTGCATTCTCACCAGACAGGGCAATGGTAATTTTCTTGTTGTTGCGGGAGCAAATTCAGACGCAGGTACCGCGTTTTTAAAAGGGAATTCTTACCCGGTTGATAAATTTCCCGGGATTTTGATGGGTTTTGCTGTTCCTTTTGTTTCAGAAAAAAATAACAGGTCCGGTTTTTTGACAGGATATGTACCTTTGAGGGACGCCAGCGGAACACCTGTCGCTGTATTAAAGGTGGATTATAATGTCAGAAATATGGAAGGAATTAAGCATACAATTTACTTACAGACAATTGGAACGTCAATAATATTAATTGCTCTTGTGGTGCTATTTGGTTTTTTTATTTCACACCAGATTTCTGTGCCTGTGAATGCGCTTGTGGAGGGAATAAAAAATATCCAGAGAGGGAATTTTGAATATCGCATTTCATTGAGAACTAATGATGAGTTCGGGCAACTTGCCCGTATATTCAACCAGATGACCACAGGACTGGTGGCATCACGGAAAATGCTTCAAAACTACCTTTACAGAACAATACGTTCGTTTGTCACAATTCTTGAAGCCAGGGATTCTTATACGAAAGGTCATTCAGAAAGGGTTGCTTCTATTTCTGAAAAGATCGCAATTAAAATGGGGCTTCCTGAAAAGAAGGTAAAAATACTTCGGGAAACTGCTTTGTTGCATGATATCGGCAAACTTGGTATAGGGGAACATATATTGCAGAAGACAGAACCCCTTACTGAAGAAGAGTGGAAGATTATTAAAACGCATCCTGTCGTCGGTGAAGAAATTCTGAGACCTGTATTTTTTGAAAAAGATGCTATGGAAATTGTTAAACAACACCATGAAAGGTTTGATGGTAAAGGGTACCCTGACGGACTGGACAAAAATGATATCAATCTGCTTGCCCGGATATTGTCTGTTGCAGATGCATTTGACGCAATGACTTCAGCCAGGGCTTATAGAAAGCCACTATCAATACCGGAAGCAATGAAGGAATTAAAAGCCAATAGTGGAACACAATTTGATCCGGACATTGTCAATACATTTCTGAAAATACTTGAAGAAGAAATGCACGAACTCGTTGGTTGACCATATGTGTGAAAGCAAGCGAAAAAAGTTGTATAATAAATTTTGGGGTTAAACGTGAACACGATGATATTTATTTTTTCGTTAATTGTGGTTTTCGCAATATATCTGCTACATGTCCGGGAGAGTTCAAAATCACTGAGAGAAAAGGATGCACGGATTGCTGAACTTGAAGCCAATATACAGGCGCTATCAGACCAGAATTCAAAACTGATGATCGAAATAGCGGAATTGAAAAAAGAAAAAGAGACATACATTGAAAAAATTTCATGGACAGAAAAATCCCAGGAACAATTGAAAGACGCATTTAATTCCATTGCGACCCAGGCACTCAGGGGTAATGCAGAAGATTTTCTAAAAGTAGCCAGACAATCTCTTGAGTCCATTCTTCAACAGGTAAGGGGTGATTGGGGCACTCACAGGGTGGAATTGCAGAAACTTGTTGAACCACTTTCAGAAACATTGAAAAAGATGGATACCGAAATAAGAGAACTTGAGAAGAAAAGGGAAGGGGCTTACAGGGGATTACAGGAACAACTTCAACATCTGTTCACAACACAGGATCAGTTAAAAATGCTCACAGTACAATTAAACCAGGCATTGAGAACCACAGAGGTGCGGGGCCAGTGGGGACAGATTCAATTGAGAAGAGTGGTTGAACTTGCTGGTATGACAAAACATGTTGATTACGAAGAACAGGTGAGCAGTCAGGAAGGTAGACCCGATATGATTATCCATCTTCCAAATGGTGGAATCCTGCCTGTTGATGCCAAAAGTCCAATGGTAGCATATCTTGATGCAGTAAATTCAGAGCCAGCCCAGAAGCAGGAAAAACTACGTTCTTTTGCAAGGAAGGTGCGTGAGACAATCCAAAATCTTTCAAGCAAGAAATACTGGGCTCAATTTAATCCTTCTCCAGAGGTGGTGATTATGTTTGTACCAAATGAAGCGTCGATTACTGCCGCATATGAGAGCGACCCGGGATTGCTGGAATATGCAGCAGAGAATCATGTGCTTATTGCAACGCCTGTAACACTTCTGGGATTGTTAAAGGCAGTTGCTTTTGGATGGCAGCAATACTCAATTGTAGAAAATGCCCGGTTTATCGCTGAAATAGGCAGTCAACTGTACGAAAGAATGACAGTGCTGGTAGAACACCTCAGGAGCACAGGTAAAGCACTTGATACAACTGTGCAAAATTACAATGCGACTATTGGTTCTCTCGAAACCAGGCTGATACCGTCAATGAAAAAACTTCAGGACCTTGGTGTGTCTGCAAAAGAAATTGAACCACCCAGTAGTGTAGAAAAATCGTTGCACTTACCAAAAATTGAACAGGATAATCCATAAACAGGGAGGAAGAATGTATTTTACTGGATTTGCTGATGAAGCAGCGCCTGATATTGATGGACAGATTCGCGCGACAAAAGAACTTGGCTGGAAGTATATTGAATCAAGAAGCATTGACGGAGTCAATCTCACGATGGTTGACGACAGAAAATTTGATGAGGTGGTTGAAAAACTTCAACAGGCAGGAATAAAAATTAATTGTTTTGGCAGTGGTGTTGCAAACTGGGCTCAAAAGATTACAGAACCACCAGACAAGAGCTATGAGGAGATGAAAAGAGCAATTCCGCGAATGCATCGACTCGGCACAAAAATGATTCGTATCATGAGTTTTGCCATTCCGCCAGAAGAACTTGATAAGGATTGGTCAAAAGAAGCAATAAATAGGGTGAAGACCATTGTGAAGATGGCTGAAGATGGAGGTGTTTTATGCGTGCATGAAAACTGTTCAGGATGGGGTTCTCTTTCCTGGGAACATACCCTTCGTCTCCTTGAAGGAGTCAACTCCCCTGCATTAAAACTTGTTTATGATACAGGTAATCCCCTTTTCCATCAAGATGTCAGGGGTCCAAAACCTTATAAAATGCAGGACCCATGGGAATTTTATACCCATGTAAAACAGCATATAGTGTACGTCCATATTAAGGATGGATATATGACAGAAGATGGGAAACATGTTTGCACATTTCCAGGGGAAGGAAATGGCATGGTAAGAGAAATTCTTACTGACCTTTTCGACAGTGGCTATGATGGAGGAATATCAATTGAACCGCATATGGCTGTCGTGTACCATGACCCGAGCGTAACATCAGAAGCAGAAGTAAGGTACAGAAATTATATTGAGTATGGAAGAAGGATAGAAAAACTTGTTTCTGAAATTTTGAATCAACTGAATGAGGCGAAAAAATGAGATTTACATTAATGGTGCTGTGTATTATGTTGTGTGCTGGCATGTCTTTTGCAAAATCAGTCACATTTGTTGAAAACGGAAATCCTAAAGCAGTGATTCTGATTTCTTCTCAACCTGATCCAGACGAAAATCTTGCAGCAAAGGAACTTGTGGAGCACATTGAGAAAATCAGTGGTTGTAGAATTGACATTGTTCAGCAGGGTGCAGATAAGAGATGGCAGATAAATCCTGCACTTGGCAGCAAAGGGATATGCTATATTTTTCTTGGTAGTGTTGCCATGACTCCTGAGATGGAAAAGTCCATTCGTTCTAAAGGCACTGACCCCGACTCATTTATGATTCAGGTTCAATCAAATCCTGCTGGTATCAGCAGTATCAGGATTGCAGGGTTATCCAGTGAAGGGACACTATTTGGTGTATATGACCTTCTTGAACAAATCGGAGTGAGATGGTATATGCCAGGTGACATAGGCGCAGTGATTCCAGAAAAGAAAACCATAACCATTGAGGAGCAGAATAATATTCAGGTTCCATCTTTTCCTGCAAGACATCTGCAGATGGCAGCTGATAAAACCTGGTATAGAAGGATGCGACTTGGCGGACCATATTTTCCATCAGCCCACGGCATTAACATTGGAAAGCCAGACATCAATAAAGAGCCAGAACTTTTTGCTCTTGTGAATGGGAAACGGCAGGCGAGCCAGTTGTGTATATCAAATCCTGAGGTACTTGCGAGGGCAATTAAAGAAACAAAGAATTACTTCAGGAAGAATCCATCTGCTGAGTGGATTGGTATGGGACCCAATGATGGGGGTGGATTTTGTGAGTGTGAAAATTGTCGAGCCCTTGACGCAGGGGATTTTGACATTTTTGAACACAGGGTTTCAATGACTGACAGATACATCTGGTTTTTCAATGAAGTGCTTAAAGGTATTTCAGATGAATTTCCTGATAAGAAAATCGGGTTTTACTGTTACTCCTGCTACATGAAACCACCGGTGAAGGTTAAACCTGACCCGCGGATTGTACCTGCTTTTGCGCCAATCAGTTTGTGCAGGATTCACGGTATGTCAAATCCTGTATGTCCGGAAAGAAGTTACTACAGAAAAATTATGGAAGCATGGGGGAAAATACTTCCTGAAACATACGAAAGGGGTTACTTTTTCAATCTTGCTGACCCTGGTTTTCCATTCAGTAAAGTTCATGCAATCAGAGATGAAATTCCTGTTGCCCACCAGTTAGGAGTAAAGGGATGGAGGGTTGAGACAATTCCGCATTGGGCAAGCATGACTCCGACAATTTACATTGCCACAAAACTTTTCTGGAACCATGCCGCAGATGTGGATGCATTAATACATGATTTTGCCATAAACTTTTTCGGGCCAGCAGCAGATGAAATGGAGAAATACATTGTTTTGATGGATGCCGCCTTAAGAGATGCAGATTATCATACAGGTTGTTCCCATGACCTTCCTTTTATTTACAATCCTCAGATTATGAAAACAGCCGCACAATACCTTAAAAGCGCTGAAGCAAAGACGAAAAATACAAAATTTGCTGAAAGGGTTGCCATTTTCAAATTGTCTTATGATTATCTTGCTGCGTTCTTGTCTATGCTTGAGAACAGAAACAAATTTGATTTTGTTAGCGCAAAAAAAGATCTTGAAAAAGTCCAGGAAATTCAGCAGGTTGCCTTCAAATATAACCCACAGATGTTTTCTGAAAAACCAGCCACATCTTACATGAAAAGATTTTTTTCACCATGTGTTGAACAGGGGTATGAAAGGGTCACAGGAAAAAATATATTTGTGGCTGGATTACCGGATGAATGGGATTTTTTGATTGACCCTGAATCCCTAGGGGAAGAACTTGGTTATTTCAGAACTGGTAAAATTGGTGGTAACTGGACAAAAATCAAAACAAAGACACTTTCCTGGAGTGACCAGGGATTGAGGTACTACAAGGGGGATGCGTGGTACAGAATCGTCGTTACTATTCCAGAAAAATTCAGGGGCAAAAAAGTATTGTTGTGGTTTGGTGGAGTTGACGAACTGGCAAAGGTATGGCTCAATGGAAATGTAATTGGAACAAGTCCTGGCAAAGCGTTTGTTCCTTTTGAATTTGATGTGACAGATTTTGTAAACTGGGGCAAAGAAAACTTTATTGCGGTAAAAATTACAAATGAAAGATTGAACGAACTTGGAACAGGTGGAATTACTGCTCCTGTGATGTTTTATGCAAGGCAGGAATAAAATATTATCCGGGGGAATCCCGGAAAGGAGGCAGAAAATGAAGAGAATTTTGTTGATGATTTTGCCTGTATTGTTTTTCATTTGCTCTGGCCAGGCAAGGGATAAGCTTTATGTTGAAGTTCAGAAAGAAGATGTTTTGATTGCGACAGAGAGTGCCCTTTATAATGTTTCTGCGGATGGTATTTATTCAGCCGGTTACATAATGTATTTTGGCGCAAAAGATTTTACTGCAAACAAGGACCTGACTGTAAAAAAACTTAAAGAAGCAAAGGTTGTTGTGGATAAACCTGACAGAAAAGTGGTAAAGGCAGTTTTTCTGGTAGAACCAGAATGGTATCATTGATAATAATTACGAACATGTGGTTTTTCTCGAAATAAGAAAAAATTATCCATTTCTTGCTGTTGATTCCCGTTTTGTGTATCTCGGAGAGGGTACGCATGTATGCGGTATTAACTGGGGAATGAGCGGTAATTCAGATGCAAATAGGTTTAAATATTACGCATATCCTGATTCAGGGAAAACGTTAAATTACAAACTTGGTCCATTGAAAGCCACGCAGAGCAATAAAATCGGCGTGGTAAACTGGTTATATGCCCATGATGGGAAAGGAGAAGGAGCAGGTTTAATCTGCCCTGGTTTGCTTGGCAAGGGGGAAGATTTCATTTTTATCAATGCTGTTCCCCAGAAAAAACAATTGAAAAAAAACAATTATATTGAGGTGTTTTTTATCACAATGCCAATTTCAAAGAATTTCAAGATTCTGCAGCAGATATACGATGAAATAAAGACAGTGAAGTGGGTGTATGAGTGAAATGAGTGGGAAAGAAAATGGGATATCTTTATTCACTTGGGTGCTGCGGCACAGACAAAACTACGGATAAATCCGC
>ERZ795060.4430-NODE-4430-length-11853-cov-5.958807_pt1 | contig 11853 bp, 4 predicted proteins | sample MGYA00375144_ERZ795060 | MGnify/ENA primary metagenome ERZ795060 (study PRJEB30189, sample SAMN05720157) | activated sludge metagenome | isolation source: anaerobic digester from wastewater treatment plant | place: Japan | collected 2015-05-15 ... | reverse complement strand
CTCCAAGACAACCTCGCACCCCATCGGCGCCAGGAGCAGGTTCTCCCCCGAGCCCTGGAACAGCCGGATCGCGCGGATCGCCCCGCCGGCGCGCAGGTCGTGCTCGATGGCATAGAAAGGCGTGCGCAAAACGAGCGCCCCGCCCGCGCGATCTTCCTCAATCTCATACGGCTCCGGCGCCGTGCCGTAAAGCGTGTTCCCTGGAAACTCCATCGTCTCGTTGCCCCTTCTCAACACAGCCGGCCCTCTGGCATCTCTCCCGAGCGCCCACGCTAGGCCGGGTCTAATCCGCACGCGTGGCGGGCGCCTCGGCCCTCTGGCCCCAGGCATCGACCGAGATCGCGCGGAAGGAGTATTCCTCGCCCGGAACCAGGAAATCGACCCGGACGCGGTGCTCCCGCTTCAACGCCGCGTCGACCGGCGTGCGCCGCGCCGGCTGGCCCTCCGCGATGTACTCCACGCGCGAAGTGGCCGGCACGTCCGTCTTCCAGGTGACCCACGCGAACGGCTGCGCGCCGGCCAGCCCCTTCTGGGGCGGCTCCAGGCGAACGCGCACCTCGGTGATCCGGGGCGGCGCGGCTTGCGGAGCGCGGGTCACCACCAGTGCGCCGCCGCGCGGCTCTGCCGCGAGCGCGCTTCCAGCACACTCCTTGCGCCGGGCATTCTGCGCGAGGAGCGCCAGGCCCCGCGGCGCCGGACCATCGAGGCGGACGGCTTCGCCCTGCCACTCCGCGCAGAAGCTGTCCAGGAGCTCCGGGCTCTCCAGGAGCGTCCGCCCTCCCTCGCGCACGCTCTTCCCCGTCTTCACGCCCACGCGGGCCACTCTCCCCGCCGCGTCCTTACGAATGAGCGCGATCTCGCCGTCGAAGAGGTAATCGCCATACCGGCGCGCGCGGGCGCCGCGGTGGGAGATCAGGATGACGTCGGTCCACTCCTCGGTCACCCTCGCCTGACGGGCTCTCTCGAAGCGCGCAAGCTCTTCCGACGAGACGTGGTAGGCCTCAAACTCGCGGAGCGCCAGCCGGCCTCCCCCCGCGCGCTCCACGGCCACGCTCAGCCGGGTGGTGCGCACGGTGTCGAAAAACGTCCGGCTCACCTGGTCGTCGTGCCAGCTGGTCCGAGCGCCGGTGACGTCGTGCCAGGCTCTCCCATCCCAATACTGGATGCTCATCTTCTCCGCGGGGTAGAGGATCGTCTTCCCATTCCAGATGCCGTGGTGCAAAACGACCGCGTTCACCGCGACTGGGGTGCCAAAATCGACCCCGAAACGCCCTGTGAGGGGCACGCCGGGCTGGTGCGGCGCCGAGGAGAGTGCCGCGCTGATAGTGCGTGGGCCGGTATCGCCATCGGTCAGGAGCTTCGCGCCTTCGGGGAACTGCCCCCGCGATATCTCGGCGAACCCTGGCTTTCCGAGGGCAAGGTTGGGGCCCATCTCCATCTGAGCGCTCTCTGCCTCTGGCGCCGGACGCGCCATCCGGCAGCGGATCTCCAGGCCGGCGGCCTCATGCGGCGAGAGCGACCTCCCATCCTCCTCCACGGGCAGCTCGCGGAGCGTAACCGATGCCTCTCCACCGCGCGGCGTGGGGAAGAGCACGTCATAGAACGCCTGCGGCAGGTCGCCTTCCCGGGTGTAGACCGCCACGGGCGATTTCACCCGCTGGAAGCTCCCCGTGGTGACCATCCACCCGAGCATTGCCTTGCGCTCGCGCTGATCCTCCACCCTCATATCGGTCTCCACCGCCTCGGCGAAGCCGGAGCGCAGCCCGGCGGTGTAGGCGGGGATCACCTCCACGTTCGCCGTGTTCGCGTGCAGCGTGCGCGCGCGTCCGGTTTTCGGATCGAGGCTCACCTCCGCAGGCAGTGTCTGAGCCGGCCCGGCAAAGTGGAAGAACTGCTCGAGGAGGTGGCGCCCGGCGCCGGTGAGGAGGTCGCAGAGGACAAAGTAGCCCGGCTTCACGAAGAGGATCTTCCGCCGGTAGGTCACGCCCAGGTCGCCATAGCCGCCGTGGGCGCCATCGACGAAGTCGAAGTCCCTCGTGGTGACCCATTCGATGGGAATCATCGGGGCGTTCGCACCCCGCGCCTGTGAGCGCCCGTCCACCTCCACCGTGTTGTGGAGCGCCGTGCGGTAGCCCCACCCCAGGAAGTAGTCGCCGGTATCGGTCAGGAGCGGCTTCCCGTAGGCATACAGGTCGAAGTGGCAGGCGTCTTCATGGGCGTGCCCGATGGCCTGGGTCGAGAGGTCGAAGTAAAGATAGGCGGCATCGCGGTTCCAGCCGCCGCGCATCGCGTACCACCCGGATCCGGGCAGGGCAACCGAGGTGACCGCGGGCACCGGGCCGTCGCTCCCCGAGACAGCGGCCAGCGTGGCCAGCAGGCGTTCATAGGGGTCGGCGATGTTGCTGAGGCGCGCTTCCTCCGCCGGCGGCAATCCGGTGAACCCGGCCAGGTAGGAGCGGAGGAAGCCCTGGGCCGTGCTCCCATCCCAGTCCGGCCGGCCGTAGGTATCGCCGATGTTGGGGAGGCCGCCGTTGGGCATCACAACCCAGAGCGGGGCGCTAAGGAGCTTGCCCCCTTGCCGCTTCACCATCGCCGCAAGCTCGTCCACGCCGGGCGCGCCCGGGTTGGCATCCAGGAACTCGAGCACCCGCGCCGCCCACGGCACCGAGACCGTCTGGTAGGAGATGGAGTGGGTATCCCAGGCACCCTCGGGCGAGGTGCGGTCCACGATCATGGCGCGCAGGTTAGCCGCGCCCGCCTCAAACCAGGCGCGCGACTCTTGGAACTCGGGGAAGATCACCGCGAGCGGGAGCAGCCCGGGATAGGAGGTGCCCCCGTAGCGCATCAGCTCGCGCGCACACGCGATGAAGAACTTCCAGAAGGTGAGGTGCGCATCCGGCGTGAGCGAAGGCGAGCGGCGGACCACGTCGTAGGCGGCCACCATGTTGCAGAGCCGGTTGCGCACCTCCATGCCCGAGGGAACCATCCGCTCGGCGCGCATGTAGCCGTAGCACCGGCAGCACTGCTGCGTCCAGCTGGAGAGCTGCGCGACGATCTCGGCGGCGTATTTCTCGTCGCGCGTGTCGCGATAGACGCCGGCCAGCTCCGCCAGGTGGTTGAGTTGGTTCAGGTAGAGGATCCAGCTGAGCGCTTTGCCCGGGTTCTTCATCCATTCGATGCGCGGCCCGAGGTCGTAAGTCTCCACCGTGCCGGCGTCGTTGTTGCGCAGGGTGAACCGGTGGCGCATCGTCGTCTGATCGACGCGCGCGCGGTCGGCGGCGCTCCCAGGGAGGATAAGCGTGGAGTTACCCGGACCAAGCCCTGGAAAACGCGTGGGCGGCACCACGGGCCTCTCGCGGGCGGCCATGTGCCGGGCTAAAAGGTCGCGAGCGCGCGTGAGATTGCCCGCGTCTCGCGCCGCCACCACCTCGCGCATCGCGGGATGGCCGGGATCGACCAGACGGAGCACCTCCTCCAGCGAGATCTCCTGATCGACGGGCACATGCCTGCACGGGGGCGGCAGGGGCGCCGCTCCAACCCACGCGGGCAAGCACGCCACGCCGGTGGCAATCAGAAACAGAAACAAAGCCCGGAAGCCGGGCGCCAATCGCGGGTATGGCATCCAGTCACTCTCCTCGCGGCGGTCGCGGGCCGCCGGGGAATCGTTCGGCCCCAAGAGGATATCCCCTTCCGGGTGTTCATTATCCGCAGCTGGGCTATGGCGGGCATTCGCCTAACTCCCAACCCCGTGCCATCCCCAAGGAAGGGGGGCTACCGCATGGGGCTCGCGGGCACCTCCGAAGGGAACACGCCCCCCAGGGTGCCCGTCCTTACCATTCGCGCCCGTCCTTCTATCCGCGGTATCGGTGCGGTCAATTGGCAGCTCGATTTGCTTGACTCTCCCCCACGGGCCTGTTATACTCCCTGCAAAGCGGTGGCTGGCGATGGCCCGGCTGCCGCGTGGATAGTGGCACAGAACGAAACCGGAGAGGAGGCCGGGCGTTGCAGGGGATGATTTCTCTCTCCCTCGCGCACCCCGCATTCGGAGGGGCGAGCGATCCCTCCCCTGCCCCCGGGTCGGTCTGAAATGCGCGCTTCCCTCAATTTACCTCACCTGGCTCTCGCACTCACAGCACTCGCGGCAGCGACACCTGGGGCAGAAGCAGCCGAGCCGCCGCTCGATCCCGACCGCGTCGCGGCGATTGCGGCGATGCTCCCGGAGCGCCCCGAGGGTCTGGGCCGTCCGATCTCCGATCGCGCTGCCTGGGAACGCTTTGCCGCCGAGGCGGCGGAGATGAAGATCCTGGAACGCGCCGCCGAGCTCCTGGAAGAGCCGATCCCGGAGCAGCCGGACGACCTCTTTCTGGAGTACACACGCAACGGCAACCGCACGCGTTGGGAGCGGGTCGCCTCGCAGCGCCGGGGCCGGGTAAACACGTTGGTCCTGGCCGAATGCATCGAGAACAAAGGCCGGTTCATCCCCGCCATCGAGGCTATTCTCGAGACGCTGTGCGCCGAACGCACCTGGGTGATGCCGGCGCATGATGCGAAGCTGACCAACTTCCACGGCACGCACATCACCATCGACCTCGGTTCCTCGGGCCTCGCGTGGAACCTGGCCACCGCCGACTGGCTGCTGGGCGACCGGCTAAAGCCCGCGATCCGAGAGCGCCTCCGCGACCGTCTCCGCCACTTCATCCTCGATCCCTATCTGGCCACCCTGGACGGCAAGCGCAACGCCGATTGGTGGATGCACACGACGAGCAACTGGAACGCCGTCTGCCTGGCCGGAGTGACGGGAACCGCGCTGGCACAGGTGGAGTCGCGCGAGGAGCGCGCCCGGTTCGTGGCCGCGGCCGAGAGATACTCCCGGAACTTCCTGAAAGGCTTCACGCCGGACGGCTACTGTAGCGAGGGGTTGGGCTACTGGAACTACGGCTTTGGGCACTTCGTGCTCCTCAGCGAGGCGGTACGCCGGGCCACCGGCAACCAGCTCGATCTCCTCGCCCAGCCCGAAGCCGCAGCGCCGGCCACTTTCGCCGCGCGGATTCAGATCCAGAGCGGCGTCTCGCCCGCCTTCGCCGATTGCGGCGTCCGCGCCCAGCCGGATCAGTGGTCGATGTGGCTCCTCAACCGGCGGTTCCGCCTCGGCCTGCCGCAGTATGAGACGCTCGCCATGGGGCGCCGAGACAGCCTCTTCGCTACGATGCTCTATTGCTTCCCCGATTCCCTGCCCCCTATCGGCGAGAAGGCCACCGTCGGCCCGAGAATCCGGTCGTGGTTCCAGGATGCCGGCATCCTCATCTCCCGGCCCGCCGAGGGTTCCAACTGCCGTATGGCCGTCGCGCTCAAGGGCGGGAACAACGCGGAGCACCACAACCACAACGACCTCGGCTCCTACGTCGTCGTCCTGGGAGACCGGGCCGTCCTTCTCGATCCGGGCTCGGAGACCTACTCCGCGCGCACCTTCAGCGCCCGGCGCTACGAGAGCAATCTCCTCAACTCCTATGGCCATCCGGTGCCCGTCGTCGCCGGGAAACTGCAACAGCCGGGGCGGGAAGCCGTGGCAAAGGTCCTGCGCACCAACTTCACCGAGAAAAGTGATACCCTGGAGCTCGACCTGACGTCCGCCTACCCCGTGCCTGAGCTGGTCCAGCTGAAGCGCGCGTTCGTCTATTCGCGCGAGGGTGCCGGCTCGCTCACTGTCACCGACCAGGTGGAGCTGACGTCGCCACAAAGCTTCGGCACGGCGCTGGTGACCCTCGGCGGATGGCGGCGCCTGGACGACGGCGCGCTGATGGTCTACGACGTGGATGAGGCGGTGCGCGTGGAGATCGATACGGGCGGCGCCGCCTACACCATAACCGCCGAGGAGATCCGCGAGGACGCGCCGGTGCTCCCCACCCGCATAGGGATTGCGCTGGAGCAGCCGGTGAAAAAGGCCACGGTGACACTGAAGATCACGCCTTTCGAGGGGCCGACGAGCGATGGCACGGGGAACCTGCTCCGCAACGGCGGCTTCGAGTACGGCACGTGGGGCTGGAATCTGCCGCGCAACGGCCAGGGCGAGCTCTCGACCGAGCGCGCCGCGACTGGGAAGCACTCGCTGAAGATCACGGATAACGACACGAAGGCGGGCTCGAACGTCACCTCCGGACGGATCCCGGCCGAAGCCGGGCGCGAGATGGAGGTGAGCGGCAAGGTGTTTCACGTGACGGGCGAGGGAATCGGGATGTACGTCCACTACCTCAACGCCCGGGGCGAGATGCTCAACGAGAAGGATGAGAGAGGCGGCATCGCCCCTGTCGGAACGCTCGCGGGCCAGGCAGGCCAGTGGGTGCCTTTCTCCTACCGCTTCACCACGCCCCCGGAAACCGCCGCGATCCGGCTCTGGATCCATAGCTTCAACGCTTCGCAGGTCGAGGCGTTCCTGGACGACCTGGAAGTGCGCCTAGTGAAGTAGTACGCGGCATGCCCCTTCCCCCTCTTGGCCCGGTGGGAAGGGGCTCGCCTATCCATGTGCCGGCCGCCTGGCCGGCGCCACGGAGGAGAAGTTATTATGGGATGGCCAGGCTTCTGCTTTATCTTGCTGCTGGTGGCGACGCAGGCGATGGCGGCGCCAAAGCGCGGTGAGAACCTGCTCGCCAATCCGGGATTTGAGCAGGCGGTCGAGACCGCAGCCGCCAGCTGGAACCCTGCGGGCAAGGGCTACACACTCGCTCCCGGATCCGGGCGAAGAGGCGGCTACGCGATCGCCTGTGCGGCCACCCAGCCGGACGAATACTACGGCGCGATGCAGGAGGTCCACTTCAACCCGCCGCTCCAGCACCCGTTCGAGGTCTCGGGCTGGAGCAAAGCGGAGAACGCGGAGGGCATCGACTACTGCCTCTACATGGACGTCTTCTACGCCGATGGCACGAACCTATGGGGAGTGCGCGGCGACTTCTCTCGGGGCACGCACGACTGGGAGCGCGTCTCCTACACCTTCGACGTGAAGAAGCCGGTCGCGAAGATCCAGTACTTCATCCTCTTCCGCAAGTGTACCGGCAAGGCGTGGTTTGACGACGTTTCGATCTCGCTCGTCCCGTTCCGGGTGGAGTCCGAGCGCCTGGTGGCCGGCCTGGGCGGGGGGAACAACCTGGAGTTCCGCGGGATCCTCAGCTTCCCGGGGCGGTGGACGGCATCCGTCCTGCGGGGAGACGAGGCGGTTTACTCCGCATCGGGCGAGGGGGAGCAAATCGCCTTCCAGTGGCCCGGCACCGATTCCGCCGGGCGCGCGCTCCCCGGCGGCGCCTACACGCTCCGCCTGGATGCCCAGGAAACCAGCTCGGACGAGGCGCTGCGCCGCGAGTGGCCGGTGCGAACCCCGCGCGGCCCGGGAGCGGCCTACCTGGCCTGGGTGGAAAGGAGCATGCACCGTGTGCTGCGCGACGCGCTGCCCCCCTCCCGGAAGAGGCCGCTCCGCGCCTCCGTAGCGCTCGCGGGCAACGAGTACGAGAGCTTCCAGCTCTGCCTGCGCGCCACCCCGGGCAAGGACCTGGAGGCATGCACCGTCTCGCTGAGTGACCTGCGCGACAGCCGCGGGAATGTGCTGAAAAAAGAGCATTTCGAGTGGCACCAGGTCGGCTTCGTGAAGATCTCAGAACTCTACCCGCATCCGGAGATGAAGGACGCTCTGCCGGGCTGGTGGCCCGATCCCCTGCTCCCCGTGAGCCGTTTCGACGTGTCGGGCGGCACAACCCAGAGCGTGTGGTTCACCCTCTACGCCCCGCCGGGCACCCCAGCCGGCACCTACCGCGGCGAGTTCACCGTGACGCCCGGAAACGCGCCGGCGCTAAAGATCCCGGTCGAAGCCCGCGTTTACGGCTTCACGCTGCCCACCCAGCCCCGGTTGAAGACGGCGTTCGCGCTCATGGATGGCTTCCTGGAGAGCGTTTACGGGCCGCTGACCCCGGAACTGCGGCGCAAGTACGGCGACTACGTCCTCCGGCACCGGCTCAATCCGGACGACATCTCGCGCACCGACCCGCCGGGCCTGGACGACCTGACCCACTACACCTCCCGGGGTCTGAACGCCTTCAACGTGCAGAACCTGGTGGAGCCGCGCGGGAAACGCACCTGGGTCTGCTGGAGCCCGATTAGCGTCTACACGCCACAGTTCAAGGAGAGCCTGATCCAGCGCCTCGACCCTTACGCGGCGGAGCTGAAGCGGCGCGGGCTGGCGAGCAAGGCCTACGTCTACTCCTTCGACGAGCGCGGCGAGGAGTTCTGGCCGATCATCCGCGAGTACTTTGGCCTGGTGAAGGAGCGCTGGGGGATTCCCACCCTGACCACGGCCAAGATCCCGCAAGACCCGGCGGTGATGAAGGAGCTCAACGTCGATTGGAACTGCCCGCTCACGGCGCGCTACGATCTGGACGCCGCCGAGCGCTGCCGCGCAGCCGGGTTGCAGGTGTGGGCCTACGTCTGTTGCTCGCCCCGCTATCCCTATGCCAACTGGCTGGCCGACGACCCGCTCGTCGAGGCGCGCGTGATCTGGTGGCAGGCGTATCACCAGAAGATGGACGGCATGCTCTATTGGGGCCTGAACATCTGGGGCCGCGCAAACAACAAGACGATGATCGACCCGGAGAAGGACGGCCCCCTGCTCAACTTTGGCATCACCACCGAAGCGGTATGGGCCGACCGGCTTCACGGCGATGGCCTGCTTCTCTACCCGGGGAAGGATGGCCCAATCGGCAGCATCCGGCTGGCGAACATCCGCGACGGCCTGGAAGATTACGACTACCTCTCGCTGCTCGCGGAGCGCGAGGGCTCCATTGAGAAAGCGCGCCAGGCGTGCCTGCCGGTGACGACCAGCCTCACCCAGTTTACGCGCGATCCCGAAACGGTCCTGGCCCAGCGCGACCGGATCGCTCGCCGAATCGAGCGCGCCGGAGCGAAGCGGTAGTCGTCTGCCCTTCGCGGAAGCTCCCACGAGAGCAGGGATTGGATGGAGGAGAGTATGGCTGAAGTTGAAAATCAACCGGCCCTGGAGGCAGGGGCCGCTCAGGTCTGCATCACCCCGCCGGTGGGCACGCAGCTGGCCGGGTATTTCCACCAGCGCGTCTCCGAAAGCGTGCGCGACGACCTTTTCGCGCGCGCGCTGGTGCTCCGCCAGGGGAATGCGGCGGTAGCGCTGGTCTCGTGCGACCTGATCTGCATCGAGAAGGGGTTCGCGCAGCCCGCCAAGGAGCGGATCGCGGCGCGAACCGGGATCCCTCCCGAGAACGTGCTCCTCTGCGCCACGCACACGCACACCGGCCCGGAGGTGCGCCCCGGCCGGATCTGCGAGGTGAATGAGCCGTGGCTGGAGCGCCTGCCCGGGCTGATTGCCGATGCCGTGGTCACCGCCGACCAATCGCGTTTCGCGGCGCAGCTCTCTCCCGCGAGGGGTTCGGAGGGCGATCTCTCGTTCAACCGCCTCTTCCGCATGAAGGACGCTACCGAACTGTTCGGGCGCGGCCCTGCCGGAAGCGCCATCGGCCCCGCTGGCGGCATCGACCCCGAAGTGCTCGTGCTGAAGGTGAGTGACTCCGAGGGCCGACCGCGCGCGTTCGTGGTCAACCACGCCTTGCATGTGGACGTCATCGGGGGTGGTGGCGGACGCTTCCTCTCCGCGGACTGGCCAGGCGAGATGGCGCGCGCTCTCTCCGCGATCTACGGCCAGGACGTGGTCACGCTCTTCCTCAACGGCTGCTGTGGCGATATCAACCACGTGCCTCACCAGCCGACTTCGCTGCCCCGCAGCGGGCCGGCGAAGTCGGTGCAGCTGGGTCGGGCGTTCGCCGGCGTCGCCATGAACGCCGCCGAGAAGGCCGAGCCGGTGGCGGTCGACCGGATCGCGGCTCGCCTGGAAGAGCTCGCGATCCCCTACTATACGCGCGAGAGCGCGATGCGCGCGTATGTTGATAGCCTGCGCGAGAAACCGAACCGGAGCGATTTCGAAGAGTATACGATCAAGGCGTTCGACGAGTGGCCTCTGGACGGGCAGATGGCGACGGTGCCGGTGCAGGCGTTCCGCGTCGGCGAGATCGCCTTCGTCGGCCTACCGGGCGAGATCTTCGTCGCCCATGGTCTGGAGGTGAAGAAGTGGTCGCCCGCCGCCTTCACCTTCATCGCGGAGCTGGCCAACGACTGGTTCGGCTACGTACCGACGACCGACCAGGCGGAGCGCGGAGCCTACGGCGCGCGGCCCATCCTCTCGCGCCGGCTCTCTTCCGATGCCGGCCGGCGGATGACGGACGCAATCCAGAAGGCGCTGTGGAAGCTGTGGGAGGAGGACGCCGGCCAGTAACGCCCGGTATCGGCCGAGCAGGCGGCGCTTCGCGCCGCCTGCTCGGCTCAGGTCTCACTCGTACCAGTCGGGGCACAGCTCTCTCGCGCGCCGCTCAAACGAGGCGCGTACCTCGGGCGGCTTCTCAATCTCGCCCAGGGTGCTCGCGGGGATTCGCGCCTCGGTCGGGTCTGCCGGGTCGGGCGAGAGATGGTCGTTCTCCCAACGCTTCAGCTCCGCGGGGTCGCGGAAACGCGGCACCTCGTAGGTGGCGTTGTTGTTGAGCGCGCTCCGGTGCGCCAGTATCCCCACGCAGCTCATCTGCAGCCCGGTGTACACGTCCAGGTACGGCGGCTCGCCCGTGCGAATTGCGCGGATGAACTCGTGAACGACAAAGAAATCGCCACCGCCATGCCCGGTGCGCGAGGCCAGATCGTGAAACTCCGGGAACTCCGGCCTGTAGATCCGCTCGACCGGCTCCTCCTCGCCCTTTTCCCAGGGCTCCTTACGCACGCGGATCGAGGCGGTGTCGCCGTGGCGGAGCGTCTCGGCGCTCCCCCGGTTCCCATAGATCCGGTACCAGTTGAGGTGGCACTTCAGGTTCCCCTGGAGTAGCTTGACATAGCCGCCGTTATCCATCCGGCAGATGATGATGCCCGCCGTGTCGCTCCGCTTGGCCGTCTGGGTGCAAGTGGGGTCCTCGAAGTCGTAGGGCACCTCGAAGCCGGTCACCTGCACCGGGCGCGTCCGCGAGATGTACATGAGGGGGCCCATGGCGTGGGTGCAGTAGTAGGTGGCGGGGAGCCAGTTGCGCCAGTGGTCCCAGGTGGGCGAGAGCCGGATCTTCTCGTCCGGCGAGACGGGGTGGACGTACTCCCCCTCCCCGTAGCGGAACTCGCCCAGCTCGCCCGCGGCATAGAGCCGGCGGATCTCCTGGACCGTGTTCATGTAGCAACAGTTCTCGGCATACATGTAGATCTTGCCGGTCTCCTCCACCGCGCGGACCAGGGCCACCGCCTCGGCCATCGTCTTCACCGCGATGTTCTCGCTCTGCACATGCTTGCCCGCGCGCATCGCCTGGATTGCCGCGGGCGCGTGCTCCGTGGCGTAGTTCGCCAGGACCACGGCGTCCATATCGTGCTCCAGGAAGCGCTCGTACTCCGTGTAGGTCGCCACCCCGGGATATTGCGCCGCGAACTCCCGCATCGGCTTCTCGCGCTGGTCGCAGATCGCGACAAGCTCGACGCCTTCCATCGCGGCCGCCTGCCGGGCGAACATCCGCCCCCGGCCAATGCCGAACACCCCGACGCGCACTTTCTTCTCCGCCATCTTTTCCCCCGGTTCCTTCCGAATGCCTCCCGCGCGCTCAAAGTACCCCTGCCCGCATGATTCATCAGAATAATGAAAAGAAGTCTCTCTGCCAAGCGTGGTGCGGGTTCGCGGGCACAGCCCCGAAACATTCTGCCTCCGGACGCCTGTGGCAACATATGTCACCAGGCATGTGTCTTCTTGAAAAAGTATTCTGGTGAATACTTCGG
>ERZ795060.4429-NODE-4429-length-11855-cov-8.300678_pt1 | contig 11855 bp, 11 predicted proteins | sample MGYA00375144_ERZ795060 | MGnify/ENA primary metagenome ERZ795060 (study PRJEB30189, sample SAMN05720157) | activated sludge metagenome | isolation source: anaerobic digester from wastewater treatment plant | place: Japan | collected 2015-05-15 ... | reverse complement strand
TATATACACAAACTTATAGATAGATTGGTCACCGCTTATTGCGATATGCTGGACCAGATGGAAAAACTGAATCTTTTTTCACTGGGAGGAGGATATCATACTGTAGGTGGGGGATTGAGTTTTACCGACCAACTACCACAACCTGACTTCAACACTGATTCCATACGTCTCTGCGACCTGTGGGCAAGAGCGATGGCACAGATATTTTCTGAGGTATCCCCTGCTATGCATGAAGAATTTGCCATTCAATATGAAAAGCGATATCTCAACAGAGCAGGACTTGTTTATTATGGATGCTGTGAACCCCTCCACAATAAGGTGGAAATAGTAGCAAAACACATCCCGAAGTTAAGAAAGATATCTATGAGCCCGTGGGTTAATATAAAAAAGGGCTATGAAGCAACAGAAGGAAGATTTGTATTTTCATTTAAACCAAACCCGGCATTTCTCGCCACAAAGGATAAGTGGGACAGAGAGAGCGCAAAAAAACAAATCCAGGAACTACTTGATATCACAAAAGGAAAAAATGTTGAGATAATTCTTAAAGATATCAGCACTGTCTGCCATCAGCCACATCGTCTGTGGGAATGGGCTGAGATGGTAATGGATATGGTAAAAGAGTACGAATAAAAAGAGTGGCAATTAGAGAGAATTACTTTTGAATGTAGTATTTACATATACATTTTATCCTTCTTTATATGAGGTAAGGCATAGAGGAAGGGGAATATCCTTGTGCCAGCATTCATTTAGAAGGATACACTCCAGTCCCAGAGCGGTTCCTAAAACATCGCTTTCCTGAAGTTGTGGAGTTATATATATAGAATTATGCCTTTCAAGCGTGAGTTTGTCCTGAAAAGAAAAACCTCCATCCTCTTTTTTATAGTCGTTTATAAGACGCAGGGCAAGTTTCCGGGATGCATCCAGTATTTCACTCTTCCATTCTGTCGCAAGTGGTTTTTCTCCCGCTGCATAGTATATAATATAAAGAGCATCCCAGTTCATACACATACTGCTTACCCCTGTAAAATCACCTGTCGGACGCTGTAAAGCAAGAATCGATGGTATAAGTTTATCAGCATAAGGAAAAGGTCTTCCTGTTTCTGCATAGGTAATAATAAGTTTAAAAATTCCACCAATGCGTCCCCCTTCTTCTTCTGGTTTAAGATATTTATCGGGAAAACCTGTTTCAGGATTTATAATTTCTTTTTCCAGTGTTTCAAATGCCTTCTCTATAACCGGATATGCCTTCCTCTCATCCCCCCTTCTTCTGTATTTTCTCAGGTATGCTTTAACCGCCATATACCAGTGTTCTGCAACATAATAGGGACGTCTCCAGTCAAGAGAACGTGTCCACACCCCAGGATCTGTAGTGTCAAAATCCACATGAATAGATTCAGGCAAAGGATATAACGGCGATACTCCGCAGAAATAAAGGGCTGTTTTACATACAGTTGTATGGTGTGCCCATATATGTTGCCAGGAATGCGCTTCCGGCGACTGCCAGCGGTCTTTTTCTGTAATAAGAGGGTCTTTAAACAGACCTGTAGAAGGCTGCTGACAGGAAAGAAGGAATCTTATTATCCCTTCTCTGTAAGGATATTTATGCAATTCATTTATTTGTTGCAGAATAAAGACAATATGTGCTGTTGCTTCAGTTGCATATGGACGTACCATATGCCGGTTATACTTAAATCTGCCACTATCAGGTTCAGATTTATCCCTGACCGATTCTATCCACCGAAGGATATCATCTTTTAAATCCTTTATCCCGGGGATTTTTTCCATATTTATACCTTTACTTCATACTATATTTTTACAGGACTAAAACCTCTCTTTTCCTTATCCCCTCCCAGATAGTTTATCCAGAAGGTATCAGGGTAAGGTTCGGGATTGGCATAGGTTAAAACTATTGTCCCTTTATTACATATGGCTGATGGAGAACCACCTTTCCTGTCTTCTATGAAATCCATAACATCTTTTCCTGTACATTTACCATTGTATCTTCTCGCAAATTCCAGAAGGTTTCCTCGTCTCAACCTTGTCGTATCAGTTTCAAAAAATTTATCCACTCCTTTTTCCATCAACAGATACATTAAACCATCATCAACTATATGGTTTGTCAGGGCACAATATCCCTCTGTTACCGGTATTTCAAAAAGTCCTCCAAGTGTCTGGTGCGCACAGAATATATTACTATTCCTGTCAACACACAGTATATTCATAGCAAATGGGTGTTTTTTACAAAAATCCCTTACTTCCTTCACAGTGGAAAGGTTCTGCAGTATAACCCTTATAGCAATATCCTGATTTATTATCCCGGGGAGAGGTCGTAAATTTCTCAATAATTGAGATGAGATACCGACAGCAAGTCCTTCACTGTTCATTCCGCGGTTACCCCATACCGTTCCAGTAATAGGAAATGATATAAATCTATATCCGCTCTCCGGAACTATATGGACTGGACCACAATAAATCTCATAAGGGTCATCCAGCGCGCCTGTGCAGGCAACCGTTCTATCTTTAAGTGTTATGGCAAAACTTGAACATCCTGTAGTTTCTGGAAAATATACCCTGTATTGCCAGGCGCGTAAATTGAGCAATAATATGTATCTGTAATCAACCCCCGCCCCTTCTGCAATTCCTCCCATTTCATCGATAAGATAGGGTGCAATCTCTCGCAGTATCTTTTCCTGTTCTTTTTCCCATTTTATAAATTCCTTATCGTTCAGAGGCACATCGTTTACTCCTTCTATTATTTCTATCCCCTTCCGTTCTATCAATACTGCAACATTTTCTCTTATCTTTTCTTTCATTAACTGTCCATACTTTCTTCCTGCTTCTTCGGGCTTCCCTGATAAAACCATAACCTTTTCTTTTTCCATGTTTATTCTCCCTTTAACTTTAAAAATTTTGTACCTAATGATATTTACACGTCGCAATAAATAAGAGTAGTTTAAAAACCTGACGCTGCAAGAACATCAGGCACATACTTCGCCCAGCCAAGGGGCATTATGTGTATGCCGGAACAAAGCCCTTTCATCCCTTTTATCAATTCAGCAGCAATCTGTACGCTTACTTTTGGTCTGTCTTTTTTATCCGCGGTTGCCATCATATTTATATATTTCTCAGGAACATTCACCCCTGCCACATTTTCGTTCATAAACTTTGCCATTGCTGCTGACTTCAAAAGCACTATGCCGCCAAGTATATATACCCTGAACTTAGATGCCTGCTTCATAAAATTTTCAAAAGCAACAAGGTCATATACCGCCTGTGTCTGGAAGAATCTCGCTCCTGCTTCAATCTTCCTTTCCATCTTTAAAATCTGCAGTTCCTGTGGCTCATATCCCGGACTCACCACCGCACCAAGGAAGAAATCAGGTATTCCATCAAGGTCATTACCCACCATATCCTTACCTTTCATCAGACCAGAGGCCACCTTTAACAGAGAAACAGAATCAAGGTCAAAGACCGGCTTTGCCTGTGGATGGTCACCCAATACAGTATGGTCACCTGTAAGAATAAGTACATTTCTTACGCCCAGAACAGATGCACTTAAAAGGTCTGATTGAAGGGCAAGACGGTTTCTATCCCTGCAGGTCATCTGAAAAACGGGTTCCATCCCTTTTTCTATAAGAAGGCGTGATGTGGCAAGAGAGCCAAGTCGCATAACAGAACTTTGAAGGTCTGTAACATTAAAAGCATCCACCTTATCTTTGATATGTTCCGCTTCCTCTATATGAGGCATAATATTTGTGCCTTTAGGTGGACCTATCTCACTTGTTATAACAAATTTGCCTGATTTTAATTTTTCTTCAAGATTCATTCTTCACTCCTTTTCCGCTTTCTATAATTAATCTGTAGTCCCTTATATTTACTGCTGCTTTTTTAATTATCTCTATTTCTCTAAGTTTTTTCAATCTCTGATATATAAGCACCCATCCACAATCCATTTCAGGATTTATCTCACACTTACCATCTCTCGCACCACCACAGGGTCCATTAAGAAGTCCTTTAGAACAGGAAGTGACAGGACATATGCCTCCTGTAATATTTAACCAGCATTCACCGCACTGCTGACAGTCAACATCCTGGGATGTTATCCCCTGAAACCCATTTATATAATGGGTATCACAGCCGGGAATCACAGGTATACAAGGTATAAGTTTTGAAACGACCTGAACACCAACGCCACAGGAGAAAACGACAACTGATTCTATTTCTTTTAATACTCTTTCAAGATGCCTCAAATACTTTTCTGCAAACTCTTCCCTGCAGATATAGTCAAACCTTGCTATCTCTTTCACATAATCCTTTATTTCTTTCAGCAGAGAGTCAATCTCTTCTTCAGGGAAATACACCTCTTTACATCCATAGCATTTCAAAACAAGCACCTTTTTGTCTTTCACAATTTCTATAATGTCTTCTTTCTTTTTAATCTCTGTTATCAGCATTTCTCTTCCCTTTCTTTATAAGGGATATCAGGTTTATCTTTGATGAGCATATATACTGACAGCAACCACATTCAATACAATTTTTTACTTTATATTTTGTCATATCACTCCACTGCCCTTTTTGTCCGTAATAAGCATAATAATAAGGAATAAGTTCCATCGGGCATACATCAACACATCTTCCACATCTGATACATATATTCTCTTCTGACACATTCACAGGATATTTCTCCAGCAGTAAAAGTCCTGTGGTGCCTTTTATCACCGCAGAATTAACATCCTGCTGAACAATACCCATCATAGGTCCGCCCATCTTAAGTTCGCAGTCATCAGGAATAGTAGAAGATTTAATATCAAAACAGGTATTGAGGATATCTGAAAAATGTGTCCCAATCCTGATAATATAATTACCCGGGGCTATTGCATTTTTCCCTGCTACTGTAATAACCCTTTCAATCAGAGGCATACCTTCATATATCGCACGGTATATAGAATGGAGTGTGCCCACATTGAAAACAACAACACCGACATCAAACGGAAGTCCTCCCTCTGGAACTATTCTGCCTGAAGTTCTCTTTATAAGCATCTTTTCTGCCCCCTGCGGATATTTTGTCGCGGGTGTCTCCAATTTTACTTCTGGATAATTCTCTAAAGAGCGCCTGATAATTTCAATTGCCTCTTTTTTATTATCTTCTATAGCAAATATAACACTGGAAACTCCAAGTAATTTCTTGACTATCTCTATTCCTTTCAAAATTTCTTGAGAGTGTTCAATCATAAGGCGGTTATCAGAGTTCAAATACGGCTCACACTCACAGCCATTTACAATGAGTGTATCCACGGGTTTCGGCGGACACAACTTCACAGATGAGGGAAACATTGCTCCACCTAAACCCACAATACCCTTTTCCTTCAATATATCCAGCAATTTTTCCTTCGGAAGTTGTTGCCACTCAGTCAGTGGTTCTATTGCACTGTCTAATTTCTCCATCCCATCGTTTTCAATAACCACTGCTGGCTGTAATGTTTGAGAAACAGGATGTAGTTTATTTTCTATTTCTATAACCTTTCCACTGACAGATGAATGGACTGGTGCAGATACAAACCCTGCACTTTCTCCTATCTTCTGTCCTTTTCTTACCCTATCCCCTGGTTTTACCAACGGCTTTGCAGGAATGCCTGTATGCTGTGAAAGAAAGATGGCTATCCTTTCCGGTATAGAAAAAACTTTAATAGGTATTGCCTCTGCTATATCCTTATTTTCCTGAGGATAGACTCCACCGTAAAATCCAGTTGCACGTGTTCCCTGGTTTTTCTTAATATGCTTTTTCTCTTTTTCCACAGAAAAGATATTGTAATCCCTTATATCAATTTTTTTACCCATCTCCCTTTTCTGATTATTCAATCTTTTATATATCTCAATCCAGACACAGGGAAGTTCCTTATTCACCTCACACTTTCCATCCTTACTTGCTCCGCCACACGGCCCATTAAGAAGGGACTTTGCACAGGCAACAACAGGACATATACCCCCTGTTTTTCCAAGATAACACTGGCCACAGGCAGCACACTTTTCAGCTCCTAAAGCAATTCCGTGATAGCCGACGATTGATGTGGCATTTCCGCTCTGGGGAATTGAATCAGATAGGGCGAGAACCTTCCTGCTTCCATTAAAAAAGTTAGATACAAACTGAATACCTATCCCGCAGGAAATAACCCCAACAGGAATGTTATCCGACATCAATTCAAGAATTTTCCCTGTAAGGTAATTATTACAGAGGAAATCAATGCCTTCACAACCAGCAATTTCTACACCTGAATCCCTGATTATCCTTACTGCCTCATCACATTCCTCTCCCGGTTCTTCCCTGAACTCTGTAAAGCACTTTTTACACCACAATAAAGTCAGTTTATTAACATTACTGAGGATATTTTTTAATTCATCCTCTTTCTTCAATCTGTATTTTGTGTAGTCAATCACTATTTTTTCGCCCATTTTGCAGCCCTTACTACATTTCTTAAAAGTATTGCTGTAGTTACAGGTCCCACCCCGCCAGGAACAGGGGTTATAAGGGATGCTCTTTCTTTTGCTGTTTCAAACTCAACATCACCCACAATCTTATCCCCTACCCTATTAATCCCTACATCTACAACAATAGCCCCTTCCTTTATCCACTTTCCTGGTACAAGATTTGCCTTCCCTACAGCCACAATCAGTATATCTGCACGACGGATATGTTCTTCCAGCATCCCCGCATCACTTGTTCCTATATGGCATATAGAAACAGTAGCAAATTTGTCAACAAGCAAAAGAGCAACAGGTTTACCCACAATATCACTGTGTCCCACCATCACAACCTCTTTTCCGTAGAGGTCAACCCCTGTAGAATCTATTATTTCCTTTACGGCAAGTGCAGTACACGGCGCAAGATAAGGCCTGCCATATACAATCCATCCCATATTTGCAGGATTAACACCTTCCACATCCTTTTCAGGCAAAATAGATGCCTGAACCTTTCTTACATCCATTCCCTGTGGTAGAGGTAGTTGAAGTATAATACCCGTGATACTGCTATCACCATTTAATTTCCCTATCTCTGCTATAAGTTGCTCCTCAGTAATATCCTGCGGGAATGTCTTCAATTCATAACCTATACCTGCCTTCTCACAGTTCTTTTTCTGCTGGTTTGTATATATAGCACTCGCAGGATTTTCACCAACCTGTATGGCAACAAGTCCAGGTTCTATCCCTTCTGTTTTAAGCACCTCCATCTCTTTTTTAACTTCTTCCTTTACTTTTTCAGCAATCGCTTTTCCATCAATAAGATTACCCATTCTTTCCCTCCAGTATCTTTATCACTTTTTCACACACTTTTTGTCCATTTATTATAAGTTTTTTTTCAATTGTTTCAACTTCTTTTAATATACTTTTCACAAAATCCCTATCTTTAATAAACTTAACATTTATAAGGACATTCATCTTTGCCGATAAGAATACAGAAATAGCAAGAGACGCAGCAATCCCTGTATCGGAGATAAGTCCTTTATTCCCCTTTTCTGTAAGGAACCCTGCAAATTCAATAATTTTAAGTGCAGTTCTGCATATGTCAAGGTGGAGTTCTGCTGAGTCCTTAAGATATTTTTCTGCAGAAGTATAATCCTTCTTTGCATTACACCTTCTTATCTCTTCATAGATCTGACTATCCTTTTCAATATATGAAGAAAGTTTTTTAAGAATCACATCATTTTCTTCAAAGATGTTTTTTAGTTCTGATTCGTATGCAGCATATTTCTCTTTCCCAATCGTATAATTCAGAACCATACTGATAAGTGCAGAGCTCAGAGAAGCGACACAGGCAACAACACTCCCTCCTCCTGGAATGGGAGTTTTTGAAAAAACTCTGTTTATATATCTTGCCAGTGGTTCATCCAGATAATTGATTTTTTCTTCGGTATCCATTAGCGGCTGACCAACCTTTTGTATCTCTCGTAGTTTTCTTCCCAGAGCCCTGTATCTTTTGGCTGATAAACAAAGAGGGGGAATGACTTCCTGACAACTTCACGCAACTGGGAAATATCGGAAATGTCTTTTGTGGCTATTGCCTGAACAAGTATATTTCCTGTACCTGTTGCTTCCACAGGACCTGCCATTACCACCTTCTTTATCGCTGATGCAGTAAACTGGGACAGAAGTTTATTCTGCGAACCACCACCAACAATATGGAGTGTCTCTATCCTTGTGCCTATAACATCTTCAAGATTATCCATTACATATCTGTACTCCATCGCTAAACTTTCCAGTATTACCCTGACAGTCTGTGGAATATCCTCTGGAATTTGCTGCCCTGTATCCTTACAATACTTCTGTATCCTCTCAGGCATATTGCCCGGGAAAAGAAAATCTTTATGATTTACATCTATAAAAGAAAGAAATGGTTTTGCAGAAGAAGCCATATCTGTAAGTTCCTGATATGAAAATTCTTTGCCTTCTCTCTGCCACTGCCTTCTGCATTCCTGTAAAATCCACAGTCCCATTATGTTTTTAAGAAATCTTATAGTTTTTCCGTAGCCACCTTCATTTGTGAAGTTATATCTTAAACTTTTTTCATTGATAACCGGCTGGTCAATCTCCACACCTAGCAATGACCAGGTACCTGAAGATAAATATGCCCACACATTATCTTTTGCCGGAACAGAAACCACAGCAGATGCAGTATCATGACAGCAGACCGTATAGACAGGTATATCAGAAATTCCAAGTTCTTCTTTAATGTCCTCTGATATATTCCCTAAAAATGTCCCAGGAGAAACAACTTCTGGTAGAAAATGAACAGGTATACCAAGTATTTCCAGTATATCAACAGCCCACTCACCTGGAACTTCTTTTTCTCTTTCAACACTGGAATCATACATCTGGGATGTACTGGCTATTGTATATTCAGCCACCTTTTTCTCTGTAAGGAAAAAGTTAAAAAGGTCTGGCATAAAAAGCAGTGTCTTTGCAGAATCAAGGAGAGAGGGAAATTCTTTTTTTGTAGCATATAATTGATATAGCGTATTCAAAGGCATAAACTGGATTCCGGTTCTCTTAAATATCTTCTCTTTCGGAATAATTCCAAATATTCCATCAGGCAGTCCATCTGTCCGCCTATCCCTATAGTGAAAAGGGTTGGAAAGTAGAATGTCATTTTCACCGATAAGTCCATAATCCACACCCCATGTGGTTATCCCCAGACCTGAGATATTCCCTTCGCTCTTTGCAATAGATATAATCTTTTTTATTTCTGAGAAGATGGCAAGAACATCCCAGTATATATGGGAATGTAATCTGACATTATGTGTTGGAAATCTATGTATCTCTTTCAAAACAACTTTCTCTCCACTGAACTCACCAATCAATCCTCTTCCGCTTTCAGCCCCAATGTCTATCGCTATAAATTTTTTTGTTTCCATCCCATATAATTTACAATTTTACTTTTTCTCTGTCAACACCACAAAATGGATAGAAGGGAAAAACAGGTATGAAATCAGAAAAGAAAGAAATAAATTCAGAATGCAGAATTATGGGACCCGCGAAAAAGAACAAGAACAGGGGGATTATATTTACTCTGTTTCTTCTGCGAGCCATTCAAGATAATCCTTGCTGCCTGAAGAAATTGGAAAAGATATAATCTCCGGGACTTCGTAAGGATGAATTTCTTTTATGGTTTCCTCAATTTTTTTATAAAGACCCCCCTTGCTTTTTATAATACACAGATATTCTCTGCTCCTGTCTATTCTACCCTTCCATCTGTATATACTGCTAACAGGAAATATCTGAACACAGGCAGCAAGTTTATTTTTAACCAGTTCTTCTGCAATTTTTTCTGCATCTTTTCTGCTACCTGTTGTTGTAAAAACCTGTATGTATTTCATACGAAGACCCCATCTATTTCAGCCCCACAGAAGGGACACTTCCCATCCCTGATTTTATTTTCCAGTACAGAAAAGCCGTATCTGTGTATCAGAAGTTTTTTGCATGAATAACAGTAGGTGTGTTCTCCTTCATCCCCGGGAATATTTCCTGTATAGACATACCTCAATCCCTCTTCAGAACCAATTTCTCTTGCACGACTGATTTTTTCAGTTGGTGTGGGATAATGATGGCTCATCTTATAATGCGGGTAAAACCTGCTTATATGCCAGGGAATTGCAATATCAATACTTTTAATAATACCTGCTGTCTCTCTTATCTGTTCTTCTGAATCGTTGTATTCAGGGATAAGTAGTGTTGTCACTTCTACCCATATACCAAGTTCTCTCATTAATCTTATATTATCAATTACAGGCGCTCTTTTTGCTCCACACAGTTTTTTATAAAATGCTTCATCTCCTTTCAGGTCAATATTTGCCGCATCAAGATACGGTGCAATCATTTCCAGTGCATCTCTACTCATATATCCATTTGTAACAAAATTGTTCTTCAGCCCTTTTTCTTTTGCTTTCTTAGCTGTGTCAAAAGCAAACTCAAAAAATATCGTTGGTTCTGTATATGTATAGGAGATGGACTGACATTCAGATTTAAGAGCCAGACGAACAATCTCATCAGGAGATGCTTCCCTTCCGAATAACAAAATTTCTCTTTTTTCATCCACCCTTGATATACTGTAGTTCTGACAGAAAATACAGGAAAAATTGCAGCCAGCAGTAGCAATAGAATAAGAAAGAGAACCGGGTAGAAAATGGAAGAATGGTTTTTTTTCTATAGGGTCGGTATGTTCAGAAATGATATTACCATAGACAAGTGAGAAAAGTTTTCCATCTCTGTTAATTCTTACACCACATCTACCTGTTTTCCCTTCACTGATTATACAGAAATGGTTGCAGAGACCGCATCTGACACTCTTATCTTCTCTGCTTTCCCATAACCTGGCTTCTATCAGATTTTCCATTCTAAAACGTCATCTTAACTTAAATGTGAGGACTAACGGAGTGTTATTTCTTATAACCTCAACGGTAACAATTTCTGTTTTTTCCTTTATTATCTGATTAGCCACGGCAAATCCCTTTGAAATACTATCTATAAAAATACCATTTACCCTGCGGACAATATCACCATCCCTCAATCCGTACTTATAAGGCAGACTATCCTGCGGAAGATTGTTCACTTCAAAACCATCTACTTTGCCCCCATTAACTTTCGGAGTAACATTTACCTTTTTAAACAGTTCTTTATCATTTTTTATCTCGTTGAGTGCTGTATTAAGGTCAACAAATACAGGTTCGGTAAATTCAGGTACAGCGACTGACGACGGATTGACAATCTGTGGCTCTGATTTATTTTCTTTCTTTACAGCTGTATCAGTTTTCTCATCAAGTTTAACAGTAAGTCCCGGTGCCACAGGCACCATCATTCCCTCACTATCTTCCTGTTTTAACGAGAACCTCTCTTCCTTCCCATCATAGAGAAAGACCACACTGCTTTCTTCAATCTTTACTACGCTGGCATTTTCTATGATATCCCCTTCCTGTAAAACAATTTCTTCATTTGTCTTTTTACTCTTCACTATTACAAAAGAGCCCCCTTCAGAGAAATAGATTATACCTGCGACATCTATGAGAGAGATTAAAGATGGGGGTGGTGCTGGTTTCAATATGGGTGTCTTTTCTGGAACTGGCTGCGGCTTTGGTGCTGGCTCAGTAAATATATTCCGTTTCAGTATAACTGAATAATCCTGTGCACCATAAAGTGAAGAAAAAACCACGCCTATAATTCCTAAAATCACTATCTTTTTACTCATATTTTAATTATACTCTCAAAAATAGATAAAAACAACCTGGCTGGTTTTTCAAAATAATCTCTCTGGAATATAATGTCCTTTTAAATTGACACTATTAAAAGAACCATTGTAAAATTAAAAA
>ERZ795060.4427-NODE-4427-length-11864-cov-5.332882_pt1 | contig 11864 bp, 9 predicted proteins | sample MGYA00375144_ERZ795060 | MGnify/ENA primary metagenome ERZ795060 (study PRJEB30189, sample SAMN05720157) | activated sludge metagenome | isolation source: anaerobic digester from wastewater treatment plant | place: Japan | collected 2015-05-15 ... | reverse complement strand
TGATAATCCAAAGATTGAATCCTCAATTCGCAACCAAAGTTTCAGGAAACGGTTTCACTATAAACTAGGAGATTTTTTGAAACTAAAAAGTTATATTTATGTATACCGGGATTACTAATTCAATAATGATTCTTTTTCGCGGTTTCCTAATTCTATCTGGTGTAATGTTGATTTTATTTCTGGGATCCATAACCTGCGCAACGGATATGGATTCCTTAATTGAAACACCAGACATACAAGAGAAGATCTTTTACAATGGGACTATCTACACCGATGGTACCAATTTCACAAATAGTATACGTGTGAACCAGGGAGTCGTTCAAGAACTTGGTGTCGATCCTGATGAGATCCCGGATGCAATCAGAATTGATTTAAACGGGACTTTTATCTATCCAGGCTTTTATGACAGTCATGTGCACCTGGTAGAGGCGGGCTATGGATTTAGCAGCGGGTGTTTCCTATACGGAGCAACTGATGCAGATGCCATCTGTGCACTTGTCAAACCCATTGCAGAAAAACTCCCCCCGGGTGAGCCAATGTTTGGAGGAGGTTTTTCACTTGAAAATTATAATAACTGGTCACTTGAAGATAGACATAAACTTGACCAGATAACCGGAGACAGGCCGGTATTTCTTGGAGATCAACTGGGTCATAATGCAATAGTAAATTCTGCAGCTCTTAAACTTGCAAATATCACCGCTCAAACGAAGTCTCCACCTGGTGGGTTGATAATCTGTGAGGATGGCGAACCTACAGGCATGCTCAGGGAATCTGCGATGACGCTTGTCGGTAATGTTCTTTTTGATACATTTTCAGATAAAACAATAGAATCCGTTTCAAAACATTTCCTTGATACATGGGCATCATTTGGGTATACCTCGATTAATGATTTATCAGGGTTTTCCGGAGGGAGAATGCTCAGACCAGACATGCTCAGAAAGATGGAAAAAGAAGGAAATCTCTCTGTCAGAGTCAATTATCTCTATACTCTGTTCTCATTAGATGAGATTGATGATGCCCTGAAGTATATGGGCAATGATACCCCTATGGTCAGATTCATCGGACTTAAGATCTTTGTTGACGGGGCTTATGCAGCAGGTCAGGCCTGGACCAGTTGGGAGAATCAGGAAGGAAATCACGGGCTGTCATACGTATATCGAAACGATGAGTATGGATCAGCATATAATCTCAGTAGGATAATTGAACGAGCCGAAGAACTTGGGCTGAATGTACAGTATCATGTTCAGGGAGATGAGGCAATAGAAGCTGTTCTTTCTTCATTAGAAAAAATTTATGCAAAGAATCATACATTGAACGGCACTCACACCCTGATACATCTTGCTTTTGTGACTGATGATCAGATAAAGCGGATTGCTCAATTTAATGGAAAGGTTGTAATGACCGTACAGCCGGCATTCTGGCATGTAGAAAGTGATCTAACCAGATATTATGGTGATAGATATTATTCTGCGTACCCACTGAAAGAATTATTTGATTCTGGAGTTCCGGTAGGTATCAGCACAGACTTTGGCGTTTCTCCTCTGGCAGTGTCTTCTCCAACTGCGATAATGAATATATCATTACGTGGTGGGGAAAATCCAACCGTCATCCAACCACTCACTCGTGAAGATGTCATACGTGGATTGACTTCAGGAAGTGCTGCAACGGCCCCCTTTAACGATATTGGAAAATTAACGGAAGGATATGATGCTGATATGGTGGTATATGATCAGGATCTGTATTCAGTTCCTACAGAGAGTATAACAAATAAAACCCCAAAAGTTTTAGCAACGTATATTCGTGGCAATATTGTGTATGATTCAAATAAGTAACTCTCCGATATTTATTAATTTTTGTTTTTTTCCTGTATTGATGATACTGGTTTTTACTGGCCTAACACTCTTGCTCTTATAAACCAATCAGAACAAACGTACCATTCAGCTTTACAGTACGTTTGGGGAACACCGGTACTGAACGGTTCAGAGTTCGTCATTACACATCTCATCTGTAATGTATCGAAGAATACGTACGAGATATCATCACTTCTATAAACTGTCAATCACACTCCAACAATTAAATGAACTGTATTCAAATAGTTCGTCCCAGACATAATGAATGCGAATAATATGACAGCCCCATCTGATAACCAAACACCAGGATCTCATACAATAACCTGGAAATGTACCGTTTGTGGTTTTCTGTTTACCGGAGAAAGGCCACCGAAGGGGTGTCCTCATTGTCACAGTCCCTCAGGTGAATTCATTCCGTTCCATGAGAGGCCGGTTACCTGCCCGGTTGACGGTTTTGATGTTCTCCTCATCAATGGCAGTTCTCACCGGGCTAGGAATACTGGTATAATGATTGATATCGCAGAGGAAGTCCTAAAAGAACGAAATATTTCATACAAACGGTTTAACCTGAATGAATATACGATTGATCACTGCTGGTGCTGTTATGCAGTAAGAGCGCAGTCATGTGATTATCCCTATCGAAATAAAGATGACGACATGCATGTATTTCACGAGATGCTTGCGAAGACAAAAGCGGTGATAATCGCTTCACCCATCAACTGGAACAACATGTCTGCCAGGCTGAAGACATTTCTTGATCGGACAACCTGTATGCAAAACCTCTATCATCTGAAAAAACCTGGTCTGACCCATGGGAAAATAGTTGGTATTCTGGTCTGCGGTCATGAGGATGGAGGGATCACCACCGCACTGAATATTTTTCTGAATTTTCCCATATATCGAGTGAGCTTGATGGAGAGATTTGATTCTTTTAGGAAATCTGTAACGAGATTTTGTGAGAAGAAAAAAATACTGATTATGAAAAGTTCAATTCACGATATATACTCATTACCCTGATCCAGGAGAACAGATCCAGGAGAAGTCTCATATCGGAGAAACCGGAACCTGATTTTTTCGTTCGGAGGAAGATTTTCTTCACCCATCCAAGTTCATATTTTCAATATTTTTTTAATATAACGTATTATTGTCGATATATGATATGATCGGAGAAAAAAAGTGAGATCGCACAGTAAAAAAAAGTGTTGTGTATTTGTTTGTACTTGATTATACCTCCCTTACTGCTCTTTGAAAATTTTTCTCCGGTCAATAATCGTATTCGTTTGCAGTGGTTAATGTTCGTTATACCGCATATACGGGGATATTTTACCGGAAAAATTTTTACTCCAAGGGGGGTATTTTCAGGTTCCAGTCTCTCCGGTGACTCTGATCAGCATCATACCTAATCCCATATAGTATATATATGATACATATCTCAAAAACCCAGGAATGCCATTATAGAATATGGTTATTTTAGGTTCTCCGGTATATGACTTCATAAACTATGTTCCTGAATGATATTATGCGTATTGATCTCCTCATGGTGAAAATAACAAAAAAGAAAACCAAACACATAACATGAATTCTTTTATGGTTTGAACGGGCATTATTTGAGGGAAGCTCAACATCGCTCATGATGGATCCAAGGTTTATAAAGTATTTATGAACCACACTATTTTGGAAAGGTGTTTTCGGTACTCTCAACAGGATACATTCACAATATTTGACTGGGCCGTATCATGGAACAAAACCTTATCATATCGAATGAAATCATTATCATATCATTACTCCTTGTCGCAATCATTGCATCATTGACCTTACGGCATCTGAAGCTGCCGTATACCATCGGGCTGGTCCTTATCGGTTATGTCTTCTCAGCATACATCGTTCCTCATGTAGATGTGTTAAAACCGATTGGGCCTTACTTTCCAGCGGTTGACATCATCCTCTACATATTTCTCCCGCCACTCATATTTGAGTCTGCAATCGAGGTAAATACCCGGCTATTTAACCGAAACCTCTTTCCCATTCTCTCTCTTGCTATTGTGGGGGTCATCATCTCCGCAGGAATAATCGGATATATGGTATCGTGGTATTTTGCAATCCCTCTTCTCTTCGCACTCCTGTTCGGTGCTCTCATATCGTCCACCGACCCTGTGGCAGTTATCTCCATATTCAAGGAGATTGGGGTTTTAAAACGCCTCCAGATCTTTGTGGAAGGAGAGAGCCTGCTCAATGATGCGAGTTCTATCATACTGTTCCAACTGGTTCTTCTTTTAATCAGTAAACCCCTGCTGAAAAATAATCTCACATTTTTAGAGACATCTGCACTATTTACCTCGCAATTACTCACATCATGTGCCGGCGGCATTATTGTCGGAATTATCGGAGGAATTTTATTACGAATAATCCTTCAAAAAGCTCCTATTCATGTACACATTCATCAGACTGCAACCCTTGTTGCAGCATATCTGACATATCTTGTGAGCGACGAACTCGGATTTTCTGGAGTAATCGCAGTTGTCGTGTGTGGATTTATTACTGCACGGGCAGCATCAGACTGGATCGGCCCTGATCGACGTGAGGAACTCAAGCGGTTCTGGGAATACATCGGATTTCTTGCAAACAGCCTTATCTTCCTTCTGGTTGGAATTACGATTGCTACCCTAAAGGATTTCTCAATTCTTTTAAAAAATGGAATATTTGGTATTCTTTTCCTTATCGGTGCGGTATTGCTGGCACGATTCATCCCGGTTATCGGAACCTTTACCCTCTCTAACCGGTTTACCCGTCACAAAGTTCCGTTATCATATCAGATGATCTGTTTCTGGGGAGGTCTTCGGGGTGCTGTAGCCATCGCTCTTGTACTTTCTATTCCGCTTTCTCTTCCATTCAGGGATTTAATTATTGCATGGACAGTGATTGCGGTTCTTTTTAGTATTTTTATCCAGGGTCTGTCGATCGGACCGCTTATTAGGGTTTTCAGGCTTGGACAATCCCCTCTCATCAGAACTTTCTACCAGTTCTATCGGGATATTACCACCAGCAGAGCAGCGAAATCAGCGCTTGAAAGTTCATCTCTTGCAGGGATAACAGACCCTGACATATTTGAAACATGTCTTCGAATGTATGATGAAAAAATACAGAACACTGAACAAAATTTACAGGAATTCTGGGATGAAGTTCATAAAAATCCTGACCGGATGAGTGTTATCAGTCTATTCTGGTTAGAAGCGCTCCATTATGAAGAAAAAACCTACCGTCAGCTCTATGACGACGGACTGATACCTCCGCCAGTCTATGCTGAACTTCAGTATCAAACCACGATTCGAGAAGATCTTATTCAGTCAGGAAATTATCACCCGGATACCCGGCTGTATGCACCTGGTTCACGGTATCGAATAAAACTTCATCGGTTTATGCGACGGATAATGCCTGAAAGTTCCATTACTACGAAATATCAGAAAAAAATAGAGATTGATCTCATCTTTGCAGCAGTTGCAGTATACATAACATCGTCCGCTGTAATTGAATACCTGAAACAATTATCCAGGTGGGTATGCCTGGATGTGTCAGAGATTCAGGAAATCATCGGTACATATTCAAAATTTCATGAGAAAGCTTCATCATTTCTCATATCTGAAAAAAAGGACTCATTTCACAATATATCATTCGTAACGGAATATCTGGCTGAAACAGTTGCAAGAGCAGGGATAATCCATATGCTCAGTCATAGTCTTGACAAAGGGATAGGGGATGAAAAATCAGTACGCCATATGATTGAAATTCTTATCCGGGAGAAGAATAAGGCAAGAAGAATAAAATGGAAGGATAACTTATAAACCGCCTCCCTTTCGTTGAGTATTTTGCAGTTTATATCACAAATTTATTCATTTCCTGGGATATCTTCTGAAGCGATACAGATGCATCAGATATTGTTCTTGTTACCTGATCGATCGATGAACTCATCTCCTCAGTTGCAGCTGAGGATGTGATAGCCTCCTGGGCCGTATCCCTGGCAATGATTTCAAGTTCATGGACACTTGCCGTGATCTCCTCCACACTTGCAGCCTGTTCTTCAGTATGTGCTGCAACATCGCTGATTCTCTTTGAAGCAATCTCAATTGAATCTGCAATATGTTCAAAAATATTCATCATCTCCTTGACGGCGGCATCACCGGTCGTGACGTCTTCAAGGGATCGGTTCATTGAAGACGTGACATTTTTGGATTTTTTCTGCAGAATCGCGATGAGTTCAGCAATACGTTCTGCTGATATCCGTGACTCTTCTGCAAGGGCCTTCACCTCATTTGCAACCACTGCAAATCCAAGGCCCGCATCACCTGCCCGTGCAGCCTCTATCGCTGCATTTAATGCAAGGAGATTGGTCTGGTCTGCAATCCCGCTGATGAGTTCAACAATAGAACCTATCTCCCCCATCTGGTCATCTATCTCCTGTACGACCTGGTTTGTCTCTTCAAATGACTGTTTTATATTTTTCATTCCCTGATCGGTTTTATGGACCAGTTTCGTTCCTTCGATCGAGAGATTGTTCGTTTTCTGGGTAAGACCTGCAACATCGGTCGTCTCGGTTGCAACAGAAGAGACTGCTGCTGCAAGGTCATTCATCGCCTGTAAAATCTGTTCTATTCCACGAGAGGATTTTTCAGAAAGATCACTTACCTGGTTTGCATTAACGGCCACTGTCCGTGAACCTGCTGCAATCTCTTCAGAACTTGCATTCGTCTCTTCCATTATCCCAAGAAGGGATTCAACCTCATTGCGAACCTTCAGAATTGCAGATCCCATCTCAGTTCCAATGGTATTCAGAGCATTTTTAAATGGGATAAAATCTCCTTTCACCTCTATTGTATCAGAAAACCGGGAGGAGAAGTTTCCGTTTGCGTATTGTTTGGAAAGAAACATGGCTTCATTGATTGGGACGAGTAAATTCTCAAGGGTTACGTTAAAGCCATGAATAATATCCCTGTATCCTCCCTGAAATGCAGACTCATTCCCCCGGATGGAAAGATTCCCTTCTTTTGCTGCTGATACTAGTTTTTCCGTCTCATCGATAAGGCTGTTAATCGTATATGCAGTATCACGAAGTGCAGGTCCAATCTCATCCTGATCATCCATAACCGGGATTTCAGAGACTCTCTCGCCCCGTGCAATCTTTTGCATGGAACCGATGACATGCTGTTGCAGATTATCTGCAAATGAGTCCATAATATCTGCCATTTTTCCGATCTCATCTCGGCGACTCATAAAAAGCCGCATTCCAAGATGACCTGCCTTCATCTCCTGAATCATGGTCACTACCCTGGAAAGGGGTCCAGTGATACTCTTGGTGAGAAGGAGAGCAAGCCCGATGCCACATATCAGGGTAAGGAGGACTATTATGAGGAACAGGAGTGAGGAAACCTGATACTGCTGGATAATCTCATCCTTTAATGATTTTGATTTCACCTGATTGTACTCTTCCAGTTTATCGAGAGCATCCTGTGCTGCATCTCTGGGGATTTTAAAATTATCACTATATATACCTTCGAGTGCTGCCTCCTCCCTCCCGTTTGTCATGTGGTCCATGACCGCACGTAATGACTCTTCAAAAATTGGCCAGTTTTTGTTGAATTCATTGATATATTCCGTTTCTTCAGGAGTAAGAGACTTGCTTTGATACGTCTGCAATTTACTTTTGATATTGGTTATCTCGTCATCAATCTCTGCAAACTTATCTTTCCGCTCATCTTTGGCGAAAACAGTTTTGTAGATGTTTATCCGGATATTAAGAAAACTGTTGTCGGCATTTAATAATTGATCCAATGACACAAGATTGTCATCATATATCAGGGTTGCTTTCTCGGTCATCTGACCCATTGCATTATACCCGACGAGGGCAATTATAATGGCAAAAAAGATGATACATAAAAACCCCCCAATCAGTTTCTTTTTCATCGGAATGTTATCAAGAAACATCGTTATCATCTCATGGTTGAGTAAGTAGTAACTATTTAGATTCCCATAAAGATATGGTTCACCCCACTACCCGTTCCTGTCTTCGTCTTCATCATATCGTAGCGCTTTATGTAGGGTCGGTTCTGGGATGCGGGGTTCTTATTCTGCCCGGGCTTGCTGCGGAGATAGCAGGGCCGGCATCTCTGATATCGTGGATAGGTATCATAGTTTTGGCATTTCCGATGGCTCTTACCATGGGGATGCTCCCAGCCCGGTTTCCAAACGACGGTGGGGTATCGTATTTTGTAACCTATGCATTCAATGAGAAAATGCCACATTTATCCTGACATACATGGGAGGTTGCGCCGCCGGGATTGTTTTACTGAAGGATAACCGATATGCAGTATGTATGAGTATTTTTTCTCTTCTTTTAACATCGGGTGTTCTCATCTTTGTATCATGGGCGATTGTATTTCCAATAGCGATAACCATTCTGTGGGGTATTTTTGTAATGAGAAAAAGAAGAGATAATTCCTGCTCAGAAAATAAAAATTAAATTGTGGATTTAATCCGGGGTATCATTTTTTGGCGAGACCAAATACGCATTCATAATAACAGTGGGAACATCCCTCCCCAAATAATATGCAATCGTCTGTTTCTTCACTCATGTCATACGATTCACAATCACAATTTCCACTGTCTCCCCCGCATTCATAGTAGCATTTTGAGCACCCGGTCCCATAATAGATACAATCGTCCGATTCGTCAGTATATTTGTCATACGTATCGCAGTCACAAGCCTTTGTTCCGCCATAATAGGGGCGGTAGAATATCTGTACCTGCCCGCAATAATTTGAACCTGCATTGTTTGACCAGGTACTCTCATCTGAATCCTCAACGACATAGGTTCCTTTCCTGATAACCGCATCTGTATGGGCGACCCAGTATGCATTTGGCACTCCACCCATTCCAGGTTCCCCTGTTGTCTTCCAGGGACCATAGGCCATGCCGTCATTCATATTCCGAAGCATAATCTCTCCGGTAGAACTGGTTCCCTGACCATAGTTCCAGTGATATGTAATGATTTTACAGATGTATACGTCAGTATTGAAAGTCACCTGCGGTCTGCACTTTGCGTTATTCTCCACCCCATCCAGATTTCCGTTATCATACTTTTCAGTACAGTCGGTTGACTCAGGTGGTGTTGGTTTGTTATCCGTGCCTCCTTTTGTCTGAATACAGAAAACATACCGGTGCTGCTTGTCATAATTGGAATAAAGAGTATATGCGTGATTATCCGGTAGGTCTGGTGGTGCAAAGGATCTATCACTTCGAATGGTTATGGTTCCTCCATCACGAAACTCAATATCATATCCTTTTCCTGCCTCAAACGTTACCGGTCCGTATTCCTGCCAGTTCCAGTTTGCCGGCTGCCCGGACTCAGGAGTTGTGAAGTACCGCTCAACCTGAGCATAGGTGATCATATAACTCCCCGGCGGGTAATGTGAACCTGCCATTGCCACCTGACTTGGTTCAATCGGACCCCAGTAATCCACACAGGGTTTCGCTTTTGAAGAACTATCCGTTGGACCTGATGTGGATGTACTGATACAATATGCATATGCCCGTTCGCCATCAGAATTGGTAAACGTCGTGTATGCATATCCTGCCGGAAGATCAGGTGGAACAGATGATGACGATGATATTGATGCACCCCCGTTCTTAAAGGTAATGTGATAGGTTGTTCCAGCATTCATCTGTATGGGGCTGCTCTGTTGCCAGTTCCAGTTGAGTGGTCTGGACTCTTCAGGTCCAAGGGGTTTTGGCGGGCTTTGTGCATAATAGAGAACATAATATCCTGGTGGATAAAATGTACCGGCCTCCTGTATACCGGTTGGTTCAATCGGACCCTGTGGTGTACAGGGGATTGCTGATACGTATCCAAAGAATGGGATAAGGAGAAGAATAAAGACAATAATGCCATATCTGTGCTGGAACATCGCCCGCGGCATATATTTTTTCATGATACACCTCCACAGGGATCTGGATATGATGATCATCCATAACCCTGAATAATGGAGTAATGAGAATAAGATGTAATAAACTTTTGCACAATTGCATTACATTTATTTTATAAAAAACGCAAAAATCATAGGTTATTATGTGATGATCATCTCTGTATGAGCAGTTTGATCTCGCGGTTTATCTCACCCTTTTGGTATACTCTATACCTATCTTCATATTCAAATGCGGAATGAAATAATAATGTGTATTTAAATTATGCAGATTTTCTGGCATTGATCAGAGTTCCTGAAGAATTCGGATAATAAAAGATGTTGGATTATTTCCTGAATTGTGAAGGAAAGAGTTCCTCTTTTCCCGGTAGCCGAAGAGCTGCCCAGTATTCCTCGATAAAATCATTATCCACCAGCAGATCGATGTATCCCATCCGTTGTGCAATATCAACAGCCTCATGTCTTGCAGATACTGACAGGAGACAGGCATACGCTCCGGCAAGTGATCCGTTTCCGATACGATGAAATTCTGCGTTTGGAAATTCCGGAAGGATTCCAAATGATATCAGGTGATCAATATTCCCAAATGTTCCAAACGCTCCTGCAAGGAATATATGATGTATGTCGCTGGGATGCAACCGGTATTTTTGAAGAAGAACAGTAATCGCTGCAAGCACAGCAGCTTTTGAGTCCATAAGGTATGCCATATCCTGACTGGTAATAACAATGTCCTTCCCGGTTGCAGTCTGCTGCGCCGGAACCAGTAAAAATTCAAGACCATTCTCATCTGATCGCACTCCCGGTGCATGCTCGACAAATTTTCCGCTAAAATCAAGAATGCCTGCCTGAGCCAGTGCAGCTGCAGCATCAATTATCCCTGATCCACAGATCCCTTTCGGCTTTGTATCACCGATAACATGAATGGTGACATGACCATCCGGAGAGATGGTAACCGCATCAATAGCACCCTTCATCGCCCTCATTCCTGATCGCAACCCCGCCCCCTCAAAGGCAGGGCCTGACGCACATGAGGTAGAAACAAGCCAGTCTTTATTCCCGAGAATAATCTCCCCATTTGTACCGAGATCGATGAGAAGGGAGTTTTCTTGTATCGTGTGCATCCCTGCAGCCAGGACATCCCCGACGGCATCACCACCAACAAATCTGCTCACGGCAGGAAGACAAAAGACTCTGACATGTGGAGCTACCGCAAGGGTGCATTCCTGTGCAGTCAGTATGATTGGACTGTTCGGAATGATTGCATCGACATATTCCAGCGGTGATGGATCTTTTCCGGCAAAAAGCCATGTCATGACGGTATTGCCACCAATGCATACATCGTGTATATCGGTATCCAAAATTCCTGCATCTCTCGTCAGTTTGTGGATAACTTCATTGATACTCCCAATGGCTGCTGCCTTAAGTTCCAGTCGTCCTTCTTCCTGTCTTCCTATCGCAATTCGTGTAACCAGTTCCTCTCCAAGGGTTATCTGGCGGTTCAGCGTTGAAGCCCGTCTGATTACTTCACCGGTAAGCAGATCAATGAGAAGACCGACAACGGTTGTCGTGCCAAGATCGAGAGCAACACCAAACAAACTCCCCGTCGTATCCCCTTCTTCGAGTGCAATAACCTTTTTTGTCCCTCCCTCCTCAGCAATTACACCGGTTAGGGAGCTGGAAGAATTCATGATACAAGACCGCTGTTCTTCAGTCATCACTGGTCGTACACCGGTATATCCGGAAAACCGGATAGAAGGCCCAAGTACTGCTGTCGGACCGGATGTATCTTTTTCAACCAGATATTTATGAACCGACGGCTCAATGGTTCTGATACTCCGGGCAACATCAAGAAGGATCTGAGGGGAATCAATTCTGCTCTCTATTGGAATGGTAAATACAGCATCGCTCCACACCCTGACCAGGCATGCAAGACAGTACCCTTTCCGTTGTTCATCAAGGGTAAGAAATTTTGCACAGACGGAACCTTCTTCGGTAATCTTTCCTGATACTTTGATAACCCTGCATTTTCCGCATGTGCCTTTCC
>ERZ795060.4426-NODE-4426-length-11865-cov-4.427011_pt1 | contig 11865 bp, 11 predicted proteins | sample MGYA00375144_ERZ795060 | MGnify/ENA primary metagenome ERZ795060 (study PRJEB30189, sample SAMN05720157) | activated sludge metagenome | isolation source: anaerobic digester from wastewater treatment plant | place: Japan | collected 2015-05-15 ... | reverse complement strand
ATTAAATGAAAAAAATTAAAATCGAATGGAAACATCTTGATATTGCAGGTAATACTTGCGCTCGTTGCGCTGATACCGGCATATCTGTTAAAGAAACTATAAAAGAGATTATATCAGAATATCAAACTCAAAAAATAGAAATAGAATTTATTGAAACATTGTTAATCGCTGATAATCTCGCTGAATCAAATCTTATTTTAATTAATGATATTCCGCTTGAAGAAATCTTGACTGCCGCAAAAATTGAAACAGATTGTTCTTCCTGTTGTTCGATGCTTGGAAAAGCAGTTAAATGTCGCGCTATTGAATATGATAATAAAATATATGAACATTTAACTGCTGAATTAATAAAAAAAGGAATAACCGAAACACTAAATAAAAAATTGCAAGTTTTATTTTTATGCTCGGCAAATTCTTGTCGTTCGCAAATGGCAGAAGGTATTGCTAAGCATTTTTTTTCTGATATTCTTGAAGCATATAGCGCAGGCGTGACGCCGGATACGGTAAATAAAAATGCAATAGAATCAATGGCGCGAATAGGCATAGATATTTCAGACCATAAATCAAAACATATATCGGAATTTAGCAAAAAGCGGTTTGATTTTATTATAACTCTTTGCGGTAATGCAAATGATAATTGCCCATATTTTCCGAGCAATGCTGAACGACTGCATTGGGGCTTTGACGACCCGGCAAAAGCAACTGGCTCAAATAATGAAATAGAATTAGTATTTGATAAAGTAAGAGATGAAATAAAAGATAAAATTTTAGAATTTTTTGGGAGGATAAAAAATGAAAATTGAAATTTTAGGAACCGGTTGCACAAAATGTAAAAATCTTTTTAATGCCGTGCAAGAAGCAGTCAAACAAACCAATATTTCCTGCGAAATTGAGAAGGTTGAAGATATTTCCAAAATTATGAGTTACGGCGTTATGATGACGCCTGCGCTTGTAATAAACGGAGAGGTAAAAAGCGCGGGCAAAGTTTTGTCTGTTGACGATATAAAAAAAATGTTGGTATAATTTTTAAAAACTTAATTTGAAATATAGAAAATTTAAAATGTTAGAAAAAAATTAATGCTGTGGTTATGAAAAAAAATAATTATGGTTTGTTTTAGCGGTTCAAAGTTAGATAAGTTTTAAATAATGGTATGATTTAATTTTATAAAATATTAAAAGATAGAGTATATTCTAAAAGCGCAAAAAAATATTATACATATTATGAATTAGTCTAGACATATAGAGAAGCGAGAAATGACCGCGGCGACATCGGCAGATATTAGATTTAAAGAATTTAGGTTTTGAAGAAAGCAAATAGCACGAATTAGCGCAAACAATAGAGAATCGAGTATTGGGAATACAAGAGTTAGAAAATTTCGGAATAGAAAAAGAAAAAATCAGAGAATTAGCAGATAAATATGCAGCGCAAACTTTTATTTTAAACAATTATTGTTCTACTGTTACAAAAATTTTATAATGCGGATATTTATCTGTTTTATTAATATCTTTTAAATTCGCGTTTTTGATAACTATTCTTTTATTCAAATCTTCAGTTGAAGATGAAATAATTGCTTGTTTGAATGATGCGTGTCTTGCTGCGCATAATGTCTGAAACAATTCGTTGATTTTGTTTCTACCAATAAAAGAAAGACAAAGATTATAAATAGAAGTATCAGCACTTAAATTTTTCGCATCTGCATTAATCAATAAATATTCTATAAAATTTGTATCAGTTTCCTGTATTGAATTTACCTCTATTTTTTCAGTATCAGAAAGAATAAAAGTATCCGAATAATTTTTTAAACTTTTAAAATATTTTTCTTTACTATTTTGTAATGCAATTTTTTTATATTCTTCTTCTATGTCCGTATAATATTCCGCTTCGATATTCAAATCCTCCCGTTCGAGCAATATCGTTTTTAATTTTTCAAGTTGTTTCAACTGTGTTTCATTCGGTTTAATTTGCATATAATCATATTTAATTTCATTTAATTCTTCTTCTGAACTGCTTCCCGCAAGTTTCGCAAGTATTGTAAAAGGACTTGTCACGGCTTTAACAAGTATATTTTTTACGGCATACCAGATTACTCGACTTAATTTAAATTCCGGATCGTCAATATTCCCGGATATCGGCACATCAAGTTTTATATTTTTATTTCTATCGCGAAGTATGGCGACTGCGAGTTTGACCGGCAAGCCGGAGTCCTTATAATTTCTATCTTTTTGGCCAAATTCGAATTTCAAAAAATTTATAATATTTTCAGAAACAAGATTTCTGTTTTTTATTGATATTTCAGAGTTAAAATTAAAACTTCCGCTTTTTATTGGATACGCAAGATTTTCCAAAGAATATTCGTTAAAATTTCTAATCGCGATATTTTCAATTTTTATCTTTGAATTTGCCGCGGAAAAATCGCTAAAAAAATCAGCTGTAAATTTTAAAATTCCTTGGCGGTTAATACGCATTGACCAATCAAGTTTTGTTTTTTTATCCGGTTTCGGAAAAACAAAATCAGAGATTTCCAATTGAAATTTTTCTATTTTTTGCGACTGCGGGCGGCGCAGATTATAATCTTTAAATTCGATTGCTCCATCTTTAATATTTATTTTATCAACAACAAGTTTTATATCGCTCGCCGTATTAGTTTTTTCATAGGTTGTATCATGTTTTCCAGCAAATGTATTTTTCACTAAATTAGTATAAGTATTTTTTTCACCCACAACGCCGAAAAACAAATTCGGATGTTTTAATTCAATCTGTTCAATGATAATATTATTTTTATTCTCGGTTTGCGAATACTCGCGTATTTTTACTGAAAATTCGTCAAATGTTATAACCGGCTTTTCTTCATTGGCAACGCTGAACGCAAATTTTTGAATTTTATTATCTGCTCTTAAATTCAAAATATTTTGTTTAAAATTCCCATCAAAATCCAATGAAACTGAAATTGTAGCTTGAATCGCGCGACAGTTAATGTAATCTTTCAGATATGGCAATAAAGTATTAATTTGAAAATTCGTTAATTCAAATTTTCCTTTATAATTTCCCGTATCAATATCTATCGCGCAATCTAATTTGATAATTGTTTGATTATTTAATTTAGTATGTAAATCAATATTCACTGAATCTAATTTTTCAGTTAATACCGGCAAATAAAAATTAAATTCCGACAGTTCAAATTCAGATTTATAATTTTCATCATTAAAACCGAATAATCCGTTTTTAACTGTTATATTATTAATTACGAATTGAAATTGTTCAGCTGCAGAAGTGTCGGTTTTAGCATCAACCGAGTTATCGGCAAATTTAGCGAGTATATCAGAAAAATTAAAATCTTCTTTATTTTTTCTGATTTTGATGAATGGATTTATAAGATCAATTTTTTCAATATTGATTTTTTTGCGGAGAAGATCTGTAATTGAAATTTTAACAAAAAATTGATCGAATGCAGCAAATTTATCAGTTCCATTTTTTTCGAACATCGAAAAATAATTGACCGCAAATTCGCTTTTAAAATAATTCAGCGATAAATTCTTGACAGAGATTGTCCTGCCGGTTAATTTTTGAATTTTATTTATTGCAATATGTTTTATTATTGCGGGTAGAAAAATAAAAAATGATAGGATAAGAAAAAACAACGTTGCGACGATGGGCAATATTTTTTTCTTCATTTGCGCGCCAATTATAGCCAACAACAAGTTTAGAAATTTCTAAACTTGTTGTTGGTTAAATTAAGTATACAAAAATATTAGAACACTTTATAATTAAACGCTAGATTCAGCTTTTGTTCCCATTCATAATGAATTCTGCTTTCTGTAATGTCTATATTTTCAATATTCAAACTGAAATTCATATTCAAATATTTCGCCAATTTAATCAACAAAGTATTATCCCATTCCATTTTTATTTTTCTGGATTTAGTTGTAATATCCCACGGATCATTTGTTTTTTTAAAACTTGAATAAAATCCGAGTTTTGACAAAAATATCATATCTTCTTTAAATTCGTTTTTATAATCAAATACTAATTCGATACCGTTATTACTGTTATAATTTTGACCACGCGGCTCATTAATAAAATGTTCGTAATATAAACCGGCTCTGCCGATTAATTTCTGTTTTTCTTTGTCGATAAACGGAGTGCTTGCTCCAGCGCTCTCGCGTAATTGTATCGGACGAAATGCTTTTGCTTCGCCTGCAAAATTGGCGTCAAGCATAGCAGTTTGAAAATTCAATGCTGCATACGGATTAAATTTCGGATAAAGTTTCCATCTATAAACAGAATCAAGCACTAATTTATCAATGTCTTCTGTCCAAGTTGGCGTTGAAACATAAAGCCCGTTCGCGTTTTTAATAGTGCTGCGATTGCGCGCATATTCAAGTTTTAAAGTATTTTTCCAGTTGATTTCAGAATTATCTTTCGTTAATTCACCATTAATCAATACGCCGTAATTCAAACTTGAATTTTCTGTCATTCTGCCGACAGCGCCTGATTTGATTTTTGACTGACTTAATGTTGCAGCAATATTAAGCGACTTACTCCATTCGCTTTGAGATGCAAAAGCCGTCCAAATAAATAACAGCAATATTACAGCTGTTAAAATAAACTTTTTCATGACTAAAACCCTCCCAATATGATAGGAAAATCAATAGGTATAATTTATTTATAATACACCCCAAAAAATAGTTTGTCAATATGATTTCTCATTTTTTTTACCTATTGCCGCAATTATAGCGGACTGAAAAATCAAAAATGTAAAAAAATATATATTTTTGTTGATAATGCAAAATGGTATAAAAGTAAAAAAAAGCATAATTTTGTGGAAAAACATCAAAAATTTTTTTGCAATTTTTGTTTTGAAGTATTCGCCAAAAAAAATTAAAGCCACAGGAAAAACAATGGTAGATATATAAGAACTCATGGTCAAAAATTCGAAGATGCAAATTAATGTTGGAATGCAATTTATGAGCATTTTAAAAATTTATTAAACGAACGCATTAACTCTTTATGTCAACTAATTTAAGTCGTTATATAACAAATATACGCCAGATATTTATGAGAACTGGACAGCATATTTGTGACATATATTCTGCTGTATACTTGCATTGAAAATCGCTTTATATTTGTAAAAGAAATTAAAAGATATTGGTTTTATTTACAATATTATATTGAATATTGTATTGATTCAATAAATTCTATACAAACTTGCGTTTATTCTATAAGTGCGAATGATTTATGAGATTTGCTGCTGATAAATTCAGCGATGATAATGAAAAAAATCCTTAATGCCAATATATCATGAACCCATTTATCAGCAAATTCATCTTTTAAGCGTTTATTTTTCAAAATTGATTGATAACCGCACTCAAGCCCGCTTACGCCTGCGCGGATTTATTAGATTGGTGTTTCCAGAACTTTTAAAGTGTTTTGATATTGAGACTGTAACGTGCCTGTATCTTCTGAAAAAATATATGATGCCTGACGATTTTTTAAAACTTGATATTGAAAAAGAATCGTCTGCAATAATGAAAATTTCAATATCTCAACACGGCTGTGAAACATTGGAAAAAATAAAAAAATATGCCGGCGAATCAATAGGCGTCAATACCGCTTCAATGTATCAGCAAATGCGGCTTATTCTGACATCAATGATTGACACTTTCGAATTCATAAGAAATCAGACGAATATAATCCTATTCTCCCGAAAAAAGTTATAACTATGTGTCAATTTTTTTAAAATCAATAGCGAAAATTTTGAATATAGTTTTTGTTTTTTTCGATAGTTCATTGATAATATTTAATCCAGTATTGTTATTATTTATGTTAGTGTCATACTTGCACAAATGCACAAATGTTTTTATATTGTTTCCATTATAAATTATTAATAGGAAAATCAATTATCATTTAAACAAAATATACAACATTACAAATTTTTAGTTAATTCTTTTTTGCATATTGCCGGCAATAGGCAAATTTAAAAAATTATATTGACAAACTGTTTTTTTTGAGGTATTATAATCAAATTAGGCTAATTTATTTTTCGGAGGTTTTTAATGAAAAAGTTATTTTTTGTCGCTCTTCTTCTATTGTCGCTTACAGTTGCTCAGCTTTGCGCAAGCGACATCACCCCGTTTTCGCTTAATTTATGGGAGGGCGTTCAGCTGCCCGGCGGTCCGCAATCTTCTGTCAGAGGTTTGCGCATCAACCTGCTTTACGGCGTTAATAAGGATGTTACGGGCTTTGACTGGGGATGGTTTGTGCCCTTCAATTTCACGACCGGCAATTTCAAAGGTTTTGGTATCGGTATATTAAATAACGTAAAAGGCAATGCTGTTGGCGTACAATGGGGTGTTGTAAATAAGGTTGATTCTGATTTTAAGGGCTGGCAGAACGGTTGGGTTAATATAGTAAAAGGTCAAGCCGTTGGTTTTCAATCTGGTTTGATTAATTATACTAATAATATGCGCGGCTTGCAGCTTGCTACAATTAATTATGTAAATCAACTATATGGTTTGCAGATAGGTATAATTAACATCAATAAAAAAGGCGAACCTTTGGGCTATCCGTTTTTAGTATTACCCGTGATTAATTTAGCATTTTAATTTAGTTAATTTTCTTTATATTATTTCAAGCGTTCAAGTTTTATATGCTTGACACGCTTGAAATATTAAAACTAAATAAGTGTGGAATTATTGAAAAAATAGTAATAGTATTTACTTTTTTTTATTATATTCTGTAATGCCGCTATTATGCTTTAGGTATTCGAAAAAAATATTGTAGATATCAATAAAAAAATATTATAACAAAAGAAATCTCTATCCCAAATTATCAAAAAATAACTGTTTAAAATAATAACGAGCAACCGATTAATATAAAAAAACTAAATAATATTAGTTTTAAAATTTAAAACAAAAATATCAAACGAAAATAAAAAAAATACTAAAAGATACCATAAAATTATCTATCAACAAATTGTTGAATCGTAAAAAGTTTTGTGGAAATTCTAAAATATAAAAATCAATAGATATAAATTTAATATTAACTTTCTTTATTTGCCGACCAAAGAGAAATAAAAAGGCGCTTAATTTTTTTGAAAAAATAAGTTTTCAAACTTTTTTAAAAAACTTCGCAATTTTTCATATAGCCAACAAAAATAGCAAAAATCAATTTGATTCTCGTATTAATCTATCGGCAAAAATTATTAGCAATTGTGAATATATAAATGCCTAATTTTGAATATTGCCCCACTTTTTCGTGGCTTTTTGAATTGTTAAAATAAAATATACAAAAGTTCATAAATAATTCGAGAAAATAATTATAAAAGGATATCAGGTCTGTATCTGTCCCAATTTTGTTATAAAAAATCCTTGAAAAAAACAAGAAATTTAAGTATAATAACTTTTTAATTTTTTTGTTATAAAAAAGGACAAAAAGAAATGGTTCAACATGAAATAGATTTTTCGCATCTGCCATCGCCTTGTTATATTGTAGATGAAAATAAAATCAAACATAATTTAGAGATACTTGCAGATGTTCAAGAAAAAGCGAATTGCAAAATATTACTCGCATTAAAGGGCTTTGCGATGCATTCTGTATTTCCATTAATATCTAAATATCTAAAAGGCATCACTGCAAGTTCGCTGTTTGAAGCGCGGCTGGGCTATGAAGAATTTGAAGGCGAAGTGCATATTTATGCGCCGGCATATAGACCTGATGAATTTCCGAAACTATTAAAATATGGCGATCATATAGTATTCAATTCATTTTCGCAGTGGCAAAGATACGAGCCGCTTGTGGCTGAATATAACGCTAAAAACAAAAAAAAAATATTATGCGGAATCCGTATTAATCCCGAATATTCTGAAATAGAAAAACCGATATATAATCCTTGTTATAAATATTCTCGATTAGGCGTGACATTAGACAATTTTCGCGCTGATGAATTAGACGGTATTACAGGTCTGCATTTTCATACGCATTGCGAGCAAAATTCAGAACCATTAGAACGCACTGTTCGCGTAGTAGATTTGAAATTCGGTGAATATCTAAAAAATATGAAATGGCTAAACTACGGCGGCGGGCATCACATTACTCGTCCTGATTATGATATACCAAAATTAATAAATTCAATAAAATATATGCAAGATAAATACGGCTTAGAAATTTATTTGGAGCCGGGCGAAGCCATTGCTTTGAATACCGGGTATATGGTCGCAACTGTTTTAGATATTGTGCATAATGAAATAGATATTGCGATATTAGACACATCGGCGGCGGCGCATATGCCGGATGTTTTAGAAATGCCGTATCGTCCGTATGTGCTTGGCTCTGGTATGGCTAATGAATATAAATACACTTATAGATTTGGCGGACTTACTTGTTTAGCTGGCGATGTTATCGGCGATTATTCTTTTAATGAGCCGCTAAAAATCGGCGACCGTATTGTTTTTACTGATATGGCGCATTATACGATGGTAAAAAATAATATGTTCAACGGTGTGAATCTTCCGTCAATTGCAGTATTTACGCTCGAACAAAAAATTAAGGTTGTGCGAAAATTCAATTACCAAGATTTTAAAAAGAGATTGTCTTAAAAAAACTATGAAAAAAAATAATTTTATTATTCGATATATTCAAGAATTCAAAGAAAAAATAGAAGATTACAATTTTAATAACTCAAATGATTATTGGATAAAAAAAATTTTTTTTAAAATTGTCAAGACATTATATATTACATTTTTTCGGTTTAGAAACGACAACTGTGTGCTTCACGCTTCCGCACTGACATATACCTCATTATTAGCGCTTGTCCCTATTTTAGCGCTGATGTTTTCACTACTTAAAGGATTAGGAGTAAAAAGTGATTTTTTAAAAATACTTGTTAATATCATTTCTGCCAACCAAAAACTCATCGCGGAGAATATAATGCATTATTTAGAAAATACAAGCGCCACAAAATTAGGCACGATTGGTGCGGTATCATTATTAATAACTGCGATATTGGTATTAGCAACAATAGAAAAATCTTTTAATGTTATCTGGGGCGTAAAAAACACGCGAGCTACTGTTAGAAAAATTACTGATTATCTAAGCGCATTAATAGTAGGTCCAACCTTTTTAGTCGGCGCAATAAGCGCTACGGCATTAATAAAAGTGCCAACTTATCTGGAAAATATTCAAATAATAAATGTAGCGTATGCTTTATTAATAAAATATCTACCGTATATTTTTATGTGGATAGTATTTACATTTTTTTATATTTTTATGCCGAACACAAAAGTAAAGTTGGTGCCTGCATTAATCGGCGGATTAATAGGTAGTATGTTATGGCAATCGGCGCAGATGTTGTATATAGGTTTAAATGAATATATGGTAAATTTCAAAATTATCTACGGTAGTTTAGCCGCGCTGCCATTATTTTTTATTTGGCTTTATACTTCTTGGGTAATTGTGCTGTTCGGCGCGGAAGTTTCATTTGCAATTCAAAATGTCACTAATTATCGTAGTTCTATTGAAAATATAAGATTAACACCATTTGAATTAATGCAAATATCGATTATAATAATGTATTATGTTTCAAAAAGTTTTTATTTAAAAGGTAAAAAAAAATATATAACTATCCAATATCTGACTAACAAATTAAATTTATCTGATAGAATTATTAATTATATAGTTTCAAATTTAACAGAAGCCGGCTTGCTTTCCGTAGATAACACGGATCCGGAACGAATAATTGTGCCAAGAATAGACCCTGAACATATCACAATAAAAAAAGTAGCGGACGCGATAATAAATAACACTACTAAAAAATCAATAATCTTGACAATGAAAGAGCAATTAGACCAGAATATCTATGAAAAAATAGAAATATTCAATAACAAAGATTTTTTGTTAAATTCAAACTTCAAGGAGATAGTTTTTTCTGAAAAATGAAATCAATTGGTATAGTGTCTGATTCTCATCATAATCTAAACAATCTCCAAAAAGCGCTGAATTACTTGATAAACGACAGAAAAATAGATATGCTTTTTCATTTAGGCGATTTTTATGAAGATTTAGACAATATCGAAATTTTAAAAAACGATTTGCAGATTTTTAAGGTGCCGGGCACAGAAAATTATCTGTATAATTCTAAAATGATATTGAAACGGTTAAAAATAAAAATCGATGATATTGTGTTTTTATTATCTCATGTCCCGCGTAAACATCAATGCGATCCGATTGATGATAATGAAATTGAAGATGCAATAAATACAAAAAGTATAAAATCGCTAATTTATGGACACACTCATCAATATAGAATTTTTTATGACAACAACTCTAGTATTTTATATATTAATCCAGGACATTTAAAAGATGTTGACGAGCAAGGCACACCGCCAACTTTCGCTAATATGATAATTGATAAAAATCGAGTGATTGTAAAAATTTATAATCTTTTAAATGAAATTATGCTTGAAAAAAGGTATGTATTATAAATGAATTTTTATATTGTTTTAGCCGCATTTTCATTGGTTAATATTATTACGATTATTTATTCATTTAAACAGACCCAAAAATTTTTTAATTCTACAATAGACGGATTTTTGCATTATCCAAATTCTACTAAATATTTAGTTATTCCACATATTCTAATATGTTTGATTTCAATATCAATTTTTGCTATTTACACTTTTATTTATCAAAATCAAAGTATAAATTTAAAAATTTTTTTAACTGCAATTTTTACAATTTTATTTTTGACATTGATAAATTATCTGACGCTTTTGATTTTGTATGTGTATCTAAAATCAAAATTAAAAAAAGAAGGATATATTGCGCTATACGAAACTGACAATGAACTCGGAGATAGCGAATATATCAATAAAATTCTGTCAAAAGAATTTAATGCGATGATTAGAAATTATGTCGGAATTATTGCTGTTGTTTATTTATTTTTCTTTATTTTTCCGACTTCGTTGATAGACGAAAAAAAAATCAGTAAAGAGTCGGGCAACCGGCAGGGCCGCAATATTATTGACGACGCTAAATTTTACGGCGGCAGCGATTGGTTTGTTAAATTGGTGCATAATCGCAGAAAATACATACAGCGCTGGGGCTATGCTGCATATATGAAAAATTTCGGCGAACAGATGAAAGATATAGAGCCGGAAATAATTTTATATGAAAAAAAGAATGAAGCGATAGATTACGAAAAAACTCGAATTGAACGCGAAAAAGAAAGAATTTTATACAGCGATTTTAATAGACATTTTGATAAAAATTATCAAATTTTGCCAGATACGCATTAATGGAATATCTTTCTATTATAAATAAATTCTCGAAAAATTATAATTATTCCGACGAGTTATCGGCGCTTTTTGTTTATTCATTAACAAATAATCAAGAACTCATAATTCCGCAGCGCTTAAAAAAAATATACAAACAAAATTTTATTAAAAATATGCATATAATTTCCGAACTAAAAAAAATATATAAAATTTGCGAAAATATGAATATTCGGCAGCCGATACTTTTAAAAGGGACAAGTTATATTTTTAAATTTTATAATGATAATTTAGGTTGCAGGAATCTCAATGATATTGATTTATTGATTTATGATAAAGAACATTATTTTCAATTATGCGAATTATTAAAATCAAACGGCTATATTTTTTCTTCTGATTATCCTGAAACTTTAACAAAAAATAATATTAAAATAGATTTGCATATTGAACTTATCAATTCCGCAAGAATCGCAGCGCGCCGCGAATTTGTTAATATTTCAGATTGGCAAAAGCATATTATAAAAATAAATGATTTTTATTTTTTAGACGATAATCTGGATTTTTTATATTCATTGCTGCATTCCGCGATACATCATT
>ERZ795060.4421-NODE-4421-length-11873-cov-3.930530_pt1 | contig 11873 bp, 9 predicted proteins | sample MGYA00375144_ERZ795060 | MGnify/ENA primary metagenome ERZ795060 (study PRJEB30189, sample SAMN05720157) | activated sludge metagenome | isolation source: anaerobic digester from wastewater treatment plant | place: Japan | collected 2015-05-15 ... | reverse complement strand
TTCTACATTAGCTGGGGCTATAGTGTCTAAAAAGTTAAATATTAAACTTGCGCATATTGAAGCCGGCTTGCGCAGTCGCGATATGACAATGCCGGAAGAGGTTAATAGAATTGTGACAGATGCTATAAGCGATTATTTATTTACTACTTGCAAAGACGCAGATGATAATTTGCTACAAGAAGGGCATTCTAGAAAAAAAATATTTTTTGTTGGCAATTTGATGATTGATTCGTTAATTGAAAATATATCTAAAAATAAAAGCGATATTCTAAAAAAATTGAAATTGAAATCTAATGAATACTGTATTATTACGCTGCACAGACCATCAAATGTCGATGATAGTAATAATTTAAAAAAATATTTGGAATTAGTAAATAGTATCCAAAAAAAAATAACTGTTGTTTTTCCGATACATCCTCGAACCTTGAAAATGTTAAAAACTTATCAATTAGATGAATATATAAAAACTTTTAAAAATTTTGTTTTAACAGAGCCGTTAGGATATATTGATTTTATAAAATTATTATTAGAATGTAAATTTATATTAACTGATTCTGGCGGGATACAGGAAGAAGCGAGTTATTTAAAAATTCCGTGTTTGACATTAAGAAAAAATACAGAGCGGCCAATTACGATAACAGAAGGCACAAATACATTAGTAGGTGATAATTTCAAATTAATAAATTCTATAATAAAACAGATATTGAACAATAATTATAAAAAATCTAAAAATATAAAATATTGGGACGGCAAAGCGGCATTAAGAATATCAAATATTTTAAAAAAATTATTATGACTAATAAAATACAATTAGTTTCGCCAATTATTCATAAGCCATTAAAATTATATGGAAATAAATATATTAATGATTTAGAAGAATTTGAAATAATTGACGATATTCCCAATTTTTATTGTCAAGATAAATTGATTAAACAGCAACCGCCTTATCCGCAGAATGATTATGATTTAGATAAATGGTTTTCTGAAATATATAGCGAAGCGTATAATACGATAGATAATCGTTCAATTTTTTTTAAATACGGTCACGATTTTGGATATTTATTGATTAGAAAATGGCTTAAAGAAAAATCGAAAATTAGTATTGCTGACGCTGGCTGCGGAGTAGGCAGATTATTAGATGAACTAAATTTAGATATTTTTGAAAATTATTATGGTTTTGATGTCAATCAAAAATCATTGACATTAGCAAAACAAAAATATCCCGAATTAAATTTTATAAGAGCGTCAATAGATGCGCTGCCGCTGCCGAATTCGTGTTTAGATTATTTTGTTTCTATTTATACATTAGAGCATATTTTAAATCTGTCGTTTGCCTGTTATGAAATAATAAGAGTTTTAAAAAATAATGGCGAATTATGGGCATCAATTCCGATTGAAGAAAGTAAATTAATGGGAATTATAAGAAAATTAACATCCTGCAGAACACTCAAAAAAAAATACAATATTGATTTTGCTAAAATAATGTTTTTTGATCATTTGAATTACGCTAATCAGATAATCAGGACATTATCGTATTTTTTTGATATCACATATATAAATTATTTTCCATTTCAGATACCAGTTTATTCAATTAATTTAGTAATTACAATAAAAGCAAAAATAAAACCTTATTTAAAAAAATCAGGAGAATAAAATTATGATGATAACAGTAATATCTCCGATGTATAATGAAGAATTAATTATTGAGAAATCAGTAAAGAATATGCTGAAAAAATTATCAGAATTAAAAGAAGAATGGGAATATATTGTTGTTAATGACGGCAGCACAGATAAGTCATTAGAAATCGTAAGTAAAATAGCCGCTGAGCATCAGAAATTAAAAATTGTAAGTTATGAAATAAATCGCGGTCGCGGCTATGCATTAAGACAGGGTTTTAAAGCCGCAAAAGGAGATATAATAATCACCACAGAAGCGGATTCATCTTGGGGCGAAAATATAGTATTGGAATTTTTAGAACACTTTAAAAAAAATCCGACCTTAGATATGATTATTGCCTCGCCTCATTTAGAAGGCGGCGGCTATCGCAATGTGCCGCTTTACAGAGTGTTATTAAGCAAATGGGGCAATATAATATTAAAATGGTCTGTATTTGGAAAACTAACAATGCTTTCTGGTATGTGCCGAGCATATAAAAGATATGTTATAGATTCGCTTGTATTAGAACAAGATAAAAAAGAAATACATTTAGAAATCATATTCAAAGCGTTTGTGTTCGGTTATAATATTGGTGAGATTCTTGTTGTTTTAGAGTGGCAAAATTCATATCTTAAAAAAAATGAAAAACGCAAATCAAAATTTAATGCTAAAAAATTAATATTAAGTCATTTATTATTTAGTTTTAATGAAGCGCCTATTTTGTTATTAGGCACAACTTCATTATTATTTATTTTAGCAGGTATTGCAATAGGTATATTTATTTTTTATCAATTTTTAGAAAAAGCATTAAATCCCACTCGCCCTCTAATAACATTAATGGTAATTTTATTAACTGTCGGCGTGCAAATTTTAGTATTTTGTTTTTTAGCATATCAAAATAAAAAGATGCAAAATGAATTATATAAAATACAAAGTTCATTAAAATTGTTGAAAGATAAATTTGATTTATAAAATAATAATTATGTGCGGAATAGCAGGAATATATACAAAAAATCAAGTGGATAATGAAGTCATCAAAAACGTCGAAAAAATGGGCGATGTAATAAAGCATCGCGGCCCTGATGACAGCGGTTTTTATCAGGATGATAAAATAGCGTTAATTCATAAAAGATTATCTATTATTGATTTATGCACAGGCCGCCAGCCGATTTATAATGAGAATAAATCATTAGTTTTGATATTCAACGGCGAGATATATAATTATTTAGAGATAAAAGAAAAACTTATAAAATTAAATCATCAATTTGTTAGTAAAACTGATGCGGAAGTTATAATTCATTCGTATGAAGAATACGGGTATGATTGCGTAAATATATTTAATGGTATGTTTTCTTTTGCAATTTGGGACAATAAAAATAAACAATTATTTTTTGCTCGCGATAAAATAGGGATAAAACCATTTTATTATTTTGGGGATAATAATCATTTTATTTTTGCTTCGGAGATAAAAGCGATTGTTTCTACTAATTATGTAAAATCAACTCTAAACGAAGAGACGCTAATTGATTTTTTGACATTCCAAAATATTCTCGACAACAAAACATTTTTCAAAAATATTTTTAAATTATTGCCCGGGCATTTAGGCATTTTAAAAAATAATGATTTAACAATTAAAAAATATTGGGATTTAGATTTTAACAAAAAAATATCTGTAACAATAGATGAAGCCAAAAAAATATTTTTAGAAAAAATATCCGAGACAGTGCAAAGACAGATGATTAGCGATGTGCCGTTAGGCGCATATTTAAGCGGCGGCTTTGATTCTACAACAGTAGCATATTTTACAAGAAAACACTCAAAAGAAAAATTAAATACATTTACCGGCTATTTTGACGAGGGACTGCCGTATGACGAACGCTGTTTTTCGAAACTAGTGGCAAAATCAATAAACGCGAATATTTATGAAATTGAGATAAAGCCTGATGATTTCAAAAATTTATTGAAAAAAGTGGTGTGGCATTTAGATGAACCTTCAGTCGGGTCCGGCGCTTTGCCGCAATATATAGTTTCTGGATTAGTAAGTAAATATGTGAAAGTAGTATTAACAGGCCACGGCGGCGATGAATTATTTTCCGGCTATCAAGTTTTCAAAGCGCATTATTTAAAACGAAAAACCAAAGAAAATCCTTTTTATTTATTCAGTAATTTACATAAAATAAAATTTTCTGAAATTTGGCATTTATTATATTTTACATTTTATCCATTATTAATTGATGAAAATGTTAAATATGGTTTATTTGTAATGTTCAATAATAAAAATCAAAAAAAATTATTTACTCATAATTTTTATAAAAAATATTCGCATTATAATTCATTTGATGTGCTGTCATCAAATATTTTAAAAAATAAAAATTTTGAAGACGAAGATTTGCTGACATTTCTTTATTTAAAGACCTATTTGCCCACGCTGTTATTACAAGAAGACAAAGTAGGAATGGCGCATTCAATAGAAGCGCGGATACCATTCTGTGATGATGAAATGATAAAATTTGGGTGCTTATTAAACTCAGATATAAAACTTTATAATTTAGAATTGAAATCATTAACTAAAAATGCGATGCGTGGAATTTTGCCGGAAGAGTTATATTATACTTCTAAAAAAGGTTTCCCCACTCCTATTGCTAAATGGTTTAGGACGCATCTTAAAAGTTTTATTTATGAAACACTGCTGAATAAAAACGCGTTGATTTTGAATTATATTGATTTTGATTATTTAAAAAAATATATAGATAATTTTATGAAATACCAAACCGTCGCGCTTTATGATTATGCGCAAGCAAATAAAATATATTCGCTTTTGACTATTGAATATTGGCTGCAAAATTTTTTAATATAATTTTTAAATTTGTTTATATTTTTCCAAAAAATCATTGAAATAAATCAAAAAGTAAAATAAAATTATTATTTTTAAATTTTTGTCGGAGATGAAAATATATGAGCGAAAAAATATTGATAACAGGTGGCGCGGGATTTATTGGTTCGTATATTTGTAGAAAATTAATAGAATTGAATCATATGCCGATTGTTTATGATTCATTTGTGCAATACATCTCGCCGTTTGATAGTTTGTATCAGACATATTTAACAGAGCGTTTTTTAGGCATTAAAGATAAAATAATTTTTGAGCGCGGCGATACTCGCGATAAAAGCAATGTGCGCAGAGTGATTTCTAAGCACAAGCCGGATAGAATAATACATTTAGCGGCGCTGCCGATTGCGGATTTATCTAATACTCATTCAGAAGAAGCGCTGAGCAGTATTTTACAGGGTGCGGTGAATGTATTAGAAATAGCGCGTGATGTGGATTTTATAAAAAGAGTAGTATATACCTCGTCAAGTATGATTTACGGGGATTTTCAATATACACCGGCAGATGAAGAGCATCCGAAAAAACCGAAAGATATTTACGGCGGCACAAAATATGCCGGCGAAATATTAGTAGAGACATTCGGCAGAAGATACGGAATAAAATATACTATTATTAGACCTTCCGCTGTTTATGGCCCGACAGATGTTAATCGCCGCGTAAGTCAGATATTCGTAGAAAATGCGATTTTAGGAAAAACTCTGACATTGCATCGCGGCGGAGACAATGTATTGGATTTTACTTTTGTTGAAGATACCGCAGACGGTTTTGTTAAAGCGACATTTTCTGATAATGCGGTAAATCAGATTTTTAATATTACTCGCGGCGAAGGCAGAACATTAAAAGAATTTGTCGATATTTTAAAAACAATAATTCCGAATATAAAAACAATCGAAACAGAAGGCGATTTATTCAGACCGAAACGCGGAGCTTTGGATATAAGCAAAGCGCGAAAATTATTGGGATATGAACCTAAATATTCATTAGAACAGGGCTTAAAAAAATATGTAGAATTTGTTTTAAAAAAATTTGAAGAAGGAAAATTAAAATAAATAAAAAAAACATAAAAATGAAAATACCACTATGTATTCCGTTTATTAAAAAAACAGAAAAAAAAGCGGTAATAGAAGTATTAGCATCCGGCTGGTTAGCGCACGGACCATACAACAAAAAATTTGAAAAAGCATTTGCCGAATATGTCGGAGTAAAACACGCTATTACGATGAATTCCTGCACATCAGCGCTGCAATTAGCAATTGAAGCAAATGAAATAAAAGGCGAAGTAATATTGCCGTCGTTTACATTTGTCGCGTCAGCAAATGCTATTATAAAAGCTGGCGCAATACCAGTATTTGCAGATATTGATGAAAAAACTTTTAATATAGATCCGGCAGATATTCGCAAAAAAATTACAAAAAACACAAATGCGATTATGTGCGTGCATTATGCCGGACAGGTTTGTAATATGACGGAAATAATGAAAATTGCAGAAGAATATAATTTGATAGTGATAGAAGATTCAGCTGAGACAATTGGCGGATTATGGCAGAATAAACAAGCTGGGGCATTTGGCATCGGCTGTTTTTCATTTTTTCCGACAAAAAATCTAACTACTGGCGAAGGCGGAATATTAACTACTAACGACGATAAATTAGCGGAACGAGTGAGGGCATTAGTCGGGCACGGTATCACCACCACCACATACGATAGATTAGAAAAAGAATTATCGTGGTTTCGTTCTGCAACTTATGCCGGCTATAATTTTAGAATGAGCAATATATTAGCCGCGCTCGGCTATTATCAGTTGCAAAAATTAGATAAGATGAACGAAAACCGCAGAAAAATCGCTGAAAGATACAATAAAGGATTTTCGCAAATAGCGGATATAACAATACCATATCAAGATGTCAATGCTTATCATGTATATCAAATGTATGTAATATGCGTGAAAGATAAAAATAAAAGAAATAATTTTGTAAAGATTTTGAATGAAAAAGGCGTAGGCGCATCAGTGCATTTTTATCCGCCTGTTCATTTGCAATATTTTTATAAAGATAAATATAAATGCTCTTTGCCGATTACAGAAGATATTTGTAGCCGCTGTGTGACTTTACCTATTTATCCGCAGATGACAGATGCTGAAATTGAATATGTGATTAAAATAGTAAAAGAAAGTATTTGAAGAGAAAAATTATGGATATAAAAATTATTGAAGATTTAGTTTGTCCGCTATGTCAAGGAAAATTAAAAATATCTGATAATTTGGCTAATAATAAAGATTTGATTGACAGCGGAAATATAATATGCGGGCAATGCAATCAAAAATATGATATAATAGATGGCGTTCCAAAATTTGTTGTGAAAAATATAATGCAAGACGAAGAAACCGTTGACGGTTGGGGACAGCAGTGGCAAATTTTGAGTCCGGAAATAAACGAATATTTTTATAAAAACGCCTATACTCGTTTTGAAGAATATTCTTTAACATCAGAATTTTTTCAAAACAAAAAAGTGTTAGATGTCGGCTGCGGCTCTGGCAGATGGTCAAAAATAGCGGCTGAACGAAATCCGAAATTAATTTTTGCGTTAGATTTATCAGCTGCGATTTTTACAGCTAAAAAAAATTTATCGGATTATAAATTTATTCATTTTTTTTTAGGCGATATGGCGAAGACGCCTTTTCAAACTGAATATTTTGATTTCATTAATGCGGTAGAAGTTTTACAACATACAGATGAGCCGTTAAAAACATTAAAGCATTTGGTTTCTTTATTAAAAAAAGGTGGATATTTAACATTTTCATTATATAATGCATCCGCCGACATTATTTGGAAAAATAAAAATTAGAATAATGAATATAATGAGATTTATTGTAAATATTTTTGGTAAAGAAGCGATGTATAAATTTACAAAATTATCGCCGGTTATGTTTAAGCATAAACTAACATATCCGATAGCGAGAATAATTTTTTTAAAACCAGATAGCGATGACGATCATATAATTTGGCATGTTAATCATGATAATTATATTAGCGGCAATCAAAAAACATATTCTCGCGAAGAAACATTATCAATGATAAACGAAGCCGGACTCGAAATTATTAAAGAAAGCAACATATTAATCAATCATTTTTTATTAAGAAAAAAATAGATAAAAGGAAAGACCGATAAAATGAATATAGTATGTTTTGGTATAAATAAACGCGGTGTAGAAATTTTAAAGCATTTAATAGAAAACGGCTATAATGTAACAGCCGTTGTTTCAGAAGCAAAAAAATCCTGCGAAGAATTTATAAATACATCAAAGCGGTATTCAATACCTGTATTAACTTTTGAAAATATAAATTTAGATGAAAGTTATAATACTTTAAAAAATTTTAATGTTGATATTTTTTTGATAATAAGTTATAATTAAATATTGAAAGATTTAATTATTAAAATTTCGAAATTAGGTGTATTTAATTGTTATGGTGGTAAATTGTTTGAATATTGTGGGTTATTTGTATTAAATTGGTAAATAATCAAGGGCGAGAAAAAGATAGGAATATCGATAATTAAAGTAGATTGCGGTATAGACAGCGGCGCAATAGCAAAAGAAGCGCAATTTAGAATAAATCTAAATGATGATATTAATTATGTCACAGATAAAAGTATAGAATTATTTAAAGATTTAGTTATTGATTTATTAAAAGATATAGAAAGTAATAGATTAAAATTAAAAAAGCAAGATGAAAAAAAAGCGCAATATTATTGTAAAAGATTACTGGACGAAGGGAAAATAAATTGGCAAAATATGACGGATTTAGAAATACATAATTTAGTGCGAGCATTGACCAAACCTGCTTGCGGCGGTGCATTTTGTTTTTATAATAACGAAAAAATATTTATTTGGCGCACGGAATTATTAAAAGAAACGATAATATCAACACCCGGCAAAGTTTGTTTAATGAAAGACTGTAAGCCGATAATAATGGCAAAAAATCGCGGAATTTTAATAGCGGATTATGAATTTAGCGATAGCCAGCAAAAATTACAGAAAAATTTTTTTGTTTATTAAGTAAAATTTTATATGTGCGGAATATGCGGATTTGCTTTTGATAAATACGATATAGAAAGTAAAAAAAAGATAATCAATAAAATGACCGCAATATGTTCGTATCGCGGTCCTGACGAAGAAAACACCTATATTTCAGACAATATTGCGTTAGGTCATAATAGATTATCGATTATTGATTTATCTGGCGGCAGTCAGCCGATGGTCGATGCAACTGACAGATTTGTGATTGTTTATAATGGCGAGATATATAATTTTTTAGAGCATCGCGAAAATTTAATCAAAAAGGGCTATACATTTAAAACGCGCAGCGATACGGAAGTAATTTTAAATCTTTATAGAGAACACGGAACAGATTGTTTACAATATTTGCGCGGAATGTTTGCATTTGCAATTTGGGATAAAGCGGAATGTTCGTTATTTTTAGCGCGTGATAGATTAGGCGTAAAGCCGTTAGTTTATGCTCAAATCAACAATACAATTTATTTTGCTTCGGAAATAAAGCAATTACTGGAAATTCCAGAATTTAATGAAGAGATAAATTATTCTGCGATAAATTATTATTTGACATTGCAGTATATTCCGTCAAGCATTTCAATTTTTAAAAATGTGAAGAAATTAAAACCTGGTCATTATTTATATTTCAAAAACAATAACTTAAAAATTGAGCGATACTGGAATTTGAATTTTCAAAAAAACCATTCTTTAAGTTTTGAAGATTGGTGTCAAAAATTTTTTGATACATTTTCAGAAGCCGCGCATTTGCGATTAATAAGCGATGTACCAGTCGGCGTATTTTTATCCGGCGGTATTGATTCAACCTCTACTGTCGCGATATTAAGCAAAGTTTCAACTAAAAAATTAAAAACTTACACAATGGGCTTTGCAAATAAAGAATTTGATGAAATACAATATGCTCGGCAAATAGCGAAAATGTATGACACAGAACATACGGAAGTTAATATTGAATTAAATGATTATGATTTTATTCCGAAACTAATTTGGCATTTAAATGAGCCGCTCGCTGATTCCGCGATATTGCCGAAATATTTTATTTCTCGCGCAGCGCGAGAATATGTGAAAGTAGTAATTTCAGGAGACGGCGGCGATGAAAGCGCTGTCGGCTATCATAGATATTCTTGGATAAAATTCGCAGAATATTATGATGCGCTTCCAAAATTTTTAAGAAAAAATATTATTCAAAATATTAATAATTTATTGCCGTTAGATGAAAATAATATAAATAAAATCTCAAAATTAAAAAAATTCATTAATACATTAAATTTAGAAAAATTAGATAGATATTTAAGATGGGTCGCATATTTTCCAAATCAAGACAAAGAAAAATTAATTCTAAAAAATTCTATAATTAAAAATGATTATAATGAAATTTACGAATATTTTTTTAAAATTTATTCATCGGCAAATGCCGATAATGAAGTGGATAAAATTTTGTATCTTGATACGCATACATATTTGCCTGATGATATATTGACTATTACAGATATTGCGAGTATGGCTGTATCATTAGAGATTCGTTCGCCGTATTTGGATTATCAAATGTATGAATTATTTGCGCAGATGCCGATAAAATACAAATTCTCAAATTTTACAAAAAAATATTTTTTGAAAAAAGTATTAAAAGATTTGCTGCCGACTGATATATTGACAAAAAAGAAAACAGGTTTTAGTATTCCGATTTCGCAGTTATTGCGGACAGATTTGAAATATTTAATCAATGACTATTTACTATCAGAAAAATTTTTGAAAAGAAAATTGTTTGATGTAAATTTTGTAAAATATTTAATAGACGCACATTTATCAAATCGCGCAGATTTCGGTTTTAGATTATGGGCGCTGATAACATTAGAAATTTGGTTTAGAATTTTTGTAGATAAAGAGATAAAATTTTAGATTATGAAAAAAGAACCATTAGTATCAATTGTAATGACTGCATATAATGTAGCTGATAAAATTACAGAAACGCTTGATGCGATATTAATGCAAGATTACAAAAATTTTGAGTTATTAATTTCAGACGACGGATCAACTGATGCCACTGCAAAAATTATTCAGGACTATCAAAAAAAAGACGAGCGCATAAAAATATTTTTATGCGAGCATCAAGGCCGCGCAAAAATTTTAAATTTTACTATTAAGCAAGCGCGCGGCGAATATATCGCGATAAACGATGCTGATGATTTGCCGGCAAAAGATAAATTTGTCAAGCAGATAAATTTTTTAGAGCAAAATAAAGATTACGGTATGATTGGCTCGCAGGGCTATTTGCTGTATGTAGAAACAGGCAATATAAGAAATTTTGATAAGCCGTTGAGTTATGAAGAAATTTATGAATATTTGATAATTGAAAATCCGTTTATACACAGCGCTGTAATTTTTAGAAAAGAAGTATTTGATAAAATAGGATATTATAATGAGTATTTTACAAAATTAGGAATTGAATATGAATTGTGGAGCAGAGTATTAAAGCATTATAAAGTTTGTAATTTAGAAGACAGGTTATTATATTATAAAGTGCATAATAATAATGTTTACCGCAAACGCAATTGTTTTATTATATTCAAGCATCAATTTTTGATGCGAATATTGATATTTAAAAGATTGCAATATCCGCTGTATAAAGCATTTTATATTCTGTATATTCCGCTGAAATATTTTTTGTTGGATTTTATAAAAAAATACATTTTTTTGAATAAGATACGGACAAAATGAACGATATATTTTTTTTAGATGAATCTTCCATAAAAACAAAATTAAAAAATGTATGCGATAGCGATATAATAAAAATATTAAAAAAAACCGCAAATTTTACAATAGATGATTTTATTGCGTTAATTTCAGAACCAGCGGAAAAATATTTAGAAGAATTAGCGCAGAAAGCATTATCAATAAAAATCCAAAGATTCGGTAAGACAATAAAATTTTATTGTCCGCTATATGTGTCAAACAAATGTATAAATAATTGTTTGTATTGCGGATTTAAAGCGACAAATTTTGCGCGCCGTAAAACATTAAATTTTGCTGAAATCGAAAGCGAAGCATTAAAAATAAAAGAATTTGGTTTTGACAATATATTGATAGTTTCAGGCGAGCAACCAGATGAAATCACAATGGATTATTTATTAAAAACCATAGAGATTTTAATAAAATATTTTTCGTATATTGGCATTGAGATATATCCATTAAGCGAAAGCGAATATAAGGCACTTTCTAATGCTGGCGTAGATGGTCTGACATTGTATCAAGAAACATAT
>ERZ795060.4413-NODE-4413-length-11887-cov-4.438134_pt1 | contig 11887 bp, 12 predicted proteins | sample MGYA00375144_ERZ795060 | MGnify/ENA primary metagenome ERZ795060 (study PRJEB30189, sample SAMN05720157) | activated sludge metagenome | isolation source: anaerobic digester from wastewater treatment plant | place: Japan | collected 2015-05-15 ... | reverse complement strand
TCCCAAAGCGAATCCTTCGGGTTCAACTCGGACATAGATCTCTTCGCGGAAAACTTAGTGTGCCTTGATCAATACCGGCGCATGCTTGTCAAGCTTATAGGGGGATGTCTTCTCCTATACTGCCCAGCGTGGCCTTGGCTGAGGATGCATGCGCCAGTTCCACTGATAAAAGTGCGGGAGAAGGGAGTCGGGCCGGGGTGACCCATAGTTGCTTCGAAGCCCCGGAAATCAGGATTCGAAAAGGACTCGGTAACATCCGTCACCCCAAAAACGAGCTCGCGTGGGGGCATGCTTTCCCGAGTATACATGACGGAGGCGGATTCTCTAACCCCCAGATCAGTCGGGTCTGTATTCCAAATCCTGTTACCCCGATTTCCTCGAGCTACAGACACTCCCGCATACTCCTCCGCTATCGTCTCATCAAAAACTCTGCAAGATCTGCCTGGATGCCCTCGAGCATGCCTAGGCTTTGGACTTTACGCATGGGTATACCCAGTTTGGAAGCGACTCCTTCGTAAAGCCGATAGGCATCTTCCCTTTTGACCCTGATCTCCCGGGGCTTTACGTTGTCTTGATTTACCATGTTGATCAGTTCGTCAACAAATGCCTGTCTGTAGTCGTCATGGCCGGCCATCTTTGTCCCTATTATCAGTCCCGTACCGTGATCCACCCACAAGCTCATTAGGGGGTAGTAGGGTCGGGATTTCGGATCTTCTTGGACGCAAGCAGGAGCGTAGAAAAGATCGGCATCCCAGACTGCATCTGTTGTCTTTGCAGAATTCCGGATCTTCATCAGCTGAAGCTCATCGATGTGAACGGAGTCTTCCAGCTCGGGTTCGGGCAGTAGTTCGGGCGACAACATCCGATCTTCCCAAACAAGCTCACCATCCTTTTCCTCAGCCACTCTTACAAGGTAGACTTCGTCATCCCAATTAGGGATGAGATCGGGGTCGTCTTTGGCCCGAAGGCAGACGTCTACAGCTTGCTGTAAGATCGTTGTTACGAACATCGCCTCGTGCGCATCTAGATACCAAGGGAAAAACCCAGGTTCGTAACTTCTGAACCTTGGCCAGTTGTGCTTGCCGCGAAACGAGAGGCCGAGCTGGCGTATGACTTCAATATCAGGCTTGTCCAAATCGTTTCGGCTCTCAAAAGTGGTCATCAGGCACCTCATGTCTTTGCCGAGATTAATGTCGCTGTAGTCGGTTTCGCCAAACGCCATCTTCTGAAGCGCCAGAAGTCCCTCAGTGCCAACATACGCCGCCAGACCGTAAAGCTCTCCGAGGGCACCCATGACCGAGCAATAAGCTATCGTCTTTGTGACGGGATCTTGAACTCCAAAGGTGGACGAGTCGTCGAGCCAATTCCAACTCTCAATGCGCTTGAATTGCGCAGCGGCTTCGTACAGATCCTTCCAGACCTCAAGCGAAGGAGACGCGTATTCCGGTTGACTCACCCATATTCACCTCATTCCACACGGGCGTGTGTGATATTGTACTGATATCGACACGTGATTCACTGGGCTTTTGCTACGGGAAAACTGCCATATTTGCATCGCCTGATGTTCGGGACTTGGCTACTCGACTGTGGTTACTTAGCCGGTAGAAGCATGATCGGCTCAAGCTGGCGGCTTGCTTCTTCGAGCCCACATGAAAGCTTGCTCTAAGTGGGCTGCTGCTAGTTTTCCGCATTCTGCTTTCCAGGGCTCATTTTTTCGCTCAAGACCAGCCGTGTCATCATGTTTATCAGTGTACCATTACGTTTTGTCCGCGGTCAATAGGATTCACCTTCGAGGCATCTGCGAAGCAGACCTTTATCGCGCCTTTTTAGATCTATGAATCAAAGCCCGCAGGAGGTATATGGGCCCGGGTACCGGAACGCCTGCCCCCGTTGCGGCGTTGAAGTAAGGGGGCGTTCTTGTGAAGCTGTGCGGCTAATACTATCGTCCGGCGGCAGCAGCGGATCGGATCGTACCCATCAATGACGAGGAGATGTTTGCATATGACAAGGAGTAAGCTCTGGCGGGCCATTATGTTCGTCCTGATGGTACTGGCAGTGTCGGGCTTGGCGGTGGTCGCGCAGGGGGGCCAGCCGCCTGGCGGGGGGCCGGGCACACCCCCGGAACCGCCCGGTGACGGATTTCGGCCGGGCATGCCCGGGCCAGGCGGAAGCGAGATTGCCCCACCGCCCGTCGGCAGCACGTACATCACTGGCACAGGGGTCTACACGCTAAGCAGCGGATCGGCGGCGATGTCCAGTGAGACGCTGACCGCCTCCGCAGACGACCAGTCGGCGATAATCGTGTCGGACGGAGCACAGCTGAATCTCTCGGGCATGACGATCAAAACCTCCGGCAACACCTCGTCCATGGACAGCAGCAGCTTTTACGGCCTCAACGCGGCGATTCTGGCCCAGGCGGGTAGCAGGGTATCAATAACCGACTCGACCATCATTACCTCCGGAACCGGTGCCAATGCCGTCTTCGCGTGCGGTGCCGGGGCTTCGATAGACATGGCCAACGTGGACATTGCATGCGAGGCGCCCGGAGCCCATGGTGTGGATGCGACCATGGAAGGCACCATCACCATGAGGGATGTCAATATCACTACGGCAGGGAACGGCGCGGCCGCGGCGATCGCCACAGATAGGGGCGGAGGAACGATCACCGCCTCAGGTGGGACAGTAGTCACCACGGGCACCAAGTCGCCGGCCATCTATTCTACGGGCAGCATCACTGTGAGCGGAGCGACACTGAGGTCGATAGCTTCCGAAGTGGCTGTGATTGAAGGAAAGAACTCCATCACAGTGAACGACTGCGTCATGGAGAGCAGGAGCAACTTCGGGGTGTTCATCTACCAGAGCATGTCGGGTGACGCAAGCCCGGGCACGGGCACGTTCACCATGACCCGTGGCTCGTTGACTGCTGAAGAGGGTCCGTTGTTCTACTCGACCAATACCGACGCTGTCATCAAGCTGAGCGGCGCCGTACTCAACTGCAAGTCGGGCGTTCTCCTCAAGGCCGGTGCTGACCAATGGGGTAATGTCGGGGCCAACGGATCCAACGTCACACTCATCGCCGACTCACAGAAACTCAAGGGAGACATCGTGCTGGACGCCATCAGCACCAGCTCAGTCATTCTCAAGAACGGCTCGCTGCTGGAAGGTGCGGTGAATGAAACGGGGACTGCGAAATCCGTATCGGTGGCCATGGACAGCTCGAGCGTGTGGATTGTAACGGCCGACTCGAAAGTGTCCTCGCTGAGCGACGATGATACTTCGCTGGCGAATATCCGAAGCAATGGCCATTCAATCTACTATGACAAGACACAGGAGGCCAATGCCTGGCTCGGCGGCAGAACCGTCAGTCTTCAGGGTGGGGGATACCTGGCTCCCATGTAGGCCATGCCGAAGTGGCCGTATGGATCTATCTGGGGAGGGACGATGGTGTCCTTCCCCGGTTCGTTGTTGCGCGGAGGCGACGATTTGAGGAACGCCATGCCGGAGCAAAAGTCCATAGTTCAGCGGTCTAAATGTGCATGGGCTAACCAGCATGCCGGGGGCCGGATTTCAGGGCCCTATCGGTATCCATCGTGGACTGCTTCTCCCCAGGAATGGATTTGCCCTCGGGCTCCTTAGCCCGCTTTTGGGGCATGTTCAGGCCTCAGTTTCAACTCACGATTTATTCGTAGAGAGATTCCCGAATGTTGGCGATTCCTCGCTGCAATGCCGGGGACACGTCTTCGAGCTCAATCTGGTCCAGGCAACGAAGTGCTTCTTGTGCATTCCCAGATTCACAGTAGTACTCAGCCAGGCGGAATAGAACCAAGGGGTCATCAGGCGCCGCATCACGAAGCATGCTAAGGATTTCATAGGCTTTATCAAGATCGCCCTTATAAGTATACGTAGCTGCCTGGGCAAGAAGCATGTAAAGACTGATTTCCTGAGAATTCGTTATTGCTTCTTCCAAGATAGCTATGGCCTCATCGAACCCGTCGTTCTCAACGAGCCTGGCTGCCTCGCGGATAATCTCCCGTTCGTCTTCGGCGATATTACAGGTCATGGTTATCTTTTTCAATGATATGGTGATTGGTTCCCCATCTTGACCCACTACGTCTACGGCTTGACCTTCGTTGCAAACGCCGTGGTTTACCAGGATGCTAAGGGCAGCCGATTTCACCTTATCGGATACTGCTGGATACTGGAGGATGTTCTCTGCAAGCTGCAGTCCCCAATCCCGGTCCTCTTTCACAGCCAGATCGAGCATAGAGTAAGCAGTGCTTCGATCCTCATTGTCCAACCCTCCTTCGAGCAGAGCGTGGGAGAGCATCATATGGCCAATGCCTGAAGCCATATCGGGGGTATTGCCATCGAAAAAAGGCACACGATACTCGAGCGAAAATGGGGGAATCATCCCCGTCTCTACTGATTGGGCTACCTTGGCAAAGTCGAGCCCTAATTGCCAGGGGAGCTTGCTCCAGTACGAAATGGCTCTGCCCATTCGACCAAGGTTGAATGAAGCAACTCCTGCAAGATAGCGATCTTCTGGTGTTGTGTGATAGGCTTCGTGACGACGGTACATGTCGATCACCTGTTGATGTCGACCGAGATCGCCAGCTGCTCTTTTGAGCATGACTGTATACTCATACCAGGGATTTGAAATCGCACTCGGGGCCAGACGCATTTGCGGAAGACCCGCATCAAAACTGCGGACAGCGGTTTCCAGGTGTTTTTCGGCTTCATCCATGCGCCCAAGCGCCACGCATATTTGGGACGCGAGCGCGCTAGCGAAGGGGTTAGGGACGTCAGCCGAAAGATTTGGTCGGAGTACTTCAAGTGCTTCTTCGGGGTTGTCCTGCATGAAGAGGCAAAAAGCCAGATTGTTTATGGCGGGCACCAGTATTGGCGTCACTTCCAGCGCCTTCCTGAGCACCATCTCGGCCTCAGCCCATTTCTTCTCGTTCAGCAGGCGATTGCTTTCTCGTTCGATCTCTCGAATGTGATCTATATCTAGTCTTTTCACGACATCGCTCCGTTTCATCAGTGAGGTTCGCCAATGCAGTAAAGGCACTGTGGCATACAGCCTATGTTCATAAGTCTACTTGATATTCTGCCCCGCTGCCAATCTGGTTTCAAACAATTCGCTTTCCAACGGTGGGCCCAAGCTTGCCCGGCTGAGAGAAATCAATCCCTACATGCAGGCAGGGGAAGGGCCGATTTTCCAGTCTGAGAGTGCCAGTGCTCAATACGTTGCTCGTGGATATAACACTCATAGACTAGACAGGCACAGTGAGGTTGTTTTCCCGTAATAAGGGCCGGACATTGTCATTGCCCTGCCAGCGTACACGCGGTAAAGAAGCTGTTGGCTAGTTTGAGGAATGGGGAAAAGGATGCTGAAAAGTTCTGGTTTGAAGGCGAGAAGAGGTTGATTGAAGAATAATGAGGCTGTCGACTGAACGTGGGGGACATAGATGCGGAAATTGCTTATTTCTTGTTAGGCGAAATGCAATACTCAGACTGGACGTGCGGTTTTCCATGTCATGACGAGTTGTGCCCTCTTGTGGGAGATCGGCGCGGCAGGGAAGAGAAGTGTCTGTGATGGGCCATGGGCCGGTGAGGGGATGAATGGGTGGCTAATGTGGTTGAGCGGGCTGTGCAGTTCATATCGAGGCAGCCTCGGAACTGGAAAGTTACAGCATGCAGGGCATCGATTGACAAGTGCGTGTACCAGATGGTCTTCCCGTATCTCAGTGTCTACATCGCGTTGCTAGGGGCCACAGGCACCCAGTTGGGCGCGATCAACAGCGCAGGGATGGTCGCAAGCGCAGTGCTCGGTCTTTTGGCTGGAACCGCCGTGGCACGAGTCGGCACCAAGAAAGTGTATTCTGCCGGCGTGGCGCTGGTAGCCCTTTCGTATCTGATAATAGGGTTGGCCCAAAACTGGGTATTGGCCCTGGCAGGCACTATGCTCTGGTGGTGCGGATCTACCGCAGCAGGATATGGCTGCGCAATCGTGTGCGGGACTTCGCTGGCAAACAGGGACCGGGCAACTGCGATGGGCTGTTGCGAGAGCCTTACACAGGGAGTGATGGGTTTCATCGGCCCAGTAATCGGAGCCATGCTTGTTGCCGGGTTCGGAGGGGTGAGCGTGAGGGGAATCAGGCCGGTGTTCTTCATCGCTTCCATCATGTGCCTCGGGGCTTGGCTTTTTGTGTCTACCCAGCTGTCGGAGACGGAATGCGGCATCGGCAATGGAGGCAGCAATCCTTTTTTGCTGCTTCGGGATAGGCCAGACCTAGTGCGTTTTGTTGCCGTGTCATGCCTCACCAGCTTGCCAACGGGAATGGTGCTTCCATTCACCCAGGTGTACGCGAGCCAGGTGAAGATGGCGGATCAGTATGTGCTCGGAGCGATGGTGACCGCAGCTGCGGTGATAGGCTTGTTGCTTGGAGTTCCTCTGGGGAGGCTCGCGGACAGGATGGGCCGCAAGAGAATACTCTTCGTGTTGGCACCGGTCTACTGGATCGGCAATCTGTTGCTTGTGTGGTCATCCCGTCCGGCCTCTCTCGTGCTTGTAGGCGTGTTCCAGGGTGCGTTTACCATGACAAGCATGCTTACGCAAGCAATAGCTGTTGAACTGGCGCCATCCGAAAGGACCAGCGATTGGCTGGCTGTGACGAAGTTCTTTAAAATGGTCGCCGTGGCCGCCATGGCTTCTGTTTCTGGGCTTATATGGGATCACGTGGGCCCTGAGTACGTATTCCTATTGGCAGTCGCAATCGATGCAGCCGTCCGAATCCCGCTCTTGCTGGGCGTGCCCGAAACGCTCGAACTGCCGGGCCGGTCTGGGGAAAGCAGTGTGAGGGGATGATTCCCTGGGCTGTTCGACATGGATTGAGGTCAACTTACTCACGCCCTAACCAGGTCTCGATAAGTCTCTGCGCGAGCTTCGAGTCTGTGCTGCCTGCAGTTTGAGCACCTGATTAAGGAATGCTTCAAAAAGTCCATGCAATTGCTCTTTGGATATGCTCATCTGATATGTAGCCATTGGTTCTCCTCCAATTCCAATAGAGAACTAGTGGCCTTTCCATACCCACTACAACAGGGACACGGCCTTTTTACAGCATCATATCGGACGTGACTCATCGGAATATGTCGGGTTGGTCCTCTGAGAGTCTCAGGACTGTCCAGCCCGTTCTGTCTACGACGATATCTCCAATCATCGCGGAGTGTATGGCCAGGAGGACGGCGCTGGGGGCGGTTGTGCCTGTTCCTCTGTCGGTCTGAAAGAGTGTGAGTGGAATCGCGAACTCAATGCCGTCGACAGTGCGCCGAATTTGCACGTCGTCGGGGTTGAGATTGCTCGAGCTGGAGGTTCGCACAGACTGCTTTGGCCCGTATGATACTGAGATCTGTGTGCGGGGGTTGCCGAAGTCGGATATGTCGAGAACGTATCGGACGTTGTCTGAAGGGCGTCCTTTGGGTTTTGCCATGATGTATAGCATGCCGTTGCCGGTGGCCGCATATACGGCCTGAAGATCTGCGCCTCCGCTTACGAGACGCGTTAGGGTATCGCCTTGTGGATCCCAGATGGTGGGTTCGGCGGTCTGCCAGTGCGAGTCGCGGGAAGCAGAGGATCTGCTTTGGTGCGATGGGAGCTGTGCTATCACAGGAGAGCGTAGGACGGCAAAGAGTTCGTTGCTCCGCACGAAGCTCAGCATGTACATACGCATCATAGCGGTTTGGCTTTTGTGTTCGAGGATGGCTTGACGTTTCTGCGCGCGGTCTTCATTGGTCAGCGGCTGGTATGCCCATTCATCAGCAGCGCGCAAACGCAAGACTGTGTTGGGGGGATCTAGGGGCCAGCGCGGGCTATACAGCCGCGGGACTGGCCAGTCTCCGCGGTGGATTAAGTACGCAAGCATTTCAGGAGGATTTTGGAGCTCCTGCTCGCATACGAGCCTTTGCAATGCGTAGGTGACCAGGGCGAAGGTCCCCCAATGGTCTGGGTGGGTGTCGTTGGGGTGGGGGAGGAGTATATGAGATGGATTGAATGTTCTGATGATGCTGCATATATCGTTGACGACAGAAAGTCCGCAGTAAGGGGCGTTCGGGGTGAAGCTGTTGGAGTAAGGACTCATGTTCGCCTTGGTGTACTGAGATCTAAATAGGTCAGAATAGTCCCAGAAATCTGACCATAGTGCCGACACGCCGCCATCAGGATAGCCCAGGAAACAGACGTCCTCAGGTTCAAGGCCGAGTGATGTCAGCGCGGCAAGGGTTTCATTTTGCCTCCGATTGCCCAGTGATATGTAGCGCGAAGGGGCAAGGAGCGGTCCTTTGCCGCTGGTGTGTGCGGGCACAGAAGACCCGTCGCCGTTGGTGATGAGCGCGACGCAAACGCGCGCGCCCTGATCCAGAGCGTACATGATGACGCCTGCACATCCCAGGGTTTCGTCGTCAGGGTGGGGTGCAATTACAAGCAATGATTCGATGGGCCGCTCGGCCAGCCACGGAGAGAGCGTCCGGTCGGGCCGGGGGCGGCGGATTGCGGGGTACCCGGTGAAATGATACGCAAGCAAGGCCAGAACAATGAGGGTAAGCAGGCGCTTTGTGACTTTGCCCGCAGTCTTGGCGATGCTGTCTTGGGGAGAGCGGACATTGGGAACAGGCATTACAAAGATCCCTCCGACAGGCCAATATATGCAGGCGGAGCATGGATGGGGCGCTGCCAGCTGGGGCTGGCAGGAGGTTCCGCTTCAAGCCTTTATTCACGCCCAAATTGTTGAAAAAAGCTGTGGGCGAATGAGCCGGCATAGCGCCAGCGATTAGGGAACCCGGGACGGGAGAACCGCATGCTGGGTGCTGTTAGAGGGAAGTTCTAAGGAAATGGCATTACCAAAGAAGTCTTAATCAGCAGGGGCGTACTTGCATTCCACTCAGTACTGGATCGTGTCCCGCCGTGCAGCGTAGTTGATGTATGTTTAACGCTGGCCGTGGTCTTTATGAGTTTAATGCCTTTCCGAGCGTACAAACACGCTTTGAGGTTGTCATGCATCATCTGGCATGTTCGGAGACTGTAGTGCTGTGGCTCCTCCCTATCATCATGTGCAGCATGTAATTCATAGGCCATTTACCTAGGTTGGCTACATTGCTATGCGTGCGCGTGAATTTGTCCGCGAAGGCTTGCTCAACATCTAGGGGAATTTAGGATGCAGTACTCTGTTGGCTTGCGGAACATCACCTGCCCAATCAAGTTGCGCAAGGCGACGAGCTATCCCGGGGAATCCGAGATATCCCGGCCGTTTCCCGCATGGACCCTATTAGCCAAGGTTACATGTGCCCACGAACCCCGATATCCGTCGGGGTCAGAGGGATATCATGGTCATGATATAGCGCAATATCTGTGACCTGCGGCCAAGTAGGTTGCAAAAAGCATCTCAGCCTGATTAGGAGGGGGACAATGTCTAAGTAGACCGCAACAAATCTCTGCGCGATCCTCTAGTTTGTGCTGCCGCTGTCTGGAATTTAGTCGGGGATTGCTAAGGTCTTTAGTTGTAGATTTGGCCTTCGGCAGAATCCGGGGGAAGCGCCGTGGGACGTGGAGCCGGCCAAGGTTCGCCGCGGGGGCGAGCAGGTTTTGCAGACCAGTCTAAAAGTTAGACACCCGTTGGTCGTTGTAAAGAAGATGGTTGCCCGTAAGCGTCGAACCGGGATTTCGATCACGCCATCTACCCTGACTGATCATATCCCGGTGCGGCTGGGTGCTGCGAGCGTTTATGGCTAAGGCCAAGATGTGTACGTTGTCGATGCACAAATGCGAACCAATTACCGCACTGCGACATAGGTGCAAAGACGTGTCTACGCCTAGCAGACATCATATGGCAGGCTAACCGATAGCGCAAAAACTTGTTGGGAGTCACTCAGTGCGGACTCGAGAATCCCAGGAATTTATCGAGAGATTGTGCTCGCCATAGAATCTGCAGGTAACCTGGTGAGCGTCGCTGAAGCGGAATCCACTGATGTTTTGTCTGCAGTCTGAGGTTGCTTGTTCATAGCGGTTCTTAGTGTTGCAGGGCTATGGTAGCCGTGGCGGAGAGCATCGCCGGGCTTCATCTCGGGCTCGAGTTGTTGGCAATGAAGCGGGTTTGAAAGGAAGCCCCTTGAATCTTGGATTTCTTCTACAACATGTTATCATGACCTGCAGTCTTGGCTTCTCTTATAACCTTGGATTACCTCAATTCGAATGCAGGCTGGCTGTATCAGACGATGATTGCTGCCCTGCCTTCGTCTGGCGTTATGGCCTTTCCTATATACTCGAGGGATTCCCGCTTGGCGTCAAGGCCGCCGGTATCGATTATCAGTACGGAGTCTTCCTGGCAATCAATGATTCTAGGGATTGCTTTTACCATGTGGGCCCGCTCTTTGGATGACAGATCGCACGTGAAGACCGATTTCTGTAATGGATCCCCAAACCCGCGCATTGTCCGATACATCTTTCGCAGGCGTTTTGGATCTGAAATATCGTAGCAGACGATAAACCTGCGCCTCATATCATCACCTTGTACAAAATGGTGGATAATCGCTGATTTCGCCCAGCAACCACCGTGCTACTAGCCTCGCCTGAACCGAAAGAACTCTGCGATAGCTCATGGCGTAGCCGAATATCGGATGCGTTACCAGGGTATCCATGCGCTTTTCGTAGGCAGAGATTACTTTGCGTCTTGCGTTGTCGGACATGATAACGCCATTGCCCAATCGCGAAAAGTCAGAGTTCTTGAGCGCAGACGTGTTGATAAGCCTGATGGCGGTGGAGTCGCAAACTAGAGGCCGGAATTCCTCCATGAGGTCGAGGGCCAAAGCTGGCCTTCCTTGAAGTGGTTGATGACAGAATCCGGCATACGGATCCAGCCCTGTTGCCAAGGCGACGATGGTAATGTCTTTTACCAGCATGCTGTATAGATATGAAAGAACTGCATTCACAGGATCTTTAGGAGGACGTCGGTTCCGAGCTGTGAAATCGAATCCGGTAGTGCTGCTGAGCAGGGTCCCAAAGTTTCCAAAATACAGGCTAGCGGCTGCTCCTTCAATTCCCAAGAGAGTGGACATGTTGTTGGCAGACATAGCTTTGTCGACATAACTCCGACATCTTGTCTAGGACGCCTGTATCGCAGTCGGGGCAGTTGCGACGGAGCAGTGTTCTACAGTTTTTGATTTTCCCTGCAACAAATCGCTTTGATATGGAAAGGGCGCGGTTCGGGTCAGCAGTGGCCTTGTATTGCTCTCTACGAACTGTCACGTTCCTGCCCATGGTGGACTTGGTAATTCCGTAGAACCAGCCTCCACGGGAAAAATAGCAGATGGGTATGTCTCTTGCGCAAAATGCGCGTATGGATTGTGTCGTGAGTTGCACGTTGCCATATATGCAGACTTGAGACAGATCTATCAGTCGCGCTTTGAAACTACTGCGCCTTGAGTCTGGACATAGAGCGGTATTCTGTCATCGCGCGCTGGCACCAGTCGTCGGACCTCGGCATTATCGACTGCATCTTCATCAGTTGCTAGGTTGCCAGAAACAGCCGTGCTCATGAATGCTATTTCATCTGGCATGCAGATTTCTGCGTATGGACACTGGGTACACCTGTTCTCATCTGAGGTTGGTGGTGGTGTTTTTGAGGCCATGAGAGTCTTTCGTAGCTCGAAGAGCGAATCGTAAGTACGTGCAATGAGCGCGTTGTCGAAGTCTATGTGGATGGTCTTTTCTTGATCTGTGTAGTGAACTAGCCCGGTCTGCACAACGCAGCGGCGTTGGTAGTGGCCGAACTTCATGGACGCATGGGGCACTTTCCCGCCTGCGTGCGCATTAGGCCTGTGGCGGGCAGCGTGCCCA
>ERZ795060.4396-NODE-4396-length-11919-cov-15.567178_pt1 | contig 11919 bp, 9 predicted proteins | sample MGYA00375144_ERZ795060 | MGnify/ENA primary metagenome ERZ795060 (study PRJEB30189, sample SAMN05720157) | activated sludge metagenome | isolation source: anaerobic digester from wastewater treatment plant | place: Japan | collected 2015-05-15 ... | reverse complement strand
TATGTTGAAAGGAGAAAGCTCATACAAACACCAGTTTTCAAATTGGTTGAATTCTGGATATAGAATTCAGGCTTTCACTGGCAGAGTGCTGACCAAAATTATTTGCACTCCTGCTATTACAACCAACGTCTTATTTACGCAATAAATATACAACTTTAGTAAATACAAAATTTAAAACTTGTAATAATCACTTTTAGCTTGCTTTTACCATAAATCCTCACAAACTTACACAACAATTTTAATAATTCAAAACAAATTACAAAAATATTTATAGGTTGTTAATTGATTGATATATTGGGAAATAAAACGGTAAACTTTGGCTTATTTTACTTCCAAACGCCGGGAATATTGGTATGGCAAAACAGGCATTTGCCTTCTTTAATAAAATTTTTATTAACGGTATAGCCAACCCGTTCTATCAGCAATTTCTTGCAGGAAGGACAGAAGGTATTTTCATAACCCATGGCAGGTACGTTTCCTACATAAATATATTTCATTCCTGCATTTTGGGCAATTTCACGTGCGGCAAGCAATGTTTTTATGGGAGTTGGCGGCAAATCGGGCAACTGATTGGCAGGGAAAAATCGACTAAAATGGAGTGGTGTGTTTTCAAAGCCATTGTTAACCAGCCATTTACACATATTCTCAATCATTTCTGGGGCATCAGAATAAGTGGGCACAATCAGATTGGTAATTTCCAGCCAAACACCTTGCTTTTGTAGAATTTGTAAAGAGTTTAAAACAGGTTGGAGTTTGCCTCCTGTTAAATTTCTATAAATTTGATCGTCGATGCATTTTAAATCTATATTAGCAGCGTCTAAATATTGGCATAACTCAAGTAAAGGTTTATCGTTGATATAACCATTGGAAACAATCACCGTTTTAATGTTCTTTTCATGTGCCAATTTTGCCGTGTCGTAAACATATTCGTAAAATACCGTCGGTTCTGTATAGGTGAAGGCAATGCTGGTAATGTTGTTTTTTGCTGCCAATTCTATTACGGCTTCTGGTGGCAAATCATAATGACTCAATTCCTGCGGTGAACTTTGAGAGATTTCCCAATTTTGACAATTCAAACATTTGAAGTTGCATCCAGCCGTAGCAATAGAAAAAATTTTTGATCCAGGTAAAAAATGGAACAAAGGTTTTTTTTCAATGGGATCAATATTTGCTGAGCAAGGATTGCCGTAAGCTACGGTATAAAGTGTTCCGTCTATGTTTACTCTTGTTCGGCAAATGCTATATTTTTCATTTCTTATGGTACAATTATGGGGGCAAAGATGACAGCGAACTATTTTATTTTGTAATTGTTCCTGATATAATGCCTGACGTGTCCATTTGGTTAATTCCATGATTTATTAATTTTTACTTGCTGAATTCTATTACACAAATATATTCTTTTTGAAAATAATTAGAAAATATTTCCTTTCAAAATGAATGATTTTTCGGATTTTATTTTGAAACTTATAGTTAGCTGATTTATAGGGATAAAATCAGTCGAAATATTATGATTTTTTCCAATTTTAATTAAAAAATTTTTAAACATTTGTGTAATCAATCGTAAACTCGATACAATAATAAGATGATAAGGTTTGGTGGAGTTAGGAAGTTAACGGTTTTCGATAAGGTTTTTATGACAAAATATTGGTTTAGCAAAACGTTTGATTTTATCAGCGGTTAAAATCAGGAAATTATATTTATTATGCGACGTAGCCAGAAGGTTACGTCAAATAATGGGATACAGAGATTTTTTCTTCATTCGTTCAAAATCTACTCGTACCTCGCACCTCGCACCTTGTATCTTTCAAACTCTTGATTGCCAACTAAATATTGGTTAATTTTCATTTTTTAGAATTTTACTATAATTTGTAGAATAAATTCATTAGCTTTGTAATAATAAACCTATAGAGCAATACTTTAACTAATCATTTCTCTTCCTTTGTTTTAATTTAGTTTTTTTGCAAGACATGATTGATCAAGCTACCATTGATAGAATTATTCAGGCTGCACCTATTCAAGAAGTTATTTCGGAATATGTTACCTTAAAACGACGAGGAGCCAATTTAATTGGATTGTGTCCTTTTCATAACGAAAAAACACCCTCCTTTACAGTTTCGCCCAGCAAGGGAATTTTTAAATGTTTCGGATGTAACAAAGGTGGCAACGTGGTTCATTTTATTATGGAACACGAACAAATGACGTATTATGAAGCTCTTAAATTTTTGGCAAAAAAATATAACATAGAAGTTCAGGAAAAAGAACTTACTCCTGAGGAAATAGAAGCTCATAATGAACGTGAAAGTTTATTGTTGGTCAACGATTTTGCCAATAAATATTTCATGAACATTCTGCATCATCACAACGAGGGGAGGACTGTCGGTCTTAGTTATTTTCAGGAACGCGGTTTTCGCGAAGATATTATTCAAAAATTTCAATTGGGTTATTGTCTCGATTCTCGCGATGCTTTTACTCAAGCTGCTTTAAAAGAAGGTTATAAGAAAGAATTCCTCATCAAAACGGGTTTGACGATAGAATCAGAAAATAATTATTTTTTAGATCGTTTTCGAGGAAGAGTAATTTTTCCCATTCATTCATTATCGGGTAAAATAATTGCTTTTGGAGGAAGAGTTTTAAAAAAGGAGGAAAAAGCTGCCAAATACCTTAATTCTCCTGAATCGGAAATTTATCATAAAAGTAATGAACTGTATGGTCTCTATTTTGCAAAACAAGCCATTGTCCGTGAAAACAGGTGTTATTTGGTAGAAGGTTATGCAGATGTAATTTCATTTTTTCAAAGCGGAATTGAAAATGTAGTAGCTTCGTCGGGAACTTCGCTGACACCTGGGCAAATTCATCTTATCCACCGCTTCACAGAAAATGTAACAGTAATTTATGATGGCGATGCTGCTGGTATCAAAGCTTCATTAAGAGGAATAGACCTTCTTTTGGAAGAAGGATTGAACATTAAAGTAGTGTTGCTTCCCGAAGGAGAAGATCCGGATTCATTTGCCCATAAAAACAATGCTTCTGATGTAATAGCATTTATCCAACAAAACTCAGTTGACTTTATTCGCTTTAAAACTAACTTATTATTGAGCGATGCTGGTAATGACCCTTTTAAACGTGCCAATTTGATTATGGATATTGTGCAAAGCATTGCTATTATCCCAAATCCGATCGTAAGAGCTGAATATGTGAAGGAATGCAGCAACTTGTTGTCGGTTGAAGAACAGATGCTTTACCATGAAATCAATAAATTGATTAAAAAGCAAAGAGAAAAAAACATAAAATCTACCAGTCTCATTTCCGGCGATTCAACTACTAAAATTTCGTCTTCTCAACCACCAATTGATGTAAATGAGCAAAAATTTGATGAAGAAGAACGCAATATTCTTCAAGTCTTAATCAAATATGGGAAATGGGTATTGTATTATGAAGACATAGAAAATACATTACCTGTTACGGTTGAAGATTATATTTTAAAAGAATTAGAACAAGATCAACTTCACTTTAACAATGCTCTTTATGCTCTTGTGCTGGATGAATATCATAAAAATAGTCAACAGGAAAACTTTAATGCTGAAAATTATTTTCTTCATCATACCAATAGTGAAATTAGTAAATTAGTAGCCAATTTGATTTCCCAGAAATATACGCTTAGCAAAATTTATTCAAAAGTCAAAAAAATTGATGCTGAATCAGAAAAATTAAGGGACTATGTGGAACGTGTGATTTTAGAATATAAAAACAGCATCGTTGTATCTCAATTGCGGGAAAAATTGATAGAAATGAAAAAAGCAACGGAAGACAAAAACGAAGAACTTGTTAAACAATTAATGAAAGAAATTGAGCAACTGGAAGAAATAAAAAATCAATTGTCAAAAAATTTGGGTGAACGCATTATTATTAAAATTTAACTATTATTACGCTGAAATAAAATGACTTACCAGGAATTAATCCAACAACCCGATTACGTTCAACTTGCCTCTGTTCCTCATAGTGAAATTAAAAGTTTTATAAAAAATGAAATAAGCGAAATGCCTAAGTGGGCACGCATTGCAAATATGTATCAGCTAATTGGTTTACTTGCTTTTATGCTTGGTTTGTTCAAAGCTTTTATGCCTTTTTTTGTTTATCGTGAAGTTAATTATTTAATCTGGCTTGGTTTGGGAACTGTTTTTACCTTTACTTTCCTGATCATTTTGCATGAATTTATTCACGCCATTGCTTATTGGTGCATTGGCAGCCGTCATTTGTCCTTTGGTTTTCAACTAAAAAAATTTTTGTTTTACGTCGAATGCGATAGAGAAGTTGTTAATTATCAACAATTTAAGAAGATAGCTCTGGCTCCTACTATTGCTGTTACCATTTTATCACTGTTAGGAATGATTTTATTTTATCAACAACAACTTTTTTATTTTTTTCTTCCTATTTTCTCGCTCCATAGTCTTTTTGCAGCAGGAGATTTTGGCTTGTTATGTTTTTTTCAAAATCGACCTGATTGGGAAATTGTAACTTTCGATGTTAAAGAAGAACAAAAAACTTATTTTTATGGCAAGAAAAAACAAAATTAATATTAAAAATTAAGCAGTCGCTGATAAACCAATTCTTTCTATTATTTGTTTGTTATCATCTGTTTTTTTAACAAATATTCAATTAGTAAAATGATCTTATTTGATAAAATAGTTTTTGGTCCCGTACATAGCAGAAGGTTAGGTATTTCGCTGGGAATTAATTTATTACCTATTGATGCAAAAATTTGTACTTACGATTGTCTCTATTGTGAATGTGGCTTCAATACAAAAATGAAAAAATCCCCTCTTCCAAAAAGAGAAGAAGTATCTGCTGCACTTGAAGCTGAATTGCAAAAAATGATTTCACTGGAGAAAATTCCTGATATCATAACTTTTGCAGGAAATGGTGAACCTACCATTCATCCTGACTTTGAAAACATAATTGAAGATACTTTGCAACTTCGTGATATTTATTGTCCCCTTGCAAAAGTGGGAGTTTTATCTAACGCAACTGAAATTCATAAACCACAAGTTTTCAGAGCTTTAAATAAAGTAGATGATAACATTTTGAAATTTGATACAGCCTTCGACCATACTTTGCAATTGCTGAACCGACCCACACAGAAATATATTACAGTTAAATGGCTGATTGAACATTTAAAAAAATTTGAAGGAAAAATGATTATTCAAACTCTTTTTATAAGAGGTGAATATAACGGAGAAAAAGTGGATAATACTACAGATGAAGAGATTAATGCCTGGTTACAAGCTCTTCGTGAAATGAATGCAACTCAGATAATGATTTATACTATCGATAGAGAAACACCTCTAAAAAATCTTGAAAAAATTCCTTTAAATGAATTAAATACTATTGCCGAAAAAGCTCGTAATTATGGTTTTGATGTTTCTATTTCCACATAATTTTTAAAAAAACAAGCTGGTTTATTATTGCTTTAATAAAAAAACGGAAAATATACAACTCCAGATTGTTATGAAAATTTTGGTTTGTCCTTTAAATTGGGGATTAGGTCATGCTACCCGATGCATACCGATTATTCAAAAATTGCTTGCTGAAAAAAATGAGGTGATCATTGCAGCAGATGGTTCTCCACTTCAACTGTTACGACAAGAATTTCCTTCTCTTCGATGGATAGAATTTCCCTCCTACAAGGTTCAATACAGTTCTAAAAATTCTCAAATTGCAACTATCCTCAAATGGCTACCTTTTATTTTATATGGAATTGTCAAAGAACATTACTGGTTAAAGAAAATAATAGCTCAAGAACATTTTGATCAGGTGATTTCTGATAATCGTTTTGGTTTATGGAATCGGAAAATTCATTCCATTTATATAACTCATCAGCTCATGATAAAAATGCCTCGAAACAACAAAATGTTAGAATGGATAGCGTGGAAATTGCATCGTTTCATTATTCAAAATTACAACGAATGCTGGATTCCTGATACTGAAAGTGCTCCAGGCTTATCAGGCGATCTGGCTCATAAATATCCTCTTCCTAATAATGCAAAATTTATTGGTCCAATTTCCCGTTTTCAAAATTTACCATATATTCCTTCTCAAAAAAAATTTGAAGTAGTTGTAATTGTTTCAGGATTGGAACCGCAAAGAACTTTATTTGAACAAAAAATGATTCAACTTCACAAAAAAAATCCTTATCAAACATTGATAATTCAAGGACAACCACAGCAAAAAATTACGACCCAGAAAATTGGCAATATTACCCTTATTTCTCATCTTCCTGCTATTGAAATGGCAAGTCTGTTGAAAAATGCTGATAAAATTTTTGCTCGTTCTGGTTATTCCACTATTATGGATTTATTTACACTGAATTGTTTGTCAAAAGCAGTTTTTTCCCCTACACCAGGACAAACAGAACAAATATATCTATCTGAAATTCATTCCACTAACACATAAATTGTTTTTTCTTTATTTTCAAAATTTTTTTGAACTAAAAAAATTGTTACTACTTTTGTAGAAAACGCCAATGTTTTTATTTTTATAGCTTAATTTCTAATCAAACTCTTTTTCATTATTCATAAATATATCTTTCAATGATAGATTATTCACAGGTTCCTTCTCCTTGTTTTGTGTTGGATGAAGTTGCATTCAGAAAAAATCTGGCATTGATAAAGTCTGTAAAAGATCGTAGTGGAGCTGAAATTATTTTGGCATTCAAAGCATTTGCCATGTGGAGTGTATTTCCCATTGTTCGAGAATATATTTCGGGAGCGGCAGCCAGCTCATTGTGGGAAGCCCGTCTTGCTTTTGAAGAAATGAAAACGAAAGCCCATACTTATTCGCCAGCTTATACAGAAAAAGAATTTCCTGAAATTTTAAATTATAGCAGTCATATTACTTTTAATTCATTATCACAATTTTACAAGTTTCATTCTCAGACAAAAGAAAAAAATATTTCCTGCGGTTTACGCATTAACCCTGAGTTTTCACCTGTAACCACAAATTTATATAACCCTTGTTTACCGGGTTCAAGGTTGGGAATACTTGCTCAACAATTGGGAGAAAAATTACCAGAAGGAATTGAAGGTTTGCATTTTCATGTTTTATGCGAATCTGATGCAGAAGATTCGGCAAAATTGCTTCAAGTGATAGAAAATAAATTTGGTAAATATTTTTCACAACTGAAATGGTTGAATTTGGGCGGCGGTCATCTCATGACAAAAAAAGATTATAATATAGAGCTTCTTGTTTCTGTTCTGAAAAGTTTCAAGGTAAAATATCCTCACATTCAGCTTATTCTCGAACCAGGAAGTGCATTTGCCTGGCAAGCAGGTGTTTTAGTAGCCACCGTTACAGATATTGTAGAAAATAAAGGCATCAAAACAGCTCTCTTGAATGTTTCATTTTCTTGTCACATGCCCGATTGTCTGGAAATGCCGTATAAACCGACAATCATAGGTGCAACAGACGAAATTCCAGGTAAACCAACTTATCGCATGGGAGGAAACAGTTGTTTGGCAGGTGATTTCTGCGGTTCGTGGTCGTTTGATAAAGAATTAAAAGTTGGTGACCGCATTGTTTTCGACGATATGATTCACTATACAATAGTAAAAACGACGATGTTCAATGGAGTAACACATCCCAGTATAAGTTTATGGACAAAAGACAATCAATTCGAACTTATCAGAGAATTTACTTACGAAGATTATAAGAATAAATTATCTTGATTTAGAATTACTTATAAATAATCAAAATACAATGAAAATAATTGGAAACATTCTGTGGTTAATTTTGGGAGGATTGGTTATCGCTGCTGAATATCTCATTTCCAGCTTATTATTGATGGTAACCATCGTTGGCATTCCTTTTGGAATTCAAACATTAAAATTATCCGTTTTAGCTTTGTGGCCCTTTGGAAGCGATATTCAATCAACCTCTGCTGAAACCAATTTTTTATTTGTCCTGATGAATATAATCTGGTTACTGGTTGGTGGCATTTGGATTGCTTTAACGCATATCGTTTTTGGTATTTTATGTGCCATTACTATTATTGGCATTCCCTTTGCAAAACAGCATTTTAAACTCGCGGCATTAGCACTTACACCCTTTGGGAAAGAAATTTCTACAATTTAAAATACTGATGTAAATTTCTATCTATTTTTCATTAAAAAAAGCCCCATCAAGATTTTCTCAATAGGGCTTTTTAGCATTTATTAAGTCGTTTTGACAATTACCTTTTTTGTTCCACCGATTTTTTTTGCTTCTCTTTTTGTTTTCCATTTATAATATTCGTATGTAAGAGGAGAAGCAACAAAAACAGAAGAATAAGTTCCTATTCCAATACCAAATAATAAAGCAAAGATAAATCCACGAATGGTTTCACCACCAAAAATGAATATAATGATCAATACCAATAATGTAGTCATAGCAGTATTAAAAGTTCTGCTCAATGTTGCATTGATGGCATTGTTCATTATGCTTAATCTATCTCGTTTAGGATATAATTTGATGTATTCTCTGATTCGGTCATAAATAATTACGGTATCATTTATAGAATATCCTAAAACTGTCAAGATTGCCGCTATGAATGATAAGTTAATTTCCATCGAGAAGGGCATAACACTGTAGAATAATGAAAATAGTCCTATTGTGATAATAGCATCATGAAGCAGGGACAACACAGCTCCTAATGCATATCCTAATTCATGGAAACGTATTAAAATATACAAACCTATCGCTAATAAAGCGAAAACAATCGACCAAATGGCAGCGTTTCTGATATCACTCGCTACCGTAGGACCAACCTTTTGAGAACTTTTAATATAATCTTGAACAAATTGTTCTTGAGTTACATTTTCTTTTAACAAAGGTTTTAAACCAGTGTACAATCGTTGTTCAATCTCATTTTCAACATTTTCAGAGTTATCATCAATTTTGTATTTAGTAGAAATGCGCACTTGATTTTCTGAACCAATTGTGATGACTTGTACGCCAGCTTCCTCAAAAGAATTTTCCAATAAAGAACGCACATGGTCGGTTTGCACAGGCTGATCGAACCGCACAATGTAATTTCGTCCGCCTGTAAAATCAATACCCATATCGAAACCTCTAACTGCAAAAGAAATTAAAGCAATAAATATACAGATACCTGAGAAAGTATAGGCATATTTCCGTATCCCAATAAAATTAATATGTGTATTCTGGAGAAAGTTTTTAGTAAGGTTGGTAGTAAATGAAATTTCCTTAGCATTATCGCGACTTACGTACCATTCAATTATTAAACGAGACAAAAACACTGCTGTTATGAAAGAAGTAATAATACCAATAATTAAAGTTGTGGCGAAGCCTTTAATAGGTCCAGTTCCGAAAATTGCAAGAATAATACCTGTAATTAAAGTTGTTGCTTGCCCATCAATAATTGCTGAAAGTGCATTTTTGTAACCTTCCTGTACGGCTCGTTTCATGTTTTTCCCTGCTCGCATTTCTTCTCTGATACGTTCATAGGTAATTACATTGGCATCAACCGCCATACCCAATGTTAACACAATACCTGCTATACCAGGTAATGTCAATACCGCCGAAAAGGAAGCTAAAATTCCCAGAAGGAAAAAGACATTGGCAAACAAGGCAATATCGGCTACTAAACCGGGAATCCAACCATAAAAGAATATCATGTAAATCAATACCATCACAAAAGCGATGATAAATGAAATGAAACCGCTCTGAATAGCTTCTTGTCCTAATGATGGTCCCACTACATCTTCTTGAACTATACGAGCGGGTGCAGGCATTTTACCTGACTTTAATACATTTGCTAAATCTTTTGCTTCTTCAATGGTAAAATTACCTGTAATTTGAGACTGACCTCCTTTAATTTCATTTTGTACAGTAGGGTAAGAGTATACATAACCATCCAGCACAATGGCTATTGATTTACCAATATTATCTTTTGTCAATCGAGCCCAAATTTTGGAACCTTCAGCATTCATTGACATGCTAACATTGGCATAAGCTGATGTTTGACCGAAATCAACTCGAGCATCGGTAATAACATTACCTCCTAAAGGAGCCCGTCCATCTCGATTAGTAACTTTTATAGCAATTAATTCAAACCATTCGCCTTTTTCATCGCGAGGTTTGACACTCCAACGAAAACTCAAATCACGCGGCAATACTTCTTTAACCTGAGGAAGACTAAAATAATAATTCACCAAAGCTGTATCTTTGCTATGAACCAATCCAACAAGGGGACCTCGTCCGATCTGACCATTGATAGTGTTGAGTTGTATTACAGAAAATAAAGGATTTTCTTTTTTTCTTTGTTCCAACATTTTAAGTGAATCAGAAGTTATTTCAGCTTTTTTTGCCAAAATAGCTTTCAAACTATCTACTTCAGATTGTTTTTCCTGTGTCGGAGTAATCTTTGTTTGAACCGTATCTTTGCTTTCGGTTGCTTGATTATCAACAACTTGAATGCTTGCTAAAATACGATTAGCTTCCATTAAATTATTAAAAATCTCATTTAAATCATAAGTTTCCCAAAATTCCAAATTAGCTGAACCTTGTAAAAGTTTGCGAACACGTTCGGGTTCTTTTATCCCTGGCAATTCTATTAAAATTCTTCCCGTGGTTGACAGTTTTTGAATATTGGGTTGAACCACCCCAAAACGATCGATACGAGTTCTTAAAACATTAAATGAATTGCTAATGGCATCATTAATTTCCTGTCTTAATACTGTAATTACTTCCTCATTGGTAGAATTTAAGGAGATTTTATCTTTCAATTGATAGGTGCTAAAAATAGAAGCCAGTTTAGCATGAGGGTCGAGTTCTTTATATGCTTGTACGAATAAGTCCAGAAAATCTGCTTGACTGTTTTTCTGTCGTTCAGTAGCTATTTCTAAGGCTTTTACAAAATTTGGAGTCGTATTGTAATTAGATAAAGCACGTATAATATCCGGGACAGATATTTCAAGTACCACATTCATGCCACCCTTTAAATCAAGTCCTAAATTTATTTCCCTTTCTCGACATTCCTTTAAAGTATAACCCAACCAAACTTTTTTTGTAGCTAAAGAATCAAGATAAGCATATTCTTTTAGGGGGTCACCACCTGCATATTGTTTCGCTTTTCTTGAATAGTGACTACTTACAATAGTAAAGGATAAATAATACAAACATACTAACGACAAGGCGATAAAAAAAACCTTAACAAGTCCCTTATTTTGCATTTGACAATTATTTTAAGTTTAAAAGTAAGTATAGAATACAAAATTTAACGTTGCAAATATACTATATTTTGAAGTAGTAAAAAAATAACATTTAAAATAATTTAGTTCTCTATTGTATTTCAAAATAATCTGTGAAGATGTAAAATCACAATGATTTAGGACAGCAAAAAATTTAAAAACATTTATAACGTTTCAAAGTGATTATTTTTGTCGAAGAAAGAATATTCTATTGTTATTTACAAAATAAAATATTATCTTTGCAAAATAAAATCGCGGAGTGGAGCAGTGGTAGCTCGTTGGGCTCATAACCCAAAGGTCGTTCGTTCGAATCGAGCCTCCGCAACTTTTAAAGAAGAAATATTGCAAAATGTTTCTTCTTTTTTATTTGATCTTTGCTTAATTTTCTTTTTCCTTAAGGGAGAAATACGATCTTTTTCTATTTTAGATAGAAAAAAATTGTGATTTTTCAGAAAATTTGAGTGAATTTCATTTAGAATGTAGCCATTTGATTATTAGCAAATAATGTCAGAAAGCTTATGCTTTTTATTCTTGTTAACACAATAATCAGGAAAATTTTAAAATACTCGTGTAAAGATGTTTTTTGCTTTGTCATATCTTTTTTGCTTTTAAAGGCAGATAATTTTTTTGTAATTTACAATATAAATTATTAATAATCAATTTATTAGACTATTAA
>ERZ795060.4390-NODE-4390-length-11940-cov-4.298780_pt1 | contig 11940 bp, 11 predicted proteins | sample MGYA00375144_ERZ795060 | MGnify/ENA primary metagenome ERZ795060 (study PRJEB30189, sample SAMN05720157) | activated sludge metagenome | isolation source: anaerobic digester from wastewater treatment plant | place: Japan | collected 2015-05-15 ... | reverse complement strand
TCGTTGATGTAGCCGTTGCCGCCCAGCGCCTGGATCGCCTCGCCGGCCATCCAGGTCGCCTTCTCGGCGGAATACAGAATGGCACCGGCGGCGTCCTTGCGCAGGCTGCGTGCATGGTCGCCGCGGTCGCAGGCCTGGCCGACCGCGTAGACATAGGCGCGGCAGGCCGACCAGGTGCTGTACATGTCGGCCAGCTTGCCCTGCATCAGCTGGAACTCGCCGATGCTCTGGCCGAACTGCTTGCGCTCATGCACATAGGGCAGCACCACGTCCATGCACGCGGCCATGATGCCCAGCGGCCCGCCGGACAGCACCGCGCGCTCGTAGTCCAGGCCGCTCATCAGCACCTTGACGCCCTTGCCTTCGCCGCCCAGCACGTTTTCGGCCGGCACCTCGCAGTCGTCGAAGAACAGCGGCCAGGTGTTGCTGCCGCGCATGCCCAGCTTGTCGAGCTTGGCACCGCAGCTCAGACCCTTGAAGCCCTTCTCGACGATGAAGGCCGTCAGGCCGCCGGGGCCGGCATTGACGTCGGTCTTGGCATAGATCACCAAGGTGTCGGCGTCGCCGCCGTTGGTGATCCACATCTTGGCTCCGTTGAGCACGTAGCGGTCGCCCTTCAGGTCGGCGCGCAGCTTCATGCTGACCACGTCGGAGCCGGCATTGGGCTCGCTCATCGCCAGCGCGCCGACGTGCTCGCCCGACACCAGCTTGGGCAGGTACTTGGCCTTCTGCGCCGCGTTGCCGTTGCGGTGGAGCTGGTTCACGCACAGGTTGGAATGCGCGCCGTAGCTCAGGCCCACCGCGGCCGAGGCGCGCGACACCTCCTCCAGCGCGACGATGTGCGCCAGGTAGCCCAGCTGCGTGCCGCCGTAGTCCTCGCTCACCGTCATGCCGTGCAGCCCCAGTTCGCCCAGCTGCTTCCACAGCTCGGGCGGAAACTGGTTGTCGCGGTCGATCGCATCGGCGCGCGGCGCGATCTGTTCGGCGGCGAAGGTCTGCACGCTGTCGCGCAGCATGTCGATGGTCTCGCCCAACGCGAAGCTCAGGCCGGTGGTCAACGTGCTCATGGTCGGGGCTCCGGGTTCAAGCGGATTGCGCGACGGACAGACCGAGTTCCTCGATCATTTTGTCGCGCATCACGAACTTCTGGATCTTGCCGGTGATGGTCATCGGCATCTCGTTCACGAAGCGGATGTAGCGCGGCACCTTGTAGTGCGCGATCTGGTCGCGGCAGAAGTCGCGGATCTCCTGCTCGGTGCATTGCTCACCGGGCTTGAGCGTGATCCAGGCGCACACCTCCTCGCCGTACTTGGCATCGGGCACGCCGAACACCTGCACCGACTGCACCTTGGGGTGGCGAAACAGGAACTCCTCGATCTCGCGCGGGTACACGTTCTCGCCGCCGCGGATCAGCATGTCCTTGGCGCGGCCGACGATGTTGCAGTAACCCTCGGCGTCGAGGGTTGCCAGGTCGCCGGTATGCATCCAGCCTTCCTGCACCGCCTCGGCGGTGCGTGCCGCATCACCCCAGTAGCCTTGCATCACCGAATAGCCGCGCACCAGCAGTTCGCCCTTCTCGCCCACCGGCAGCACTTGGCCGGTGGCGGTGTCGACCACCTTGGCTTCGAGCCTAGGCTGGATGCGGCCGACGGTGGACACGCGCCGCTGCAGTGGATCGGCCGCGCTGCTCTGGAACGACACCGGCGAGGTCTCGGTCATGCCGTAGGCGATGGTGATCTCGCTCATGTGCATCTGCGCGACCACGCGCTTCATGGTTTCGATCGGGCACGGCGAGCCGGCCATGATGCCGGTGCGCAAGCAGCTCAGGTCGAATTCGGCGAAGCGCGGGTGGTCGAGTTCGGCGATGAACATCGTCGGCACGCCATGCAACGCGGTGCAGCGCTCCTCGGCCACCGCCTGCAGCGTGGCCAGCGGCTCGAAGGATTCACCCGGGAACACCATGCGCGCGCCGCGGCTCACGCAGGCCAGCACCGCCAGCACCATGCCGAAGCAGTGGTACAGCGGCACCGGGATGCACAGCGAGTCGGTTTCGCTGAAATGCATCGCCTGGGCGATGAAACGCGCGTTGTTGAGCACGTTGTGGTGCGTCAGCGTCGCGCCCTTGGGGTTGCCGGTGGTGCCGCTGGTGAACTGGATGTTGATCGCATCGAAGCAACTCAACTGCGCGCTCAGCGCGTCGAGCTGCCGCACGTCCAGCGCGGCGCGCCCGCGCTGCAGCAAGGTGTCGTAGTTCAGCATGCCGGGCGTGGCTTCGCCGCCCATGCGGATCACCCACTGCAGCGCCGGCAGCTTGGCCGCCTGCAACGCGCCGGGCGCGCTGTGCGCCAGCTCCGGCGCCAGCGTCTGCAGCATCTGCAGGTACATCGAGCTCTTCAGCCGCTCGGCGCTGACGATGGCGCGGCAGCCCGACACGTTCAGCGCGTACTCCAGCTCGGCCAGCCTGTAGGCCGGGTTGATGTTGACCAGGATCACGCCGATGCGCGCGGTGGCGAACTGCGTGACCAGCCACTCGGCGCGATTGGGCGACCAGATGCCCAGGCGCTCGCCGCGCTGCAGCCCCAGCGTCAGCAGCCCGGCCGCCAAGGCGTCGACCTCGGCGGCGAACTCGCGCCAGCTCCAGGCGATGGCCTGCTCGCGGAACATCACGGCCGGGCGCGATCCGAAACGCGCCACGGTGTCGGCCAGCAGCGCCGGGATGCTTTGCTCGGACAGCGGCGCGTCGGGGTCGCCGCGCACCTGCGACAAGCCGCCGGCCGGCGCAATCCCCAACTTGCAGTCCTTGATTGCTGTCATGCTGGCGCACCTCCTGCGCGGATCCCGAGACACAGGCGCGAAGCTTACGGCACCACGAGGCGCGCGATACATCGGGCCGATCCGCATTGCGCACCGCGGGTGCCGCAGCACCGTTCGGCTACCACAATTGCGGCGGTCCAGGCGCGGCACAGCTCCCCCGAAGCAATGGCGCTCGTGCAAAATGCACGGACTTCTCGGCGAGCCCGGACACCTTCCCGCATGCGCGACTTCGACGACTCCACGCTGTGGCGCATCAGCGCCTACGAACGCATGCGCGTCGAGCGCGGCTCGAGCGTGTTCGCGCAGCTCGGCGAAAACACGATCCTGCCGACCACGCTGCTGTCCGACCTGCGCCATCTGGACGCACGGCGCCAAAGCGCCGACGTGCTGGAGACGCTGGCCGCGTGCATGCGCCACCGCCAGGCGGCGCTGGTGTGCCTGCAGTACGACGGCCTGGTCTGGCCGATCACGGTCTTTCCGAACGAACTGGCCTATCACTCGCCGCGCGACCTGGCGCTGGCCACGCCCGACGGGCTGACGTCGTTGTCGGTGCTGTCGTGCGACGCACCCGGCCTGCGCCCGCCCGGCCACTGGATGCACGAGCGCGTCGGCCGCATGGAGCACTACCGGCCGCTGAAGCCGATGCTGTGGAGCCTGGCGTTGAACGGCCCGCGCAGCGAGCTGCTGGCCGAGATCGCCGGCAACGCCGCCTACCGCGTGACGCTGTCGCGCGAGGCGCGGCTGTTCGCGCCGGGCGCGTTGGGCCCGGCGGCCGAGCGTCTGCGCCGCGACGCGGCCTCGCTGCGCGACATCGCGGCATGGCCCGGCATGAGCACCGATCGCGCCTGCCGGCTGTTGAACGGGCTGTACCTGACCTCGGCGCTGATGGTGATGCGCAGCCACCCGGCAGCGCGCCAGCAGCACGATCTGCTCAGCCGGCTGCTGCGCCGCGACAAGCCGCGCCGCTGACGGCGGCGCGGGCTGCGGCGCGGCCGGGTCGACCCCGAAGCGCGCACGCCGCGGCGTTGCCTGTGGTGTACCGCGCGCATTGCCCGAAGCGCCCGCATGCCCACCGTCATCTTCTTCGAACACGATGGCCAGCGCCACGAGGTGGCCGCCGGCGGCGTGTCGTTGATGCGCGCCGCCGTCGACCACAATGTGCCCGGCATCGACGCCGACTGCGGCGGCGCCGGCGCGTGCGCCACCTGCCACGTCTGTGACGCGCCGGTGCTCGAGCCGCGGCTGCAGATGTTCATCGCGATGGACCCGCCGACACACGACGAGCAGCGCCGCGCGGTCAGCCCGATCGTCGCGCCGCACAACCCGGTATCGATGCAAAGCACGATCCGCGAGCGCACCGCCAAGGTGCTCGACGCGCTGCCGCGCCATCAGGAGTTCGACTGGGTCAAGCGCGTGTCGATCGAGCTGACCACGCAGATGCTGGCCACGCTGTTCGACTTCCCTTTCGACGAGCGCCAGCTGTTGACCGGCGGGTCCGACGTGTCGACCTCGGTGCCCGAGCTCGACCACATCGTCGCATCGCAGGAGGCTCGGCTGGCCGAGCTGGCGCGCATGCACGCCTGTTTCACGCGGCTGTGGAACGAGCGCGCCGCCGCGCCGAGTGGCCAAGCTGCGCGCCAACCCCGCGCTGGTCGACGCCCTGGTGCCGGAAATCATCCGCTGGCAAACGCCGCTGCCGATGATGCGCCGCACCGCGCTGCGCGACGCCGAACTCGGCGGCAAGAAGATCCTTGCCGGCGACAAGGGGGTGATGGGGACCGTGTCGGCCAACCGCGACGAACAGGCCACAGCCAACGCCGACGCCTTCGGCATCGACCGGCCGCGGCCGCGCCAGCACCTGAGCTTCGGCTTCGGCATCCACCGTTGCGTGGGCCACCGGCTGGCCGAGCTGCAGTCGAAGATCCTGTGGGAAGAGATGCTGCAGCGCTTCGAGCGCATCGAGGTCACCGGCGCGCCGCAGCGGCTGCTGTCGAACTTCGTGCGCGGCTTCAGTGAGTTGCCGGTGCGTCTGGGCTGAATCGCCTGGGCTGAACGCCTTCAGCCCAGGCGCACGCAGGCCAGGAACACCTGGCTCAGCTCCTTTTCCAGACGCTTGTCGTCCAGCGCGATCGGCCCGGGGTCGTGCAGCACGGCGTGGGCCAGCGTGCCGAAGACGATCTGCAGCGCGATCCCCACGCGCAGCCGGCGCTGCGTCGGCGGCACCTGCGGCATGTGCTCGTGCAGCGCCTGATGCACCGCGTCGGCGACGCCGCGCGCATAAGCGTGCAACTGCGGCCAATGCAGCTGGGAGTGCGCGAAGTCGAAATACGCGGCGCGAAAGATGCCACGGTGCGTGCGATGCACGCCGGCGACGTGGCGCAGGATCAGCATCACCTTGCGTTCGTCGCCGGCTTGGCGCCAGCGCGCGCTGCCCAGCAACTGCTGCGTGTCGAGCAGCACCTGCTCGCCGGTGACGCGCACCAGTTCGGCAAACCAGGCGTCCTTGTCTTCGAAGCGCGAGTAGAACGAGCCGACCGACATGCCGGCCGCATCGGTCAGCTGCGCCACCGACAGCGACCCCAGGTCCTGGGTGAGCAGCAAGCGGCGGCCCGCCTGCAACAGCGCCTCGTGCTTGGCCCGGCTGCGCGACTGCTTGGCCGCGTGCACGCCGCGCGCTGCAACGGGGGTGGAGTCCATGGCCGGTCCTGACGATCCCGATCCCGCCTTCGCGGCGACCTGAAAAATGCTAGGTGCGCTCGCGCAACGCGTCAATCCCGCGGCGATGCCGTGCACCCGATGGCCGCACGACATGGCCGCGGGCGGCTGGCGCGCGCACGGCCCCGGCGCCGCGGGGTGTTCAGTCGACCAGCTCGACGCGGTAGCCCTGGTCGCGCAGCGCCTGCAGCATCCGGCGCACATGGGGCTCGCCGCGCGTGTGCACCACGACCTCGACCTGCGCGCGCTCCAGCGACAGCGAGCTGAACGCGCGCTGGTGCTGCACCTGATCGATATTGGCATCCAGCCTGCCCAGCGCGGTGGCCACCTCGGCCAAGGTGCCGGGCACGTCGCGCACGTCGAAACGCAGGCGCACCAGCCGCCGGGACTTGACCATGCCGCGCTCGATGATCTCGGCCAGCACCAGCGGCTCGATATTGCCGCCGCTGAGCACCAGGCCGACGTGGCGGCCGGCAAAGCGCTCGCGGTAGTGGCACAGCGCCGCCAGGCCGACCGCGCCGGCGCCCTCGACCACGGTCTTCTCGATCTCCAGCAGCAGCAGGATCGCCTGCTCGATCTCGTCCTCGGCCACCAGCAGCACGTCGCGCAGGTGCTGGCGCAGCAGCGGCAGCGTCAACTCGCCCGGCGCCTTCACCGCAATGCCGTCGGCCACCGTCACCTGCCCGGTTTCGCGCTGGCCGTCGTGCAGCGCGTTCCACACCGCCGCGAAGCGCTCGGTCTGCACGCCGTACAGCTCGAGGCCGGGGCGCAGCGCGTGCGCCGCCACGGACATGCCCGACAACAGGCCGCCGCCGCCGATCGGCACGATCAGCGTGTCCAGCTGCGGCACCTGCGCCAGCATCTCCAGCGCGATCGTGCCCTGGCCGGCGATCACCGCGGCGTCGTCGTAGGGGTGCACGACGGTCAACGTGCGCTGCCCGGCCAAGGCCAGCCCGTGCAGCCGCGCCTCGTCGAAGGTGTCGCCGTGCAGCACCACCTCGGCGCCGAAGCGCCGCGTGTTCTCCACCTTCACGGCCGGGGCAAAGCGCGGCATCACGATCGTCGCCGGCACGCCCATGCGCTGCGCGTGGTAGGCCACGCCTTGCGCGTGGTTGCCGGCCGACACCGCGAGCACGCCGCGCGCGCGCTCTTCGGGCCGCAGCTGCGCCATCGTGTTCAGCGCGCCGCGCTCCTTGAACGAGGCGGTGAACTGGTGGTTCTCGAACTTCAGGTAGACCTCGCAGCCGCACAGCTGCGACAGCGTGCGCGAGTGCAGGCACGGCGTGCACTGCACCTGGCCGGCCAGCCGCGCCGCGGCCGCCTGGATGTCGTCGATGGTCACTGTGCCAGCCGGCATTTTTCGCTCCTCAGCCTCGCGGGCGCTGGGCCCGCCGCCGCGCCATTGTCCGCCGCATCGCGCTGCCGCGGGTCACTGTCGCCAGACCTTCGGGTTCGACGCGGGGTCGGCGACGGCGGCCCTGGGGCACACCGCCGCCACCGTGTTCGAGCGGCTTCCTGGCCATGACGAAGGCGGCCGCGTCGTTGATTGCATCGACCGCCAGCAGGCGCTCGCCATCGGCCGGCAGCCGGCGCTGCGCCGCACCCGCACGGCGGGCGAAGCAGGATCTGCTGCAGCGGCAGGCGATCGCACGGACATCTCTTGGACAGCAGCAGCCGCTGGCAGGGCCACACCGGCTCGGCGCTGACCAATACCGCGGGGCCGCCAAAGCCGGCGCGGCGCACGCTGGCGGTGAAGGCCGCCGCGGCATGGCCACCGCCGACCAGCACCCCGGGTGCGGCCGCTGCCATGAGTGAAACTCCTGCTGCAAGACGGGGGTGCCCACCGCGCGAAAACCGGTGCGCGCGACTATGCGCAGCGGCTGGCTCGCAGCCGCAGCCGCCGGCACACGCTGCGCCGCCAGCCCTGCCAGGCCGGCGCGATGGCGCAGGCTCGACACCGATGCCGCCCTGCGGCGGGGCATCGCGCCCGAAGGCGCCCGAAGGCGCGTTCGGCCGTGTACGCTGCGCGTTCCAGCCACCAAAAACCCTGCCCAGCCGATGAAGACCCGCCTGAAGTCCTTCCCCTTCGGCTCGGCCGCAGCGCAGGCGGCGGCCTTGAAGCGCGGCCGCATCGGCAGCGCCGAATTGCTGCAGGCCTACCTCGAGCGCATCGACCGCTTCAACCCTGCCCTGAACGCGTTGGTGGTGGACGACCGCAGCGCCGCGCTGAAGCGGGCGCGCGCCGCCGACCGCGCGCTTGCCAAGGGCGAGCCCTGGGGCCCGTTGCACGGGCTGCCGATCACGGTGAAGGAATCCTTCGACCTGCGGGGCCAGCCCACCACCTGGGGCCACCCGCCGCGCAAGGCGCATGCAGCCGCACGGCACGCGCTGGCGGTGCAGCGGCTCGAGGCGGCCGGCGCGGTGGTGTTCGGCAAGAGCAACGTGCCGCTGAACCTGGCCGACTTCCAGAGCTACAACGCGCTGTACGGCACCTGCAACAACCCCTGGGATCTTCAGCGCACGCCGGGCGGCTCGTCGGGCGGCAGCGCGGCGCTGGTCGCCGCCGGCCTGAGCGCGCTGGAGTTCGGCAGCGACATCGGCGGCAGCATCCGCAACCCGGCCGCCTACTGCGGCGTGTACGGCCACAAATCCACCTGGGGCATCGTGCCCAAGCGCGGCCACAGCCTGGCGGCGATGCCGATGGCCGAGGCCGACTTGTCGGTGATCGGCCCGCTGGCGCGCAGCGCCGCCGATCTGGCGCTGGCACTGAAGGTCACGGTGGGCGCCGACGATCCGAGCGCGCGCGGCACGGTCTACCGCCTGCCCGCGCCGCCCAGGAGCCTGCAGGGGCTGCGCATCGCGGTGTGGCTGGACGAGGCGATCGCACCGGTGGACGACAGCGTGAAGCAGCGCATCGAGGCCGCGGCGCGCGCGCTGGCCAAGGCCGGCGCCAGGCTGGACTTCAAGGCGCGCCCGGCCTTCGATGCGGTGCACGCGCACCGCGTCTACCTGCTGCTGCTGCAGGCCAACATGGCGGCGCGGCGCAGCGACTACGCCGAACTGGCCGCGGCGCGCGCGCGGCTGCGCGACGACGAGCCCAGCGATCACACGATGGCACTGCGCGCGGCCACCGCCAGCTTCAAGGAGGTCCATGACGCGCAGCAGCAGCGCGAACAGCTGCGCTGGGCGTGGCACGCGTTCTTCGGCCAGCACGACTTGATGCTGATGCCGATCACCGCCACCGCCGCCTTCGCACACGACCACAGCGAGCCGATGCCGGCGCGCACGATGCGCATCAACGGCGCCGAGCACCCGTACTTCACGCAGCTGTTCTGGGCCGGGCTGGCCACCGCGTCGCTGCTGCCGTCCACCGTGGCGCCGCTGGGGCCGAACGCCGACGGCCTGCCGCTGGGGATGCAGATCGTCGGGCCGGAGTTCGGCGATCTGAGCACCATCTGGCTGGCCGGCGAGCTGGCGCGGCGGATCGGCGGCTACCAGCCGCCGCCCGGATACTGAAACGTCCCACAACCCACGAGGGCCACCCCATGCCAGTGAGTGCCGAAACCCGCGGCCGCGTGCTGCTGATCCAGCTGGACCGCGACGCCAAGCTCAACGCGATGGACCATGCGATGACGCTGGGCCTGGACGCGGCGATGAACCGGCTGGAGGACGACGACGCGCTGTGGGCCGGCGTGCTCGCCGGCAAGGGCCGTGCCTTCAGCGCCGGCAGCGACCTGGCCGACCCCGACCGCAACAGCACCGAGCGCGGCGGGCCTTACGGGCTGGTGCGGCGCCAGCGGCGCAAGCCGCTGATCGCCGCGGTCGACGGCGTGGCCTACGGCGGCGGCTTCGAGATGGTGCTGGCCTGCGACATGGTGGTGGCCTCGCCGCGCGCGCGTTTTGCGCTGCCCGAGGTCAAACGCGGGCTGTTCGCGCTGTACGGCGGCGTCTTTCGCGCGGCCCGCGCGCTGCCGCCGAATCTGGCGCGCGAGCTGGCGCTGACCGGCGAGCCGATCGCAGCGGAACGCGCGTTTGCGCTGGGCCTGGTCAATCGCCTGTGCGCCGACGGCGCGGCCGTGGCCGAAGCGCTGGCCTTGGCCGAGAGCATCTGCGCCAACAGCCCGGTGGCGGTGCGCGAAAGCCTGGCCGTGGTCAACCGCGCGCACGAAGCCGCCGATGCCTTGGCCTGGCAGCTCAGCGCCGAGGCCGCGCAGCGCGTGCGGCAGTCGCAGGACAGCCGCGAAGGCATCGCCGCCTTCCTGGAAAAGCGCGCGCCGCGGTGGCGCGGGCACTGAACCCGAAGGCATCGCCGCATCCATCGGCAGCACAGCGCGCCGCCGCCCGCACTTTGCACCACGAGGATCCCCGCATGGTCGAGTTCCACAAGGTCGTGCTCTATACCGACGCCAGCGGCCGCGCGCGCTTTCGCGACGAGGCTATCGCGCTGAAGGAGGGCACGCCGCAGTCGCGGCTGTCGGCATGGCAGCGCTCGGGCGGCTACCAGCTGCGGCACAGCCCGGTAGGCTTTCGCAGCGACTTCCACTGCACCGGCGCTGCGCAGTGGGTGTTCATCCTGTGCGGCACCATGGAGATCGGCCTGCAAGACGGCAGCTGGCGCCGCTTCGGGCCCGGCCAGCATTTCTACAGCGCCGACACCTTGCCCGCCGGCGCCAGTTTCGACGGCCGTGTGCACGGCCATCGCAGCCGCCAGGTCGGCGGCGAGCCGCTGGTGACGCTGTTCGTGCGCGATTGATGCGCCGCTTGCGTACGGTGCGCCAGCCGCACGCGGCCGCCGTCAGCGCGTGACGCGGACGCGGCGCGCCAGTTTCGCCGCGACACCCAGCGGCACGGCGGCCGGCGCGGCGGCCGGCGCGGCAACCGGGCCGTGATCGGCGCCGGCCTGCGCGGGCGGCGGCAGCGGGGGCAAGCTCGCAGCCGCCGTATCCATCACGCTGGTCTGCGCCGGCGGCAGCGCCAACGAACCCACGCCGGACATGCGCGCCAGCAGCCAGCTGAGCATGACAAAAAGCCCCAACCCCGCCACCACGAACACCACCAGCAGCGCACCGTGCACCCAGGGTTCGGTCAGCGCGGCAAAGGCCGCGGCCTGGGCCAGCGCCGCCGCGGCGGCGCGCCAGCGCATGCGCAGGTCGAACAGCCCCCCCACCGACACCACATAGGTCGTGACGAAGCCGAACAACAGCAGCAGTTGCATGAAACCCATGCGCTCGAGGCTGTGGTGAAGTTCGTTCATGACCCGGTCGATGTGCTGGTGGCGGCCGCGTGAAATCCCGGCCCGCAGGTTCGCACAGCGCCGGCCGCGCGGCAATACGGTCATCACCGCCTGCCTGCACCGCCGTGACCGAACACACGGGCCTCATGCCCATTGTGAAGGCCTGTTGTGACGCCTGTGCGACGCCCGCTGCACGCCCCCAGCCATCACCCGGTGAACACGGTGCACGAGCTGGCGCGCGCCGGCAACGCGCCGGGCGAACACGGCGCCGCCCGGCACGAGTGGGGGCAGCCGGGCTACTGCAGCGGCACGCCGGTCTTGGCCTGCAGCTCTTCGTGCGTGACCCCCGGCGCCAGCTCCACCACCTTCAGGCCCTGCGGCGTGACGTCGAGCACGGCCAGGTCGGTGATGATGCGGTCGACCACGCCGACGCCGGTGAGCGGCAGCGTGCACTTGGGCAGGATCTTCAGGTCGATGCCGCCGTCCTTCTTCTTGGCCACGTGTTCCATCAGCACCAGCACGCGCGCCACGCCGGCCACCAGGTCCATCGCGCCGCCCATGCCCTTGACCATCTTGCCGGGGATCATCCAGTTGGCCAGGTCGCCCTTCTCGCTGACCTGCATCGCGCCGAGGATGCTCAGGTTGATCTTGCCGCCGCGGATCATCGCGAAGCTGTCGTGGCTGCCGAAGATGCTGCTGCCGGGCAGCGTGGTGACGGTCTGCTTGCCGGCGTTGATCAGGTCGGCGTCGACCTCGGCGTCGTCGGGGAACGGCCCGATGCCGAGCATGCCGTTTTCGCTTTGCAGCCAGACCTCGATGTCGGGCGCGACGAAGTTGGCCACCAGCGTCGGCAGGCCGATGCCCAGGTTGACGTAGAAGCCGTCCTGCAATTCCTTGGCCGCGCGCGCGGCCATCTGGTCGTGGGTCCAGGGCATGTCAAGCCTCCCGTCGGGCCGCCCCAAGGGTGGCGGCGCCCCCTTGGGGGGCAGTGAGCAAAGTGAACGTGGGGGTCGTCATCTCAAGCTCCCTTCGGGTTCTGCTGGGTGGTGCGCTTTTCGATGCGCTTCTCGGGGTGCGCGTTGAGCACCAGCCGGTGCACGTAGATGCCGGGCAGGTGGATCGCATCGGGGTCCAGGCTGCCGGTGGGCACGATCTCCTCGACTTCGACCACGCTGAGC
>ERZ795060.4382-NODE-4382-length-11955-cov-4.245798_pt1 | contig 11955 bp, 9 predicted proteins | sample MGYA00375144_ERZ795060 | MGnify/ENA primary metagenome ERZ795060 (study PRJEB30189, sample SAMN05720157) | activated sludge metagenome | isolation source: anaerobic digester from wastewater treatment plant | place: Japan | collected 2015-05-15 ... | reverse complement strand
CTGCTTGTGGTCGTGCAGCACCGTATCCACATGCTGCAGCACCTGTTCGAAGAAGTGCCACGGCACGTTGCCCGCGGTCTCGATCGCGGTGTTCAGCCCGCGCCGCTGCGCTTCGGCGAGCAGCGCGGCGCTGAACTCCGGCTGCAGCGTGCATTCGCCGCCCGACAGCGTGAGGCCGCCGCCGGACTCGGCATAGAACGCGGTGTCCTGCTCGACCTCGGCCAGCACCTGCTCGATCGTCATCGGCTGGCCGAAGCTGGTCAGCGCCTCGGACGGGCACACCGGCACGCACAGGCCGCAGTTGGTGCACAGGTCCCAGTTGATGCGCACCTTGCCGTCGGCCTCGGCGACGTGGATCGCCGTCTCCGGGCAGACCTTCAGGCAGGCGCCGCACTCGGCCTCGCCGATGCACTTCTTCGGGTCGTAGGCCAGCTCGGGCTTCGGGTGGATGCTCTCCGGGTTGCAGCACCACTTGCAGCGCAGCGAGCAGCCTTTGAGGAACACCGTCGTGCGGATGCCCGGGCCGTCGTTGGTGCAGAAGTGCTGGATGTTCAGCACGCGGCCGGTCAGCCGCTCGGCCTGTTCGGTGTGCAGGCTCATCGTGCGCCTCCGGCCGCGACGGCATCGCCCAGCGCGATGCCCAGTGCCCGCGCGCCGCGCACGAAGGCGCCGTCCAGCGGCAGCGCGCGCACGCGCTGCAGCGCCTCGGTGATCGGCACGCGGCCCATCTCGGGCGGCTGCCAGCTCATCAACACGCCGTCCTCGCCGGCCAGCAGCGAGCGCACCGCGCCCGCGCCGTACAGGCGGCCGAGCTGCCGGTCCACCGCCGTCGGCGGGCCGCCGCGCGGCAGCAGGCCCAGTGTCATCGGCATCGTCTCGCCTGCGGCTCGGCCTTGCAGCGCCGACGCCACCGCCTTGGCCGCCGCGCCGCTGCGGTCGATCACATGCTCGCCGTGGCCGAAGGCCAGGTCGGCGTTGGGCGCGAGGCTGGCGCGCAGCGGGTCGGCCGCCTCGGCCTGGGTCGCACCTTCGATGGCTTGGGCACCCTCCGCGACGACCACCAGCGACGGCCGCCGCCCGCCGCGCCCGGCCGCCTCCAGCGCCGCAGCCAGCGCAGTGACGTCGTAGCGGATCTCCGGGATCAGCACCGCATCGGCCTGCGCCGCGATGCCGGCCTGCAGCGCCAGCCAGCCGGCATGCCGGCCCGGCACCTCGACGACCGCCAGCCGGCCCACGTCGTGCGCGCCCTGGCGGATGCGCTGCAGCGACTCGGCCACGTTGGCCAGCACCGAGTCGTAGCCGAAGGCCAGCGGCACGCCGGCGATCTCGTTTTCCACCGCCTTCGGAATGCACACCGTGCGCAGGCCACGCCGGTGCAGCTTGAAGGCCACGCTCAGCGCGTGCAGCCCGGTGACGGCGCTGGCGCCGGTGACCGAGACCACGCCGTCGATGCCGGCCTGGCGCAGGCGCTGCAGCAGTTCGGCCGAGCGGTCGACTTCCTCGATCGCGCCGTCGGCATTCACCGCGCGCATGCGGAACGGGTCGTGCCGCGGCGCGACGCCGAGCCGGATGGCGCCGGCCTCGACACCGGCCGGATCCAGCCGCACCAGACCCGGCGCGCTGCCGTCGCCGTCGTCGAGCAGGCCGTCGTAGCCGTCGCGGATGCCGACGATCTCGCAGCCCGCAGCCCGCGCCGCGAGCACCGCGCCGGCCAGCACCTGTTCCAACCCGGGCACCAGCCCGCCGCCGAAATTGATCGCGATGCGCTTCATCGCCGCCGGACCGTTGGGCTTCAACCCTTGTGCTGCGCGGCCTGCGCGTCGGCCATGCGCTTGCGCACGATCGGCCGCAGGTCTTCGCCGAAGCCGCTCATCAGCCCGCCGTCCACCGCCAGCATCTGGCCGGTGATCATCTGCGCGCGGTCGCTGGCGAGGAAGCTGACCGCTTCGCCGATCTCCTCGATCGTGCACATGCGGCCCAGCGGGATCAGGCGCTTGGTGACCATCTCGCGGAACTCGGGCGCGGTGTGCTGCTCCATCAGCGGCGTCAGCACGCCGCCCGGGCAGATCGAGTTGACGGTGATGTGGCTGTCGGCCACCTCCCACGCCAAGTGCTGCGTCAGGCCGGCGACGCCGTGCTTGGACACGGTGTAGTCGGCGCTGCCGAAGAAGGTCATGCGCAGCGCCGCGGTGGAGGCGATGTTGACGATGCGGCCGCTGCGCTGCGCCATCATCGGCTCGAGCACCGCCTGGCAGCACAGGAAGGTGCCCTTCAGGTTGATGCCGAGCACGCGGTCCCACTGCGCTTCGGGCATGTCGCGCAGCAGGCAGGGTGCGGCCTCGATGCCGGCGTTGTTCACCAGGACGTCGACGCGGCCGAAGGCGGCGATCGTGGCCGCGACCATCGCGTCGGCCTCGGCCTTCTTCGAGATATCGGTGCGTGTGGCGATGGCCTGGCCGCCGCCGGCCTTGATCGCGTCGACCACCTTGTTCGCGTCGTCGAGGTTCATGTCGACGATGACCAGCTTCGCGCCCTCGCGCGCCAGCACGCGGGCGATGCCTTCGCCGATGCCGCGGCCCGAGCCGGTGACGATGGCGACCTTGTCCTGCAGTTCCATGATGTCCTTCTCCATTTTTCGGGTTCTGTCGATCGGCCCCGCTCAGGCGTGTTCCTCGGTGCGGGCGATGATCTCGGCCTGCTGCGCCGGCGACAGGTCGACGAAATAGGCCGAGTAACCGGCGATGCGCACGATCAGGTTGCGGTACTTGTCCGGCTCCTTCTGCGCGGCCAGCAGCGTCTCGCGGTGGATGATGTTGAACTGCACGTGCCAGTGCTTCATCTCGCACCAGGCGCGCACGATCTGCATCAGCCGCCGCGTGCCGGCCTCGCCGGCGACGGTGGCCGGGCTGAACTTCAGGTTGATCAGGTCGCCGCCCTTCTGCCTGAAGCTGCGATTGCGCGCCCGTGCGATCGAGCCCAGTGCCACGGTCGGACCTTTGACGTCCATGCCGTGCGACGCCGAGATGCCCTCGGCCAGATATTCATTGGCCTTGCGGCCGTTGGGTGTGGCCCAGGTCACCTTGCCGAAGGGCACATGGAAGGTGATCGGGATCTGGCGCAGCAGGAAGGTCTGGCCATTCGGCTTGGGGTGCTTGTCCAGGAACTCCAGGAGCAGCGTCTCGATGTCGAAGCCGAGCTGGTCGACCCACTCGACGCCGTTGCCGTACTTCGGCGCGTGCAGGCACAGCTGGCGCACCGCCTCGTGGCCTTCCCAGTTGGCCTCCATCGCGGTCAGCAGCTGGTCCCAGGTGAGCTTCCTGGTGTCGAAGATCAGGTGCTTGACCGCGGCCAGGCTGTCGATCGCCGTGCCCTTGCCGATGGCCTCGAAGGTGCTGTGGTCGATGCCGCCTTGGAACCACTCGCCGTGCGAGTGCAGGTCGCGGCACTCGGCCATCGCCAGGTCGTGCAGCATCGAGGTCTGCGGCGCGGCGAAGTAGTCGGCCTTCATGCGCATCGCCTGGTACTGCTGCACCAGCACGTGTTGCGCAAGGTGCTCGAGCTGGGCGCGGAACGCGGCCCAGACCTGCTCGAAGCTCGTCCACTGCCGCGGGTCGCCGGTGGCCAGGCCGAACTGGATGTCCTTCAGCACCTTCAGATGGCCGTTGCGGAAGCTCATCTCGGTGACCGAGCCGTAGTTGATGCCGCCGCCGGCGGTGACGTTGGTCTCGCGGTTGGGCAGACGGTTCTCGCAGCAGCCGGAGATGCACCAGTCGTTGGCCTCCTTCAAGCTCGCGCCGTTGGCCAGGTAGAACGGGATCACGTCCTCGTCGTTCAGCAGCTTGGGGTAGCCCTTGCCGTCCTTGATGCACTCGACGACGTGGTGCAGGAAGGCGTCGGGCGTGCCGGAGTGGATGCGCACGCAGGGGTCGGGGCTGGTGATCTGCAGCGCGCGCATCGACTCCAGGATCAGGGTCGACAGCTCGTTGGTGGCGTCGCGGCCATCCGGCGTCTGCCCGCCGACACAGACATCGGAGAACTGCGAGAAGCCCTCGGTGCCCGCGGCTGCCACCGGGTTGAGCTTGATCTCGGTGACCTGCGACATCTGCAGCCACAGGCAGTGCAGCAGTTCGATCGCCGATTCCTGCGTGAGGCGGCCCTCGGCCAGGTCCTTGCGGTAGTGCGGCAGCAGGTACTGGTCCATGCGGCCCTGGCCCATCGCGCTGCTGGTCTGCTCGACGCGGTTGAACAGCTGCCCCCACCACTGCGCCTGCAGCGCCTCGCGAAAGCTGCGCGCCGGGTTCTCGGGCACCCAGTCGCAGACCTCGGCGATCTCCAGCAGTTCCTGCTTGCGTTGCGCGTTCGCCTCCTTCGCCGCCAGTTCGCGCGCCAGCGCCGCATAGCGCCTGGACCAAAGCGTCATCGCGTCGCAGGTGATGATCACCGCCTCGAGGAAGCTGCGCTTGAAGACCACGTCGCGCGGCTCGCTCAGCGCGTCCAGTTTCGCTTGGGCTTCCTCGCGGATGCCCTTGACGCCGCGCGTCAGGATCTTGGTGAAGTCCGGCGTCCAGTTCTGCGAGTGCCGCATCGGCGACGTCGCGATGATCACGCAGGTGTACAGCAGCAGGTTGTTCGGGTCGGGCCCGAGCAGCATGCGCCGCGTGGCTTCGGGCAGCGCGTGGACGAAGTTGGTGGCGTAGTCCTTGCCCGCCCAGTACGGCGTCAGCACCTCGTTGATCTGCCTCGCGTCGTCGTCGCTGACCGCCACCTCGCCCGGCTGGCCCTTCAGCTTGCGGAACATGTCGACGCCGCTGGGCATGATGCTGCCGTCGAGCTCGGGGTAGACGATGGCCCAGCGGCCGAGCCAGGTGTTGGGCCGGCCGACGATCAGCTCGTCGGGGAAGATCGTCACCGGCGCCTTCTCGGCGAAATGCTTCAGCGCCTTGGCCCAGCGCAGCACCAGCGGCTGGCCCTCGGTGGTCTTCAGCGACTCGGTGAACAGCAGGCCGCGGTCGAGCGCGACGCGCGGCGCCCCGTAGCCGCGGATCGCGTCGTACATGCGCAGCACGCGCTCGGTGGCGCTGCCGTGCAGCACCTCGCGGCCGCTGGCGATGGCGCTTTCCTGTGCCGACAGGGTGGGTGTGTCCTGGGTATCCATCGTGGCTTACTCCTGTCGGGTCGGCGCGCTGCACTTACTCCATGAACCAGCCGTGGCTGACGACCAGCGACTGACCGGTCAGCGCGTTGGTCGGGAACGCGGCGAAGAACAGCGCCACGCGCGCCACGTCGTCGACCGTCGTGAACTCGCCGTCGACCGTGTCCTTGAGCATCACGTTCTTCACCACCTGCTCCTCGGTAATGCCGAGCAGCTTGGCCTGTTCGGGGATCTGCTTGTCGACCAGGGGGGTGCGCACGAAGCCGGGGCAGATGACGTTGGCATGCACGCCGTGCGCCGCGCCTTCCTTGGAGACCACGCGCGCCAAGCCGAGCAGGCCGTGCTTGGCGGTGACGTAAGCCGACTTGAGCTTGGACGCTTCCTTCGAGTGCACCGAGCCCATGTAGATCACGCTGCCGCCGCGGCCTGCCCTGTACATGTGCGGCAGGCAGGCCTTGGTGGTCAGGAAGGCGCCGTCGAGGTGGATGGCCAGCATCTTCTTCCACTCGGCGAAGCCGAACTCCTCGACCGGGTGCACGATCTGGATGCCGGCGTTGCTGACCAGCACGTCGACGCCGCCGAAGGCCTTCACCACCGCGTCGATGCCGGCGTTGACCTGCTGCTCGCTGGCCACGTCCATGGCCACGCCGATCGCCTGGCCGCCGGCGGCGCGGATCTCGGCCGCGGTGGCTTCGGCGGCGTCTTTCGACAGGTCGGCGATCGCCACCTTCGCGCCCTCGCGGGCATAGGTGAACGCGATGTCCTTGCCGATGCCGCTGGCGGCACCGGTGACGACGGCGGATTTGCCTTGCAGTTGCATAAATCGCTCCCTTTGCTCCGTTACTTGGCCAGATAGTCGTGCACGACGGTGCCCAGCCCGAGGGTCAGGTCGGTCAGGATGTGCACACCCGAGATCACCTCGCGCACCGGCAGCTGCGCGACCGGCGCCAGCGCGTGCTGGAACAGCTCGAGCGCGGCCGGGCCCTCCCACGCGCCCTTCACGGTGATGTCCTCGAGGCAGTAGCGCACCAGCTCGCACACACGCACGCTGCAGTCGACGTGCGGAATGATCTTCAGCAGGAAGTTCGGCGCCTGCAGCGAGGCCAGCACCTTGGCGTGGTCGAGCGTGCGGTACTTGTAGCCCATCGTCGCCACCGCTACCGGCAGCGGGCCGTACTTGAGCACGCCGCCCAGCGTCTCCTTTTCGACGCGGAACTCGGGCCAGGCCAGCTTCTTCGGAAAGCCCCAGATCTCGCGCCCGCCGGCGATCGGCGGATGGTCGTTGAGGAACATCTGGTGCACGTAGCCGCCCATCTGCCCCTGGTAGCGCACCGGGATGACCTGGCCGCTTTCGGTGAAGTCGCCGAAGCCGGTGGAATCGGGCATGCGGATGAACTCGAACTTGACGATCGGGTCGACGACCTCGAGCGGCGCCGGCACCACCGCCTCGAGCGCCTCGCGGTCGGTGCGGTAGGTGACGATGAAGAACTCGCGGTCGATGAAGCGGTAAGGCCCTTTCGGGAAGGCCGGGTTGGTCAGCGGCATCGCGAAGGCGCGGTCGAGCACTTGCTTCTCGTTCATGGGGTTCCTTCGGGGGGATGGGCAGTCAGGAGGCCAGGTCGACGACGCGCAGCTTGTCGCCGACTTGCTGCACGACCACGCCGGTGCCGTTGCCCAGCAGGCGCTGGAAGTCGCCCTGCCCGGCCTGCCACAGCTCCTGCACCGTGGCGCGCGAGAAGTCGCCGTCCTTGAACTCCGGCGAGTGCGAAACGCGCCGGTTGATCAGGTGCACCAGCGTCAGCGCGCCGCGCTCGGCGACGTGCGCGAGCTTGGCCACATCGGGGTCGTTGCGCAGGCCTTGCGGCAGCTTGCCCAGCAGCCGGTGCAGCGACACGCGCATGTCCTCCAGTTCCTGGATGCGCCGCACGTTGAGGCGGCGCTTGCTCGCGAACTGGATGTCCTTGGCGCGCTCCTGCACCTGGTCCAGGTTCTGCGGCACCGGGCCCGCGCCGCTGAAGACGTCGACCTGGAAGACCAGCGCGTCCATGCGGAAGTCCTGGTCGAGCACGTAGGCCAGCGGCGAGTTCGACGCAATGCCGCCGTCGAGGTAGACCTCGCCGTCGATCGCCACCGGCGGGAAACCCGGCGGCAACGCACCGCTGGCCAGCACGTGTTCGGGCCGCAGCGTCATGCGGTGGTTGTCGAAGTACACCGAATCGCCGCTGCGCACGTCGACCGCACCCAGCGACAGGCGCACGCGGCGTTGGTTGATCAGGTCGAAGTCGGCCAGTTCCTGCAGCGTGTCGATCAGCGGCGAGGTGTCGTACCAGCTCAACGCGCCGGGGCTGCCTTCCGGTGCGAAATACGGCGGCAGCAGGCGCGGCGCGAAGAAGCCGGGGATGCCCAAAGCAGCGGCGCCGAAGAAGCTCAAGCCGTTGAGCATCGGCCGCCACGGGTCCATCCACGCGGGCGGCAGCAACGGCGAGCGCGACGTGGCGCGGTCCCAGAAGGTGCGCAGCCGCTCGGCACGCCGCGCCGGCGGGTTGCCGGCGATCAGCGTCGCGTTGATCGCGCCGATCGACACGCCGGTGACCCAGTCGGGCTCGTACCCGGCGGCGGCCATCGCCTCGTAGGCGCCCGCCTGGTACGCGCCGAGCGCGCCGCCGCCCTGCAGCACCAGCACCAGCCGTTCGTGCTCACGCCATGGGTTCGACGCGCGGCGCGCGCTCGCGGCCTGTTCTGCCATGTTCAGTGTCCCGTCCTTTCAGAGCCCGGCGGTGCGGTGCTGCGCCGCCTGCGTAAGCTGGAACGATAGGCTGCCGGTCCGCCGCGGTCATGACGTTTCTGGACAAGGCGGTCGGGAAGCTGCCAGTGCACACCGACCTTCGCCGGCATGCCGAGCCCGAGCGCACACGCTGGCGATGGTGTGCTTGCAGCACCCTATGGCAGTTCGAGGCGCGCTCGCGCTCAGCGTGCGCCTGCCGCCGCGGCCGCCGGCGGCGGCGCGTGCGGCGCCTCGCCTTGCACCGCCACCGCGGCGACGCGCTGGATGTCGCCTTCGTAGCTGCGCGACGCGAGCACGAAGAACAGCGCCGCCAGGCCGCCGGCCAGCGGCACCAGCGTCAGCGCCGCCTGCAGGCCCAGCACATCGGACAGCACGCCGACGATGAAGGGGCCGGCGGCCAGGCCGAACAGGTTCTGGAACAGCGCCAGCACCGACGCGCCGGTGGCGCGCACGCCGGGGTGGATGACGTCGATGACGATCGCCGTCACCGGGCCGACGCTGCAGGTCATCAGGAAGCCGCCGAGCGCGATCAGCGCGAACTGCGCTGCCGCCGCCATGCCGCCGGTGGCCCCGAAGCTGGGCGCCAGCACCAGCGCCGACAGCACGCACAGCGCGGCCATCGTGTACAGCTTGCGGCGCGGGCGGCGCGCGCCGATGCGGTCGGTGGCGGTGCCCCAGATCACGCTGCCGGCCGCGCGGACCAGCACCACCAGCGCGGCACGCGCGGCCGCCTGCGCGGGCGCCAGGCCGTGGTAGCGGTTCAGGAAGCTCGGCAGCCACGACCAGATCGCCGACACCACGATCAGCTGCGACGCGCCGCCCAGGCACACCCACAGCATGGTGCGCGACTTGGCCAGCGACTTCGCGACATAGGCCACCGTGCTGCCGGTGCTGCGGGTCGCTTCGTCCAGCTTGGGCGTCAGCGCCACGGTCTTGTAGTCGCGCACCTTCAGGTACAGCAGCGCGAACACCAGCCCGGGCACGCCGACCACGCCGAAGGCCGCCTGCCAGCCCCAGTGCGCGGCGATGAAGCCGCCCAGCAGCACCCCCAGCACCGAGCCCACCGACGCGGTGGCGAAGAAGGCGGCGAGCAGCGCGCCGCGCAGCCGCGCCGGGAACACGCTGGCGATCAGCGCCGCGCCGACCGAGCCGTAACCCGCCTCGCCCAGCCCGACCACCGCGCGCGCCGCCAGCAGCTGGCCGAAGTTGCGCGTGAACATGCACGAGATCGTCGCCAGGCTCCAGGCGGTGGCCATCACGGCGATGCTCTTCACGCGGCTGGCGCGGTCGGCGATCAGCGCCACCGGCAGCGCGCCCAGCGCCACCGTCACCGACACGATCGACACCAGCGCGCCGAGCTGTTTGTCCGACAGCCCCCACGCGGCCTTCATGTGCGGGAACAGCGACACGATGACCTGGCGGTCGACATAGTCGAACAGCATCAGCGCCAGCGTCATCGCAAACGCGAACCAGGCGGCGCCGCGGCCGGTCACGTAGGTGTCGGACGCGTTCGCCGGCGTGGGCAGGTAGGTGGCCATGGCTGGCTTGTCTCCAGGGGATCTCTGGGGGATCTCTAGGCGATCTCGAGGGGGCCGTCAGGGCACGAGCACGGTGGCACCCACCGTGCCGCGCGATTCGAGCGCGCGGTGTGCTTGCGCCGCGTCGGCCAAGGCAAAACGCTGCTTGGGCTCGCCGACGATCTTGCCGGCGCGCACCAGGCCGAACAGCTCGTCGGCCATGGCCAGCATGTGCGCGCGCGGCGTGGCGTAGTGGACCATCGCCGGGCGCGTCATCCAGATCGAACCCTTGACCGCCAGCAACGTGCTGTCCACCACCACCGGGCCCGAGCTGGTGCCGTTGCTGACGAAGCTGCCGCGTGGGCGCAGGCTGTTCAGCGAGGCCAGCAGCGTGTCCTTGCCCACCGAGTCGTAGACCACCGGCACGCCCTGGCCATCGGTGAGCTCGCGCACGCGCTTGGGGATCTGCAGCGCCATCTGCTCGGCCGACATGCCGCCGGTGACGATGGTGTGGGTGCAGCCGTGCGCGCGCGCCACCTCGGCCTTGGCCTCGGTGCTGACGGTGCCGATCATCGTCACGCCCAGCGCACGCGCCCATTGGCAGGCCACCAGGCCGACACCGCCGGCCGCCGCGTGGTACAGGATGGTCTCGCCGCCGTGCAGCGGGTAGACCTGACGGAACAGGTACTGCGCGGTCATGCCCTTCATCATCAGCGCCGACGCGCTCTCGTCGGACACGTCCGCCGGCAGCGGGATCAGCACCTCGGCCGGCATCACGCGCACGTCGGCGTACGCGCCTTGCGGCCCCAGCAGATAACCGACGCGGTCGCCGACTTGCACGTCGGTGACGCCGTCGCCCACCGCCTCGACCACGCCGACCGCGTCGCTGCCCAGGCCGCTGGGCAGCGGCGTCGGGTAGCGGCCGGTGCGGAAGTAGACGTCGATGAAGTTGACGGCGACGTAAGCGTGGCGCACACGCGCCTGGCCGGGGCCGGGCGCGCCGACCTCGACGTGCTCGAGCTCGAGCACCTCGGGGCCGCCGAGGCGATGGAAACGGATGGCTCGGGACATGAATCTCTCCTGCGAGGGGGTGTAGGACTGCTGCGGCATTCAGCCGGACGAGTGCGTCGCGCTGAGTTGGTCGATGAAGGCCTCGGCCTGCGGCCACTCGCCGTAGCCCGACGCCGGGTTCAGGTGGCCGACGGCGCCGAGGTCCACGCGCTCGCTGCCCCAGGCCTGCGCCAGCTCGGCGATGCGCTCGGCGTCGCCCAGCGGGTCGTTGCGGCTGGCGGCGACGATGCTGCGAAAGGGCAGCGGCAAGCGCGGCACCGGCAGCCAGCCGCCGGCGCGCAACTGCTCGAGCGTCGGGTAACCGTCGGGCATGGCCCGCTCGAAGTCCGCCGGGGCGGCGAGCAGCGCGCCGCGAACGGGGCCGCGCTTTTGCTGCGCCCAGTGCGCGACCATCACGCAGCCCGCGCTGTGCGCGACGATGACGACGGGTCCGCCGATCGCGCGCAGCGCGTCGTCGATCGCCGCCACCCGCGCCGCGCAGTGCAGATCCTCGCGCCCCGGGGGTGTCAGCGCGGCCACCGGGCGGCCCTGCGCGCGCAGCTTCGCTTCGAGCAGGGTCTGCCAGTGCTGCTCGACGTGGTCGCGCAGGCCGGGGACGATCAATACCGTGACCTCGTTCATTGCCTTGCTCACTGTTCCAGGCGGATGTCGAAGGCCTTGACGATCTGCGCGTTGCGCTCGTAGTCGCCCTTGACCATCTGCGCCAACTTGTCGGGGCTTTCGCTGACCGAAGGCTCGAAGCCGGCAGCGATCAGCCGGTCGCGCACCTTCGGCGACATCACGGCCTTCAGCGTGGCGATGTTGATCTGGCCGATCAACTCCGGTGGCAGCTTGGACGACACCACGGTGCCGACCCAGTTGCTGAAGTCGATGTCGGGGAAGCCCTGCTCGGCCATGGTCGGCACCTCGGGCAGGTGCACCGAACGCGTCTTGGCCGCCACGCCGAAGGCCTTCAGCTTGCCGCCCTTGATCAGCGGCAGCGACGTCGGCACGCCGTCGAACATGATGTCGACCTGCCCGCCCATCACCTGCTGCAGCGCCGCCGGCGAGCCGGGGAACGGCACATGCGTCAGGTCCAGCCCCGCCTTCTTCGCGAAGATCAGGCCCGCGTAGTGCGAGCTGGTGCCGGCGGTGTACGAAGCAAAGCTGCCCTTGCCGTCGTGGTGTGTCTTCAGGTAGCCGATCAGCCCCTTGACGTCGTTGGCCGGCACGCTGGATGCGGCTACCAGCACCATGTTGGCGCGGCCCACCATCGTCACCGGCTTGACGTCCTTGACCGGGTCGAAGCGGGTCTTCATCACCAGCGGCACCTCGGTCAGGATGTTGCTGGCCGCGATCAGCAGCGTCTGGCCGTCGGCCGGCGCGGCCTTCAGCGCCTCGACCGCGATCGCGCCGCCGGCGCCGAGTTTGTTCTCGACGATCACCGGCTG
>ERZ795060.4378-NODE-4378-length-11966-cov-5.122828_pt1 | contig 11966 bp, 9 predicted proteins | sample MGYA00375144_ERZ795060 | MGnify/ENA primary metagenome ERZ795060 (study PRJEB30189, sample SAMN05720157) | activated sludge metagenome | isolation source: anaerobic digester from wastewater treatment plant | place: Japan | collected 2015-05-15 ... | reverse complement strand
TTCCTTCAGCCTTCCCAAAATCAACTATAATAGCTCCGCTATCATAACGTCTTACCGTTCCGCTAACAATCTCTCCGATTTTATCCTGAAATTCCTCTTTTACTATTGCTTTTTCCGCTTTCCTGAGTTGCTGTGCAATAGTCTGTTTGGCTGCCTGAGCGGCAATTCTACCAAAATCCCGCGGAGTTACTTCCCACTTGATAACATCTCCAACTTTTACCGAGGGATACTTAGTCTTTGCCTCATCAAGTTTAATCTGGTCATTATTGGGATTTTTTTCTACAACCTCAAGGGTAGCCCAGGCCTTTATTTCTCCTGTTTTTAAATCAAGCTTCACTTCAAGATTCGTCGCTGGATGTATACTCCTCCTTGAAGCGTTAAGTATAGCTTTTTCTACGGCTTCTGCCAGCCTTTCCTTGCCAATACCACGCTCCTGCTCAAGATATTCAAGAACTGCAAGTAATTCATTATTCATTAGTTATTCTCCAGAGTAATAAGACTAAAATCAAAATCAGCCACCTGGAAATCCCAGATTTAGTGGCACAACAACGCTTTTTTGAATAAAGCGCAAAGACAATAATTTATTTCCTCTTCTTGTTTTTTCAATAAGCTCATTAATAAAAAAAAGAAAGAATTTCTTGAATACTAAAAAAAGTGTTGTATTATACGCAGCAAAAAAAAGAGAAATATTATAAAACGAGGATAAGTATCAATGGCAGAAGAAAAGGAAAAATCAAAAAAAAAGTTAAGTTCAGCCCACAAAAGAGCTAAACAAGCTGCAAGACGCACAACTATGAATAAAGCAAGAAAATCAGAGTTGTGGTCTATAGAAAAAAATATCAGAAGTGAAAATGACCCTGAAAAAAAGAAAAAATTACTTTCCCTTTATTTCTCAAGATTAGATAAAGCTGTCAAAGCAAATGCAATTAAAAGAGGTAAAGCTTCAAGAAAGAAATCACGCCTCTCAAAGTTATTAGCAAAAACTCCCTGATTCATGCCTTAAAATGGCATGATAGTTATGATTGATTTTCATGTTCACACAAAAACAAGTTATTGTGCTGATAAAGACTTAAGTCTTGATTTTTATTCTGAACAAATTTCTAGCACAAACCTAATTGAATTCGTTTGTGTAACAGACCATTCCATGGCGATCTATTTTCCAGAAGATATTGCATGGAAATGGGAATTCCTTTCAGACAGCAATATATTTGAACAATGGAGAGACTTTGGGAATCAACGCCTGGCTAAACAGATTTCTGAATTAAAAAAATTTAAAGAAAGAAAAATTCTCTGCGGAATTGAAACTGAAATGCTTCCAAATGGTAAACTTTGCTTTGACCCTATGTTCAGATCTCATTTAGACATTGTAATTGGAAGTGTGCATTTCCTACCCATAGAAAATAATCGAAATGTGTTGGATTATTGGTTAGACCATACTATAATGATTCTGAATTCAGGAATAGATATATTAGGCCATCCATTCAGATGGATAGCAACAAAGATACCAATAACCCAAAAAATAGTAGAAACTATAGTAAAAGAAGCAAAAAAAAACTCTGTTGCTCTCGAACTCAACTCACACTATAAATATGAAACTGAAGACATTATGATGATAAAAATATGTGCAGAACATGATGTAAAAATTAGTATTGCTTCAGATGCCCACCGTAAAGAGGAATTCGGTGATTATTCTTATCATATGTCTGTTATAAAAAAATCTGGTATTAACAATATTTCGAATTTAATAAAAAATTAACCGATAAAAGCAGAGGTAAAAATGGCAAAAGGCACATTAACTCAAAAGATCATATCTTCTCATCTCGTAAGCGGCAAAGAGGAAATAGGCTCTGAAATAGCCATAAAAATAGACCATACTTTAACTCAAGATGCAACTGGCACTATGGCTTATCTCGAGCTCGAAGCAATGGGAATTGAAAGAGTAAAAACAGAAATTTCTGTCTCTTACGTAGATCATAATATGCTTCAAAACGGTCCAGAAAATCACAATGATCATTTATATCTTCAATCTATTGCAGCCGCAAAAGGAATCTGGTTCTCACGACCCGGAAATGGCATTTGCCACCAATTGCATCTTGAAAGATTCGGCGCACCAGCAAAAACGCTTCTCGGCTCTGATTCTCATACGCCCACTGGGGGAGGAATTGGAATGCTCGCAATTGGAGCAGGTGGACTCGATGTAGCTCTCGCGATGGCGGGAAAACCCTTTCGCCTATCCTATCCTAAAGTTGTTGGCATAAATTTAAAAGGTTCTCTTCCTGAATGGGTAAGCGCAAAAGATGTAATTCTAAAGGTCCTCAGCATACTTACTACAAAAGGTAACGTAGGTTCGGTAGTAGAATATTTTGGTGAAGGATCGAAAAAATTGTCAGTCCCAGAAAGGGCAACTATCACAAACATGGGAGCTGAACTTGGTGTTACAACTTCAATCTTTCCTTCAGATGAACAAACCTTAAAATTTCTTAAAGCTCAAGGAAGAGAAAACTCATATATTGAATTATCTGCAGATAAAAATGCGGATTACGATCAAATCATAGAAATAGACCTATCATCACTCACCCCTCTCGCTGCATGTCCATCAAGCCCTGATAATATAAAAACAGTAGAAGAACTACAAAAAATTCCAGTTTCTCAAGTAATAGTAGGTTCGTGTACTAATAGTTCTTTTAGAGACCTTATGCTTGTAAGAGAAATTTTAAAGGGAAAAACAATATCTCCGTCAGTATCATTTGCTATCGCACCAGGAAGTAAGCAGGTAATGAAAATGCTTGCTGATTCAGGAGCCATGTCAGATCTACTCGCAAGTGGAGCACGAATCCTCGAATCAGCATGCGGGCCATGTATTGGACAAGGCTTGAGTCCTGCAAATGATACAGTATCTCTACGCACTTTCAATAGGAATTTTTCCGGAAGAAGTGGAACGAAAAATGACGCCGTATATATAGTTTCCCCTCTTGTAGCAGCTGCATCTGCTTTAACAGGATTCATAACGGATCCCCGAACTTTAAAAATCAAGATGCCAAAAATAAAAATGCCCCTGAAATTCGACATAGACGATAGAATGATAATACCCCCTCCTCCTCATGGAACAAAAATTGAAATAATAAGAAAAGCAACTATCGGAGAACCTCCAAAGAATTCTCCTCTTCCAGAACATATCAATGGAATTGTAATTATAAAAGCTGGCGACAAAATTACTACCGACCATATAATGCCAGCAGGACAATACCTCAAATATAGAAGCAATATATCGGAATATTCTAAATATGTATTTGAGCCCTTCAACCAAAATGGAAAAGAATCATTCGCTCAAAAAGCTTTAAAAGCTAAAAATTCAGGATTTCACGGCATAATAGTAGCCAGGGAAAGTTATGGACAGGGCTCATCGCGTGAACATGCTGCAATTTGCCCAATGTATCTCGGAATTAAAGTCGTAGTAGCATGTTCGATAGAACGAATACATTCGGCAAATCTGGTAAACTTTGGAATAATCCCATTACTCTTTAATTCCCCTTCCGATTATGATTTAATAGAAGAAAATGCAAGATTTATAATTTGCGAAATTCGCAAGCATTTAAAAGTTGGAAAAGAAATAAAGGCAAAAATCTGCTTACAATCAAATGAAAAAGAAATAATTTTGAGACATACGCTCACAGATGAAGACATAAAAATAATACTTGCTGGTGGAAGACTTCACTACGAATAAATCACACAATAATAATGAATTTTCATAGGAATCTAAAATAGCAATATATCTCTGAAATGAATTAGCACTTGACTTCTTTTTATACAAAATTAAATTGAATCACAAGATATTAGATTAAACTTATAATAGGAAAAAAGGAGAGCAAAAAAATGAGTTTATTAAAGATAAAAAATGAAAATGAATGCAAATACGATGAAATTTCACTTGGTGAAATAATGCTAAGGCTTGATCCTGGTGAAGGAAGAATACGAACAGCAAGATCTTTTAGAGCATGGGAAGGAGGTGGTGAGTATAATGTTGCAAGAGGATTACGAAAATGTTTTGGCATGCGAACTGCAATAATAACAGCTTTTGCTGATAACGAAATTGGACATCTTATAGAAGATTTTATTATGCAAGGCGGTGTTGATACTTCATTCATAAAATGGCTTCCATTTGATGGAATTGGTAGGACTGTTCGGAATGGTCTAAATTTTACAGAAAGAGGTTATGGAATTCGTGGAGCAATAGGTGTATCAGATAGAGGAAATACTGCCGCATCTCAAATGAAAAAAGGGGATATTGATTGGGATTTTATTTTTGGAAAACTCGGCGTAAGATGGTTTCATACAGGCGGAATTTTTGCTGCCCTTTCGGATTCTACCTCAGAACTTATTGAGGAAGCTATGATCTCCGCTAAAAAATACGGAACTATTATCTCATATGATTTGAATTACAGGGCTTCCCTGTGGAAAAGTATTGGAGGAAAAAAGAAAGCTCAGGAAGTAAATAAAAGACTTGCCCGATTGGTAGATGTAATGATTGGAAATGAAGAGGATTTTACGGCTGCTCTTGGATTTGAAGTTGAAGGTATCGATGAAAATATTTCCTTCATTGATTCATCTAAATTCAAAAATATGATAAAAAACGTAATAAAAGAGTACCCCAATTTTAAAGTTGTAGCAACAACTTTGAGAACTGTAAAAACAGCAACTATCAATGATTGGAGCGGAATTTGTTGGGCAGATGGTAAATTCTATGAAGGAAAAACATTTAATAACCTTGAAATTCTGGACAGAGTTGGCGGTGGAGACAGTTTTGCATCAGGACTTATTTATGCTTTTTTGAAATTCAACGATCCTCAAAAAGCAGTAGATTATGGTGTAGTTCACGGAGCCCTTGCGATGACAACCCCCGGAGATACATCTATGGCTACCCTTGCAGAAGTGGAAAAAATTGTGGCAGGAGGCGGAGCACGAGTAGTGAGGTAGTAGTTTTTACAAATCAATGCAATGGTAATTTTTTTCTACTTTGCTTCGAGGATAACCTCTTTTCTGATTATATAGATGGCATTTCCCCTTTTTACAGGCTTTAAAAATAACGCCCTTACTCTTTGTCCATAAAGAACATTTTTCATTGCACGAACAATATCATCAAAGTTATTAATTCTTATATCGTTTAGACGAACTAAAACATCACCTCGTCTTACTTCTGAATCCCCATTACTTGGAGACAATTCAGAAACAATTAATCCACCAGCAAAAGGATAATCAATTGATTTTGCTAAAGATTTATCAAGTTCTATTAGACTCAGAGATAGTCTTTTCTGGGCTATTTCCTGTCCATTAAATAACTTTAACTCTTCTGTTTTTAATTTCCATTCTTTACCATCAATAGATTTCAAGGATATTTCAATTCCCGGCTTTATTTTCCATAACTCTCTACCTAAGGAAATTAAATCTTTGAATTTATTACCATTTATATGGGAGATTTTTGTTCCAGGCTTTAATCCTGATTTTTCCGCTGGACTTCCTGGTAGAACTTCAGAAATAATAAAATATTTTCCTGTTTGCTCAATTCCCGGAATTATCCCAAGACTTGTTTTTGAAAATCTCTCTGGAATCAACCACTTACCAACTACGGATTCAATTCGTTTTACTGGAATAGCAAAACCTATTCCCTGTGCATCTTTGTATATTGCAGTATTGAGTCCTATCATCTCACCAAGAATATTTACGAGAGGTCCCCCACTATTACCCGGATTTATTGCAGCATCCGTCTGTAAAATATCAGAAAAAATTACCTTCCCCTGATAAATAGCTTCTCTATTTAAAGCGCTAAGAATACCTCTTGATATGCTACTACCCAGACCATAAGGATTTCCCACTGCAATAACAGTTTCCCCCAGATATAATTCATCAGGAGGGGCAATTGAAATAGGTTTTAAGGTGTCAGGAACAGGTGTTATCAATGCAAGCAATGCAATATCATTTAACTCATCTGAGGCGATTTCAACAGCTTTAGCTACCTTTCCATCATAGAAGACAATATTTATTTCAGTTGCCCTGTAAACAACATGAGCATTTGTAATTATCAACCCAGCAGGATCAATTATTACTCCACTTCCAAGTGAGTTTGTCCTACTCTGTAAATCATGCCCAAAAAAGTCTTTAAAAAAACCTTCAAACGGGTCTATACCCCATGGCGAGTGAGAAGAACTTACAATAGTTTCAGTCCCAATGTTCACCACGGAAGGTAGTACCTTTTCAACAGCTTTAACAACTTCGTTGCGACGTTCTTCAGCAAAGAGTAAAAAACAATTTAAGAACAGGAAAAACAATACAATTTTTCTTTTCATTTTATAATTTCTACAATTTAATTGCATGATTTTATTTTTCTGTAATATATCTTAAGAAATATAAATTTTCTAAAAAAGATGTTAAGGCGATGGAACTTTTTTTAAGAAAAACTAATTTACTTAAAAATAAAAAATATACAATGAGAATTACTGAAAAAAAATTGCAGATATTCTGGAAAAAGATAAAAACTGGAACAATCTTAAAAACCTCCGATGGAAAAGATATTAAAATACTTTCTCCCGGAAATTGGAATTTCGAAGAGGGACCTGACTTTCAAAATGCAAAATTTGAAATTGATGGAATTACAGACTCCGGTGATGTAGAAATACATCTAAAGTCTTCTGATTGGTTCCTGCATAATCACAATAATGATTCTAATTATAAAAATGTAAAACTTCATGTTGTCTTCAAAAATGACAAGACTGTAATGGATAAAATAACAATAATTCTTCCAGAAAAGTTGAGCTTGCCGAAAACTCCTGTTGAAAAAAATCTAAAGTTTGGTTCAGGTAAATGCCAAAATTATTTCTCAACATTGGATGAGATTATCCTTAATGATTTTTTGAGTGAAGCAGGGATTGAAAGATTTAAAGAAAAAGCTTCTGCAGCAACTGCAGAAATAATAAAAGATGGCTTTGATAAAGCAGTCCTAAAAAAAATTTTTGAGGCCGCTGGATATAAAAAAAATAAAGAAAATTTCGTTGAACTATTTAAACGAATACTATGTCACCCCGAATATAAAAATCCAGAAATTCTTCCAGCTCTTATCTGGGGAGAATCGGGACTGCTTCCAGATCCAACAACAAAAGACGTTCACAGAGAGATGAAAGAATATACTTCCAAACTCTGGAATATATGGTGGAAATATAGACTTCATAATGAAAAACCAATAAAATGGATAAAAGCTGGCGTAAGACCACTTAACTCTCCGGAAAGACGTATCGCTGGACTTTGTAGCATAATATCAAAAACAAATGCAAAAATATTATGCGAAATATTAAAATTGATGAAAAATTCCCAAACTCCTTCGATTTTCTCATCAAAACTTATAGAATTTTTCACTGTAAAAGATGAAATTTGGGATAACTGGACAAATTTCCGAAATAAAAGAAAGCTAAGGGCCTCAATAATAGGAAAAATGCGTTCTATTGACATCGTAACAACTGTGATTTTACCTTTCTTATTTGCGAAATTCGCAATAGATAAGGACCAGAATATTATGGATTTTTGCATAGAAACATTTCGTGTATCTCCTCTTATTCAGGATAATATAAAATTGAAAATCGCTATAAATAAATGGTTTACACCACCATCAAGAGGAAATTATATAATTACTAATGCTGCATCTGCTCATGGAGCAATATTTCTTTTAGAAAAATTTTGTTATGCTTGTTCTTATCATTGCAACGAATGTATGATTTTATCACAGTTAGAAAAAAATCGTAAAAATATCCTTCATCTTTGACTTTATTATTTCTCATCTCCCGAATCAGCTTTCCACACAGCTATAACAATTCCCGTCATTATCATTATAGCTCCAGGATAAAACCAAAGTTGTGGCTTTTCTGCAAAAATCGGATATGAAACCAGAGTCGCAAGAATAAATTGAGCAGGCACAGTAAGAGCCATCAACTGGCTCTTCGCATAGCGCAATAAAAACATCATTAGAGCGTGCCCACCAATAGTTGGAAATACAATAAGGCAACAAAGTGATACAATAGTTCTTATGTCTCCTACAGAAATTTTCCCATGTAAGATAATCGAGAAAATCCCTTGAACTAAAGCAGCAATAGCAAAAACACCAGTACTGAAAACAAAGGCATTTTTATCTTTTCTATATCTCCGACCGAAAACAATATAACTTCCACATAAAAATGCCGAAAATAAGGCTACAGCAGATCCATAAAATTGAGATGGGGCAAGCTCTATTTGCCTGATACTTAACCAGAGAGTACCAAGAAAAGCCAGAATCAGACCAAAAATTTCCCATTTATTTATCCTCTCCTGAATAATCCAATGGGCTAAAAATGGAACCATAAGTGGTTGAAGACCAATAAATAATGTAGCATTTGCAATCGTAGTATTCTGTATTGCCCAACACCAAGTTGAAAAATGAAGTCCAAGTAAAAGTCCACAAATAATAGCTCCTTTTGAGAATAACTTCATAATTGAATCTTTCTTAAGACTCTTCAAAGCAATAGGAGACAAAATAATCGCCGCACCAAAAACCCTCCAAAAACCAATATCAACAGCAGGAATTTTACAAAACCTTGTCAATATTGAAGCAGAAGAGGCCATAATAACAATTACCAACCATAAAAGAATTATACTAGAATATTTCATTGCGAAAATTTACCAATTAGGTCTACTGCGCTCTTCAGTGGATGGGCTTTTTTTGCTTTCGGTACCTTTTTCCTGGTTTTCCACAGATAAAGTTAAATCTTGTTTCTGCCCTGGAGTTTCCTCAAAAGATTTTTCTTTAGTTACAGAAATTTTCTCCTCAGATTTCATTTCAGTAGTTTTTACTGGCAAATTTTCTTCCGAACTGCCTCCTTCATCATCTTTTGCTTCAATAGAGAGCTTTAAATCTTTATGTTTAGGCAAAATTTCAGTAGGTAATAAATCTTTGCGTTTTTGACTTTCTGTCTTGAAATATCTATATCCTATAAAAATTGCTCCAATCAAAACAAAACATAGAAAAGAAAAGAAAAAAGCTAAAAATATCCATAGCAAGATATGATTTTTTCTCTTTTCAGTTTTTTTTGGGACAGTTAAATAATCGGCAGAATCTTCTTTTGAGATATTTTTTTTATCTGCAGAAACTTCTTTTTTTATTTGTGGAGAAATAGCCTCTGTTACTGCATTTGAAGGACTGATAGCAATATTTGTTTTTCCTACACATGGCAATGGAGTTAGAGGAAACTGTCCATCTAAAACTCTTTCTATATCTACAATCAAAGCTTTCCAACTTGCAGGACGGTCATTTTTATCTTTAGCCATCATAATTTTTATAAGTGATACTGTCTGTTCACTAATGAGAGGATTATAACTTTTCGGATCAGGTAAAGGCTCTGAAAGGTGTTTAGTTACTATTCCCATAGCAGTATCAGCATCATATGGCACTGTCCCTGTAACCATGTGATATAATGTAGCTCCTAATGAATAAATATCGGATCTAAAGTCAAGATCTTTTACTCCCAGAGCCTGCTCCGGACTTACATAATAAGGTGTACCAATCATCATTCCTGCCATTGTAAGAGAGCTTTCCTCATCGAGTTTTTTGGAGATTCCCATATCCATTAATTTAGCGGTAAAATTTTTATCAATCATTATATTAGACGGTTTTATATCGCGATGAAGAATTCTATATTCATTCCACGCATAATCGAGAGCCGATGCAATAGACTTTATTATTTCAAGAGAATCTTTTTCAGATAAGGGAATTCCATCTTTTATCTTATCAAAAACTGTTTCACCGCGAATATACGAAATTGCCATATAATAAATGTTATTTTCAACACCTGCATGAAAAGCCGTAACAATATTTGGATGCTCTAATTTTGCCGTATTTCGAACTTCATTTAAAAATCTTTCTACAAAATCACGATTAGACGTATATTTAGGAGATAGTATTTTCAGGGCAACATGACGATCTAATTTTTCCTGCTTTGCCAGCCAAACTTCTCCCATTCCACCAACACCGAGTTGTTTCTCAACGATAAAATCCCCAAGCTTCATTCCTGGATAAATACCGGGAATAGGAACAAGAATTTCTTCACCGCAAAAAGGACATTTTCTCACCTCTCCGCAGAGAGAATCATCAGTTTGATTCAAGGCATTGCATTTTGAACATGTGTATGAGACTATAGGCATATTACAAAATAGAGTTTCTTATTTTTATTATAAATTTAATCCCATTTTGTGAAAAAAAAACAATAAAAATAGATATTTATTAATATTTTGCGTTCGTCCAGTAGCACAACTGCAAGGAATCAAGGCAACCGGCGGTGCAATAACTACTCAGAGCCAATAATGACGAAGCAGATATGCCGTAATGACCAAACCCTTGCGGGATCAATACAAAATGAATAATTTCCTTAACTGCAAATACTTTTCTCTCCATATTTAATTATCAACAGCTAAAACTCCTGTTGGCTGATTGAACCGCAAAATTTAGTTTAATTTTTTCAGAAATCTATTTCTGACCATAATAAGCATTTTTGCCGTGTTTTCTTTCAAAATGTTTTTTTATTAAACAGTCTGAAATCATTTCCAATGAAGGATTTAGAGATACTGAAAGGAATGCGATTTTCGCAATTTCCTCAAGGATCACAGCATTATAAACGGCTTTTTGAGCATTCTCTCCCCATGTAAATGGACCATGTGAGGCTACAATCACCATGGGTACGTGGGATGGATTAAGTTTTAACTTTTTAAAAAGATTTGAAATTGCAATTCCAGTATTGTCCTCATAGTCTCCATTAATCATTTCTTCAGATAATTCTTCAGTACATGGGACAGAACAAGGAAGGTGATCTGCATGAGTGGTTCCCAGTATTAGAATTTCTTTCTTAGCCTGCGCCCACGCTGTAGCATAGGTTGAATGAGTGTGGCAGACTCCACAGATATCTGGAAAAGAACGATAAAGTCTGGAATGAGTTTTTGTATCTGAAGATGGACGGAGAGAACCTTCAACCACATTATTTTCAAGATCAACTACTACCATGTCATCAGGTTTCATCTTTTCATATGGAACGCCACTTGGTTTAATTGCGAAAACTGCTTTATTGTGGTCAAAGGCACTTGCATTTCCAAAAGTGTATAGGGCAAGTCCTCTTTTGTAAAGTTCCATATTTGCGATATAAGCTTCTTCTTTTAAAGTTTTAAATTTCATGTTTTTTTTATTATTTTTTTTAGATTTTCAAATCTTTTTCTGTTGCATTTGCCAATTGAAGATATTTTTTGTATCTTTCTCTATAAACAGGAAATAATTTTTTATTTGGTTTATAATTTTTTTCAAAACCAGAACCCATAGCGTCCTGAGCATCTTCTACCTTTTGATAGATTCCTCCAACCACAGCAGCGAACATTGCCGCACCGAGAGCACACGCCTGTTCTGAACGAACCACTTTTACTGGCATTTCAAGAACATCCGATAGAGTTTGCATTACAAATGGAGATTTTTTTGCAATTCCGCCCAGAGCTATGATTTCTTTTATTTGAACTCCTTGTGAAGTAAAACACTCATTAATTTTTTTTGCTCCAAAAGCTGTAGCTTCAACTATAGAACGAAAAATCATAGGAGCATTTGTCCCCATATCAAAACCAATGGCAGATGCTTTCAAGCTCTGATCCGCAAATGGTGTTCTACGACCATTAATCCAATCAGTAAATACAGGAATATCTTCTTCTATTTTTATTTTTGAAGCGGCTATATTCAGTTCTCCTAAAATCTCATGTTTTAGAGTACTTGCGAATTTCGCAATTTTATGATTTTTGCTTTCGGATATAGGCCAGAGAAGAAGGTTTCTGAACCATGCATAAAAATCGCCAAATGCTGATTGTCCTGCTTCAAGCCCGAGCATCCCTGGAATAATAGAACCATCCACTTGTCCACATATTCC
>ERZ795060.4374-NODE-4374-length-11972-cov-62.776202_pt1 | contig 11972 bp, 6 predicted proteins | sample MGYA00375144_ERZ795060 | MGnify/ENA primary metagenome ERZ795060 (study PRJEB30189, sample SAMN05720157) | activated sludge metagenome | isolation source: anaerobic digester from wastewater treatment plant | place: Japan | collected 2015-05-15 ... | reverse complement strand
TTAATATTTAATAAGGATATAAGGCAAGATATTACTCATGCATATCCTGTAAGTGGAGAAATGTCTCTTCTTGTATCAAATCCTTCAGAAGCTAATTCTAACAAAAATAATGTAACAGGTACCAAACTTGTACTTGAGAACATGGGGCTTGCATCTCTTAATCAAAGTAGTGTGTATGTGTTAGTAGGAAGTATTAGATTTTATGTTACTTATATCAACTATGATGATACAAAGCCTGAGGTTGACAATAAACTTATGATTGAAGCAATCTCTAAAGTTGGAGCTGATGGTAAGTCTCTAGATATTAGTGGAAGGTGTGATGCTGATGGAAATATTTATACCGATGGAGATAAAGAGCTTAGTATAAATATATCTCTATAATAGAAATCTTTTCCACCACATTTTATAGAGTTTTAAGAGCCCTCCTTACCTAAAGGAGGGCTCTTTTGTTGACAAAAAATTTTCTTTGGAAAAGGGATTGAATTCCTTATTTAATTTGGGAGATATGGAGTTATTTATAAATCTTATAATAAATAAATGATATTTATTAAAGTTTGAAAATTAGTTTTTAAATGATATTATATACTATGAGTACATAAAAAAATTTAATTAATAGGGGGAGATTCTTATGAAGAAGATGCTTGTTATTTTAAGTGCATGTCTTCTCTTGGTTTTTGTTTCAGGATGTTCCCAGCAACCTCCGCCACAACCACAGCAAGCTCAACCAGATCAAGATTTATCTGAAGAAGAATTAAACTCTATGTATGATTTAGTGTTTTCTGGAGGAGATTTTGGAGCAAGTTTTAACATTTACTTTAATAAATTTCTTTCTTATGTTAATACTGAAACCTCTCCTAATGTCTTAAAGGATAGAAGGTTAGCATCTAAGAAGAAGGTAGAAAAAATTACTGTTGAGCCTACTTGGAGTGGACCTGATGATCATGGTTGGTATACAAAAACTAAAATTGAGGAGGATACTAATAATACTACTTTAACTAAGCTTAGATACTTTTCATCACTTAAAAGATTAGAGTACGAAGAAGTTTATACATATTCTTATTCTGGATCTACAGATACACAAAGTGGATATATGATCCTTAATAAGGATATAAGGCAAGATATTACTCATGCATATCCTGTAAGTGCAGAGATGTATTATACTATACCAACTTTCTCTAACAAAGACATCACCATAAGAGCTAAGTTTGTTTTTGAGAATATGAATCTTGTAGAGCTTGATCAAATTGATATGTATGCATGGATAGGAAGTATTAAAATATATGGCATTTATATTAACTATGATGAGAATATTGAGGTTGAAGATAAACTTATGGTTGAAGCAACCTCTGAAGTTGGAGCTGATGGTGAGTCTATAGATATTAGTGGTGGGTATGATACTGATGGTATTATCTATACAGATGATGGATATACGAATTTTGATACAAATGTACCTCTTCTAGCAGGATAGTTTTTTCTACTCCATTTTGTAGAGTTTTAAAAAGCCCTCCTTACCTAAAGGAGGGCTTTTTTTTGTTGACAAAAAAATTTTCTCTTCCTATTCTAACTTTATAAGGTATTATTTTTTTACAGTGAAAAAAGGAGGGTTAGGATATGTTTAAAAAACTTTCTTTGGAAAAGGGATTGAACTCACTGATTGGTCCTGGAGATATGGAGTATATTGAATTTGATATTTTTAAAGGGGAAAAGGGAGATGATTATACTTTTAATTCAAAGGATTATGAAATAGGACTTGTAATATTAAGTGGCAAATGTAATATTTCTGTGGATGATAATAGATATCACTCTATAGGAGCAAGAAGGAATGTTTTTGATGGAAATGCTTATGCTTTATATATTTCCAACAATAAAGATGTAAAGATTGAAGCCTTAGAACCTTTGGAAATTGCCATTTCTAAAACAAGAGCAAAGACAGAGGAGACTGTAAGATTAATAAGACCAGAAGATGTAATAATAAGAGATGTGGGTGCTTACAACTGGAGAAGAGATGTAAAAGATATTATTGATAATAGAATAAATGCAAAAAGATTGTTAATAGGAGAAACTATAAATCCACCAGGAAACTGGAGCAGCTATCCTCCTCATAAGCATGATAGAGATAATTATCCTGAGGAAGTAAAGATGGAAGAAGTTTATTTTTATAAGGTAAATCCTCCTCAGGGGTTTGGTTTACAAAGGGTGTATACCAAAGAAGGCGATCTTAATGAGGTCTTTTTGATTGAGAATGATACACTGCTTATGATTAAGAAAGGTTATCATCCTGTAGTAGCAGCACCTGGTTATCAGGTATACTATTTATGGACTCTTGCTGGAGATATAAGAGAATCTATCGTCTATGATGATCCTGATCATAGATGGTTAAAGGCATCTGAAAAGATGCTAAAGGAATCTAAAAGATGAGTAATAAGGAGGGTGATGAAAGAAGATGAGTAGAAATGATGTTTTAGAAAAAATAATTGAGTGTGGAATAGTAGCAGTAATTAGAACTGATTCTGCAGAAGACTTAATTGATGTAGCGAAAGCTTTAAAGGAAGGTGGAGTTACATCTATTGAGATCACTATGACAATACCTTCTGCTCTTGAGGCACTTCCAAAAGTAAAAAAGGAAGTTGGTAATGAGGTTATAATGGGAGTAGGCACTGTACTTGATCCAGAGACAGCAAGGCTTGCTATATTGGGAGGAGCAGAGTTTGTAGTATCTCCTATTTTGAATAAAGAGATTATTAACCTATGCCATAGGTATGACAAAATAGCTATTCCTGGAGCTTATACTCCTACAGAGATACTTACTGCTTGGGAAGAGGGTGCAGATGTAGTGAAACTTTTCCCAGCGGATACATTAGGTCCAAAGTATATAAAAGCAATTCATGGTCCTATGCCTTATGTAAAGATATCTCCTACTGGAGGGGTAAGTCTTGAAAATGCTGGAGAATTTATAAAGGCAGGAGCATGTTTTGTGGGTGTTGGTGGTAATCTTGTAGATAAAAAAGTAATTGCAGAGAGAAAGTTTGAGATTTTAACAGAAAGAGCAAAACAATATGTAGAGGAGATAAAAAAGGCGAGAAGTAAATAATTTTTCTACAAGTTTTCTAATTCAACTTTATTTGAGCCAAGGAGAGTGATTAAACTTTTCCTTGGCTTTTTTATTTGTAAACTCAGCGGTTTTGTAAATAAATTTAATTAATAAATAGATATCTTTCTGAAAAAAGAAAAATAATTCTTCTTCCAAAATAATGTAAATGATTTTACAGTTTCAACTGGTATTAGCTATATTTCATAAACTTTTTAATAAAAAATTTTATATAAAAGTAGATAAAAATTTCTTGTAATCATGATCAAATTCTTAGGTAATAGAATAACTATTCTATTTTTTAGAATTTATGAAATTTCAAGAAGGTTTTTGTTCATTTTTTTAATTTTATTTCAACCTCATTAACTTCTGCCCCCTCATTTCTGCCTCCTTCAATATATTTGAAGGAGGCGGATGTACTTTAAAAATTAGGTAAAATCTTAATAAATCTTTTGAAGTAAGAATGGAAAATTTTGGAATAATTTAAGTATATTTGTATTTTAGACATCTTTTGCGAGGAATGAGGATTCTGACGTTTTAAAAAATTAAAAGATTTTGTAATAAAAGCTCATTATATAAGAATTGACAAACTAATCTTGATTTTTAAAAGTAAAAGCTATAAATTTATACTTGGAATAAAATAAGCAAGGGGGGAATATCTATGTATGATAAGAAGCTATTAGATGAATTATTTGGTGATACTGAAGATGAAATATGTTCTCTCTTTGAAAAACTCATTGAAAAAATTGATTCCAAAATAAAAGATGTGAACAATATTGGAGCTGAAGCTTTTGAAAAGGGAAGATATGACGAGGTAGAGAAAACTCGTGAGCAAGCAGTAAAATTAGAAGAAATAAAAAACAAGGTTATATCCCTAAAAAATGAACTAACAGATCTGGCAGGTAAGATTGAAGATAGCCCAAAAAATCAGAAAGAATTTGAAAGTCCAAGAAAATTACGTAGAGGTGAGTGCACTCCAAAAACTTCTTATTATATTCCTATTCTAAAAGCTTTGGTAGAGATGGGTGGAAGAGGAAGAGTTTATGAGGTGCTTGATAGAGTATTTGAAATTATGGAACCTACCTTAAAACCTATTGATCTTGAGCTACTACCTCGTAATGGGGGGTTACGCTGGCGTAATGCTGCACAATGGGCTCGCGTAGACATGGTAAAAGAGGGACTGCTAAAATCAGATTCTCCCTATGGTATCTGGGAGATTACTGATAAAGGAAGAGAAATGTTGAAAAATAGGTAATCTCTAAATATAATATTATTAACTAAATAATTTTTGGAAAGGATAATTCATCTTTTATAATGAAGAATTTTATCACCAATAGTAATGTAGAAAATCTAAGAAAGCGAGTTTCTGACCTTATTTCTGCAAGCGAAGAACTCAAATTTTTAGTAGCTTTTTTCTATTTTTCAGGTCTTAAGGAACTTTATAATGCCCTTATAAAAAATCCTGACGTTATCATGAAGGTATTAGTAGGGCTAAATGTAGATAAGTTCAATTATCAGTTAATAGAATATGCAGATTTAGATGATCAAAATGGTATTTTATCCAACGATGAGATAGTTACAAAGTTTTTTGATTCTATAAGAAAGTCCATAAATACAGAGAAGTTTGATAATAAAGAGTTTTATGAGCAGGTAAAATTTTTTATTAATTTGATAAAAAATAACCGTTTAATAATAAGAAAAACAGTAAGACCAAATCATTCCAAACTGTATATTTTTAAGATAAAAGACTCCATAGTGAAAAATAAATTATTTATTACAGGGAGTAGTAATCTTACAAGTTTTGGGCTTGCAACTCAAGATGAGTTTAACGTGGAAATTAGTGATTATGGTGTGGACGATGCAGAAGCGTATTTTGATAATTTCTGGGAATCTGCCATTAAAATTACAGAAGATGATTATAAAGAAAGACTAATAGAACTTCTTGAAAAAGAGACTCTCATTAAAGAAATTTCACCTTTTGAAGCCTATGCTTTGGTTTTAAAAATTTATTTGGATACCTTTGAGAAGAAAGAGATAGGAGAAAGTTTAGAAAAGAAGTTTAAGAAAAACAATTATATCCCATACAAATATCAGATGGATGCTGTAGAACAGGCTTTATCTGTAATTGAAAAACACAATGGGGTAATCCTTGCTGATGTAGTGGGTTTAGGTAAAACAGTTATTGCTTGTGCTATTGCCTCTGAATTAAAGAAAAGAGGAATAATAATCTGTCCTCCTGGGATTATGGGTGATCCAAGAAGTAAAGATTCAGGTTGGAATATGTATAAAGATCAATTTGGATTATATGATTGGGAAGTTTGGTCTTTGGGAGATTTAGATAAATTACAAGAGTATCTTAGAAAAAATAAGGATGTGGAAGTAATAATTATTGATGAGGCACATAGATTTAGAAATGAAGATACAAAAAGTTATGAGTATCTAAAGAATATATGTAGAAATAAAATTGTTATTCTCCTTACTGCTACACCTTTAAATAATCGTCCTGCGGACATCTTATCATTACTAAAACTATTTACCATACCTAAAAAATCATCTATAACCTTGGAAGATAATTTAGTTTCTAAATTTATAACTTTTAAGAACACTTTTGATAGACTTGCCTACATCAAGAAATATTATAATTCTCCCGATAAGCAAAAAATCAATAAAGCTTTTAATAACTATAAAACACTTTTTGGAGAGGAGTTTAGCCCTTCTCAAGGGCTGAAGAAGATTAATCAGCGAGCTAAATATCTTGCTCAACAAATTAGAGATGTAATAGAGCCTGTTACTATTAGAAGAAATAGATTAGATTTACAAGAAAATCCAGCCTATAAAGGTGAAATTAAAAATCTTTCAAAAGTTGCTGATCCAAAGGAATTATTTTTTGAATTAGATAGGGAACAATCTGAGTTTTATGATACTGTAATTAAAAAATACTTTGCTGATCCTGAAGATGGCGGATCTTTTAGAGGAGCTATTTATAGACCTTTTGAATATGAGATAGATAAACAAAAAATTAAAGCTGAAGAAAAATTAACTCAAAAGGAAATTTTTGAGTATCATAGCCAAAGAAACCTTTATGATTTTATGAGAAGATTGTTAGTAAAAAGATTTGAAAGCTCTTTTGGAGCCTTTGAGCAAAGTTTAAAGAATTTCAAAGATATTACAGCATCTGCTTCAGAGTTTGTTAAAAAAACTGGGAAATACATCCTTGATAGAGATTTACTTGAAAAAATCTATGATAAAGATGTAGAAGAGATAGAAGAGTATTTAGCTAAATATAGTGAAGATATCAAGAAGGAAATATATCCGAAGAACTATAAGATATATGAATTGGAAAAATTTAAATATAAAGAAGAATTTATTAGAGATATAGAAACTGATTTAGAACTTTTTAATAAGGTACTTAATGAACTGAAACAATTAGGATTAGTTAACAAAGATCCAAAGATACAATGTGTTATAGAATTTATGAAGAAGAGTTTAGAAGATGAACCTGAGAGAAAAATTGTAGTATTTTCAGAATATATAGATACAGTTGAGTACTTAGAATTGCACTTAGATAGAGCTTTTAAAGATAGAGTCTTGACTATTACTGGAAATCTAACAAAAAACAAGTTAGATGCCATTTATAAAAATTTTGATGCCTCATTTTCTAACTATGAAAATAAATATGATATTCTCCTCTGTACTGATAAACTTTCTGAAGGTTTTAATCTTAATAGGGCTGGTATTGTTATAAACTATGATATACCTTGGAATCCTGTTCGTGTAATTCAAAGGGTAGGTAGAATAAACCGTATAGGTAAAAAGGTATTTGATGAGCTTTATGTAATAAACTTCTTCCCTACAGAAAAAGGAGCAGAATTGGTAAAGTCCCGAGAAATAGCAGCAAATAAAATGTTTTTAATCCACAACACCTTAGGAGAGGATTCAAAGTATTTTGATATAGATGAGGAGCCAACATCTGCAAAACTTTATGAAAGAATCAATCAGAATCCAGAAAAATTAGAAGAAGAGAGCTTCTATACAAAGGTTTTAAAAATATATGATGAAATAAAGGAGAAATATCCTAAGGTTGTATCTAACCTTTCTAAAATTCCTCCAAGAGTAAAGGTTGCAAAGAAATATGATGAAAATGAAATTTTAGTTTTTATTAAAAAGGAGAGGTTACATATCTATCATGCTCAAATTAATGAGGAAAATAAACCTGATTACTCTCAGGTAGCCTTGGAACATATACTAAATAAAATAGAGTGCTCTTTTGATGAAAAAGCCTTACCCTTAAGTGATACATTCTGGGATATATATGAAGAGATTAAGAATCCTAAGGAAAGACCTTTTTCTCTTCCAGAAAAAAGTTTAGAGCAACAAGCTATAAATAATTTAAAGACTCTTAGGAAAATAAATAATGATGAGATATATAAATATAAAAATTTCCTTGAGATATTATTAGAAGATATTATAGATTATGGAACATTACCTGATTATACCTTAAGAAGAATATCAAATTTAGAGATAAAAGATGCTGAAAAAATCAAGAAAACAATTCAAGAGATAGAATCCTTAAAAGAAGAACTTGGAGAGGATTACTTAGAGAAGGAAAAACTGAGACAAAAAAATTTAACTAAAGAAATTATAGTTGCTATTGAGAATAGAAAACTATGAGTGAAAGTGATATTTTACGATCAATAATTAATGAATTTGATATAGAAAAATTTGAAAACTTTTTCCGTCTGAAAAATCCTTATCTAAAATTTCCTAAGGAAGATATTTATTTAGAGGATAATGATTTTTCCAACGGCAAAAAGTTAGCAGAGGGATCTCTTAACGATGAAAAACTTATAATCTGCTCTTTTTTAGTAAATAAAGAATTATCAGAACGTACTGGTAAGAAAGCTCAATATGAATTAGGGAAAAAGATATTAAAAAGGAATTTTGCAGATGCAGGAATATTCATATTCTATGATAAGAAAGGAGATTTTCGTTTTTCTCTTGTATATACTAATTATTTAGGTAAAGAGAGAGACTGGAGTAATTTCAGAAGGTTCACATATTTTGTAAGTAAAAACCAGACTAACAAAACTTTTCTAAAACAGATTGGAGAAGGAGACTTTTCTACTCTTGAGAAGATAAAAGAAGATTTTTCTATAGAACCAGTTACCAAAGAGTTTTATACAGAGCTTAAAGACTGGTATTTCTGGGCAATGGATAAAGTTTCATTCCCTACGGACTATAAATATAATGAGGATCCTAAAAAAGATAATGAAATTAGAAATGCTACAAATCTTATAAGGCTTATTACTCGTATCATCTTCATTTGGTTTTTAAAACAAAAATATTTAATACCTGATACCTTATTTGAGCCAGAAGAACTAAAGAATATTGTAAAAGATTTTAACGAAGGTCACAATTATTATAATACAATACTTCAAAACCTTTTCTTTGCTGTCTTAAACCAGAAAATGTCAGAAAGAGGATTTGTAGAAGAAGGCAATTTTTTTGTTAATAGAAATCATTATGGGGTAAAGACGCTTTTCAGATATGCTGATAAATTTCTTATCCCTAAGGAAGAGGCATTAAAGCTATTTAGCCCTATACCTTTCTTGAATGGTGGTCTTTTTGACTGTCTGGATAAAGAGGATGAAAATGGAAAAGTTATTTATATAGATGGTTTCTCAAGAGAAGAGAAAAAACAAGCACTAATCCCTGATGAACTCTTCTTTACGAAAAAAGGGGAAACGGTACGTGGACTAATTGATATTCTCTCAAATTATAATTTCACCATAGATGAAAACACACCTATAGATCAGGAAATAGCTCTTGATCCTGAACTTTTAGGTAAAGTGTTTGAAAATTTACTTGCAAATTATAATCCAGAGACTGCTACTACAGCCCGAAAAGCAACTGGAAGTTACTATACCCCAAGAGAGATTGTTGATTATATGGTAGAGGAATCTCTTACTCAGTATTTAATGCAGAAGAAAGATCTAAGTGAAGATGATATAAGAAGTATACTTTCTTACTCTGATGAAGTTCCCAATCTTAATGAATATGAGAGGAATAATATAATAGAAGCAATCAGTCAGATAAAAATCATTGATCCTGCATGTGGCTCTGGAGCTTTCCCAATGGGAGTTTTACATAAATTGGTAAACGCTCTTCAAAAACTTGATAAAGATAACGAACTTTGGCATGAACTTCAATATCAAAATGCTTTGAGAGCTACCGAAGAAGTATTTCATAAAGAAGATAAAAAGATAAGAGAAGAATTATTAAAAGAGATCAATGATATTTTTGATGAAAGTATTCACTATCCAGATTATGCTCGTAAACTTTATTTAGTTGAAAATTGTATATATGGAGTTGATATCCAGCCTATTGCAATACAAATAACTAAGCTTAGGTTCTTTATTTCTCTTCTCTTAGATCAAAAGGTAGATCCACAAAAAGAAAATTATGGAATTCGTCCCTTACCAAACCTTGAGACAAAATTTGTATCTGCAAATACTTTGGTAGGACTTGAACATCCTCCTATTAGTCTTTATCCAAAGGAGATTATAGAGCTTGAAGATGAATTAAAAAAGATTCGTCATAAGTATTTTCAAGCAAAAACTCGGACTGAAAAACGTGAATGTCAAAGGAAAGATAGAGAGTTGAGAGAAAAATTATCGGAAGAATTAAAAGGCATTGGCTATCCTTCTGAAATTTCTAAGAAAGTTGCTGATTTTGACCCCTATGATCAAAATGCTACCTCAGAATGGTTTGATCCAGAATGGATGTTTGGAGTAACTGATGGATTTGATATTGTGATTGGAAATCCACCTTATATCCAACTTCAAAAGAATCCTAGAGGACTTACTAATCTTTATGAAAATAAATTTTATGAGACTTTTGACCGTAGGGGAGATATCTATGTATTATTTTATGAGAAAGGAATGGAGCTTCTAAAAGATGGGGGACATCTCTGCTACATATCTTCCAATAAATGGATGCGTGCTGGTTATGGGGAAAAACTTAGAAAGTTTTTCTTAAAATACAACCCTAAAATTCTTATTGACTTAGGTCCTAATGTCTTTGAAAGCTCTACTGTAGATACAAATATCCTTTTAATTGAAAAATCTGAAAATAAAAATGCTCTAAAAGCTGTAACCATTGATGAAAATAAGAAAGAAGATGTTAATATTGCTGATATTCTCAAAAATAGGGGTATTGTCTTGCAAAATTTAACTAAGGATGTCTGGTTTATAGGTAGTGATGCTGAGCAGCGGCTTAAGGAAAAAATAGAACACATAGGTAAGCCACTCAAGGATTGGGATGTAAAGATTTACTATGGAATAAAAACAGGTCTTAATGAAGCCTTTATAATCAATAGTGCTAAAAGGGAAGAGATACTTAATAATTGTAAAGATGAAGAGGAGAGAAGACGAACAGAAGCTATTATAAAACCTATATTACGAGGTAGGGATATTAAAAGGTATTACTATGAATGGGCTGGCTTGTGGGTGATAATAGCTAAATTTGGATTTTATAAACAGTCATATTTTTATCCTGCTATTGTTGAGCATCTTAAAAAATATGAAAATGAATTGAAAAATAGAGGTCAGTGTAGATATACAAGACAAAATAAAGATAGAATAAATTCTGATTATACAGGCCAACATCACTGGTTAGAGCTGGATAATAATCCTGATGATTATTATCTATCCGAGTTTGAGAAAGAGAAGGTGGTGTGGCAAAGAATTACACATCAACCAACCTTTTGCTTGGTTGATAAAAATATGTACATTTTAGATAGTATGGCCTTTTTTGTATCAGAGAAAAAATTAAAATATCTAATGGCTGTTTTAAATTCTACAACTATCTTTTTTTATGTGAATAAAATAGTTCATCAATATGGTTTTACTGGATTTAGGCTATCAAATCAATATGTAGAAATTATGCCCATTCCTCCCATTACCCCCGCTAATGAATTGATTGTTAAACAGATAGAGGCACTTGTAGATAAAATCCTTGCAGATAAAAAGGAAAATCCAAATGCTGATACAAGTGAATTGGAGAGAGAAATAGATATGTTGGTGTATAAGCTATATGATTTGACTGAAGAAGAGATAATGATGGTAGAAAAGAATATAAAATAAAGAAGTTATTATGTTAATTTCACAAGTATTCTGTAAACCAATTGCTATCCAAATAATCACTATCTTTCTTGACAATGATTGAGAAAAATTGTAGTATACTTAACAATTAAAAGTTTCCTTTTGAAATTATAAACGGTTTCTTAATTTAAAATGTTAAGGGGGTTTGCACATGAAATTTGGTTATTTTGATAATGAGAGGAAAGAATATGTCATCACAAATCCTGCTACTCCTTCTGAATGGACTAATTATCTTGGTTCTTTGGAATATGGAGCTATTATTACTAATAATGCTCAAGGGTATAGTTTTGTTAAGTCTGGTGCCAGTGGAAGGATTCTGAGAGGGAGATTTAATGTTCCTCCTACTACAGCTCCTGGAAGGTATATTTATTTAAGAGATATGGAATCAGGAGATTTTTGGTCGGCTTCTTGGCTTCCTGTAAAAAAGGATCTATCAAAATATGAATCTATATGCAGACATGGAATCTTATATACGATAATTTCTTCTAAATATAATGGTATTGAGACTGAGACGCTCTATTATGTACCTTTGGGAGAACTTTATGAGGTCTGGGCAATAAAGGTAAGGAATAAGAGTGGAAGAAAAAGAAAGATTGCTTTATTTAATTTTGCAGAGCTTACAAATGAACCCAGTGAGAATCAAGATCTTGTTAATATGCAATACACCCTATTTATAGGTCGTACTTATTACAAAGATAATCTTATTATACAGACTATCAATG
>ERZ795060.4366-NODE-4366-length-11990-cov-21.472560_pt1 | contig 11990 bp, 8 predicted proteins | sample MGYA00375144_ERZ795060 | MGnify/ENA primary metagenome ERZ795060 (study PRJEB30189, sample SAMN05720157) | activated sludge metagenome | isolation source: anaerobic digester from wastewater treatment plant | place: Japan | collected 2015-05-15 ... | reverse complement strand
TGATCAATGGCACCGAACACCGAGCGGCCGTCGCGCCCCTTCATCTCGATGCGCACGGTGTCGCCGAACTTCATGTACTCGGTGCGCGGCGCGCCGTCCTGCAGGGTTTCCATGGCGCGCTTTTCGGCGATGCAGCCGTAGCCCTTGGGCCACTCGCGTCGGTCGTCCTGCTCGACGCCCGGATTGCTCACCGTGCCGCTGCCGACGATGCTGCCGGCGCGCAGGCGCCGCGTGCGCGCGGCATGGGCGATCAGCTGGCCGAAGTGAAAGCGCATGTCGGGCCCGGCGTCGCACAGGCCGACCTTGCGGCCGTTCCAGCTTACTTGCAGCGTCAGGTGCACGCGGCCGTCCTGCCAGGCCTCGCCCAGCTCGTCGGGCGTGACGGCCACCGGGCTGAAAGCGGTCGACGGCTTGCCCTGCACCAGGCCCAGCCGGGTCTCGACCTCGGCCGCGATCAGCTCGCGCAGGCTGACGTCGTTGGCCAGCATGAGCAGGCGCACGGCGTCCAGCCCCTGCTCGGGCGTGGCGCCCATCGACACGTCGCCGGTGACCACGGCCAGCTCGCCCTCGAAGTCGATACCGAAGGCCTCGTCCGCCACCCGGATGTCGTCGCAGGGGCCCAGGAAGTCGTCGCTGCCGCCCTGGTACATCAGCGGTTCGGTGTAGAAGCGCTCGGGCACGTCGGCGCGGCCGGCGGCGCGCACCAGCTCGACATGGTTCAGGTAGGCCGAGCCGTCCAGCCACTGATAGGCACGCGGCAGCGGCGCCATGCAGCGCTCGGGCTCGAACGGGAACGCGTGGCGCGCGCGGCCGGCGTTGAGCGCGTCGTACAGGTCCTGCAACTGCGGCGCCATGAAGTTCCAGTCGTCCAGCGCCTGCTGCAGGCGGCTGGCGATGCCGGTCGCATAATGGGCCGTCGTCAGGTCGCGCGAGACGACCACCAGTTGCCCGTCGCGCGAGCCGTCTTTGTAGGTTGCCAGTTTCATGGGTGCTTGCCAGCCAAACCCCCGCCGCCGCAGTGACGCGCGGTCGGCGCGGACCGGCGGGCGAGGAGCGGGCGCGGCCTGGGGCGCGCGCCCGGAAGCGGCGATTCTAGGTGGGCCGGCGCGATGACCGGCACCCCCCTGTCCGCGTGCCCTCCCGAGCGACGCCGCCCCCCGCTGGCGCTGGTGGCCGCCGTGGTGCTGGCCCACGCCGTGCTGCTGCGGCCGACGCCACCGCCGGCCGCGGCGCCCGCGCCATCCGCCCGGCCCGATCCGCTGTGGCTGCGCGCCATCGCGCCGCCGCCCGCCACGGCGGCCCGCGCCGCCACCCTGCCGCCGCCTGCGCCGGCCACGCCGTCCGCACAGCGCGCCGCGCCAGCCACCACGCCCCGCGCGCAGGCGGTGGCAACGCGCTCGCCTGCCGCGGCCAGCGCCACCCGGCGCCCGCCCGCGCCGCGCCAGGCCGCGGCGCCGCACACCACCACCGCCCCGCCCGAGACCGCCCCGGCGCCGCCACCCACCACCACGCCCGCCGTCCCCGTGCGGCTGGCCGATTCGGCGACCCTGCACTACCGCGTCAGCGGCCACGCGCGTGGCCTGCCGTTCGAGGCCGAGGCGCAACTGCGCTGGCAGCGCGACAGCACGCGCTACGAGGCCGAATGGACGGTGCCGCTGCCCCTGATCGGCACGCGCGCACAGCACAGCGTCGGCGCCGTCACCGCCGCCGGGCTGGCGCCCGAGCGCTACGCCGAGCGCGCCCGCGGCGAGCGGGCGGCGCACTTCGACGCCGACGGCGGGCGCATCCGCTTTTCCGCCAACCGGCCCGACGCCGCCCTGGAAAGCGGCGCGCAGGACCGCCTGAGCAGCGTGCTGCAACTGGGCGGCCTGATCGCCGCCGACCCGGGCCGCTACCCGCCGGGCAGCCAACTCAGCCTGCAGACCGCCGGCGTGCGCGAGGCCGACCCCTGGCGCTGGCAGGTGCTGGACGACGAGGTGCTGCACATCGACGGGCAGCAAGTGCCCTGCGTGCGCCTGCTGCGCGCGCCCCGGCACGACTGGGACACGCGGATCGAGCTGTGGCTGGCGCGCCCGCTGGGCTACCTGCCGGCGCGCCTGCGCGTCACCCAGGCCGGCGGCGATGTGGCCGATCAGCAACTGTCGCGGCTGCCGCGGAGCCGCTGAAGCGGCCCAAAACGGACTTATTTGCCCCGCGGCGCCCACGCGGTCTACCTTGAAACGCGCAAATGCGTTCTCATATGCAGGCTGGGCATCCATTCCCGCCACCCACCACTCACCGAGGGGCCTGACCACTGATGAACACGCTCTACGATTCCGACAGCTTCGCCGTCGTTCACCTGCTGCCCGACGTGCTGGCCGATTCGCCCGCGCAAGAGGGCCAGCCCGTGCTGGCGCGCCACGGCTTCGAGATCGTGGACAAGCGCTCGGGCAAGGAGGTCTACCTCGACGGCCTGTGGGCCGAGCTGTTCCAGCAGCGCATCGCCGCCTGGCAGGAAAACACGCCCACCCAGGAAGAGGTCGAGGAAACCCTGGAAGGCTACGCCGAGCTGGCGCAGAACCCGGTGGTGATGCACTGACCCTCAGCCACGCCCGACCCACCACCGATACACCGGCTCGGCCAGCAGCAGCACCGCCACCAGCCGGCACACCTGAAACGCCGTCACCACCGCCGCGCCCAGTTGCAGCACCTGCGCGGTGATGGCCATCTCGGCCAGGCCGCCGGGCGAGGTGGCCAGCATCAGCGTCACCGGATGCAGCCCGCTGGCCCAGGCCAGCACCACCGCAAAGGCCGCGCACAGCACGATCATGCCCAGCGTGCCCAGTGCCACGGCGGCCAGCCAGCGTGGCGCCGCGTGCAAGAAGCGGCGCGAAAAACGCACCCCCAGGCTGACGCCGATCACCAGCTGCGCCGCGTGGCTCAGCGCCGGCGGCACGGCCGACAGGTGCACGTCCAGCAGGGTCAGACCCATGGCCACCAGCAGCGGGCCGATGAACCAGGGGTTGGCGCCACCGGTGCGCCGCATCAGCGCCGCGCCCGCGCCGCTGGCCAGCGCCAGCCACAGCAGGCCCGGCCATTCGACCACGCGAGCCACCGCGGGCAGCGTGTCCAGCGCCTGCAGCTGCCAGTGCTGGCGCGCCCACTGCATGGCAAACGGCAGCGTCAGCACCACCGCCGCCATGCGCACGCTGTGCGCGGCCGCCACCAGGTCGGTGCGGGCACCGGCGCGCTCGGCCAGCAGCGTCATCTCCGACGCCCCGCCGATGGTGCTCGCGTAGTAGGCGGTGGCTCCGCGCTCGGCCGCCGGCAGCGCGGCCAGGCTGGGCCCCGCTGCCCAGCGCAGCCAGGCGCCAAAGCCCAGCCCCAGCGCCAGCGCCCAGGCCACGCCCAGCAGCACCGCCCACCACAGGCCCAGCATCAGCGCCGCCATCGACGGCGTGAAGTACAGCCCCAGGCTGACGCCAATCACCCACTGGCCCCCGTTGCGCAGCGCCGTCACGCTGTGCGTGCCCAGCCCGGCCATGCTGGCCAGCGCGGTGACCAGCAGCGGCCCCAGCATCCACGGCACCGGCAGCGACAGGCGCGCCCCCAGCCACGCAGCGCCCCAGGCCAGCAGCAAGGTGAGCGCGGCACGCGCGGGCAGGGCAACGGCAGGTGGCGGCATGGGTGCCCTTAGTATGGCGCCATGCCACGCCTGCTTCGCCCCCTCGCCGCGCTACTGGCCCTGCTGCTGGGCGCCTGCGCCCTGCCGTCGCTGGATGCCGCGCGGCAGGCCCGGCTGGCCAGCCTGCTGCCGGCCGATGCGCTGCTGCTGGGCGAGCAGCACGATGCGCCGGAGCACCAGCAGTTGCAGCGCCAGGTGGTGCAGTGGCTGGCCGATCGCGGCCAGCTGGCCGCCGTGGTGCTGGAGATGGCCGAAGCCGGACACGGCACGGCCGGCCTGCCGCCCGACGCCAGCGCGCGCCAGGTGCGCGCCGCCCTGGCCTGGGACGACGCGCGCTGGCCGTGGCGGACGTACGGCCCGGTGATCATGGCCGCCGTGGCCGCTGGCGCCCCGGTGCTGGGGGCCAACCTGTCGCTGGCGCAAATGCGCGAGGCCATGCGCCAGTCCGCGCTCGATGACCGCCTGCCCGCCGAGCTGCTGGCGGTGCAGCGTCAACGCATCCGCGACAGCCATTGCGGCCTGTTGCCCGAGCCACGGATCGACCCCATGACACGGGTGCAGATCGCACGCGACATCGCCATGGCCGACGCCGTGGCGCGGGCCGCGCAACAAGCCGCGCCGGGCCGCGTGGTGCTGCTGATCACCGGCAACGGCCATGTGCACCGCGCGCTCGGCGTGCCGCGCTTTCTGCCTGCTGATTTGAAGGCAAAAGTGCTTTCAGCGCAGGCACAGTCAGCGCAAGCAGCTATCGAAAATGAAGCGCTCGCCGACCGCGCCCTGCAGGCCGGCGACCTGCGCTGGCCCACCCCGCCGCTGCCGCCGCGCGACCCCTGCGCCACGCTGCGCTGAGCGCGGTCACCAGGTATCGACAAAGCGCGGCCCCGCCGCCGGCGCCACGCGCGCCGACGCCAGGCCACGCGCCAGCCAGGCCCGCGTATCAGACGGGTCGATGACGGCGTCGATCTCCAGGGTGGTGGCCATGTGGGTCGCCGCGCCGTGCTCGTAGCGCTCGGCCAGCAGGCGAGCGAACAGCGCGTCGCGCTCGGGGCCTTCGGGCACCGCCGCCAGCTCCTTGCGAAAGCCCAGCCGCACATAGCCTTCCAGGCCCATGCCGCCGAACTCGCCGGTGGGCCAGGACACGGTGAACACCGGCGCATGAAAGCCGCCCGCGGCCATCGCCATCGCGCCCAGGCCGTAGCCCTTGCGCAGCACGACGCCGAACAGCGGCACGCGCAGCGCGGCGGCGGTGACGAACAGGCGGCTGACGTGGCGCACCTGCGCGGTCTTCTCGACCTCCGGGCCGACCATGAAGCCGGGCGTGTCGATCAGGCTGACGATGGGCAGGCCGTGCGCGTTGCACAGCTGCATGAAGCGCGCGCCCTTGTCGGCCGCGTCGGCGTCGATGGCGCCGCCCAGGTGCAGCGGGTTGTTGGCCATCAGCCCCACCGGCCGCCCCTCGATGCGCGCCAGGGCCGTGTGGATGCCGGCGCCGAAGCCGGTGCGCAGCAGCATCAGGCTGCCCGCATCCACCAGCCCGGCCATGGCGTCGCGGGTGTCGTACACGCGCAGGCGGTTTTCCGGCACCACGGCGCGCAGCGCGCGCTGGTCGGGCGTGACCCAGTCCTTCACCCGGCCCTGGAAGTAGCCCAGGTAATGCCGCGCCGCCACCACCGCCTGCGCCTCGTCGTCGACCAGCAAGTCAATCACGCCATTGCCGTGCTGCACCGGGCTGGGGCCGATCTCCTCGGGCCGGAACACGCCCAGGCCGCCCCCTTCGATCATGGCCGGCCCGCCCATGCCGATGTGGCTGGCGCGGGTGGCGATGATGACGTCGCTGCAACCCAGCAGCGCGGCGTTGCCGGCAAAGCAGTAGCCGTGCACCACGCCCACCACCGGCACCCGGCCCGACAGCGCGGCGTAGGCGGCGAAGGTGCCCACGTGCAGGCCGGCCACCACCGGCACGTCGACGTCGGCCGGCCGGCCGCCGCCGCCCTCGGCAAACAGCACCACGGGCAGCTGCTGCTCCAGCGCGATGCCCAGCATGCGGTCGGTCTTGGCGTGGTTGCGCATGCCCTGGGTGCCGGCCAGCACGGTGGCGTCGTAGCCCATGACCACGGTGCGCGCCGCCTCGGCGCCGAAGATCAGGCCGTTGACGCCGCCAATGCCCGTCACCATGCCGTCGGCCGGGGTGTTGGCGATCAGGTCGGGCATGCTGCGCCGGCGCGTCTGCGCCGCCACGGCCAGCGCGCCGTATTCGATGAAGCTGCCGTCGTCGCACAGGTCGGCGATGTTCTCGCGCACGGTGCGCCCGCCGCGGGCATGGCGCGCGGCCACGGCGTCGGGGCGCGCGGCATCCAGCGTGAAGGCCTGGCGGTCGAGCACGCGCCGCAGGTCGGCGCGGATGTGGTCCGGGTCGTGCGCGGCGGCGGCCGCCTGCTGCCCGGCATCGCCCACGTCGAGCTCTTCCAGCACCAGCAGCACGTCGCCCTGCGCCACGTAGGCGCCGGGTTCGACGAAGCACTGGCGCAGCACGCCCGCATGCGGCGCGGTGAGCACGTGCTCCATCTTCATGGCCTCCAGCACCGCCAGCTCGGCACCGGCCGCCACCGTGTCCCCGGGTGCCACCGACAGCTGCACCACGCGCGCCGGCATGGGCGCCAGCACCGCGCCCTCGGGGGCTTCGCCGGCCGGCAGGGCGTGCGGCGGTTCGGCATCATTTTGGCCTGTAGCGCCCGCCTGATCTGCGCAAGCAGCTATCTTTTGCGCAGCATCCAGCAGCTCGGGCAACGCCGATTCCAGCCAGCGCGTGTGCACCGCCTGGCTGGCCATCTCGGGCCGCTCGGCCAGCGCGCGCAGCAGCGCCAGGTTGGTGGCCACGCCGTCGATGCGCGTTTCGGTCAGCGCGCGGCGCGAGCGGCGCAGCACGTCGGCAAAGTCATGGCCGGGCGCGTGCACGATCAGCTTGGCCAGCAGGCTGTCGTAGTGTGGCGAGGGCGTGGCACCGGCCACGCCGTGCGTGTCCACCCGCACGCCCGGGCCGGCCGGCAGGTCGAAGCGCGTCAGCCGCCCGCTGCCCGGCGTGGCGCTGCCATCCGCCGCCAGGGTCTCGGCGTTGATGCGCCACTGGATGGCATGGCCGCGCGGCGGCGGTGGCGCGGCGGCGTCCAGCCCGGCGTCGGCCAGGCGCTGGCCGGCGGCCAGCCGCAGCTGGGTCTGCACCAGGTCGACCCCGGTGACGGCCTCGGTGATGGTGTGCTCGACCTGCAGGCGCGCGTTGGCCTCGATGAACACATAGGGCAGCGTGTCCGATGCCGCATCGACCAGGAATTCGAACGTGCCCAGGCCCTCGTAGCGCAGCTCGCGCGCCATGCGCAGGGCGCTGTCGACGAGGCGCTGGCGCAGCGGCGCCGGCAGGCTGGGGCTGGGGGCGATCTCGACCAGCTTCTGGAAGCGCCGCTGCAGCGTGCATTCGCGCTCGCCCAGCGCCATCACGTCGCGGCCGTCGCCCAGCACCTGCACTTCGATGTGGCGCGCGCGGCGCATCAGGCGCTCCACATACACGTCGGCGATGCCGAAGGCGGCCTGCGCTTCGCCGCGGCAGCGCGCGTAGGCGGCGGCCAGCGCGGCCTCGTCCTCGACGGCGCGCATGCCGCGTCCGCCGCCGCCGCCCACCGCCTTGATGACGATGCCGGCCTGCGCGTGCTCGCGAAAGAAGGCCTGCGCCTGCTCCAGCGTCACCGCGTGCTGCGTGCCGGGCAGCAGCGGCACGTCGCAGCGCAGGGCCAGCGCGCGCGCCTGCGCCTTGTCGCCAAACAGCGCCAGCTGCTCGGGCGTGGGGCCGATGAAGCGCACACCCGCCGCCGCGCAGTCGCGCGCGAAGTCGGCGCGCTCGGCCAGAAAGCCGTAGCCCGGGTGCAGCGCGTCGGCGCCGTGCTCGCGCGCAATCGCCAGCAGCCGCGCGCCATCCAGATAGGCGGTTGGCCCGGTGGCGCCCAGCGCCTGCGCCGCGTCGGCCGCCTGCACATGCGGCGCCCGCGCGTCGTCGTCGGCGTAAACCGCCAGGCTCGGAATGCCCAGGTCCTGCAGGGCGCGCACGATGCGCAGGGCGATTTCGCCGCGGTTGGCGATCAGTACTTTGTGGAACATGGGCAATGCCTTGGGAAGGTTCGAAACACGGATAGCCGTGCGCCGAGGACGCAGCGGGCGCTTCGAGCAGTGTTCTGGGGCGCCATGGCGCACGGCAGTGGCGACGCGCTGGCGTCAGCCCTGATCCTTCAGCAGCCGCCGCAGCACCTTGCCCGAGCCGGTGGCTGGCAGCGCGTCGATGAAGCGCACATGGCGCGGCGCCTTGTAGGGGGCCATGTTGTCGCGGCTCCAGGCGATCAGCGCGTCGGCCGTCAGGCTGGCGCCGGGTTTGAGCACGATGAAGGCCTTGACCACCTCGCCCTTTTCGGCGTCGGGCTGGCCCAGCACCGCCGCCTGCGCCACGGCCGGATGGCGGATCAGGATGGTTTCGACCTCCTCGGGGAACACGCTGTAGCCGGAGACCTTGATCATCTCCTTGGTGCGGCCGATGAAGGTGAGGTAGCCCTCGGCGTCCATGCGGCCCATGTCGCCGGTCCACACCCAGCCGTCGCGCAGCGTCTGGGCGCTGGCTTCGGGCTTGCGCCAGTAGCCCTTGAAGTTGCCCGGCGAGCGCACGGTGATCTCGCCAGTCTCACCGATCGGCTTCTCGGCGCCGCTGTCGGGGTCGATGATGCGGATGCTGACGCCGGGCATGGGCTGACCGTGAGTGCCCCAGCGGATGGCCTCGGGCGGCATGCCGGTGTCCATGGTGTGGGTTTCGGACAAGCCGTAGGCGGCCTCGTAGCTGATGCACGGCCCCTGGGTGAAGGCCTGCCACTGCCGGGCCAGCGCCTCGGTGAAGGTGATGCCAAAGCTGGTGACCGGGTTGCGCCGCAGGCTCTGGAGGTCGAAGCGGGCGGCGTCGGGCACCTGCATACAGGCAACGTTCATCGGCGCGATGGAATACCAGTGCGTGACGCGCCAGCGGTCGATGGCCTGCAGCACCGCCAGCGGGTCGAAGCGCAGCAGCAGCACCTGGGTGGCCCCCACGAGCACCGGCACGTTGACCCCCATCAGCATGCCGGCGATGTGGTAGAGCGGCGCCACCGACAGCGACACGTCGTCGGCGCCGATGCCGGCCGACTGCGCGGTGACGGTGGTCTTGAACAGCGCGTTGCCATAGCTCAGCATGGCGCCCTTGGGCAGGCCGGTGGTGCCGCTGGTGTAGGTCATCAGGGCCACGTCGTCCAGCTGGATGTCCACCGGCCGCGGGCGCTGGCCCAGGGCCGCGCCCTGCTGGGCGAGTTGCAGCATGTCGCCCACGCCCGCTGGCAGCGGGGCTGGCGCGGCCTGCAGCTCGGGCGGCACGGCAATGGCGGCCTGCGCCGGCAGCAGGTCGGCATAGCGGGCGGCCAGCACGTGCGCCAGCGCGGTCTGGCCGCGCACCTGCTCGACGATGGGCAGCAGGTTGTCGGCGGCGATGATGACGCGCGCCTGCAGGTCCTGCAGCTGGTATTGCAGCTCGTGCGCCTTGTTCAGTGGCCCGCAGGGGCAGACGATGGCGCCGATCTTCTGGATCGCGTAGTGTGCCAGCAGGTACTGCGGGCAGTTGTTCATGAACAGCGCCACCGGCTCGCCCTTGGCCACGCCCAGCGATTGCAAGTGCGCACCCACCGCGTCGCTCCAGTCGTCCAGCTCGCGCCAGCTGATGGCGCGGCCATACCAGATGACGGCGGCGCGGTCGGGCCGCTGGCGGGCGTGGCGGCGCAGGTGCTCGTGCAGGGGCTGCTCGGGGGCGGTCATGCAAGTCTCCATCGGTGGGGCAAAAAATCCAATATAGCGAGCCGCGCGGGCCCGCCCGCCCGCGCGCAATCGCGCAGGCGACAGCGGCGCGCCGCCTGCGACAATCGCGCCCGATGCAAGACACCTACATCCTGACCCTGTCCTGCCCGGACCAGCGCGGCATCGTGCATGCCGTCTCGGGCTTTCTGATGGAGCGCGGCGGCAATATCGAGGAAGCCGCGCAGTTCAACGACCACGGCACCGGCCTGTTCTTCATGCGGGTGCAGTTTGCCTGCGCCGAGCTGGACGCCGGCGCGCTGCGCGCGCAGCTGACCGTGCTGGCCGAGCGCTTTGCCATGCGCTGGCAGCTGCACGAGGCGGCGCAGCCCATGCGCACCGTGATCTTCGTCAGCCGCGAGGGCCATTGCCTGAACGACCTGCTGTTCCGCTGGAAGAGCGGGCTGCTGCCGCTGGACATCCGCGCCATCGTCAGCAACCACCGCGACTTCTACCAGCTGGCGGCCAGCTACAACGTGCCGTTTCACCACATCGCCGTCACGCGCGACCACAAGGCGCAGGCCGAGGCACGGCAGCTGGAGATCATCGACGGCGAGGACGCCGAGCTGGTGGTGCTGGCGCGCTACATGCAGGTCCTGTCGGACGGGATGTGCCAGCGGCTGGCCGGGCGCGCCATCAACATCCACCACAGCTTTCTGCCCAGCTTCAAGGGCGCGCGGCCCTACTGGCAGGCGCACGAGCGCGGCGTCAAGCTGATCGGCGCCACCGCGCACTACGTGACGGCCGACCTGGACGAAGGCCCGATCATCGAGCAGGACGTGGCCCGCGTCGACCACAGCGCCACGGTGGAGGACCTGACCGCCGTCGGCCGCGACACCGAAAGCCAGGTGCTGGCGCGCGCCGTCAAGTGGCACAGCGAGCACCGCGTGCTGCTGAACGGGCAGCGGACGGTGGTGTTTCGATGACGCAATGACTTCGCCGCGGGCGCGGCGTCCATGACGAGATGACCGGACGCCAGCGCCGAGGGCAGCCGCCGGGGCAAGCCATGACCCTCCTGTCATGGCGCGCAGCGCCGCCATCGAAGGCCGTCAGGCCCGGGTCATTGCCGTGATGGTTTGACTGCGCGCGTGCCAAAAATCGCCGAGCCCACCCGCACCATGGTGCTGCCGGCGGCCACCGCCGCTTCCAGATCGTCGCTCATGCCCATGGACAGCGTGTCCAGCCCCAGGCCGGCCGCATTCAACTGGTCAAAAAGGGCTCTGGCGCTTGCGTGGACTGCGCGAGCAGCTTCGAAATCAGGAGCAGGATCGGGGATCGTCATGAGCCCGCGCAGGCGCAGGCCGGGCAGCGCCGCCACCGCCAGCGCCAGCGCCAGGGCCTCGGCCGGCGCCACGCCGGACTTGGTGGGTCCGCCGTCGATGTTGACCTGCAGGCACAGGTTCAGCGGCGGCAGGCCGGGCGGGCGCTGGGCCGACAGGCGCTCGGCGGTTTTCAGCCGGTCGACGCCGTGGGCCCAGTCGAACTGCTCGGCCACCAGGCGGGTCTTGTTGCTCTGGATCGGGCCGATGCAGTGCCAGCGCAGCTGGTCGCGCAGATCGGCCAGGGCGGCGATCTTGTCGACGCCTTCCTGGATGTAGTTCTCGCCGAAATCGCGCTGCCCGGCCGCGGCGGCGGCGCGCACCGCCTCGGGGCCGAAGGTCTTGGAGACAGCCAGCAGCGTGACATCCTGCACATTGCGCCCGGCCTGTTGACAGGCTGTGGCAATCCGTGCACGCACGTGTTGGAGCTTGGCGGCGATCGTCGTCATAATGCCCGCAGCGTATCAAACTGCAACCAATTGGATTCATTCCCGTGGACATTACCCAACTGCTGGCCTTCAGCGTCAAGAACAAGGCGTCGGACCTGCACCTGTCGGCCGGCCTGCCGCCCATGATCCGCGTGCACGGCGACGTGCGGCGCCTGAACGTCGATCCGCTCGACCACAAGCAGGTGTTCGCCATGCTGTACGACATCATGAACGACACCCAGCGCAAGATCTACGAGGAAAACCTGGAGGTCGACTTCTCGTTCGAGATCGAAGGCCTGGCGCGCTTTCGGGTCAACGCCTTCAACCAGAACCGCGGCGCCGCCGGTGTGCTGCGCACCATCCCCAGCAAGATCCTGACGCTGGAGCAGCTCAATGCGCCCAAGATCTTCGGCGAACTGGCGCTCAAGCCGCGCGGCCTGGTGCTGGTCACCGGCCCCACCGGCTCGGGCAAGTCGACCACGCTGGCGGCCATGGTCAACCACCTGAACGAAATGGAGTACGGCCACGTGCTGACGGTGGAAGACCCGATCGAGTTCGTGCACGAATCCAAGAAGTGCCTGATCAACCAGCGCGAGGTCGGCCCCATGACGCACAGCTTTGCCAACGCGCTGCGCTCGGCCCTGCGCGAGGACCCGGACGCCATCCTGGTGGGCG
>ERZ795060.4365-NODE-4365-length-11992-cov-4.358130_pt1 | contig 11992 bp, 9 predicted proteins | sample MGYA00375144_ERZ795060 | MGnify/ENA primary metagenome ERZ795060 (study PRJEB30189, sample SAMN05720157) | activated sludge metagenome | isolation source: anaerobic digester from wastewater treatment plant | place: Japan | collected 2015-05-15 ... | reverse complement strand
CCGCCGCGACCGTCGACTCGACACACCCTTCGTCGACCGTGACCCCTTCGACACCCGACCCGGCCCCCGCCGAGCCGTGGATCCGCGCCGCCACGACCACCCGCGGCGCCGGCACGGCGTTCGCCCCGCGGAGCAGCGTCATCGCCGAGGCCAGATCGCGCGTCTGTACTCCCGCAAGATCCAAGGCCTTGCCCACGACCGCGGGCGTCGACTGGATCGCCAGTTCCGCGATCGACGAGACGCGCTGGCGACCCTCGGTCACGACCTCCGCAACATCGCCCCCGGCCCCGCCGGCCGGCGCGATGTCGAGCGTGATCCGCACCGGTGTCGGCACACCTTCCCGCGCGGCCATGAGTTCCATCTGCACCTTCCGCAGGCGACCCGTCCGCGCGTCGACCGCGACACCCACCGACCCGTCCTTGCAAGACCCTCCCAGCATCCGCGTCCCCTGCGCCCCGGGCGTCGGCGCCGCGCTCCAGTGAATCTCCCGCGCATAGGAAGTCAGGCGCCGCGGCATCTCACCGGATGGAAGAGCAACAAGATCCAGTTGCGGCAGCGGCAGCGGCGGCAGCAGGTCTTCGAGGTGCCGCGCCAGCCCGCCCGTGCCGCCCGTCGCCGTCTCGCCGCGCGTCGACTCGAAGTACGGCGAATCCGGGCGCGCCGACGCGACACGCACGGTCTCGCCCTCGGCCACGATGCGCAGTTCCCCCGCTCGGATCCGAACCGTTCGGGGCTCGCGCGGGCGAGCGTCGCCCGCCGCGCCGGCCAGGGCCGGGCGCCCCTGCACCCACAGCACGCTCGTGCGGGCCGGACCATCGCCGATCCGCACGCTCACCGTCACGCGCTCGCTGAAAGGCGTCTCGCGGTAGTACTTGCCGGTGATCTCCCAGAACCCGGACGCCCCCAGCGACTCGAGCACCTTCGCCGGGTCGCCGCCGCCCGCGCTCCCCGCACCCGACGCGCCCGCCAGGCTCATGCTCGCGCCGAGCATCGCGCCCGCCGCGCACCGCCGGGCCCGCCACGCCCGCCCTCGCCGCGCGCGGCTCATACCCCGGCCTCCGCCGCTCCCGCGCGCAATCGACGCAGCGCCTCGAACATCTCCAGCACCGTCCGGCCCGGCCGCGGCGCTTCGCCCGCGCGCGTCGGCACATGCATCGCGGGCGCGATCTCCGCCAGCGGCTCCAGAACGAACAGCCGCTCGTGCATCCCCGGGTGCGGCACGCGCAGATCGGGCTCCTCGATCACCTGGTCTCCGAAAAGAATGAGGTCCAGGTCGAGCGTCCGCGGCAGCCATCGACTCGTCTCGCTCGCGCGGTCCCTCCCGAACCGCGCCTCGATCCGCTGCAACTGCCCGACCAGGTCGCGCGCCGAAAGGCGCGTCGCGATCAGCACCGCCGCGTTCAGGTACGCCCCGCCCTGCTTCCCCCGCTCGATGTACGGCTTGGCCGCAGCCCCCACGCCCGCGTGCGCGCCGGGCGGCGTCTCGCCCGGCGGGATCATCGCCGCGGACTCACGCACGCTCGACCGCGCGAGCAGACGCGTCCCGGGGATCGAGGCGATGGCGATCACCGCTCCGGCGATGTTCGCCGCGCGAGCCCCGAGGTTCGACCCCAGCATCACCGCCGCGTGGATGGGCACGACCGTCGACAATCACACCTCCGACGCCCCTATTCTATTGAAGTTGCCGGGCCCGCCGCCGATCGTCCCGCGCGCCACGCCCCCCCGCCCGGCGCAATGAAAACCCCCTCGAACAGCAACCGAGGGGGCCGGAGAAGAGGCTGGAACTGTGCCCCGCGGGCTGGCCGCCGGGCCTTCGCGCCGGACGCCCGAACCCTCCCGGGTGTGCCGCGAGAGTCAGTTCGAAGGCTCGAGCTCGCGGGAGCGCGACTGCATCTGGGCCTTGAGGCGCGCCAGGATCGACGAGTGCATCTGGCTGACGCGCGACTCGGACAGGTCGAGCGTCGCGCCGATCTCCTTCATCGTCATCTCCTCGTAGTAGTAGAGGATGACGATCAGTCGCTCGGCCCGCGACAGGCCCTTGGTCACCAGGTCGCGCACGTCGCGCCGCTGAACATCCTGGAACGGGTTGCGCTGGCTCTCGTCCTTGATGACGTCGATCTCGCGGACGTCCTTGCTCCCGTCCGACTGGAAGCACTTGCGCGTGAGCGAGAACGTGCCCACCGCCTGCGAGTCGCGCTTGAGCTTGGTGAACTCCTCGCCGTTGATGCGCAGTTTGCTCGAGAGCTCGTCGTCGGTCGGCGCACGCCCGTGAGCCATCTCGAACCGCTGGCGCGCGTTCTCGACCTTCGCCGTACGGTGGCGCACCAGGCGGGGCACCCAGTCCATCGACCGCAACTCGTCGAGCACCGCACCGCGGATGCGCGGCGCGCAATAGGTCTCGAACTTCACGCCGCGTTCGAGGTCGAACGCGTCGATCGCGTCCATGAGCCCGAACATCCCCGCGGAGATCAGGTCCTGCAGGTCCACCTCGTCGGGCAGACGCGCGTAGATGCGCTCGGCGTTGTACCGCACCAGGTGCAGGTACTTCTCCATGAGGAAGTTGCGCAGGTCCTGCGGGCGGCTCTTGCGGTAGAGTTTCCAGAGTTCGCGCGCCGACATCTTGTCGTACTGCGACGGCTTGTTCGAGGGCTGCGCGTGCTCGGCGGCGTATCGCCCCGAACTGCGGGACGGTACGGCGACGCTCGAAGATCGCATGCGGGACATGAGGCCTGCTCCTTGACCATTCGGACGGGCCGCCGCTCGCGCGTCGGCCGAAGATCGGACCGCTCGTCAACCCTGGACCGAGCGAAGAAGTCCTGGCGCGCCGCCGATTCCATGGCAACGGCCGACGCTAGATGTACACGAAAAAACTCAAGCGGGCAACAACAAACTGCACGTGTACATCCTGTGGAAAAACTCAAGAGTTTCACGACGACGCGGGCGCTCCGCGCGCCGCGCTCGAAGTCTGCACCGCATCACTCATCGCGCCGCCCGATCGAGCGGTCGTGCCGCCGTTCCCGTTCATTCCCCCAACAGACGCCGCGCCGATCGGACGCGTCGACTTGTACGTCGCGATCGCGTCCGTGATCGTGCGCTCGCAGATCGCGCCCACGATGAAGCCCACCACGTTCCCCCCGATGAGCGAGACGATCGCGCGCGTCAGGATCGCTTCGAACGGGTTGTCGACCGCCAGTCCGGCGACGATCGCGACCGCGAAGGCGCTGAGCCCGCACGATGCGCTGACAACCTTCGTAGCAACGCCCGGTGCCAAAAGCGATAGCCTCGTAACTTCACCCCCGGCCCGCACACACTTCGGCGCTTTCCGGGGACGACTTCAGTGCGTTCAAGGAACTTCGACCGATCGAGATTCGGGGCGTTATTCCCGGTCCTTGGCCCGCCACAGCCACCGCGCCAGCCGCGAAGCGCGTGCCGCGCCGGCGGGAACCGCCGGGCCCGCCCGGCGCTCGACCTGTAGTGCCAGCGCATCGGCCACACGCCGCAGATCGCGTGTGGCTTCGGCCCGCGGGGCGTGAAGCACGAACGGCAGACGCGCCCGAACCGCCTCGGGCACGCGCAGATCCTGCGCGATCGAGCCGGCGAACGCCACGCTCTCGCCGAGGAAGCGCCGGCACACCCCGTCGAGCCGCGCGTGAACCGCCCGGGCCTCGTGCCCGTCCGCCACCTGATTGACCACCAGGCTCACGCGCCCGTGCCTTTGACCGGCAGTCGCCGCCGACTCCCGCCGCGCTCCGTGCAGGCACTTGATCAGCGCATAGGCATCAGCGAGGGCCGTCGGCTCCGAGGTCGTCACCACCAGCGCATCGTCGCACACCAGCAGGAACTCGATGACGTGCCGACCCACGCCCGCGCCGGTGTCGACGATGATCACGTCCGCGTCGTCCTCGAGCCTGCACATCTGCTCCAGCAGATCCCGTTGCTGCTCCGAGCCCAGGTCGGCCATCCGCGCCACTCCCGCCGAGCCCGGGATCAGCCGGAACCCCCCGGGCGCGGCGACGGCGATATCCCCGAGCGTCCGCCTCCCCCCGTCGTGCACCGGCAGCGGCGTCACCACGTGCTCCAGTCGCGCAACCGGCATCAGCCCGCAGAGCACGTCGGCGTTGGCGGTGCCCAGGTCCGCGTCGAGCAGGACCACGCGCAGGCCGCGCTGCGAAAGCGCGACCGCCAGATTCACCGCGATATTGGACTTGCCCACGCCGCCCTTGCCCGACGAGACCGCGATCAGTCGTGCGCGGTGCGTACGCACCGGTTGCGCCGCGCGGTCCTCGGGGCCGCTCCGCGCGGTCAAAGCCCCGCGCCACGCGGGCCGAACACCCGCGAACGGCTCGAACAGCGGCTCCTCGATCGACACCCCGGCCCCGCCATCGACCGGCGCGATCTCGCGCTCTCTCACCAGCGCCCGCAGGCGCGTCGCCTGATCGTCGCGCCCTTCTGCGAGCGGCGCGCCGCTCCCCGCACGCGCGGCACGCGCCAGCGGATCGGCGAGCACCGCGTCGAGTTCATGGTCCAGGTCCGCGGGGCTCATGCTCGCACCGCCTGCGCGCTCGCGGCCTCGGCGCACTCCGGTCGTCCCTCGCCCGCGCCGCGCCGGCGCTCGCCCTCGGTCACCGGCAGCCGGTTGTCCAGCACCGCCCGCGCCAGCCGGTCGGCCCGTCCGGGCTCGATGTGGTCCGGCACCTCCTGCCCGGTGGTCACGAACGAGAGCGCGATCCCCGCGCGCCCCGCGTTCGGAACCAACTCGCGCGACACGCGCCGAACCACGTTCACCACCACGCCGAAGTTCACCGCCTCGTCCAGTTTCGTCAGGATCACGTGGTCCGGACGCGTCGGAGCAAAGGCCTGCGCCGTCCGCAGCATCACCGCCTCGCTCGAAGCGCTCGAGAGCACCAGGTGCGTCTGGTCCGGTCGCGCCGCCCCCAGGAACGTCGCGAGCTCCTCCAGACGGTCGGCGTTGTGCTGGCTCCGCCCCGCGGTGTCGATGAGGATGATGTCGTGCCCGGCCAACTCGCCGATCGCGCCGGCCATCTCCTCGGGCGTCAGCACGACCTTCAGCGGCAGCCCGATGATGCTCGCGTATGTCCGCAACTGGTCCACCGCCGCGATCCGGTACGTGTCGCTCGTGATGAGCCCGACGCTCCGACCGTGCCGCAGCTTGTACGCCGCGGCCAGTTTCGCGATCGTCGTCGTCTTGCCCACCCCCGTCGGCCCGACGAGCGCCATGACGATCGGCCTCCCGTCGGCCCGGGCTGCCGGCAGCGCCGCGCTCTCGTCCACCGGGATGAGCCCCGCCAGGCGCCGGAGCACGCTCGACCGCACGATGTCGGCGTCCTCGAGCTCGCCCGGCGTCAACTCGTCCCGCACCGCGCCGATGATCTCGTCGGCGATTTCGCGCGACACCTGGGACTCGAGGAGCTTGAGGTAGTGCGAGAAGAGCGCCTCAGGCATGAGCCCCGCGCCCGAGCACGCGGCGCCGCGCGACAGCGGCGACGCCTGCAGCACCTGGTTCACGAGCAGTTTGATGTCGCTGAGTTCACGCTGGATCTGTTCGCTGTCGGCGGCGCTGACGGGCGCAAACGCGGACCGCGTCGCCAGGCGCGATGCGCGGACGGGCATGCTCTGCGGCTCGAGCGGGGCCGCCGCTTCGGCGCCCGCGGTACCGGCGCTCGGCGCCGAGTTCGGACCGACCTCGACGCGCACGCCGGCCGCCGCGAGCGGGTCGGGCTTGGGCTCGGGCGCGGGGAAGAACACCGCGGGCTTCGGCGCGGGCGCGGGCTGACCCGCCGCCTGCCGGTAAGCGCTGGCCGCGAGCGATGCGCCGGTGAGCGCGCCGGCCAAGACACCCGCGCCGGCGGGACCGGCCGCGCCGCCCTCGCCCGCCCTGGCGCCCACGGGCGCGGTCTTGCGCGGAATGAGCGGCGCCTGATCCGACGCGGTGATCTCCACGAGCGTCTTGCCGCCGAAACCGAGGAATCCGCCCACCTTGAGCGACCGCGTCGAAAGGATGACCGCGTCCTTGCCGAGGTCTTTCTTGACCAGGGCGAGCGCGTCGGCCATGGATGGAGCGCGATACGTCTTGAGGATCATGCGTGCCGTCCGTGGCGAACCCACCTCAAACCCACCCACCGAAGGCCGACGGATCGCCGACCGACGGTTCACTGCTGGGCGCATCCTGCGCCGTCGCATGCAAGGGACCAAGTGTTGTTCTTGCGCGTTGCCGCGTCAAGCACCGACCGACTTCTGGACAGACTGTGGATATCTCCGAGCCGACGGAACGCGCACCTCACGCCGCCGCCGTCGTCGGCGCGCCCGCCAGGCCCGGCGGCACCCCGACCAGCGCCACCGACTCGATCTCGACCCCCGACACCGCCTCGTTGTAACCCAGCACCGCCGCCGTCGGTGCGTACGGCTCGAGCAACTGGCGCACGACGCCGCGCACCTGCGGCGACGCCAGCACCACCGGCTGGTGGCCCGCCTGCGACAACTGCTGGAGCGACTGCAGGATGTGCTGGCTCACCGCCGACGCGATCCGCGCCGGCATGTTCACGACCGTCGCGCCGCCCGAGCGGTCCACGAACGAGTTGATCAGGTCCTCCAGCGCGGGGTCGAGCGTGACGCACGCGATCCGGAACGCCGCGGCCCCGGGCTCGTTCGCACGCCGCTCGGTGATCGGCGTCGCGTAGATCTGGCAGATCGTCCGCTTGAGCCCGTTGCGGACGTACTCGGTGAGCACGTCCATGTCCTTGGTCTTGCCGCCCCAGTCCGCCAGCGTCTCGAGGATCGTGTCGAGGTCGCGGATCGGCACGCGCTCCCGCAGCAGGTTCTGGAGCACCTTCTGCAGGTCGCCCATCTTCACCACCGCCGGAACCACCTCCTCCACGAGTTTCGGGCTCTTCTCCTTGAGTTGCGTGACGAGGTTGTGGACCTCCTCGCGCGTCAGCAGTTCGCCCGCGTGCAGTTTCACGACCTCCGTCAGGTGCGTCGCCAGCACGCTCGTCGCGTCGACGACGGTGAAGTTCATCGTCTCGGCCTTGGTCTTGAGGCTCGGGTCCACCCACCACGCGTCGAGCCCGAACGCCGGCTCGCCCTCGATGCGTCCCGTCGCGATCCCCGAGTCCATCGCGAGCAGTTTCCCGGGGACCGTCTCCCCCTTGGCCACGACCGCGCCCTTGATCTTGATTCGGTACTCGTTCGGCGACAGCTGCATGTTGTCCCGGATGCGCACCGGCGGCAGCACAAACCCCAGTTCCGCCGCCAGTTGCCGCCGGATCGCCGCGATCCGCTCCAGCAGGTCGCCCCCCTGACCCGCGTCGACCAGCCCCACCAGCCCGTACCCGACCTCGAGCTCGAGCGTGTCCAGCTTGAGCAATGACTCCGGGGTCGGACCCTCGGGCACCTTGCCCGCGGACGCGGCCGACTTCTTCTCCTCCGCCAGTTTCGCCGTCCGCGCCGTGCGCTGCATCGAGTACGCGATCCCCGACAGCAGCAGCGCCGTCGCCACCAGCGGGATGGTCGGGAGCGGCGTGAGCGCCAACAGGCCCAGGAACCCGCTCGTGACATACAACCCGACCGGCTGGCTGACGAGCTGCCCGGTCAGTTCACGCCCCAGGTCCTCCTTCGAACCCGAACGCGTCACGATGAGCGCGCTGGCGATCGCGATGACAAACGAGGGGATCTGGCTCGTCAGCCCGTCGCCGATGGTGAGTTTGGTGAAGACCGCCGCGGTCTGGGCCGCGGGCCAGCCGCGATCGATGATCCCGACCGCGAAGCCGCCCATGACGTTAACGACCGTGATGATGAGCCCGGCAATCGCGTCGCCCCTCACGAACTTGCTGGCGCCGTCCATCGCGCCGAAGAAATCGGCCTCGTGGGCGATCCGCTCGCGCCGGCGCCGCGCCTCCTTCTCGTCGATCACCCCCGCGTTGAGGTCGGCGTCGATCGCCATCTGCTTGCCCGGCATCGCGTCGAGCGTGAACCTCGCCGCCACTTCGCTCACACGCGTCGCGCCCTTGGTGATCACGACGAACTGCACGATCACCAGGATGATGAAGATCACCACGCCCACGAACAGCGACGAGCCCGCGACGAACTGCGCGAACGCCTCGATGACGTGGCCCGCCACCCCGATCGCCGCCTCCGGCGTCGCCGCGTCCGCCGTCAGCACCAGGCGCGTCGACGCCACGTTGAGCACCAGCCGGAAGAGCGTCGTCGCCAAGAGCAGCGAAGGGAACACGCTGAACTCCAGCGGCTCCTTCATGTAGATCGTCGTGAGCAGGATGATCACGCTCAGCGCGATGTTCAGGCAGATCAGGATGTCCATCACCCACGCGGGCAGCGGCACGAGCACCACCACCAGCAGCATGATGAAGCCCAGCGGCGCGATGAGCCCCCGGTGCTTGTGCAGCAGGCCGAAGAAGTTCCCCATCCCCCCCGGCCGCCCGCCGGCGTCACGCACCGTCAGCCCCGCGCCACCGCCACCGCCACCGCCACCGCCACCGCCCGCACTCTCACCGCCGCCCCGGGCGCGCGGGCGCGCGCCCGCCGTGCTCGCCGGCGCGGCCGTCGTCGCTCCTGCCGGGGTTGTCGCGCCGCTCGCCGCAGCCATCCTGGCTCTTCGGGCGCTCGCGTGAGAACTTCACGCGGAACGCCGGGGACAGACCGCCGCGCACGGGCCTCCGGCCCGCATCCGCAGACAGTCGCGTCAGTCATCGGCACGCCGGGTCTGGCACGGTGATTTCTGCGCCCCGGCCCGGCGGACCCTTCTAGAACGGCAAAAACTGCGCGTCCCTTCCCCCGCACCCCCTCAGCCCACCTTGCGGTTCTCGAGCCGGTACACGTACGCCAGCACCTCCGCCACCGCCTCGTAGAACTCCGGCGACACCTGCCGACCCACCGGCACATCGGCGTACAGCGCCCGCGCCAGCGGCGGCTTCTCGATGATCGGCACCCCGTGCGCCGCCGCCACCTCCCGGATCCGGAACGCCATGAAGTCCGCGCCCTTGGCCACCACCGTCGGCGCGGCCATCTTCTTCGCGTCGTACCGCAGCGCCACCGAGAAGTGCGTCGGATTCGTCACCACCACGTCCGCCCTCGGCACCGTCTGGTTGATCCTCTGCAGGGCGATCTGACGCGCCAGACGCAGCCGCCGACCCTTCGTCTCCGGGTCGCCCTCCATCGACCGCAGTTCTTCCTTGATCTGCTGCTTGGTCATCTTCAGGTCCTGCATGTGCTGCCACTTCTGGAACGCGTAGTCGCTCAGCGAGATGACCAGCATCACCGCCAGCAGCCACACGCACACATCCATCACGACCTTGCCCAACAGCGCCATCCCCGGCAGCACGTCGAGCAGCGGGATCGTCGCGATCGCCGGCAGGCTTCGCTTCACCACCGCGTACGCGACCGCCCCGAGGATCGCCATCTTGACCAGATTGATCGCGGTCTTGACGAGGTTGCGCCGCCCGACGATCCGCTTGACGCCCGCCACCGGGCTGAGTTTCGAGAGTTTCGGCTTCAGCGGGTTGAGCGTCAGCACCCAGCCGACCTGAATGAACTGGGCGAGGTACGCGATCAGGAACATCGCGCCCAGGAACGGCGCCAGGACCAGCGCCCCCTGCTTGACCGTCCACCACATGACCGGCCCCAGGTCGTCCACCCGCGTCAGCGCCCCCGACGAGTGGGCGTCCAGGAGGTGCCGGAGCAGTTCCGCAAGCCCCCCCACCAGCCACGACCCCAGGAGCACCAGCAGCAGCAGCGCGCCGACGATGTCGATGGTCGCCCCCAGTTCGCTCGACTTGGGGATCTGCCCGTCGTTGCGCGCTTGCGCCAGGCGCCGCCCGGTCGGCGCTTCGGTCCTCTCGCCCAGTTCATCCGCCATCGGGCCCCTCCTGCACCGGTCCGGGATCGGCTCTCAGCCGGAACGACTCGGCCCATTGCAGGACCGTGCCGCCGGTCTGCGACACGTCCTCGCTCATCACGTAACCGATCGCACGCATCGAGACGATCAGCCCCAGGAACGCGACCAGCACCTTGGTCGCAAACCCGATGCTCATGATGTTGAGCTGCGGCATCGTCTTCATCAGGAACGCCGTCGCCACCGTCTCGACCATGATGATGCACAGCACCGGGGCCGCGACCCGCAGCGCCAGCCCGAACCCCCCCGACACCACGCCCTCGATGAGCTCCAGGCACGCCCCGGAGAAGACCGCGTGCGGCGGGTCCGCCCCCGCAACCCCCGGCTGCAGGAGGATCGCGCCGATCGGCACGTGCCGGAAAGTCTCCGCCGTCGTCAGAAAGAGCAGGTCCAGGCCGCCCATGCTCAGGAACATCGCCAGCGCCAGGTACAGCAGGAACTGCCCGACCGTGTCGCCCTCGATGTCCAGCGCGGGGTTGTACACGTTCGCCAGCCCCACGCCCATCTGCTGACCCATGATCAGCCCGCCCAACTGCACGGCGTAGATCGGCAGCGCCGCCACCAGGCCGATCACCAGCCCGATGAGCGTTTCCGAGATCACGCCCACGCCCAGCGACATCCAGTCCATCCGGATCGCCGCGCCGTTCTGCTGTTCGACCGGGATCGTCGGGTAGATCGCCAGCGCAAAGACGGCGCACACCAGCACGCGCAGACGCCCCGGCAGAATCGGGCTCGACACCGCCGGCGCGAACACGAACAGCCCCGACAGGCGGAACAGCACCATCAGGAACGGCCCGGCGTGGTTGTACAGCGTTTCCAGTCCCGCCATCGACCCTTCCACCCGTCCCGACTCACCCACGCACCGCGGGCGTCGGTCCCGCTACCACAACGTGAACATCTCCCGCGTGAACTCGATTAGCCGCGCCACGATCCACGGGCTGAGCGCAACCGCCACCAGCACCATCGCGAAGATCTTGGGAACAAACGCGATCGTCTGCTCCTGGATGCTCGTGATCGACTGCAGGATCGAGATGACCAGCCCCACGACGATCCCCGCCGCCAGGATCGGCGCCATGATCTTGAGCGTGATAATCAGCGCATCGATCGCGGTCTGGATCAGCGCATCATCGGGGTTCATGCGTCGTCGTCTCCTCGGTCTTGTTCCGAACCCGCACCTCGGCCGCGATACCTCGGTCGAGCCTCAGCCCGTCGAATACCCCGTGACCACCTGCGCCAGCGCCAGCACGTGCTGCGCGCCCGCGTGCCACGCCGCCGTCGCCGTCGGGTGCGTCGTGAAACTCGTCATGAGCGAGCCGACGATGAGCGTCCAGCCGTCGACCAGCACGAACAGCAGCAGCTTGAACGGCATGCTGATGAGCACCGGCGGCAGCATCATCATGCCCATCGAAATGAGCAGGCTCGCGATGACCATGTCGATCACCAGGAACGGCAGGTACACCTTGAACCCGATCAGGAACGCCGTCTTGAGCTCGCTGAGCATGAAGGCCGGGATGAGCGAGACCATGTCCACATCGTCGGTCGTCAGTTTGTCCGGCTCGCTCGTGTCGATGCCGCGGTAGTTGAGCATCATGTACACGCTCGACCAGTTCCCCGTCGCCTCGATCTGGTCGAACATGAAGTCGCGGATCGGCCGCCGCGCCCGTTCCCACAAAACGCCGTAGTCGCGCACCTCGCCGTTGTTGTACGGGACGATCGCCTCCTTGTGCAGCCGGTCGAGCGTCGGCGACATCACCACGAGCGTCATGAACAGCGAGAGCCCCAGGATCACCTGCGGCGGCGGCAGTGTCTGCGTGCCCATCGCCTGCTTCACCAGCCCCAGCACCACGACGATCCGCACGAAGCACGTCGTCATGAGCATGATCGACGGCACGAGCGTGATCACCGTCAGGAGAACCAAGACGTTGATCGGGCCCGACAGGCCCCCGGTGATGCCCGCGAGCTGGGGGCGCAGCCGGTCGGTGTCGATGACGATGCCGAGGAGGGTGTTGATCATCGTCAGGCCGGTCGCGCCGGCCTGGAGCGCCGCGTCGGCGATGGCGACGATGT
>ERZ795060.4363-NODE-4363-length-11994-cov-4.271882_pt1 | contig 11994 bp, 6 predicted proteins | sample MGYA00375144_ERZ795060 | MGnify/ENA primary metagenome ERZ795060 (study PRJEB30189, sample SAMN05720157) | activated sludge metagenome | isolation source: anaerobic digester from wastewater treatment plant | place: Japan | collected 2015-05-15 ... | reverse complement strand
GCGGAAGACCATAGTAGATGAGATAGTCGTTCACCACCGAGAGCATCTGGAGTGCATAGAGGTCCACGACGATGCGGTATGTCCCGTCAGGATCGACGGGCTCTGTCGGCCCCAGGCAGAAGACGTCAGAAGGATCGTAGACCTCCACGCTCTGGACCCCACTGAAGGTTGGTGCACCCGATGGGTCGTAGTCGATCCTGAGTCCCGAGAAGTTGAGGTAGTAATCGGATCCCATGAGGGGGGCCAGGCTGAGGGAGACCTCGCATATGGTGTAGATGTCTTCTCCGGATGCATATGCCGACATGAGCGGGTACCCTGGCACAGACTGGTCGTACGGGGAGATCCCGAGAGGCAGGACGTTGTACGCATCCGCGAACGTGATGATGCCGCTCACGCCCCCAAGGATCTCGTCCCTGATGACGCCGCTCGCCACGATGCCCACGTCGAACGGGTCACCCCCGTTGTATGGGGCCAGGGAATTGGCGACAGCCCTCAGCGAGTCCGCTGCCAGTGCACCGAGGCCTGTAACTGAACAAGGTACCATCTCGAGGGGGAAAGTCGTGCTCGAGACCGGGTCCTTGAGGGCGGGAAGCCCCTTGCTCACGAGCACCGCGCTGATGCCTGCGTCGTAGGCCTTCACGAGCCCGTCCATACCGGCATCCCCGACGATACCGTCATCGACCGGTATCAGGTCGAACGTGTAGTCCACGAGCTTCCTGGTGAACACGTTGTACGTCACGTCGAGCCTGCTGAGGTACTTGCCGTATTCGCCGGGAGAGAAGATGATGGTACGACTCGGTCCGGCGACTATCGGCCGGGATGTGGCGGTGTGGTAGTGGCCCGACGCGATGATGTCTATCCCCTTGACGTTGTTGGCGAGATCCACGTCATCGCCGCTGCCGTCCTCGTTGACCCCCCCGTGGGACAACGCGATGACCACTCTCACCTTCTCCACCTTCCTCAGGTAGTCCACCTGGCTTTGGATGAAGGCATAATCGTGATTGAAGCTCACGGGCCTGGCAACAGGGGCCTTCGAGTCCGCATCCCTGCCCATGAGACCTATGATGCCTATCTTCACGCCGCAGGGGTGCGAGAGGACCTTGACCCTCGAAATGACACCGGAATCCACGAGCCCCTTGAGGGCGCAGCCCTCAGGCACGTCCATGTTGGTCGCCACCACCGGGACGTTGAACCCGTTGGCTGCCGCGTTCGCCAGAAGGAGCGCGAGACCCGAGGGCGACCAGTCGAACTCGTGATTGCCCAAGGTCACGGCATCGTACCCCATGGACTGGAAGAAGGCGAACGCCGGGGGGTTCTCGTTGGCGAGGTCATAGACGGTGCCCATGAGAAAATCGCCGGAGTCGAAAAGGAGCGTGGGCATGCCCCTCCTGTTCTGCCTTTCCTTGATCCCTTTGATGAGGGCGGCAAGACGCGCATACCCCCCAAGGACGATGTCACCGTCTGAAGCGAGGGGCGTATAGTCGGCGTACGGGCCGTACCCGCTCGCGTGGTGGTGCAGGTCAGAGGTCTGCAGGATCGTGACGGTGATGTTGCCCAGCGGGCAGGCGCTGCTCGACAGCACGAGCCCGACACAAGCCAGCAGCATCATCCAACGTGCCTTTTTCATAATTCACCTCCCTGTCTTCACGAAATCAATACGCCATGGTCTTCTTGTGTGCAGTGTATGTATACGAGAGACCCCAGAGCGGTCCCGGCTTGTGCCGGCGGATCACTTCGCGACCTGGGGTCCCGCGAGAATCCCCCTGAGTCAAGGGCGAGGGAAAAACGTCCTCTCCGAGGATCACATCGAGGCCTCCCATCTCAGGAAAACTCACACACCGTTCGAGCATGTCGAAAAACGACCGAGGGCTCACCGTTTTGACATACGATACCCTGGGAAAGGGTCCTTGCACTCCCCCATCGTGACCATATCTCAGGCGGCGTCCGCTCACCTTCATCTCCCCGGCATGCGAGTGATCGTGCATGCCTGGAGCTTCCGAAAACGTAGTGGATGGAGCATTGAACATGCAATGTCACTGCCATGCCAGTCCCTTATAATTGCCTGATAATCCAATATATTATGACCGCCAGAGGGGGGGCATGAGCAATTCTTTTCCCCATAGGGGAAAAACGGATTCCGTCCACCCTCTCCTTCCCGGAACCTTTCCCACGATAAGAATGTTTTTTCTTTGCGTTATGTCATGGCATTGACATTGCTTGAAGAATGTGGGGTTCGTGCCTCGAGGGGGGAGACCACTGGTGTCCTCCAGTGGCACTTAATTGATTTTTCAAGAGGTTCTGCATGGGAAAGGGCGACATCCGCACGAGACCGTTGACGGCGTTCTTGTGCTCTTTCTTGCTCCTGCTCGCGGCGGCGCCCACACCTTCCCACGGGTCGGCATGGCGTTGGCAGAACCCGCTTCCCCAGGGAAACACCCTTCACACCGTGTGGTCTGCGAGATCGGGCGAGGTCTTCGCGGCGGGAGACCGGGGGACCATCCTCGTCTTCTCCCCTGCCCTGCAAACCCCCGTGGTCTTCAGCAACACGACGACGAACGATATCCTGGCGCTCTGGGGTACCTCGTCCAGGGACGTCTTCGCCGCAGGCGCCTCGGGAACGATCCTCCACTTCGACGGTTCGGAATGGATCACGATGCACTCGGGGACCAGGGAGCACCTCTGGGGCGTATGGGGGAGCGCGCCCAACGACGTGTTCGCCGTCGGGTCCGGGGGAACCATCCTGCACTATGACGGGAACTCGTGGCAACCCATGAAGAGCCCGACCACCAAGACCCTGAGATCGGTCTGGGGTATTTCTCGAGAACTGGTGTTCGCCGCCGGGTACGACGGGACGGTGGTGCGTTACAACGGTGTGGACTGGTCGGTCGAGCAGGTCGGTACCCACAGGGACCTCTATTGTATAAAAGGTATATCGGGTATCGATGTCTTCGCGGCAGGTGCCGAAGGCACCCTGCTGCACTTCGACGGCGCCGCATGGAAACCCCTGAACAGTCCTGACCTCCGTGGCGACTTCTCCTGCCTCGCGGCCGGGTATGACGGGATGGTGTTTGTCGCCACCCAGAAGGGGGACGTGTTCTCGTATAACGGCAAGAAAATCATCAAGTTGACATCCCCGCCGGTGCCCGGCGGCCTCACCGGTATGTGTAGAACCCCTGACGGCCTCCTCTACCTCGTGGGTTCCATGGGCACGTTCCTCTGTGGAGATACAGGGACGTGGAACTCTCTTGCCACAGGCTTAAGGACCGAGTTCTCCACCATAGGACGCGGGCACGGCAACGACGTGATAGCCTCTGGTTCCGGCGGCGCCTTCGCCGTCTACGATGGGGTAGCATGGCGCCAGGTGGATGCAGGTATGACCAAGGGCGTGTCCGCAGTGTGGAGGGACGCCGCATCCGACAAGATCTTCGTGGTCGGCGAAAAGGGCATGATCAGACGCCACGACGGACGATCCTGGCACGAGATGACCAGCCCCACGTCCGAGAACCTCAACGATATATGGGGTGTTTCCGAGAAAGATGTCTTCGCGGTCGGGGATGGGGGGACCATCCTCCACTTCGATGGGTTCGACTGGGTCCCCATGAAATCGAATACCTCCAAGGACTTGCGCTCCGTGTGGGGGTATTCGAGGGAAAGCGTGTATGCCGTCGGGGAAAACGGGGTCATCCTTCGCTACGACGGAGATGCATGGGAGGCCTTGCCGAGGAAGACCGCGCACACCTTGAACGGCTTGTGGGGAAGCTCGGAGAGAGACCTGTTCGCAGTGGGTGACATGGGCACCGTTCTCCACTTCGACGGTTCCTCCTGGTCCACGATGGACACCGGCATGCTCATGGATCTCCACTCGGTATGGGGCTCGGGCGCCGACGACGTGTACGCGGTCGGCGAAAAGGGCACGATGCTCCACTTTGACGGCTCATCGTGGAGCCTTCTCCACCCCATGACCACGCTCGACCTCATGGCGGTCTGGGGAAGTTCTGCGGATGACGTGTACGTGGCTGGGCAAGGAGGTGTCATCCTCCACTACGGCACCTCGGCTGACCGGGCCATGAACACCGTCGCCCATGCACGGGATGCCCGGAGCACGGTGGGCGATCCCGACATGTATGCAGCACGCACAGCGTTCGTCCCCGAGGATGAGGCCTTAGACGGAGTGACAGGAGAGACCGTGGATGCGCAGGTCGTCTTCCAGAGAAGAAAGAATGCGAGCAAGAGCCTGCTCGAGTTCCTGGCGATCCTCGCAGAGGAGAAAGGTCTCTCGAGAGGCGGGCAGGCGCTCGCGGACGCAGGGTCGGCCCCCGTCGGCCAAGGCGGGACCGACGGGCGTTCGACGACGATGCTTGCGGCAACGGAAAGTCAAAAGGTCACGGCGGCGGCGAATGCCCGGTCAGAGACGCTCGTGGCTGACCTCGGGGTTCCTGCCGGCGCGATGGACACTAACTCATCTCCTTCCCACGTTTCCGTGCCGGACGATGGGGGTGCCGGCACGCGGGGAGCGGCATCCATGGCACCCATGGACACGATGCCTGAAACGCGGGTCGCCCTCGGCGGGAAAGAACCCACCCCCGTTGCGGCAGGTTCCAGACCATCGGCTGAACAACCTTCGAAAACCCCCGGCCTGACCCCATCCACGGACCTTGCAGGCATTGCGCAAGAGACAGGGCCTGGAACACCAGGGGTCGCCTCGACGACAGAGGCAGGAGTGGGGAACAACGAGGTGGCCGAGGCCGCCCGCTCCCAAAACGATGCCATATCGCCCGCAGGCAAGGCTGAGGGCCTCAAGTCTGATGAACTCCTCGCACGTCTGGATGGTTCCACCTCCAAACCGGCAGAGACCCAGGGTTCCCTTACAGTCGAGGGTGACCCCGGCATTGGCGGCAACACCTCTATCGAGGAAACCGGCCCCCAAGAAGTGATCATGGCATCGGCCGAGACCGGGACCGCCCCTGCCAAGGCTGGGGACAAGGACGAGCCGGCCCCTGCGGGTATCGACCAGGGTGCGTTCACACACCATCCGTCGAGCAGGCAGACCCCCTCCCCCGAGGTCAGGGGTGAGGACAGGCGCACAAGTGCGCGATCGCTCGCATCGATCAAGCCGGAAGGCGGCGACGACCACGGCACGGGCGGCGACATGAGCGGGCCGGGCCCGGCAGCGGATTCGACCGGGGCGCGCACGCCCACGTCCGTGGCATCCATGGCGCCTGCCCAGGATGCGGTCAGCGGCGCGCAACCCTCCGCCAAGGCGGGCGGCACGTCGCTCGGTTCGACGGCGACTCAGTGGGGGATGCCCACCCACGCTCGACCTTACTACCCTGCAGAGTCGATCTACACGCATGTGCTCCAATGGATCCTCGCCCTCTCGCTTGCCGGATTCTTCCTCTTCGGGCTCATCACCACCTTGGTGTGGAGAGAAGAGCGGGTCCACAGGATCCTCCTGCACCTCACCAGCCAGGTCACCCCGGAGAAGTGAACCCGTCGTGACCACGAGCCTGATGCGCCTTCAGCGCACAATCGATACGGGGCGCATGCATCAGGCCGCGCCCATCGTAACCGCAAGGATTTCCTGAAAGATTGTTCTTCCAGCAAGGAGCGTAGGATCACGGCGTATCGTGCAAGCCGCCTCATACCCGGCAAACCGCCTTTCAGGGATGACGGCATTGACCTGCGCACCCCGCATCCGCGCCTGTCGCACGACGGCCCTTGTGCACAAGGTCGCGTTCAGGTAGAGCAACCTTATGTCGAGGATACGGGTGCTCCCCCCCGAAGTGGCGAGCATGATAGCCGCCGGCGAGGTCATCGAGAGGCCGGCGTCTGTGGTCAAGGAGCTGGTCGAAAACGCCATCGACGCACAGGCGGGCTCGATCGTGGTGGACATCAAGGGAAACGGCTGCGATCTCGTCAGGGTGACCGACGACGGGGCGGGCATGACGCCCGAAGAGCTCGACAAAGCCATCCTCAGGCACGCGACGAGCAAGATCGGTTCTGCCGAGGACATCTTTGCCATCAAGACCCTCGGGTTCAGGGGCGAGGCCCTGCCGAGCATAGCGGCGGTCAGCAGGACGACGATCGCGAGCAGGCCCCGCTCGACGGATACGGGCGCTGCGCTGGTGATCGAGGCAGGGGTGGTGACGAGGCGCTGCCTCAAGGGAATGCCCCCGGGCACGACGGCGGAGGTGGCAGACCTCTTCTTCAATACCCCTGCCAGGAGAAAGTTCCTCAAGACAACGGCCACCGAACAGCGCTCGATCATCGACGTGATCGCCAGGTACGCCCTCGCCTACCCAAAGCTCGCCTTCCAGCTCGGCATCGACGGCCGCACCGTTATCGACGCCCCGGGAAACTCCTCGCATGAAGAGAGGGCCAGGTCTCTCATCGGCAAGTCCTCCGCGGACAGGATGGCGACTTTCTCCAGGGATACCGATATGTTGCGTGTTTTCGGCCTGCTCGGCCGGATACAGGACGCGAGGAAAAACCGATCCGGCATGTACGTGTTCGTGAACGGCCGCTCCGTCAAGGACGGCATGATAACGGCTGCGATCATGGGGGGATATGCGGGGGTGTTGGTCAAGGGCTCCTATCCCGTGGCGGTCGTGTTCATCGAGGTCGACCCAAGAGAGGTGGACGTGAACGTCCACCCGACGAAGGCGGAGGTGAGGTTCAGGAACCCGGCAGCTGTCTTCGGCATCCTCTCCTCGGTGATCAAGGAGGCGGTTTCCTCGTCCATGCACATGAACGCATCGTCATCTCCTGGAGAGGACGCCTGGTTGACCGGCAGGGGCATCCCACAGGCAGGCAGGCTCGCGGAGGCGGCCCTTCCCCCACACTTGCACCCCTATGCAGGTCAACGGCAAGGCGAAGACGGCCCCACCCGGCCTCGAGGCCGCCCCGTCGACGCAGCGGAGACCCTGCCGCTCTTCGGTGCGGAACGAGACGGTGCCGGGCATGCCTTTTCCTATGCCGGGCTCACGATACTGGGCAGCTTCAGGAATGCGTATCTCGTCCTCTCCGACACGGACTCCCTCTACATCCTCGACCAGCATGCGGCACACGAGAGGGTGACCTACGAGAGGCTCAGGCGGGCGTACCACAGCGGCCGTATCCCTTCCCAGTCCCTGGTTTCCCCCAGGGTCGTGGAACTGACCCCCGGCGACTTCGCCGCGTTCCTCGATGCCCGCGATCTCATTGAATCCCTTGGTTTTTCGTGCGACCCGTTCGGGGAGCGGACCGTCCTGGTCAGGGCGGTGCCCCAGGAGGTCACCGGCAGCGACGTCGAGGGGGTAATCCTGGACGCAATCCACGCGCCAACCGAGGGGTATGGTCAAGACACGGCAGGGGGCCGTAAGATCGATGCGATCCTCGCGGCACTCGCCTGCCGCTCGAGCGTGCGCATCGGCGTCTCGCTCGGTCGCGAGGAAATCGAGCGTCTCCTCCTCGACCTCGACCGCCTCGGAAGCCCTGCAACCTGCCCGCACGGCAGGCCCCTCTACAAGAGGATCACCCTCGGGGACATCGAGAAGTGGCTGAAAAGGAAACCCTGATCGTCATCACCGGGCCGACATGCTCTGGAAAGACATCGTGCGCCCTCGAGCTCGGGCGGATCTTCCCCGTCGAGGTCATATCCGCCGACTCCATGCAGGTCTACAGGTACATGGACATCGCCACGGCCAAGCCCACACCGGAAGAACGCCGGGCAGTACCCCACCACCTGGTGGATGTCGTCAACCCCGACGAGGAGTTCAACGCGGCGAGGTTCGTACGCATGGCGATGCGCGCCCTCGAGGACATCAGGTCGCGGGGCAAGATACCCATGGTCGTGGGCGGAACGGGCCTGTATGTCAAGGCCCTCGTACACGGCCTCCTGGAGGCCCCGGGATGTTCCCCGCCGCTGAGGCTCGCCCTCAAGCAGGTCGCGCGGAAAAGGGGCCTGTCCTTTCTGAGAGAGATGCTCGAGAGGCTCGATCCGGTTTGTGCCGCCCGCATCCTCCCCAACGACGAGATCCGGCTCGTCAGGTACCTCGAGATCGTCCTGTCCACCGGCAGGCGCCCAAGCGAGCTGATGCACCTTCACAGGTCGAGCCCCGCCCTCTTCGATGCGAAGGTCGCGTGCATCGTCCCGGAGCGGGAGCGCCTCTACAACTCTATATCCGCAAGGACCGGGGTCATGTTCGACAGGGGCCTCGTCGAGGAGACGAAGCGGCTGCTCTCCATGGGGTACGACCCTTCCTTGCGGACCATGCAGACCCTGGCGTACAAGCATGTCGTATCCTATGTGGCCGGCTCGATAGGGCTCGATGAGTGCAGGTTCCTCGTCGAGAGGGACACCAAGAGGTTCGCGAAACGCCAGCTCACGTGGATCAGGTCGCAAGAGGGGAACGTGTGCCTTCCCGATGCCTCTGAGGCCTTCGACACGGTAGCCCGGTGGATCGCCGAGGAAAGGGTTTCACCGTGACGCATCCGGAGGAGCAAGCCTCTTCCCTCGACAGAGTGCAGGCCTTTCCTCAGGATCGTTCACGACGGGGACTTCGGGGATGCCCCCTCGAGGCCTTCCCTCGAGGTGACGGCGAACTGAACGACCTCCGCCACGAGCCGCCTGCAGAATCATTCTCCGGGAATCCCGGCGCCCCTCACCCTCGTCGGCTGTGATCATCCCGGCGCCAATGACCCAAGTGCAAGCCTTCGTGCGCCTGGGACGTGTTTTATGGTATGGCTTCTCACGGTGCACGGTCATGCGCGTCGACAGCCGAGACGTTCGGGTGGGAACATGAAACAGAGATCCTTTGCATATCTCGAGAGGCTTCTGAGAAAGAAGACAGGCCAGGCGATCCATGATTACCGGATGATCGAAGAGGGAGACCGCGTCATGGTCGCCGTGTCCGGCGGAAAGGATTCCCTGGTCCTCGTGAAGATACTCTCCCTGCTGCGCCGTGCCGCTCCCGTCGAGTACGAGCTCATGCCGGTCTACGTAAACAGCGGCTTCGACAGCGGCTTCGACAGGGTCAAGGCGTGGATCGAGGATACGCTCGGGCTCGATGTCATCATCCACGATGCGTACATCAGGGAGATCCTCGACACCGTGGGAGACCCGGACAAGAGCCCCTGCGCCCTGTGCTCCAGGCTCAGGCGGGGCCACCTCTACAGTCTCGCCACACAGATGGGCGCCGACTCCATCGCGCTCGGTCACCACCTGGACGACATCGTCGAGACCTTCCTGCTCAGGTGCTTCTACACCGGCCAGATAGGAGCGATGGCGCCGTCACGGGTGACCGACGACGGGAAGAACCGCATCATCAGGCCTCTCGCCTACTGCACCTCGGAGCTCATCGATGCCTACTTCAGCCGCCTCGAGGTCGAACCCGTGACGGTGGAGTGCCCGGCACGGCCCGACGGCAAGCGCATGCTCGTAAGGGACTACATCAAACGCCTCGAACGTGATATACCTCGGGTGAGATACTCTCTATTCGCCGCCCTGGGAAACATCGACGCCAGGAGCCTGTGCACGAAGGGGGGAGACCCATGCGGATCCTGATTGACCCTCAACGGATAAAACCGCGGGTGGTCGAGCAGGTTGGCGAGATACTCATGGATGGCGGTATCATCGTGTACCCCACGGACACCGTGTACGCCCTGGGCTGCATCGTGAGCAACAAGCACGGTCTCGAACGGATAAGCAGGATCAAGGCGTCGAACAAACCCAAGAGCGTCATCTTTTCCGATATCAAGATGGTGTGCGATTACGCGAAGATGGACAACGAGGCCTACAGGCTCATGCGCCTCATCTTTCCAGGGCCCTACACGGTGATCCTGCCCGCGACCAAGAACGTGCCCAAGCTCCTGCAGTCGAAACGCAAGTCCATCGGCGTCAGGATTCCCGATCACTGGTTCTGCAGGTCGCTCGTGGAGAAGGTCGGGGAACCCATCATCACCACGAGCGTACCCCTTGCGGACGACCGTATACACATAGATCCCGTCGAGATCGAGGCCCACCTCGGGCAGCAGGTGGATGCCATCGTCGACAGCGGCATCCTGCCCGACATCCCCTCCACGGTGATCTCCCTCGAGGAGGACACCCCGAGGATAGTCCGGTACGGTCTCGGACCCACCGACCTGTTCGAGATCGAGGGGGCCGGGCCTTGAAGAAGATGCTCATCAACGCCAAGTTTCCCGAGGAGGTAAGGGTCGCCGTCGTGGAAGACGGCCTGCTCACCGAGTTCCACATGGAGAGCCCGCTCAAGGAGCAACTCAAGGGAAACATCTACAAGGCGCGCATAGCGAAGGTCGAGCACGGCCTGAACGCCGTCTTCGTCGATTTCGGCAGGGAACGTCACGGGCTCCTCCCCGTCTCCGACATCAACGCGGCCTTCGTGTCAGGCCTCAACGGGCGAAAACCCGACCTCAAGGACCTGAGGCCGGGAATGGACCTCCTCGTCCAGGTGGTGCGCGAGGAGAAGGGCAGCAAGGGCGCGCTGCTTACCGCCGAGATCTCCCTTCCCGGGAGATTCGTGGTCCTTCTGCCCCGGCAGGACATGTCCGGGGTTTCCCGCAGGATAGAAGACGCCTCCCTGCGATCGAGGCTGAGGGAGATCGTCGCCCAGATAAAGCCGCCTGAGGGCATGGGGGTCATCGTGAGGACGGCGGGCATGGACCGCACGAAGACCGAGCTCTCTCGCGACCTCTCGTTCCTCCTGAGGCTCTGGGCGAAGATCGAGGACGGCTTCGACAGCGCGCCCTGCCCAAGCCTCGTCTACCACGAGGGGGACGTGGTGATCCGCACCATCAGGGACTACCTCACCGCCGACACCGGGGAGATCCTCGTCGACGACGAGGAGACCATGGACCGGATCCTCGGGTATATGGAGACGTTCATGCCGCGCCAGAAAGGGATCGTCAAGGCGTACAGGCAGGCACGGCCCCTGTTCGCCAAGTACGAGCTCGAGCGGCAGATCGAGTCCATCTTCGACAAGACCGTCCAGCTCAGGAGCGGGGGGAGCATCGTCATCGAGTCCACTGAGGCCATGGTGACGATCGATGTCAACTCCGGCCAGGCAAAGGGTACCCGGAACATCGAGCAGACCGCCCTCGAGACGAACCTGGAGGCGGCGCAAGAGATAGCCCGCCAGCTCGTGCTCAGGGACTTGGGCGGCCTGGTCGCGATCGACTTCATCGACATGAAGTCGAGGGAAAACGTCAAGGCGGTGGAGAAGGCGCTGAGGGAAGCGCTCAAGAAGGACAAGGCGCATGTCGTCGTGGGGAGGATATCCAAGCTTGGGATACTGGAACTCTCTCGCGAACGCCTCTCGCCGCCCCTGATGGAAAAGAGCCACGTGGCCTGCCCCGTGTGCTCGGGAAACGGGCTCGTCCGTTCCGTGGAATCCTCCGCCATGGCCGCCTTGAGGCAGATCCAGTCCTCGCTGTCCAGATCCCGGGCGCCCCGGGTTGATGTCACCCTGAGCCCGGAGGTGGCGATGCACCTCGTGAACGAGTGCAGGCGGCACATCGATGCCCTGGAAAGCGAGTTCAAGACGAGAATCCACCTGAAGGTGGACGAGGGTGTGGGAAGACCATTCTGCGCGGTGACGCATGCGGAATGAGTCGGCCCTCCCAGGTGAGCTCCAAGGGGGGACGAACCACACGGGCATGGGGCGACAGCTGCTGGAAGAAGGCCTTTGCCAAGGCGTACCGGGGCGTGGCGATGCCTTTTCACCTGTGGTCCTGCGAGGAGGACCGGTGGGGCACGATGCCATACCCCTTTGCAATACGAAAGACCTACACGGGGAGGAGGTCGCATGGCCGATATGGAGAACCACCTGCACGACAGGCTCAAGGCCCTGGCACAGAACCTCTGGTGGACGTGGCACCCGGAGGTGATATCCCTGTTCACCGACATCGACCCCCACCTTTGGCGCGTGGTGGAACACAACCCCATCGCGTTCCTCAACAGGATCACCCCTGAACAGGTGGAGGAACGCGCATCCGAAC